>Ga0307411_10000054_pt1 | contig 34373 bp, 31 predicted proteins | sample DK1Ometagenome_2_FD_203712 | JGI IMG/M metagenome (GOLD analysis project Ga0307411, IMG submission 203712) | Maize rhizosphere microbial communities from greenhouse at UC Davis, California, United States - DK15-O-1 | ecosystem: Host-associated > Plants > Roots > Rhizosphere > Soil | place: USA...
CCAGCCGGCCGCGCCCGTGGCGCCGGCCGTGGCCACGCTGCCGAGCTTGCGGCCGAGCATGCCGGTCAGCAGCATGCCGACGACCGGCACGCCGATGAAGAACAGCAGGCCGAGGTCCTGGAAGCCGAGGCCGTCGTTGGCACTGCCGCCGCCCTGGGGCGCCCGGGTGGGCGCGGGCAAACCCTCGCCGGCGATGCGCGCCTGCAGCCGCTCGATGGCCGCTTTCAGACCACCGGCGTAGTCGCCAGCCTGGAACGCGGGCTTCATCGCGCCGTCGATGATCTGCCGCGCCGCCAGGTCCGGCACGGCGCCTTCGAGCGCCTTGGCCACCTCGATGCGCATCTTGCGGTCGTTCTTGGCGACGACGATCAGCAGCCCGTCGCCGACGTCGCGACGGCCGATCTTCCATTGGTCGGCCACGCGCTGCGCGTAGGCGGCGATGTCCTCCGGCGCCGTCGTCGCGACCATGAGCACGGCGATCTGCGGGCCGGACGCGCGCTCATAGGCCGCGAGCTGGTCTTCAAGCGCCTGGCGCTGGGCGGCGTCGAGCGTGGCGGTCTGGTCGGTGACCCGGGCGTTCAGCGGCGGCACCGGCTGCACGTCCTGCGCGCAGGCGAGCGTGGCCGCCAGCAGCAGCACCCAGGCAGTCAGCCAGCGCATCGGCGTGTCACTTCGAGGCGGCGGGCGCCGACGGCCTTGCCCCGCCGAAGTCCACCGTCGGCGCCGTCGTGATGGCGGCCTCGTTCTGCACGGTGAAGTTGGGCTTGGGGTCGTAGCCGAACAGCATCGCCGTCAGGTTGTTCGGGAAGCTGCGCGTGTGGACGTTGTAAGCGGCCACCGCCTGGATGTAGCGGTTGCGCGCCACGGTGATGCGGTTCTCGGTGCCTTCGAGCTGCACGCGCAGGTCCTGGAAGCCCTGGTTGGCCTTCAGGTTGGGGTAGTTCTCGGTGACGACCAGCAGGCGCGACAGCGCACTGCTCAGCTCGCCCTGCGCGGCCTGGAATCGCTTCAAGGCCTCGGGGTCGTTGGCGAGCTCGGGCGTGGCCTGCACGCTGGTGGCTCGGGCGCGCGCCTCGACGACGCGGGTCAGCGTCTCCTGCTCGAAGTTGGCCTCGCCCTTGACCGTGTTGACGATGTTGGGAATGAGGTCGGCCCGGCGCTGGTATTGGCTCAACACCTCGCTCCAGCTGGCGTTGACCTGCTCGTCCAGGCTCTGGAACTGGTTGTAGCCGCAGCCCGACAGGCTGGCGGCAGCGGCCACGGCGACAAGGATTCGGCGCATAAGGCGGTCTCGACTGGAAGGGTCGTACCGCTCGGCAAACGGCATTCCTGCCCTCGGTGAGTCGGTGTTCGGTTCTCGGATCGAGCGCCGGGCCGCCCCAAGCCGGCCGCCAGGGGGGCGGCACTCCACCAGCGGGGATAATTTCGCCATGTTCGCCCCTCTGCAAAACGACACCTTCCTGCGCGCCTGCCTGCGCCAGCCGACCGACCACACGCCCGTCTGGCTGATGCGCCAGGCCGGCCGCTACCTGCCGGAGTACCGCGCCACGCGCGAGAAGGCCGGCAGCTTCATGGGGCTGGCGACGAACACGGACTACGCGACCGAGGTGACGCTGCAGCCGCTGGAGCGCTTCCCGCTGGACGCGGCCATCCTGTTCAGCGACATCCTGACCGTGCCCGACGCGATGGGCCTGGGCCTCACGTTCCAGCAGGGCGAAGGGCCGAAGTTTGCGAAGGTCGTGCGCGACGAGGCGGCCGTCGCGGCGCTGGAAGTGCCCGACATGGACAAGCTGCGCTACGTGTTCGACGCGGTCACCTCCATCCGCCGCGCGCTGAACGGCCGCGTGCCGCTGATCGGCTTTTCCGGCAGCCCCTGGACGCTGGCCTGCTACATGGTCGAGGGCGGTGGCTCGGACGACTACCGGCTCGTCAAGAGCCTGATGTACTCACGCCCCGACCTGATGCACCGCATCCTCGACGTCAACGCACGCGCGGTGGCGGCCTACCTGAACGCGCAGATCGAAGCCGGCGCCCAGGCCGTCATGCTGTTCGACTCGTGGGGCGGCGTGCTGGCCGACGGCGCCTTCCAGCAGTTCAGCCTGGCGTACTCGCGCGCGGTCCTGTGCCAGGTGAAGACCGAGCACGAGGGCCAGCGCATCCCGCGCGTCCTGTTCACCAAGGGCGGCGGCCTGTGGCTGGACGAAATTGCCGACGCCGGTGCCGATGTCGTCGGCCTGGACTGGACGGTGAACCTCGCCGCCGCCCGCGCCCGTGTCGGCGACCGCGTCGCACTGCAGGGCAACCTCGACCCGAACGTGCTCTTCGCGCCGCCCGAGGCCGTGCGCGCCCAGGCCCGCGCGGTGCTGGACAGCTTCGGCAAGCCCGCGGCCGGCAGCGGCCACATCTTCAACCTGGGCCACGGCATCAGCCAGTTCACGCCGCCCGAGAGCGTGACGGCCCTTGTGGACGAAGTGCACAGCCACTCACGAAAGCAGCGCGCCGCGGTTTGACGGTGCGTGAAATCTGCACTTGTGCGGTGACTTATCCCCAGAAATCGGGAAGCGGGCGGCCAAGTCGAAGTTTGGTGCCGCGCAACCTAGAGTTTTCCCGGGTTCGTGCTAAGTGCTTGATTTCTAAGGCACGCCGGCGCGCGGCGGGCAGAACCGTTTCGGGGCGCCCCGCCCAGCGTCGGGGAGCTATCGGCGCCGGCCGGCCCATTTGCTCACAAACTTATCCACAGAAATTGTGGGCAACCCAAGAAGCGTTGCGAATCATGCACTTGGCCCCGTTTTCTGACCTTTTACTTCACAAGACACGCGGAGCTGCATGTGGCTGAGGATGCGGGTGCGGGCGTCGTCCGCGTCGCCGTTGATGCCCCTCAGCACAGCGGGCTGACCGGTCCGCTTGACTATGCGAGTGAGCAGGCGCTCGCATCCGGCTCGCTGGTGCGCGTGCCGCTGGGCAAGCGCGAGTTGCTGGGCATCGTCTGGCCGGGCGACGCCGGAGCGCAGCCGAGGGTCGAACTGCGCCCCGTTGCGGCGGTCTTTGACGCGCTGGAGCCTTTGGGCGCCGACTGGTGCCGGCTGGTGGATTTCGCGGCCGGCTATTACCAGCGCAGCGTCGGCGAGCTGGCCAGCGCCGTGCTGCCGCCGCAGTTGCGCGAACTGTCGCCCGAGCAACTGGCCGCCCGGCTGCGCAAGCTGGAGAAGAAGCCGGCCAGGGCCGCCGCGGCTGCCCCGGTCAAGCCGGAACTCGCGCCCGAGCAAGCGGCCGCCGTCGAGCGCATCGCGGCGCAGATCGCCAGCGGTGCGCCCAAGCCGTTGCTGCTGTTCGGCGTGACAGGCAGCGGCAAGACGGAGGTCTACCTGCGCGCGGCGGAAGCTGCGCTGGCCGCTGGCCGCCAGGTGCTGGTGCTGGTGCCCGAGATCAACCTGACGCCGCAGCTGGAGGCGCGCTTCACGGAGCGTTTCGCCGCGCTGCTGCCCGAGCCGCTGGCCATCGTCTCGCTGCACAGCGCGCTGACGCCGGCGCAGCGGCTGCAGAACTGGCTGGCGGCCCACCTCGGCCGCGCGCGCCTCGTGCTGGGCACGCGGCTGGCGGTATTCGCGTCGCTGCCGGACGTGGGCCTCATCGTCGTCGACGAGGAGCACGACCCTTCGTACAAGCAGCAGGACGGCGCCCGCTACTCGGCGCGCGATCTGGCGGTCTGGCGTGCGTACGACCTGAGGATTCCCGTCGTGCTCGGTTCGGCGACGCCGTCGCTGGAAAGCTGGCAGCACGCGGAGAGTGGCCGTTATGAACGCCTGACACTGGCGGCGCGCATCGGCGGCGGGGCGCTGCCGCGCGTGCGGCTGTTCGACATGAAGGCCTTGCCGCCGACGACCGGCGTGACGACCGCGTTGACCGCGCCGCTACTGGCCGAACTGAAGGCGCGCCTGGAGCGCGGTGAGCAGAGCCTGGTCTTCCTGAACCGCCGCGGCTACGCGCCGGTCCTGCACTGTGGCGAATGTCAGTGGAAGAGCGACTGCCCGCACTGCAGCGCCTGGCGCGTCTTTCACAAGCGCGACCGCACGCTGCGCTGCCATCACTGCGGCTTCACCGAGCGCGTGCCCAGCGCCTGCCCGAACTGCGGCAACCACGACATCGCGCCCATCGGCCGTGGCACCGAGAAGCTGGAAGAACAGCTGACCGAGGCCTTGCCCGGCGCGCGGGTGCTGCGCATCGACGCCGACTCCACGCGCCGCAAAGGCGAGCTGGAGGCGCAGCTCAAGGCCGTGCACGACGGTGACGTGGACATCCTCGTTGGCACGCAGATGATCACCAAGGGCCACGACTTCCGGCGCATCCGCTTCGTCGCCGCGGTGAACCCGGACGGCGCGCTCTTCAGCAGCGACTTCCGCGCGCCGGAGCGCCTGTTCGCGCTGCTCATGCAGGCCGGTGGCCGCGCGGGCCGGGACGCCACAGCCGAGACCCCCGCCGAGATGTGGGTGCAGACCTGGCACCGCGACCATGCGCTGTACCAGGCGCTGGCGCGCCACGACTACGTGCGCTTCGCCCGGGACCAGCTCGACGAGCGCCGCTCGGCCAGCCTGCCGCCGTTCTCGCACCTGGCCCTGCTGCGGGCCGAGGCGCGCACGGCCGAGGCGGCCAAGGCCTTCCTGGTGGCCGCCGCGACGCTGGCGCAGGACGAGGGCGTGCTGGTCTACCCGCCGGTGCCACACGCGGTCGCGCGCGTGGCGGATGTGGAGCGCATGCAGATGCTGGTGGAAGCCACGCAACGCGCGCGGCTTCAGGCCTACCTGCGGGACTGGTTGCCGACGCTGATCGCGCTCAAGCGCGAACACAAGGCCGTGCTGCGCTGGGCGGTGGACGTCGATCCGTTGGCGATCTGAGCTGGCTCAGCGGCGCGGCAGCGTGCTGGCGAGGGCGGCGGCGCGGCGCTGACGCTCCTGGCGGCGCAGCGCGCGGGCCAGCGGGCGCGACAGGATGAAGGCGATCACGCCCAGGCCGACGACCAGCGCGCCGGTGTCGATGTCGGGGGTGAAGGCGTCGAATCGACCGTCGACCTCGGCCTGCTGCTGGGCGGGTGTCCAGCGGCTGCCGTTCAGGGCGGTCAGGCTGGCGGATCCCAGGCGGCCGGCGTCGGCCATCATGGTGGCGGTTGTCGTGTCGGTCAGCGCCTGGGGGCGCGCGTCACGCGCGGCACCGGCCAGGGCGGTGGAGCTGAGGGCAGCGAGGGCAGCAGCAAGGACAAGGGCTTTCATGCGGGCTCACCGAGAGAAGAAGGGCTGGAACGCATTGTTCGCAGCCTAGCGCGGCTGCGGTGTGAAGACTTCACGCGCTTGAGGGGACCCCCCGCGAATGGGCGATTCAGTCGCTACCGCTGCTTGACTCTTGCCGTGCGTCCACCTTGGCCGCCAGTTCCGCGCGCATGCGCTTGAGCTTTTCGCGCGGATCCTCACGGGTGCCGCCCTCGCCCAGCTTCATCTCGGCCAGGAAGCGGCTGGGGATGCCGACGACCGTGTCGCGGCCCTTCTTGCGCCGGCGCAGCGTCGAGACGGCGAGCGTCGTGCGGGCGCGGGTGATGCCGACATACATCAGCCGGCGCTCCTCCTGCAGCGCCTCCGGCGTCAGTTCGGCCTCCTCGCGCTTGAAGGGCAGCAGCCCTTCATTGACGCCGGCCAGCACGACGTGTGGCCATTCCAGCCCCTTGGACGCGTGCAGCGTCGTGAGGGTCACCTGGTCCTGGTCCTCGCCGCGTTCGGCCAGCGAAAGGATGACGGAAATAGTCTGCGCCACGTCTAGCACGCTCTGTTTGGGCTCGGTGAAGCTGACGCCGCCTTCCTCGCTGTGCTGGCCGCCGCAGCGCTTGGCAATCCAGTCGACGAAGTCCAGCACGTTGCCCCAGCGCGCCTGCGCGACCTTCTCGTTCTCCTCGTTGTCGATCAGATGGGCCTCGTAGCCGATCTCCTTCAGCCACTCGGTCAGCATCGCGTGCGCGGCCGTGTGGCCTTCGGTGTGCTTGGCCTTGTACTGCAGCTCGTTCACGTAACGGCCGAACTCGTGTAGCTGGGCCAGCGCGCGTGCGGTGATGGCGGTGGCCAGGCTCTCGGAGAAGAGGGCCTCGAACATGCTGCACTTCCACTGCGCCGAGAAGGTGCCCAGCGCGCCCAGCGTCTGGTGGCCGATGCCGCGCTTGGGCGTCGTCACGGCGCGCAGGAAGGCGGGGTCGTCGTCCTGGTTGACGAGCAGCCGCAGCCAGGCGCACAGGTCCTTGATCTCGGCCTTGTCGAAGAAGCTCTGGCCGCCCGAGACCTTGTAGGGGATCTGCGCGCGGCGCAGCGCCTGCTCGAAGATGCGCGCCTGGTGGTTCGCGCGGTACAGGATGGCAAAGTCGCGAAACTGCGGGCCCTTGCCGTCGGCACGCAGCTGCTGGATGCGCGCGACGGCGCGCTCGGCCTCGTGCTCCTCGCCGTCCGCCTCCAGCAACGCGATGGGTTCGCCGTCGCCGTACTCGCTCCACAGCTTCTTCTCGAACAGCTTGGGGTTGCCGGCAATGACGTTGTTGGCCGCGCGCAGGATGCTGCCGGTGGAGCGGTAGTTCTGCTCCAGCGGGATGACCTTCAGCGCGGGGTAGTCCTGCGGCAGCTTCTTCAGGTTCTCGATGGTCGCGCCGCGCCAGCCGTAGATGGACTGATCGTCGTCGCCCACGGCGGTGAACATGCCGCGCTCGCCCACCAGCGCCTTGAGCAGCTCGTACTGCACCGCGTTGGTGTCCTGGTACTCGTCCACCAGCACGTAGCGCAGCTTGTTCTGCCACTTCTCGCGCGCCTCGGCGTCGGTCGTCAGCAGCTTCAGCGGCAGCGTGATGAGGTCGTCGAAGTCCACCGCCTGGTAGGCGGCCAGGCGCTCCTGGTAACGCACCATGACGGCGGCCGCCGCGCGCTCGTCCTCGTCCTTGGCGATCTTGGCCGCCTCGGCCGCGCCCAGCCCCTGGTTCTTCCACAGCGAGATCGTCCACTGCCAGCGCCGCGCCTGGTTCACGTCGGTCGTTCCGCCAGCGTCCTTCAGCACGTTGAGCACGTCGTCGCTGTCGAGGATGGAGAACTGCTCCTTGAGCCCTAGGCGCGGGCCTTCCTCGCGCAGCAGCCGCACGCCCAGGCTGTGGAAGGTCGAGATCGCCAGGTCCTTGGCTGCCTTGTTGCCCACCAGCGCCTTGGCGCGCTCCCGCATCTCCTGGGCGGCCTTGTTGGTGAATGTGATGGCGGCGATCTGGCTGGCCCGGTAGCCCGACACCAGCAGCTGCGCAATCTTGGTCGTGATGACGCGCGTCTTGCCCGAGCCGGCGCCGGCGATGACGAGGCAGGGGCCGCTCAGGTGGTAGACGGCTTCGAGCTGGGCCGGATTCAGGCCAGCGGACGGCGGGGCGGCGGAGGACATGGCAGGCAGGCGAGGGCGCGGATCATAGGCCGCTCGCCTGGCGGCGCCCTTCAGGCGACCCGCGCCACGCCTTCGCCTGGCAAGGCCCTCAGCCCCAGCCCCAGCAGCAACAGCATGAAGAAGATGAAGCCGATGCGCGGCGCGTCCAGCAGGCTGTCGAACGCGCCCACGGTGCCGAAGCCGATCAGCGCGGCAACGATGGCGGGCGCCAGCGGATGGTCGCGGCCGCGGCCGAAGCTGAGCCGCACCAGGCACAGCACGTAGGCCGAGCCCAGCAGCGCCAGGCCCACGAGACCCTGCTCGAACAGCACGTGCAGGGCCGCGTTCTTGATGTGCCAGGGCAGGTGATGGCGGTCGCTGGAGAAGAACCAGTGCGCCATCTCGCGGTTGAAGTCGCCGTTGACGAGCAGCTGCCGGCCCCGGCTGTCCTGCATCGCGATGCGGCTGATGTCCACGCGTGCGCCGCGCGTGTCCAGCGCCATCGAGAAGGTCACGAAGCGCGGCGCCCACCAGTCGCCGCCCAGCGCCGGCACGGTGCCCAGCTTGAACTGGCTGGTCTGCCATGCGCTCGGGGCGCCATCGGGCTCGCCTTCGGCGCGCAGCGGCTTCAGCAGCGGTTCGGTGCTGAAGCAGTTGTCCGGGTAGATGAGGTTCTTCTCGCAGATCTGCAGCACGAGGTGAGCGTCGGCGGCCGTGCGGCTGGTCAGCGTGACCGTCACTGGCCCGGGCGCCGGCGCCAGGATGCGCTGGCTGACGCGGAACTGCTCGCCGCGGCCGAGGATGTGCTTGCCACCCGTCAGCGCGAGGAAGGCCTCGGCCTCGTCGGTGCGCAGGCGGTAGTCGCCGATCTGGTACTCGACAGGGCCTTCATAGAGGTTGGCGCTGACGAACCGGCCGGCGCCCTTGCCCAGCACCCACTGGCGGCCGCCGTGCAGCAGGCGCAGGCCCTCGCGCCAGTGCGTGAGGCGGGTCTGTCCGTCTTCCTTCCAGCTCGCGACGCGGTCGCGCAGGTAGGCGCCGCCGCCGAGCGCCGCGACGATGGCCATGACCAGCAGCAGCCCCGCCACCAGCAGGGCGCGCTTGCGCCAGCCCGCCTTGCCCGTGCTACGCAGAGGCCACAGCCGGGGCTCGATCAGCATCGCCGCCCAGACGCCGGCCAGCGCCAGGCCTGCAGCCAGCGACGTCCAGCGGCCCGCAGTGCCGCCCCAGTAGTCCGCCACGATGACCATCGTGGCCAGCAGCCAGAACCAGCTCGTCGTCACCAGCAGCACGTAGATGGGCCGTGACTCGCCCGGGGCATCCTTCCAGCGCAGCGCCGCGCAGCACAGCAGCGCGACGACGTTGAGCACATAGGCCGCCTTGGGCACGGCCATGGACAGCGCCCAGCTCGCCCCGCCCAGCAGCAGGGCCAGCATGCCGCCCATCAGCAGCGCCGTCAGCCGCTGGCCCAGGCCGGGCAGCCACAGGCTGGCGGGCATCGTCAGCAAAACGACCATGACGAAAAACAGCGCCAGCAGGCCCCGGTAGCCACCGCCGCCGAAGACCAGCGCCGCGGCCAGCGCGAAGGCGCCGGCCATGGCCAGTGCGCCGAGCTTGGCCAAGCGCGGCAGCGGCTCGTCGACGGCGCCGAGCGTGCTGTCGATGTGGCTGCTCTCCGGGCCCTCGCGCGCGGCGCGCCGGCGCTGGGCATCGGCCAGCATCACCATCGGGATGAGCGCCAGCGGCAGCGCAAGGTAGACGCCGCGCGAGAAGGTGGTGAGCACCGCATAGGCCGCCAGCAGCGCAATGACCAGGCCGATGGCGAAGCGCCAAGGCGAGCGGGTGCGCAGCAGCGCCAGCAGCGCAAAGGGCAGCGTCAGCACGAGGAAGCCGTCCAGTGCCGCGCCGCCCACGTGCATTTCCCAGAACAGCGCGGTGGTGCGGTAGTCGGTCGAGAAGTCCACGAGGCCGGTGTAGGCCAGGCGCTCCCAGAGCGCCGCGGCGCTGCCGCCGGCCAGGGCCAGCACCAAGCCCAGCAGCAGCCCGCGCGAGAAGCCGCGTGGCCGCGCCGCCGCGGCCGCCGTCCACAGCGGCAGCAGTGCCAGCACCAGGAAGATGGCCTTGGCGTTGCGTACCGAGTTCATGGCCTCGTGATAGCCGTGGAACCAGCCGAAGACAAAGCCGCCGGCGTCCGCAAAGCCACGCTTGACGCTCCACAGCGTCGACAGCGCCAGCGCCAGGATCAGCATGACGACGGCCGACGAGTAGACAAGACCATGGCGCCAGGCCGGCGCGCGGTCGCGCGCGTTCAGCTGCAGCGCATAGGCCAGATAACCCCCACAACCCGCTGCGGTGACGAGGAGGTCCATCTCCTCGAAGGTGATCCAGCCGCTCCACGGCGCCAGGCCGATCAGCGGCAGCGGCGCCAGCACGAGCACGGGCGTCTTGACCCAGAACAGCGCGGCCAGCAGCACGGCGGCGCCCCAGGCGGCGACAGCCAGTGGGCCGGACAGCGGGTGGTGCCAGGCCAGCTCGGCGCCGATGAGGCCCAGGCCGATGCCGGCCACCAGGGCCAGCCACTGGGCTTTGGTGGCTGGCAGCTTCAGCTGCAGCTCGCCCAGGCCCATCAGACCCAACGCGGGCGTGGCGCCGACGGCCGTCATCAGCGCTTGCGCCGCAGGTTGGCCAGCAGGCCGAGGCCGCCAAGGCCGCCGAGCAGCAGCGCCGCGCTGGCCGGCTCGGGCACGGCGGTGACCTGGATGTTGTCGATGCCGACGACCTCGGTCACGCCGGCATGGAACTCGCCCTTGATCGTCAGGCGGGTCACGTTGGCCAGCACCGCCGAGAGCGGCGCGCCGGCCCAACCGGCGCTGGGCGAAAGCAGCACGCTGTAGCGGTGCCACTGGCCGTCGGTCGGCGGGTTGTTGGCGGCAGCGATGTCCAGCGTGACCGTGCCGGCGGCACCGATGATCGTCACCTCGCCGAAGGGCGCCCAGTCGGGCGACTCGTTGTTGACGTTGAGCGCGTCGAAGGACAGCGTGCCACCGGCGAAGCCCGACCAGTCGCCCAGCCAGGCGGAGGGCGCATTCAGCAGGAAGTCGGCGTCGGTGGCATCGACCACGCGCAGCCAGCCGCCGCCGTTGCCGCCGCTGGCGACCCAGGTCTGGGTGCCTCCGTCCGATGAGTTCCAGCCCTCGTCACCGGTGTCGAAGCTGGCGGCCGCAGCGGCCAGCGGCAAGGCGGTGCAGGTGGCGATCAGGAGCGCTGGCAGCGAGCGACGGGCCATGGGAACCTCCGGGGGTGGGGGTCGCATTGTTGCGTAGCGCCGTGGGGGGCGCATCCCCAAACAATCCCGGCTGCGGCGTTGCTAGCCCCGCGCTTGGGTGGTCGGTGCGGCCGTCGCGTTCTCGGTCTGCGCCACGCGCGCCGTCAGCGCCAGCAGGCTGAGGCCGGCGGCGGCGCCCAGCCACAGCCAGCGCTTCCACCAGGCGGCGGGTTTGGCCGCGGCGGCGGCGGCGTCAATGGCGGCCGGCGTGCTGCCGCGCGGCGGGCTCAGGGCCAGCCATTCGCGCAGCGCGTCGGCCATGCCTTCGGCACCGCGCGTGCGCAGGTCGGGCGCTTCGGCCATGGCCGAGCGCAGCAGCGCATCGAGCTTGATCTGCTGGTCCTCGTGCATCGTGGGCCACTGGTCGGCGGCGCTGCCACGCAGCGGGGCCAGGCCGCGGGGCGTGTCTTCCCAGCCGCAGACCAGCACGCGGGCGAAGGCGCCCAGGCCATAGACCTCGCTGGCCAGGCTGGGCGGCTCGCCGTTGCGGCGCTCGGGGGCGACGAAGGCGGGCGACGCGCCGAGGCTGAGACCGCGGTCGAAGGGGTCGGTGGGGTCGGGAATGCGCGCCAGGCCCAGCCCCATCAGGCGCATGTCGCCGTTCGGGGCCAGCCAGATCATGGCTGGGTCCAGTTCGGCGAGCAGCCAGCCCTGCTGATGGGCCGAGCGCAGCGCCTCGCACAGCTGCACCAGCAGCTCGATGCGCTCGCGCACGCCGAGCCGGTGCAGTTGCGGCAGCAGCGGCTCGCCGTGCTCGCCTTCCAGAATCAGATAGGGGTGCGCGTCGGGCGTCACGCCGCTGTCGCTGGGCACGGCGATATGAGGGTGCTGCAGCTTGGCGAGGTCGCCCGCCTGATCGGCATAGCGCAGCATGACGCCGGCGCCCTGGTCGCTGCGGTCCAGCACCAGCACCGCGGCCTGCTGCTGGGTGGCCCGCGCGTGGTGGGCGCTGTACCACTGCCCGGCGTGCGCCTGCTCGCCGTCGACCAGCGGCTTGAGCAACCGCCACACGCCCAGCACCTGACCCTCGTCCAGAGGTGCAGCGGCGGCAGGCGGCGGCAGTGACAGGTTGGGCATGCGCATGGCGCGGCATATTAGGGGTGACCCGAAGGCGCCTGCCATCCCACGCTGTAACAAAGCCGGCGGCGCCGCGCATTGCTCACGGCCCTGATACTGATTGCCCAAGATGCTCGCGGTTCTTCTCACCACCTTCCCCTTCTTCGCCCTGGTGCTGTGCGGCTGGCTGGCCGCCGAGCGCCGGCTGCTGCCGGACAGTGCCATCCCGGGGCTGAACGGGTTCGTGCTCTTCTTTGCGCTGCCCTGCCTGCTGTTCCGCTTCGGGCGTGACACGCCGGTGCTGGAGCTGCTGAACCCGGCCCTGCTCGGCGTCTACGTGGGGGCGGCGCTGCTGATCGTTTTCTTCACCATCGCGACGACGCTGTCCGCCCGCGTCGGCATGAAGGACGCGGCCTTCGGCGCCCTGGTGGCCGCCTTCCCCAACACCGGCTTCATGGGCGTGCCGTTGATCGTCGCGCTGCTCGGGTCGGCCGCGGCCGGGCCGGTGGTCAGCACGATCCTCGCCGACCTGTTCGTCACCAGCTCACTGTGCATCGCGCTGGCGCAGGCCGGCGCCAGCGGTGTGGCGGGGCGCGCAGCCTTCGTGCAGGCGCTCAAGGCCGCCGGGTCCAACCCGCTGCCCTGGGCCATCGGGCTGGGCGCTGTCGCGGGCGCCAGCGGCCTGGTGCTGCCGGCGCCGCTGGGCAAAGTCATTTCGATGCTGGGTGACGCGGCCTCGCCGGTCGCGCTGTTCACGATCGGTGCCGTGCTGAGCCGCTCGGGCCGTGCCAACCGCGCCGCCGGCCGCGTGACACCGCCGGCGCTGTACCTGCCGGTGGCAGCCATCAAGCTGCTGCTGCACCCGGCGCTGGTGTTCGCGCTCGGCGCGGCCGTGCGCTGGATGGGCGCGCCGCTGTCGGGTGGCCAGCTCGTCGCGTTGACGCTGGCCGCCGCGCTGCCCAGCGCCAGCAATGTCTCGCTGCTGGCCGAACGCTACGGCGCCGACAACGGCCGCGTCGCCCGCATCATCCTGGCGTCCACGGCGCTGGCCTTCCTGACCTTCAGCGGCCTGGCGGCGGCGCTGATTGAGGCAGCGTGAGGGCCACGCGCAGGCCGCCGCCGTCGCGGTTGCCCAGCGCGATGCGGCCGTCGTGCGCCTCGGCGATCTCGCGCGCCAGCGCCAGCCCCAGCCCGGTGCCGCCTTGCGATCCCGGCTCCGAGCGCTTGGTCGAATAAAACGGCAGCAGCGCCTGCGCCAGCACCGCCTCGCTCATGCCGGGGCCCCGGTCCAGCACCTCGATGCGCAGCTCGCCGCCGGCCACCGCCAGGCGCAGCGCGATCTCGTCGGGGTCGCTGCCCGACTCGTGGGCGTTCTTGATCAGGTTGAGCAACGCCTGCTCGATCTGCGCCGGGTCGAACCAGCCCGGCTCCGCCGGCAGCTCGCCGTCGAGGTTGAACTCGCCAAGCGTCGCCAGCCGGTTCAGGAATGCCGCCCAGTCCACCGCCTCGCGCCGCGGCGCCGGCAGCTTGGCAAAGCTGGCGTAGCCGCTCAGGAACGCATGCAGATGGGCCGCCCGCTCGCCGATGCTCGCCAGCACCTGCGGCAGCCGCTCGGTGTTGCCGCGCCGCGCCAGCTCGGCGCCGCTGTGCGCGAGCGACGAGATCGGCGCCAGCGAGTTGTTGAGTTCATGGCTCAGCACGCGGATGACGCGCTTCCACGTCGCCACCTCGGCACGCGAGAGCTCGCGCGTCATGCGCCGCAGCAGCCGCAGCCGGTGCGGCTGCCCTTGCAGACGGAACGACCGGGTGCTGTGGTGGAAGGTCTCCTCCGACCCGTCGGGCAGCGTCACGGTGAAGAGCCGGTCGCCGTCACCGGCCAGCGCCTCGCGCAGCGTCTCGGGCAGGTGCGAGATGACGGTGGCGAAGTCCAGCCCCGTCAGGCTGCGCCCGTCGCCCAGCAGCTGGCGCGCGGCCAGGTTGGCGATGGCAATGCGCTCGCTCGGCGCCGTCAGCACCAGCGCCACCGGCGTGTTCTGCACCACGGTGTCCAGCAGCAGCTCGCGCTGGGCCAGGTGCTGGCGCTGCTCGCGCAGGGCCAGGCCCAGGTCCGCATGCAAGCGGGTCAGCTCGATCAGCTCGCGCGGCCCGTCGGGCGTGAGGTTTAGGCTGAAATCGCCGTCTCGGTAGCTCAGCACCGCGCCCTCGAGCGCGCGCGTGAGCCGCAGCAGCGGCGCCAGCCAGACGGCTGCCAGCCAGCCCAGCAGCGGCAGCATGACGGCGACGGCCACCGCTAGCGCGGCGCCGGACTCCAGCCCCGCGCGGCGCACGCCGAGGATGACCAGCGGCGGCACCACCGCCGCCGTGGCCAGCGCCAGCAGCGCCCGGGCTCGCAGTGACAGGCGCACGCGCATCAGGGCGTGATCCCGTAACGCTCCAGTCGCCGGTACAGCGCCTGGCGCGACAGGCCGAGCTGCGTCGCCGCGCGGCTGACGACCCCGCCCGCCGCCGCCAGCGCCGCGACGACCGTCTCGCGGCTGGGTTCGTCGAGGTTGCGGTAGGCGCCGCCGCCGTTGCCATTCCCGTTCGTCTCGTCCAGCCCCAGCAGCGCCGGCGTGATCTCGCCGCCCTGGCACAGCAGCGCCGCGCGCTCCACGGCGTTCTTCAGCTCGCGCACATTGCCCGGCCAGCGGTGCGCCAGCAGCGCGTCGCGCGCCGCGTCGCCCAGGCGTGCGCGGCCGGCCAGGAAATGCTCGGCCAGCGGCAGCACGTCGTCGCGCCGCTCGGCCAGCGGCGGCAGCTTCAGCTCGATGAGGTTGAGGCGGTAGAACAAGTCCTCGCGGAACGCACCCGACTTCACCATCGCGCGCAGGTCCGCGTTCGTCGCCGACAGCACGCGCACGCGCGTCTGGCGCGTCTTGCTCGACCCCAGGCGCTCGAACTGGCCCGTCTCCAGCACGCGCAGCAGCTTGACCTGGCCGGCCAGCGGCAGGTTGCCGATCTCGTCGAGGAACAGCGTGCCGCCGTCGGCCGCCTCGAAGCGGCCCACGCGCGCCTTGGCCGCGCCGGTGTAGGCCCCGCTGTCGCTGCCGAACAGCTCGGCCTCGATGAGGTCGGCCGGCAGTGCGCCGCAGTTCAGCGCGACGAAGGGGCCGTCATGCGCGGCGGAGTTCGCGTGCACGAAGGCGGCCACGCATTCCTTGCCTGCGCCGTTGGGGCCGGTGATCAGCACCGGCACGGGCGCCGCGGCGATCTGCCCGGCCAGCTCCAGCAGGTTCAGCATCGCGTCGGACGCGAACACGAGGCCACCCAGCTGATAGCGCCGCGCCAGTGCCGCGCGCCGCTCGCGGCGTGCCTCGCGCAGCTGGGCGATCTCGCGGTTGGCTTCGCCGAGCTCAAGCAGGTTTTCCACCGTCGCCACGAGCTTGGCGTCGTCCCACGGCTTGGCCAGGTAGTCGGCCGCGCCGGCCTTCACCAGCGCCACGGCCGCGTCCAGCCGCGTCCAGGCGGTCAGCAGGATGATGGGCAGATCCGGGCGCTTGGCGCGGATGGCGCGGAAGAGCTGCTCGCCTTCCTCGCCAGACGTCGTGTCGGCCGTGAAGTTCATGTCCTGGATGACCAGGCCGAAGGGCCGGGTCTCCAGCAGCGCCAGGCCCTCAGCCGGGCTGGCGGCCACGCTGGCCTCGATGTCGTGCAGGGACAGCAACAGCTCCAGCGCCTGGCACACGCCGGGGTGGTCGTCAATGATGAGGACGCGTCGCATGACTGTCACGAAGGCGAGATACAGACCGAGGGGGCACGAGGATAGCGGCGCATCGGGACGAAAAAAAACCGGCTCGGGAGAGCCGGTCGTTCGCTGGGAACCGCGGGTTCAGTAGCGACCGCCGCCGAAGCCGCCCGTGCCGTAGCCGACGTCCGACCGCTTGCTTGCGGTGTAGCCACCGGCGCCGTAGCCGTTTGAATCCTTGTTTGCTTCGCGCGGACGGGCCAGGCTCACGACGATCGAGCGACCATCGACGGACATGCCATGCAGGGCCGCGATGGCGGCCTGGGCCACTTCGGCGGAAGCCATTTCCACGAACCCGAAGCCCTTGGACGTGCCGGTGTCGCGGTCCATCATGACCTTGGCGGACGAGACGCCACCGAACTCGGCGAAGTTGCTGCGCAGGCTGGCATCGGTCACGGAAAAGGGCAAATTGCCGACGTAGATCTTGCTGTTGCTCATGGACGAGCCTTTTCTAAATATTGGCGCACTGTCAGGGCGCGGATTATCAAATTTGCGAGCGGAGTCGCAGCGAAGGGGTGTTTGGATCTGGGCGTGGCCAGATGGTCAGCACGGAGGCGGCTGCGGCATGCAGGCGCGCGACTCAGCGCTGAGTGACGGCAAATAGTCGAGCGGCTTCGTGAGACGCAAGTTGTCGCTGTGCCGGTCGAAAATAAAAGGTCGCAAACTCGACCCGGAATGACCTTGATACCAGCGGTATGCCAAGGCGGATTTAATTATACCTTTGCGGCTTTTTCTGAATCCTTTTCAATTTTGAATACGTGACCGATTCGTCTGTTTGAGGCGCGCCGAGGCGCGCGAGCGCCGCTCGGCAGCGCGCGGAGCGCAGTGCTAGGCTGCCTCGCCATGAGCGACCAAAAGATCGAGCTGTACGACGGCCCCGCCGGCGGCTGGGGCGCGCTGAAGAGCGTCGCCAGGCATCTCCATGAGCAAGGCGTGACGGTCAAGGGCGGCAAGACGCTACTGCATGCCAACCAGGCCGATGGCTTCGACTGCCCCGGCTGCGCCTGGCCGGACCGCGATCACCGCTCGACCTTCGAGTTCTGCGAGAACGGCGCCAAGGCCGTGGCCGCCGAGGCGACGGCGCGGCGTGCGACGCCGGAGGTGATCGGCGCCAGGACCCTCGCCGAATGGGCCTCGGCGTCGGACTACGAACTGGAAGCCATGGGCCGCCTGACCGAACCCCTGGTCTATGACGCCCAGAAGGACCGTTACCAGCGCTCCACCTGGGACGCCGCCTTCGCGCTGATCGCACAGGAACTGCAGGCGCTGCCGGACCCGAACCAGGCCATCTTCTACACGTCCGGCCGCACCAGCAACGAGGCCGCCTTCCTGTACCAGCTGTTCGTGCGCGAGTACGGCACCAACAACTTCCCCGACTGCTCCAACATGTGCCACGAGCCCAGCGGCTCGGCGATGAAGCCGACGCTCGGCGTCGGCAAGGGCACGGTCACGCTGGCGGACTTCGAGCAGGCGGATTGCATCCTCGTATTCGGCCAGAACCCCGGCACCAACCACCCGCGCATGCTCGGCGAGCTGCGCGCGGCCCGCAAGCGCGGCGCGCGCATCGTCAGCTTCAATCCGCTGCGCGAGCGGGGCCTGGAGCGCTTCGCCGACCCGCAGAACGCGCTGGAGATGGCGACGCTGGGTGACTCGCCGATCAGCAGCCACTACTTCCAGCTGAAAGTGGGCGGCGATTTCGCGCTGCTCAAGGGCATGTGCAAACGCGTCGTCGAGCAGGGCGCGCTCGACCGCGCCTTCATCGCCGAGCACACGCGCGGCTTCGAGGCCTTTGCCGCCGAGCTGCGCGAGCAGCCCTGGCCGCCGCTGGTCGAGGCGTCGGGGCTGACGCGCGAACAGATCGAGCAAGCCGCCGACATCTACGCCAGCAGCGAGCGCGTCATCGCCTGCTGGGGCATGGGCATCACGCAGCACCGGCATTCGGTGGCGACCATCCAGATGATCGTCAACCTGCTGCTGCTGCGCGGCAATCTGGGCCGGCCGGGCGCCGGCGCCTGCCCGGTGCGTGGCCACAGCAACGTGCAGGGCGACCGCACGATGGGCATCTACGAGAAGCCCGCACCGGCCTTTCTCGACAAGCTGGGTGAGGTCTTCGGCTTCGAGCCGCCGCGCGAGCCGGGCTTGGACACGGTGGGCGCCATCGAGGCGATGCTGGACGGCCGTGGCAAGGTCTTCATCGCAATGGGCGGCAACTTCGCCGCGGCGACACCGGACACCGCCGCGACCTGGCGCGCGCTGCGGCGCTGCGAGCTGACCGTCCACATCACCACCAAGTTCAACCGCAGCCATGTCGTGCATGGCCGTCAGGCGCTGGTGCTGCCGGTGCTGGGTCGCACCGAGATCGACGTGCAGGCCACCGGGCCGCAGGGCGTGACCGTGGAGGACTCGATGAGCATGGTGCACCTGTCGGCCGGCATGAATGCACCGGCCTCCGAACACCTGCTGTCCGAGCCCATGCTCGTCGCCCGCATGGCCGCGGCCACGCTGACGCACAGCCGCACGCCGTGGCTGGCGCTGGCCGGCGACTACGCCGCCATCCGCGACAAGATCGAGGCCGTGCTGCCCGACTTCGCCGGCTTCAACGAGAAGATCAAGGCGCCGGGCGGTTTCCGCCTGCGCAATACCGCGAGCGAGCGGGTGTGGGCCACGGCCAGCGGCAAAGCGGAGTTCAGCAGCCACGCGATGCCGACGGACCTGGCCGTCGAGCGCGCCGCCGACCGCCATCGTGACGTTCGCGTCTTCACGTTGACCACGCTGCGTTCGCACGACCAGTACAACACCACCATCTACGGCCACGACGACCGCTACCGCGGCGTCTACGGGCACCGTCGCGTCGTCTTCATCCACGCCGATGACATTCGCGACCTGGGCCTGAAGGCGGGTGACTGGGTCGACCTCACCAGCCTGTACATCGCCGAGGCCGACGGCGCCGACGTGCAGCAGCGTCGCGCCGAGCGCTTCCTGCTGGTCGCGTATGACATTCCGCGCGGCTGCCTGGCGAGCTACTACCCGGAGACCAACCCGCTGGTGCCGCTGGAAAGCTTCTCGCTGGGCGCGCGCACGCCCACGTCCAAGTCCATTCCCGTCGTGCTGACGCCCCATGCAGGCGCAGTTGCTGCAGACGCTGCGTGAGCTGGCGCCCGGCGGCGAGCCGGTTGCGCTCACGCGGCTGGCCAAGCGGCTGAACCAGCGCGTCAGCGTGCTGCTGCGCGAGCTGACGGCGCTCAGCGACGCCAGCCTCGGCGGTGTGCCCGGGCCGGGCCTGGTGCAGTTGGCCTGCGACGACGCGGGCCGCTGGACGGTGCGGCTGCTGTAGACCCGGCCATACTGCGCGGCCGCGGCGGCGCGGTCGTTATCAACCACCGGGAGTGACATGCAACCCCTCACGTTCACGTTGTTCGCGATCTCCCGAGGGCGCGCGTCGGGCGCTTGCAGCTGCCGGGCGCCGCAGCCATGACGACCGTCGTGCTGACGAACGCGCTGCTCGCGGTGCTGGCCATCGTCATGGCGGGCCTCGGCCTGAGCCTGACGGTGGACGACTTCCGCCGCCTGCGCGACCACCCCCGCGCCGTCGTGCTGGCACTGGCGTTGCAGGTCGTCGTGCTGCCGCTGGCGTGCGTCGCCGTCATCGCCGCCTTCAAGCTGCCGCCGCTGTATGCCGTGGGCCTGATGCTGCTGGCCGCGTCGCCCGGCGGCATCACGGCCAACCTGTTCAGCCACCTGTTCGGCGGCCATGTGGCGATGAACCTGTCGCTGACGGCGCTGAACACGTTGCTGTCGCTCGTCACGTTGCCGCTGATCGCCAACTGGGCCATCTCGCACTACGCCGGCGGCGGCCAGGTCGTGCCGCTGCCGTGGCAGAAGCTGGCCGAGGTCATCGGCGTCATCGCCGTGCCGGTCCTGATCGGCATGGCGGTGCGCCGCGCGCGGCCCGACATCGCGGCGCGGCTGGACAAGCCGGTCAAGCTGCTGTCGGCCGTGCTGCTGCTGGTGCTGACGGTCGCGGCCATCGCCAAGGAGCGCGAAGCCCTGATGAGCGCCGCGGGCGAGTTGGGCGGCGCCGTGCTGGTGTTCAACCTGCTGAGCCTGGCCGCTGGCTACGGCCTGGGCCGCGTGGCACGGCTGCCACGCCCGCTGTGCATCGCCATCGGCTACGAGGTGGGCATCCACAACTCGACGCTCGCGCTGTACCTCGCCCTGGGGGTGTTGCAGCAGTTTCCGGTCGCGCTGCCGGCAGCGCTGTACTCGGTCAGCATGTACGTCACGGCGCTGCTGTTCGGGATGTGGCTGCGGCGCGCCAGCTGACAAACTACGGCCCATGAAACTCCTTGGCCGACTCACCTCCATCAACGTCCGCAAGGTCATGTGGACCGCTGCGCAACTCGATCTGCCCCTGGACCGCGAGGACTGGGGCGCGGGCTTCCGCTCTCCGCAGGAGCCTGGGTACCTGGCGATGAACCCCAACGGCCTCATCCCCGTCCTCATCGACGGCGACTTCGTGCTGTGGGAGAGCAACGCCATTTGCCGCTACCTCGCCACCCGGCACGACGCGACGGCGCTGCTGCCCGCCGAGGCGCGGGCGCGCGCCACCGTCGAGCAGTGGATGGACTGGCAGGCCGGCGAGCTGAACAACTCGTGGCGCGTGGCCTTCATGGCCCTGGTGCGCGGCCAGCCGGCCACGCCCGAGGCCATCGAGGCCGGCGTGGCGAGCTGGAACCGCCACATGGGCATGCTGGACGCGCAACTGGCCAAGACCGTCGCTCACGTCTGCGGCGCTGATTTCACGCTCGCCGACGTCGTGCTGGGCCTGTCCGCCCAGCGCTGGAAGAACGCCCCCATCGCGCATGCCGAGCTGCCCGCCGTCGACGCCTGGCTGCGGCGGTTGAGCGAGCGGCCGGGGTTTGCGGATTACGTCGGCAACGGCATGCCCTAACGCCGCACGACCGGCGCCTGCGCTTGCGCCTGCGCCGCGATCTGCTGACCGGCCAGTTGCGCGGCGGCCTGCTGCTGCAACGGGAGGCGGGCCTGCAGCACCCGTGCCCGCGTCTCCATCGCCGCGCGCACGGCGGCATCGGCGCCGGGCTGGGCGGGGAGGGCCAGGAAGGCCAGCACGAAGCCCAGCCGCTCGGCATCGGCCAGCCCCCAGGCCTCATGCGACGAGGCCGCGCCCAGCAGCGCCAGTGCGTCGCCCGTGCGCGCCTCGCGCCGCATCGCGTCGGCCACGGCCTGGCGCTGCGCCGCTGTCAGTTCGCCAGGGAAAGTAGGACCCGTGAAGGCCGACGCCGCCTGCGGCAGGCCGGCGCGCAGCGCACGCACGGCCAGTTCGGGCAGCAGCGCCTCGTGCTGGGCGGTGACGGTCTGGCAGCGCCGCGCGTCCGCATCGGCTTCGAGCATCAGCTGCGTCATGACGTCCGGCGGCGCGCCCTGGTCACGTGCCTTCTCGAAGCTGGCGCGGCGCGCTTCGTTGGAGGCGCACTGCCGCAACAGGCCGACCGCCTCCCAGGCCAGGGCGGCGTCCTGGCCGGCCTGCGCGCGCTCGAGCAGCGGCCCGTAGTCCTCCGCGCCGGCGGGTGCCGACGTGGCCGGCGCCAGCGCCCCGGCGACCGGGCGTGGTGCCGCGGTCACCTTGGGCGGCGGGCTGGGTGTCGACGCGTCGGGCTGCAGGAAGCCGGGCAGATTGAGCCCCAGCGGGTTGGATGCCATGGCCGGCTTGGCGCGCGGCACCTCGCCCGGCTCGTGCAGCAACTGGCGCAGGCCGGCCGCACCGGCCAGCACGGCGACGAGGAGCAGGGCCCAGCGGAACGGCGTCATCAGTCCAGCGTGCAAAAGGGCATCGGTAAGCCTGCAGCCTAGCGCAGCCCGCGCCGATCGTCGACCTCGCCGAGCGCGGGTTCAGCCGCGTGCACGAGCAGCTCCAGCACCGTGGCCACGACGAGGTCGGGTTCGCTGAACTGTGGAAAGTGGCCGCTCTTGCCGGCCGGCACCTGACGGCCGTGCGGCGACAGGCCGGCCAGCGCACGCTGGTGCGCGGCGCGCGCCTGCAGCAGCTCGGGCCGGGTCGCCCAGGCCATGGCCGGCCGGGCACCGGTGATGACGCGCAGCGGCACGGGCGGGAAGGGCGGCGCGGCGGCCAGCTCGGCGGCGGTGCGGCCGGTGTGCCGGGTCTCGTGGTGGGGGGGCAGCGGCGCGACGCGGTTCATCAGCCAGGCCAGGCTTTTTTGCAGCGCGTTCTCGTGCGCCTTCAGCGCCGTCAGGTCCTCGGGCGCCGTGGCCTCCAGCAGCACGACGCCGGCGACCTGCTGTGGATGCAGCCGCGCGAACAGGTTGGCGACGAGGCCGCCGAAGGAATGCCCGACGAACACATAGGGCGGCGCGAGCGCCAGCGCGGCCAGCAGGCGCTGCAGCGTGGCCACCATCGTGGCGGCCGTCTGCGGCTCGGCGGGCGGCGCGCTGCGGCCGATGCCGGGGCGGTTGTAGGCCAGCGTCGTCGCCTGCGCGGCGATGCCGGCAAACACCGGCTGCCAGCCCGCCAGCGGCCCGCCCGAGCCGTTGATCAGCACGACCACCGGATGGCCCTCACCACCCAGCAGCATTTCGACGGCGCGGCCATCCACGTCGACGACGCCGGAGGTGGGCAGTTGTGGCATGAAAAAAATGGCGGGCCGTGCTTGGCCCGCCATTGTGGCGGCGCTCTGTTGCGCCGTTGGTGTCAGCCGAGTCGCACGGGCACGAAGATCTGCTGGCCGTCTCGGGCGACGAGCAGGGCCACCTGCTTCGGGCTGCTCTTCAGCGCCGCGCGCACCTCCTCGACGTCCTGCACCGGCTTGCCGTTCAGCGCCAGCAGCACGTCGCCGGGCTGCACGCCGGCCAGCTGGGCCGGGCCGGTCACGCGCTCGATCAGGAGGCCATGGTCCAGCCCGGAGCCGCGCAGCTCCTGGCGCTCCAGCGGCCGCAGCGCCAGGCCCAGCGAACCGCCCTCGGGCGCGGCGCTGGCCTCCTGCCGGTCGCGCTCGGCACGGCCGAGGCTGACCGTCTCGCTGACGCGGTTCTTGTCGCGCCACAGCTCCAGCTTGAGCTTGTCGCCCGGCCGCGCCAGGCCCACGCGGCTGGACACGTCACCCGCCACGCGCACCGGTTCGCCGTCCACGGCCGTGATGACGTCGCCGGCCTTCAGCCCCGCCTTGGCCGCCGCGCTGCCCGGCTGAACGCTGGACACCAGCGCGCCGTCCGGCGCGTTCAGCCCGAAGGACGTGGCCAGCGGCGCCGACAGGTCCTGCAGCGTCACGCCCAGCCGCGCATGCTCGACCTTGCCGTGGGCGACGATCTGGTCCTTGACCTTCAGCGCGACGTCCACGGGAATCGAGAACGCCAGGCCCTGGAAGCCGCCGCTCTGCGAATAGATCTGCGCGTTGACGCCGACGACGCGGCCCGACGCATCGAACAGCGGGCCGCCCGAGTTGCCCGGGTTCACGGCCGCGTCGGTCTGGATGAAGGGCACGACGCTCTCGCCGGGCAGCGAGCGGCCCTTGGCGCTGACGATGCCCTGCGTGGCCGTCTGCTCGAAGCCATAGGGCGCGCCGATGGCCAGCACGTAGTCGCCCACCTGCACCTGTTTCGGGTCGCCCAGCTGCACGGTGGGCAGGCCCTTGGCGTCGACCTTCAGCACGGCGATGTCGGTGGCGGGGTCGCTGCCCAGCACCTGGGCCGAGAACTCGCGGCGGTCGCTGAGCTTGACGGTCACCTGCTTGGCGTCGCGCACGACGTGGGCGTTGGTCAGGACGAGCCCGTCGGCGCTGATGATGAAGCCCGAGCCCTGGCCGCGGAACGGCTGCGGCCCCTGGGGCGGCATGCGCAGGCCGGGGATGCCGCGGAAGAAGCGGAAGAACGGGTCCTCATCGCCCCGCGCGGCAGGTGCGTCGCCGTCCATGTCGGCATTGCCGACCTTGTGCAGGCCGGCGACAGTGATGCCGACGACGGCCGGCCCCTGCGTCTGCACGATGGCGCGGTAGTTGGGCAGTTGCGTCGCGGGCATGGCGACGACGGGCGCGGCCGCAGTGGCGGCCTGGACGGCCTGTGCCACCGGCGCGGGCGCACCTCCGCCCGCGTCGGCCGTGGCGGTGCTGGCCGTCTTGTCCTTGAACAGGGCGGGCAACGTGAAGCCCGTGGCCGTGGTGGTGAGCGTCACGCCGGCGGCAAGCAGCGCCGCGGCCGTGGCGGTCAGCGTGATCTTGGCGGTCTGGGTCATCGAGTTCTCCTCAGGCGCTGCGGCGCAGCGGTTGAAGCGGACTCTAGGGAGCGTGGATGAGGGCTCGGTGAGGGGAAGGTGAGGTGAAAGTTAAGCGGAGGTGGTGGGCAGTTCCGGCTGACCGCGACAAGAACGAGCGGCCGGTTCCCTGTGACCCAGTGACAGAATGAACGATCAAGACTGACGGCTTGAACCGTCACCTTGGCTCAAGCCCTGGCCCTCCTGCGCGGCATCGATTCGAAAACAGGAACACGAGACAACGGCCGGGGCGTCTCCGGGTGGAAACCATGGACACAACTGAAAGCGCCCCGCCTCCCGCTGGCGGCGCACCGCCCCGCGGCTCGGGGCTCGCCCGCCGCACCTACCTGCCTCGCACGATCGGCCTGGGCATCGGCGCGCTGTGCGCAGGCGCCGGGCTGTACCAGGCCAACGCGCCAGCCTGGGTCTGGGGCGTCATGCTCGTCTACTGCTTTGCCTGGCCGCACATCGCCTTGCGCATCAGCCTGCGCTCGGCCTCACCCTACGCGGCCGAACGCCGAAACCTGATGGTGGACTCGTTCGCGGGCGGCGTCTGGCCCGTGGCGATGGCCTTCAACGTGCTGCCCAGCGTGCTGCTGCTGGCCGCACTGGCGATGAACAACTTTGCGACCGGCGGCGCCAGGCTCTTCGGCAAGGGCGTGCTCGCGCACCTGGCGGGCGCAGTCGCTGCGCTCCTGCTCGTGGGGCCGAAGTTCCAGCCGGAGTCGAGCTTCATGACCGTGCTGCTGTGCGTGCCGTTCCTGCTGAGCTACCCGCTCGTGCTGGGTGTGGTGATGTACCGCCTGTCGATCGAATTGAGCCGGCGCAAGGACGAGCTCGTGATGGAGAAGCGCCGGGCCGACGAAGCCAATCTCGCCAAGACCCGCGTGCTGGCCGAATTGGCTGCGCGTGACGAGCTCACCGGGCTGTTCAACCGTCGCCACATGACCGAGTTGCTGGCACAGCAACGCGCGGCCTGCCAGCGCTCGGGCGAAGGGTTCGTGGTGGCGCTGGTCGATCTGGACCACTTCAAGCGCATCAACGACAGTCACGGCCACGCGGTGGGCGACAGCGTGCTGCGCGCCTTTGCCGAGCAGGCCGGCGCGGCGATGCGCGGCACCGACACCGTCGGCCGCTGGGGCGGCGAGGAGTTTCTCGTCGTCTACCCGCGCAGCACCGCACACGAGGCGGCCCAGGGGGCGGCCCGCCTGCGTGAACATGTGGCGGCCGCCGTCGTGACCACGCCGGCCGGCCAGCTAGTGACATTCACAGTGTCGATCGGCCTGACCGAGCATCTGCCGCCCGAGTCCGTCGAGGCCTTGGTCGAACGCGCCGACCGCGCGATGTACCAGGCCAAGTCGCAGGGGCGCAACCGGGTGGTCGCGCTGCCGCAAGCGCCGGCCCCGGCCTGAAGCGATGCATGCCGCCATGAGAACCATCCGCGACCTCAACACCCCGCCCGCCCACATCCAGGGCTGCGTCGAGGCCATCGTCGTGCGCGGCGCACCGCGGGATCCGGCGCGCCATGTCGAGCAGACGCTGGCGCTGGCCGGCATCGGCCTGGCCGATGACCGCCTCGGCCAGCGCGGCGAGGCCGAGCTGTCGGCGCGCCAGGTCACGCTCATCCAGCAGGAGCATCTGCCCCTCATCGCCGCGTTCGCGCGCAGCGGGCCCATCGACCCGGCCGGCCTGCGCCGCAACCTCGTCGTGTCGGGCATCAACCTGCTGTCGCTGAAGAACGCGACCTTGCGTATCGGCGAGGCGTTGATCCAGATCGTCGGGCCGTGCCAGCCCTGCTCGCGCATGGAGGAGGTCATCGGACCTGGCGGTTATGCGGCGATGCGCGGCCACGGCGGCATGACGGCGCGCGTCCTTGAAGGCGGGCTCATCCGCATCGGCTCCATGGTGAGCGCGGCCCAGCCCCAGCCAACGCCCGGGCGCTGACGCCGCAGGAAACAGGGCGAAACTTGTCGCAGGTCCGGGTAGCAGGCGGCGCGCGACGCCGACCTGGCCATGGCCGGCTCCGAAGCATCGCGATACAACCGATGGCGTCGCGCAACAGCGCGTGATGCAGACTGCCCGGATGACCCTACAGATCGAAGACACCGAGACCACCTTGACCTCGGCGCAAATGCTGACCGGCTGGCGCCGCGAGTTCTGCGTCGAACTGCTGGGCGAAAGCCGGGCGCGCATCTTCATGCGGGCGGTGGAGTCGCCGTCGCGCAAGGCCGCGGAACTCCATCGCGGCGTGCTGTTCCACGAGGTGAACTCCGCGTTTGCCGACCTGGCCGGCTGCGCCGCCGCGGCGCGCGAGCCGCTGGAGCACCTGGCCGGCACTGCGGCCCGGCAGCAGCCCAGCAAGGACAACCTCTTCGCGGCGGTCACCTACGACCGGGCCGCCTGGGATAGCGTCGTGAGCGCCGTCGAGCGCTGGCAGCGCCGGCCGCGCAGGCCGAGCCGTTAGGCCGCTAGAGGCCGCGCGCCTGCGGGTCAGGCGCGCGGTTCAGCGGGCCACTGGATCTCCGCCCGCAGCCCGCCCAGCGGCGAGTCCGCCAGGCTGACATCCGCCCCCTGCTGCCTGGCCGCCGCGCGCACGATGGCCAGGCCCAGGCCGCTGCCTTCCACGCGCGCGTCCTCGCCGCGCTGGAAGCGGTCGAACACGCGCTCGCGCTGCTCGGGCGGGATGCCGGGGCCGTCGTCGTCCACTCGCAGCAGCGGCGCGCCGCCATGGCCTCGCAATGCGCTCACTTGCACCGTTCGCGCGCCGTACTTCACGGCGTTGTCGATGAGGTTGCGCAGCGCGCCGCGCAGCGCCTGCGGGTCGCCGCTCAGCGGCAGCGGGTCGGGGGCCGTCAGCGCCAGACTCACGCCGGCCTTGTCGGCCAGCGGCTGCACGTCGGCCACTGCCTGGCGGGCAAGTTCGGCCAAGTCCAGCGGCAGCCGGGCCGCCGCAGCACCCGGTTCTGCGCGGGCCAGCGCAAGCAGCTGTTCGACGAGGTGGACGGCACGGTCGATGCCGCCGCGCAGGCGGGCGATGGATTCGTCCTGCTGTTCGCCGGGTGCGGCGTCGCGCAGCAGGCCGAGCTGCAGCTTCAGCGCCGTCAACGGCGAGCGCAGCTCGTGGGCGGCGTCGGCGACGAAGCTGCGTTGCGTGTCGAAGGCGGTGGACAGCCGTGCCAGCAGGCCGTTGAAGGCCTCTACCAGTGGCGCCACCTCGCCGGGCAGGCCTTGCGTCGGCAGGGCGTCCAGCGCGTTGGCGCCGCGGTCCTGCGCGGCCTGCGTGACGCGCGCCAGCGGCGCCAGCGACACGCCGATCAGCCACCAGACTGCCCAGGCGACGAGCGGCAGCGCCACTGCCACGGGCACGATGCTGCGCAGTGCGGCCAGGGCAGCGAGCTTCTGGCGCACGGCCAGCGGCTGCGCCACCTGCACGACACGCAGCGGTGTCGCCGCGCCGAAAACGCGCCAGTCCTGCCCGCCCAGGCGCAGGTTGGAGAAGCCGAGCACCGCGCGCGCCGGCAGCGGCTCGGTCATGCCCTGCGGCCGGCTGGAATAGAGCTCCAGCCCCTGCAGCGACCAGATCTGCACGACGTAGTCCAGGCTGGGGTCGGCCAGCGTGGCGGCCTCGTCGCCGTCGACGCGGCCCTGGTCGCGCAGCGACAGCGCCGTCTGGCGCAGCTGGTAGTCGAACAGCTGGTCGGCCTCGGCGCGCACGCTGACATAGGTGGCACTGGCCACGGCCAGTGCCGTCACGGCGCCGAGCACGGCCAGCAGTGCAAAAAGGCGGCCTCGTAGCGTGGAGAGAAGCGGTTTAGCCATGACGCGGTGGGCTGCTCGGGCCGAGCGCCGGGCTGCCAAGTGCCAGAGGCCCTTGGCCTGTGTCCGACTCCAGTTCACCAAGCCGGCCCGCCTGGCGATGTGCTTGCGGCTCAATGCCCCAAGCATCGCCGTCCCCGCGGGGGGCCGGCCAAGGTACTCCTTGGACGAGGGGCGTCATTTCTCGGGGCCGGCGTAGTAGCCGAGACCGCGGACTGTGTGCAGCAGGTCGGGCCCGAGCTTCTTGCGCAGTTGGTGCATGTAGACGCTGATGGCGTTGCTCTCCAGCTCCTCGCCCCAGCCGTAGAGGCGGTCCTCGAGCTGGGCGCGCGACACGATGGCCCCCGGCCGCTCCAGCAGCGCCTCCAGCAGCGCGAACTCGCGCGCCGACAGCAGGATGGGGCGGCCCGCGCGCGTGACCTCGCGCGTGGCCGGGTCCAGCCGCAGGTCCGCCACCTGCAGCGCGGTGTCGGTGCGGCCGCCCAGGCGCCGCGCGACGGCGCGCAGCCGGGCAAGCAATTCGTCCAGCTCGAAAGGCTTCACGAGGTAGTCATCCGCGCCCGCATCCAGCCCGGCGACCTTGTCGGCCAGCGCGTCGCGCGCGGTCAGCACGATGACGGGCGTCGCGTCGCCGCGGCCGCGCAGCGCGCGCAGCACCTCGATGCCGCTGCGCTTGGGCAGGCCCAGGTCCAGCAGCACGGCGTCGAAGCGCTCGCCGCTGGCCAGCACCGCATCGGCGGCCTGGCCGTCATGCACCCAGTCGGCCGCGAAGCCCTGGCGGCGCAGGGCCTCGCGCAGGGAGTCGCCGATCATGGGGTCGTCTTCGACGAGGAGCAGACGCATCGGAAAGCGGGCGGCACGGTGAGGCGCGAAGCGTAACCGGCGTCAGAGCGCCGCGCCCCGTCAGGCGCGCCTCCCCGTGGTGCATCTCGATGCCACCGGCACTGCGCTGGTGCCGAAAGCCAGCCCAGATTTGTGCGCACATCTTGCATACAAGGCAGATGGGCGCTGGCATGGAAGCTGCGATGTGAGTTGCCCATATGGGCATTTCCGCCACCGACATCAGCCAGCGCATCGTCGAAGCCGTGCTCGCGCAGCGGCTTGCGCCCGGCGCCCGGCTGGGCGAGCAGCAGCTGGCGATGCTGTTCGACTGCAGCCGCACCATCGTCCGCGAGGCGCTGACGCGTCTGGCCGCACGCGGCATCGTCACCGTCAGCGCGCGGCGCGGCTGGTATCTCATTGCGCCGACGCCCGACGATGTGCGCGAGGCCTTCGAGGCGCGCCGCGTCATCGAGCTCGGGCTGATCCGCGGCCAGGGCCGGCTCGACGAGAGCGCGGTCGCCCGGCTCAACGAGCACCTGCAGCAGGAGCAGGCCGCGCTGCGCGGCGACGACGTCGGCACGCGCAGCTTCCTGCTCGGTGACTTTCATGTCTGCCTGGCCGAGTGCCTGGGCAACAGCCTGCTGGCCGACACGCTGCGCGACTTCACCGCGCGCACGACGCTGATCGCGATGCGCTACCAGTCCTCGCACGACGCGGTGCGGTCCTGCGAGGACCACGTGGCCATCGTCGCGGCGCTGGCCGAGGGCGACAGCGCCCGCGCCGAGGCGCTGATGGCCGAACACCTCAGCAGCGTGCAGGCCGCACTGCGGCTGACGACCGACAACGATCCGCTGCAGCAGCTGCGCGAGGCGCTCGCGCCGCTGCCCACGTCCGCCACCACTGAACCTGCCGACCCGGCCTACCTAGGAGCCCTGCTATGACCCCGACGTTCTCCCGCCGCCTGCTGCTCACGCTGGCCACTGGCCTCCTGGGGCTGTCCGCCATGGGCGCCCACGCCCAGACCGCGCTGGACACGATCGCCAAGAGCAAGACGATCAAGATCGCCGTGCCCACCGACTACCCGCCCTATGGTTTCGTCGGCCCCGACATGAAGCCGCAGGGTCTGGACGTCGCGATGGCCGAGCTGATCGCCGCCAAGCTGGGTGTCAAGGCCGAGCTGGTGCCGGTGACGAGCGCCAACCGCATCCCCTACCTGCAGACCAAGAAGGCCGACCTGGTCATCTCGACATTGGGCAAGAACCCGGACCGCGAGAAGGTCATCAACTTCAGCGCCGCCTACGCGCCCTTCTTCCAGGCGGTGTTCGCGGCCAAGAGCCTGCCCATCAAGAGCTGGGCCGACCTGGCCGGCAAGAGCGTGGCCGTCACGCGCGGCGCGATGGAAGACCAGGAGCTGGCCAAGGTCGCGCCGGCCACACTGGAGTACAAGCGCTTCGAGGACAACAACGCCACCATCGCCGCCTTTGCGGCGGGCCAGACGCAGGTGCTGGCCACCAGCGCCGCGGTCGCCGGCAACCTGATGCAGCGCAACCCCGGGCTGAATACCGAATACAAGCTGCTGCTGAAGGACAGCCCCTGTTATGTCGGCGTGGCCAAGGGCGAGGACGCGCTGCTGGCCAAGGTCAACGAGGTCATCGCCGCGGCCAAGGCGTCGGGTGAGCTGGAGGCGCTGTCCAAGAAGTGGCTCGGCCGCAGCACCGGCGACCTTCCGCTCTGACGCGATCCGGCCGCAGCCATGATCAGTTTCGACTTCCTCGCGGTGCTGGCCGAATGGCCATTGCTGCTGAAGGGCCTGGCCTGGACGCTGGGCCTGACACTCATCGCGACGCCGCTCGGTCTGCTCATTGCGACGCTGGGCGCCTGGTCGCGCGCCAGCGGCCCCGCCTGGCTGCGGCGCCTGCTCGGCGCCTACGTCGAGCTGCTGCGCAACACGCCGTTCATCGTGCAGCTGTTCTTCATCTTCTTTGGCCTGCCGGCCATGGGTGTGAAGTTGTCGCCCGAGGCGGCCTCGCTGATTGCGATGACGCTGAACCTCGGCGCCTACGGCACCGAGATCCTTCGCGCCGGCATCCAGGCCACGCCGCGCGGCCAGTGGGAGGCGGCGCAGAGCCTGGCGCTCAGCCCCGTGCAGACCTTCACGCGCGTCGTGCTGCCGCCGGCCTTTCAGCGCGTGTGGCCGGCGCTGACGAGCCAGATCATCATCGTCATGCTGGGCTCGGCCGTCTGCGGCCAGATCTCCACGGAAGAGCTCAGCTACGCCGCCAACCTGATCCAGAGCCGCAACTTCCGCGCCTTCGAGGCCTTCATCATCGCGACGCTCGTCTACCTCATGCTGGCCGTCCTGGCGCGCAAGCTGCTGATGTGGGCCGGCCCGCGCTTCATCTTCGGCGTGAGGAGTGGCGGCCATGGTTGAGTTCACGCTCTGGGACATCGTCCGCAACCTGCTGCTGGCGCTGCGCTGGACGGTCGCGCTGTCGGCCATCGCCTTCATCGGCGGCGGCCTGGTGGGCGGCCTGCTGCTGACGCTGCGGCTGGGCCTCGGCGCCCGCACGCGGCGCCTCATCTCGCTGTACGTGCAGCTCTTCCAGGGCACGCCGTTGCTGATGCAGCTCTTCCTGGCCTACTTCGGCCTGGCGCTGCTGGGCCTGGAGGTGTCGGCCTGGACGGCGGCGGCGCTGGCGCTCACGCTCTACACCAGCGCCTACCTCGTCGAGATCTGGCGCGGCTGCGTCGACGCCGTGCCGCGCGGCCAGTGGGAGGCGGCCCGCAGCCTGGCGCTGTCCTTTGGCGAGCAGCTGCGCCATGTCGTGCTGCCGCAGGCCGGCCGCCTGGCCATTGCGCCGACGGTGGGCTTCCTCGTGCAGGTCGTCAAGGGCACGGCGCTCGCATCGGTCATCGGCTTCGTCGAGCTGACCAAGGCCGGCAGCATGATCGCCAACGCGAGCTTCAAGCCCTTCCTCGTCTTTGGATGCGTGGCGCTGCTGTACTTCGCGCTGTGCTTCCCCATCAGCCTCTTCGCCCAACACCTGGAGCGCCGCACCCATGCCCGCTGAAGCCCTTGCCGACCCCATAGTCCGCATCACCGCGCTGCGCAAGTCCTACGGCGCCAACGAAGTGCTCAAGGGCATCGACCTGGATGTCACGCGCGGCGAGGTCATCGCCATCATCGGCAAGAGCGGCTCCGGCAAGAGCACGCTGCTGCGCTGCGTGAACGGCCTGGAGCAGTTCCAGGACGGCGCGCTGACCGTCAACGGCAAGCCGCTGCTGTACGAGAGCGCCATGGCCATGCGCGCGCTGCGTCAGCAGGTCGGCATGATCTTCCAGGGCTTCAACCTCTTTCCGCACCTGAGCGTCGGCCGCAACGTGATGCTGGCCCCCACGCTGGTGAAGAAGCGCAGCCCCAACGAGGCCGCCGAGCAGGCCACCAAGCTGCTGGCCCGCGTGGGCCTGGCGGAGAAGTTCAACGCCATGCCCGACCAGCTCTCCGGCGGCCAGCAGCAGCGTGTCGCCATCGCCCGGGCGCTTGCCATGGAGCCGGCCGTGCTGCTGTGCGACGAGATCACGTCGGCGCTGGACCCGGAGCTGGTGGGCGAGGTGCTGCGCGTCGTCGAGTCCCTGGCCGAGGAGGGCATGACGCTGGTGATGGTCACGCACGAGATGAACTTCGCCCGCAAGGTGGCCGACCGCGTCATCTTCATGCACCAGGGCCGCGTGCACGAGATCGGGCCGCCGGCCGAGCTGTTCAACGCGCCGAAGACGCCGGAGCTGAAGCAGTTCCTGTCGTCACTGCACGACTAGCGCATCGAGCAGCGCGGCCGCACCCGGCGACAGCGCTTCGGCGCTGCTGAAGCAGACGAGCAGCTGCCGCGTCGCCCAGGCGTCGCTCAGCGGCCGCACGCGCACCCGTGAGTCGGCCAGCCGCCGAGCGGTCATCGCCGGCACGACGGCCACGCCGACGCCATCTGCCACCAGGCGCAGCAGCGCGTCAAAGCCCGGCACCTGCACGCGGTGGTGCAGCCCGCGGCCCTGCTGCAGCGCGCGGGCCTGCAGAAAGCGGCTGAGGCCGGCGTCCGCAGGCAGGCCGACGAAGGGCCTGGCGAGCAGCTCGGCGAAGGCAATGACCCGCGGCCGGCCCGGCGCCAGCGCGGCGGGCAGCACGGCGACGAGACCGTCCTCCCGGAAGGTGCGCGTCGTCAGGCCGGTCGTCGTGACGTAGTCGGCCACGATGCCCAGTTCGGCGCGCTCCTGGCGCATGGCGAACAGCACATCCTGGCTGTCGAGCTCGCGAAGTTCGATGTCGATCTGCGGGTGCGCCGTGAGGAAGGGGCCCAGCAGCGGCGGCAGGTGCTCGCTGATGGCCGCCGTGTTGCCCAGCAGGCGCACGGTGGCGCGCACGCCGTGGGCGTGGGCGGCCATGCCGGCATGCAAGGCCTCCATGTCGCGCTGCAGCCGGCCGGCGTGGCGCAGCAGCGTGCGGCCGGCATCGGTCAATGTGACGCCGGTCTTGGCGCGCTGCATCAGCAGCACGCCGACCGCGTGCTCCAGCGCCTTCAGCCGCGCGCTGGCTGCGGCCAGTGACAGGTGCACGCCGCGCGCGCCGGCCGTGATCGTGCCGGCCTCGGCCACGGCGGCGAACAGGCGCAGGTCGAGTGGATCAATGCGGTAGTGTGGGTTGCGGTCGGCCATGGCCCCATCCTTCGGCGATGACGGAGGATATGTGCGGCGTTGCGCGATGGACGCCCAAGCCGGCCATGCCGACCATGCCGGCATGAATGAAATCGGCGATGCGATGTCGTCAGGCCGGCTGGCCTGGGTGGCTTTCTGCTTCCTGCTGGCGGGAGCGATCAAAGGCGTCACCGGCATGGGTTTGCCCACGCTCGCGATGGCGCTGCTGAGCCTGGTCTTGCCGGCTGCTTCGGCCGCAACACTGATGCTGGTGCCGGCGCTGCTGACCAACATTGCCCAGTGCTTCGGCCGGCATGGCGGGACGTTGCTGCGCCGGCTCTGGCCGCTGTGGCTGGCCCTGGTGCTGGGCACGCTGTTTGCGCCGGTGCCCAGCCTGGCCAGCGGCACGGCGCGGCCGGTGCTGGGCGGCGTGCTGCTCGCGTACGGCGCCTTCGGGTTGGCAAGGCTGCGGCTGCCGGCGCCTGGCCGCTTTGCCGGCGGGCTTGGGGCGCTCGCCGGCGGCTTGGGAGGCGCGCTGAGCGCGGCGACCGGCGTCTTCGTCATGCCGATGGTGCCCTATCTGCAGGCGCTGGCGCTGTCGCGGGCGGCGCTGATCCAGGCGCTCGGCATCAGCTTCACGCTGGCGTCGCTCGCGCTGGCTGCGCGCCTGGGCGGGCTGGAGGCCGCCGAGCCACCCGAGGCGCCCGCCCTTGGCGTGGCGCTGGCGACCGCCTTCGCCGGCATGGGCCTTGGCGCCCGCTGGCGGCAGCGCCTGCCGGCCGCGCATTTCCGGCGTGCGCTCTACGCCGTTCTCATGCTCCTCGGATCGTTGATGCTGGCCGGCTAGGCATGCCCATTGCCGCGTGGCACTCCTACTTCATAGAACAGGAGTGCCACCATGAAGACCGCCTGGGTTCTCGTGGCCGACGAGGCCATCGCGCGCATCTTCGAGCAGCCGCCGGGCGGCGGCGAGCTGGTGTCGGTGGAAGACCTGACCGACCCCGACGCGCATGCCCGCGAGCGCGAGATGCACCATGCCCCGCATGGGCGGCGTGCCGGAGGCGGCAGCAACCCGCAGGGCACGGCCACGGTTTCGGCCAGCGACAGCGAGCGCCACCAGCACGCCCAGCTCTTCGCCGAGCGCATCGCCGCGCGGCTGGCGGAATACCACCGGCAAAAGCGGTACG
>Ga0307411_10000055_pt1 | contig 34288 bp, 30 predicted proteins | sample DK1Ometagenome_2_FD_203712 | JGI IMG/M metagenome (GOLD analysis project Ga0307411, IMG submission 203712) | Maize rhizosphere microbial communities from greenhouse at UC Davis, California, United States - DK15-O-1 | ecosystem: Host-associated > Plants > Roots > Rhizosphere > Soil | place: USA...
TAGTGATAAAAGCGACTTAACAGAAACTTTATTTCTCATAAAATGAAAATTAAACAAACTAATTTATGAAAATATTTCAAAGAACATTTTTTCTTCCGAACACTTATGTTTTTTAAACCTGTCGGGTTTCGCACACTATTGTCATTGCGAGAAACGAAGCAAACCTGAAACTCTATTTCAAAAGATTTTCTAACTCTTCATAACTATTAAAGAGAATTGCACCTTCATTTGCCAAGTCTTCATTATTATAGCCGTTGGTAAAACCATATACTTTAAATCCACCGCCTTTTCCTGCCTTTACTCCTGCTTTGCTGTCTTCGACTACAATACAATCTTTTACATCAAACCCCATTTCTTTTGCTGCGTGCAAAAAAATTCCGGGTTCTGGTTTCCAGCTATTAATTTGGTAGGAACTAAATATTTTATTTTCGAATTTATCCAATAATCCGGCCACCTCAAGATTGAGCCTGATTTTATCAACCGGGCCGCTCGAAGCCACACAATACGTAATTTTTAATTTTTCTATAAATTCAACTACACCTTCCATTGGTTTAACCTGCGTTCTAAAGGCTTCAAAACTTTTGGTACGATATTCATTTTCAAAACTCTCTGGAAGTTTCTTATCAATTGCAGTTTCTATATGCTGAAAACATTCTTTTAAATTGCGACCGTTAAAATCGCGATAAGCGTCTTCCAGTTTCATTTCAAAACCATGTTCGGCAGCCATAGCAAGCAAAATTCCGTTGCCAATTTTTTCGGTATCAACAAGAACGCCATCACAATCGAAAATTATACACTTAGTATTCATATTTAATTTTTTACATTTTAATCGTCAAATTTGACAAGAATGTAAATTACAAAATAATTTTGAAAAAGTTATTGAATATTAAAGTGAAGCTGATATTTTAGATACCATCTGAACTATAAAATCTGCCTGTGCGGGATTTACTTTCTTTAAGGCCTCTGCAGTTTGGAACCATTCGGCTCTGTCAATTTCAGGGAATTTTTGAAGTTTGCCTGATTTTGGAGGCCATTCAATTTCAAATTCATTACTTTTTATTAAACTAACGTCAATATCAAATTCTAAAGCCCAGGCAAAAACTGTTTTTCCTGATTTGAGTTTTACAGGTTCCAGTTTAATAAAATCACCATCTACTTCAAATCCTGTTTCTTCGAGAAACTCACGCTGGGCGGCAACTAATGCATCTTCATCATCTGTAAACTCTCCTTTTGGAATCGACCAGCTTTCTAAATCCTTATTTTTCCAAAATGGACCACCAGGATGAACTAATAAAAAATAAATCGTTACATCTACAAATTTGTAGAGTAATAAACCGGCGCTTTGTTTCATTTTTTTGATATTATATCTTAAAGATAATTCTTTTTAATTTAGCAAAAGTTCACTTTGATATTATTTCAAAAGTGATTCTGTTTAGTCATGATTAACCATTTGGCGATAAAGCATCAAAACGCCATTTTTATCTCTTTTCCAAATATTTGTGCTTTTTCCGGTAACAGTTGCTTTTCCTTTTTTCTTGTCCCACGAAACATCTACATAATAATAGCCGTATTCTATAACAAATTTATCGAGAGCAATCATTTTACTTGCCTTAATTTCTAAAAAATCAATTGATATTCCATTTGGTTTCTCATGTTCAACAAAATAAGGTTTTATATCATCCATACCTATCAGCATTGGCATATCATAAGTCATGTATATGGCATCATTTGTAAATAACTCGGTAGCATGTTTCTCGCCTTCTCTTTTTGTTACAAGTTTAGCAATAAGATCATTACGTTTTTTTACTTCATCAGATACAGATTTGTTTACTTTTAGCTTTGGCATATTACTGGCCTGAGGTTTTAAGAATGAAAAATTAGATTTATCTACAGCACTGTTGGCGCCCCAAATTTCTGATATAAGTGTGAGATTCTCGTCTTTCTCAATCCTCCATACATTCATGTACTTTCCATCATAAGCAAATAAAGTATTATCAGGTTTCGTAAAATTATTGGTAAAAGTTCCAATTTCTACTAAGTGATTTTTAATTAACAAAACTTCGTAAATAGTACGTTTATACGAATTTATCTTAACGTTATCAAACCATTGCTGATAGTAATTTGCTATACCATATTTTGAATATATTGCCTTATAGTATTCAGGCATACAGATTGGGTCATTTTCATCATAATATTTCATTATGATATTGATGTCTTTGTTTACAAAAGCATCTGCTAATTGAGTATTTATGGAATTTAACTTTTCTTTCCAGTAATCAATACTTTTAGCTGTTTGAGCTTGTGCAGACAATTTTAGAAAACTCAGGAGGATTATTGTAATCAACAAATATTTTTTTTTCATCTTTTCTAATATTTAAATTGATACACTAAAAGTAATAAATAACTTTCAAAACACTACAATACAATATATTAAATACAGAAAAAGTGCTGTCTTATATTAATCACTAAATTAAATCTTTGTACATTTTTACACCAAATATGTATTTATATTTAAAGTTTGATTTGTAATTTTAGAAAGTCATAAGCATTCATGACACTAAACTTTCTAACGAAAATTAAACCACAAAAAATTGAAAAAATATCTTTTACTCACCGTAATTCTGGCAAGTAATTTTGTCGCTCATTCTCAAAACAAAATTATAACCGTTGTAAATTCTCTAGATGTTGACAGGGAATTTGAAACTGTTGAACTCACAAAAAAATCACTCGCATTACCCGATTCTGCAAAACTGGAAGAACTTGCTATAAAGGAAAAAAACAATGATTTATTTCTCGAAAGTCAAGCCGTAGATAACGATGGCGACGGAACAATGGATGTTTTATTATTTCAGCCGAAAATAAATGCTTCTTCTCAAAAAGATTTTGAAATTGTTGTGGCAAAAAATACATCAGCAACAAAAAATAATATTTGCTATTCGAGATTTGTTCCCGAGAGGACAGACGATTATGCGTGGGAAAACAACAAGGTTGCTTTTAGAACTTATGGTCCTGTAGCACAACAAATGGTTGAAAATAAGATTGAAGGTGGAACTCTGACCAGCGGAATTGATGCGTGGTTAAAGAGAGTCGATTATCCTATTGTTAATAAATGGTATGAAAAAGCCACTAACGGAACGGGAACTTATCATAAAGATACTGGCGAAGGTTTGGATAATTTTCATGTTGGAAACAGCCGTGGCGTTGGCGGTATAGCTGTAAAAGTTGACAATAAATATTACTTTTCTAAGAATTTCATTAGCTGGAAAACTATTACAACAGGACCAATTAGAACCAGTTTTATTCTAACTTATGCCGATTGGGATGCAAAAGGAAATAAAATAACCGAATCTAAACTAATTAGTCTGGATTATGGAAGTTATTTATCCCGATTTGAAATTTCAATTACAGGAACCAAAACAATAGCTGCAGGATTAACACTTCATGATAAAAAAGGAACTATTGACACCAATATAAAAGAAGGCTGGTTAAGTCATTGGGAAACAATTGATGATTCTGAAATAGGAACCGGTATAGTTGCGCCAAAAAACACTTTAACAAGTTTTGATAATTATCTTACTGATGACAAAGACTTAAGTAATTTGTATGGGAACATAAAAGTAAAAGACAATAAAGCAATCTATTTTGTTGGTTTTGGATGGGGAAAAGGAAGTCCGTTTCAAACCAAAACAGAATGGGAAACGTATTTGAGTTCTTTTGCTAAAAAGATTAATAACCCACTTATTGTAAAAGTAAAGAAGTGATATTTTTTACTTAAATTAAAAATATATTTTCAGGAACAAGTGTATAAAAAAAGTCCCACATTGCTGTGGGACTTTTTAATAAAAACAATTTATTATTGTTTGATAAATTTCATGCTTGAATTTCCTTTATCTGATTTCACTTTTACAAAGTAATTACCTGTTCTAAGTTTAGAGACATCAATATTGGAAACTGATTTTGCATTTGGAACCGCAATTACTAGTTGTCCTAAAATATCATAAATAGCTAATGATTGTATTTCTACACTTTGAGTTGCAGTAATATTTAAAACATCTTTGACTGGATTTGGATATAAAGTAAAATAATTCGAAAATTCGAAATCCTGAGTCCCCAGATTACTAACAGTTTTAAAAGTTGAAATTGCTTTATTAGTTAAAATCGGAAAATTATAATCAAAATAAATATTGGCATCGTTGGTGAATGAATCTCCAACAACAAGCGTTGGTTTGGTCTTTATTTTAAAAGCAACATAACCATCATTATTCGCATCATCAAAAGGGAGATTGATATTTTCGAAAATAAATTCTACTTTATTTCCATCTGAGATTTTAGTAACAAATGGATGACTTGAACTAGTTGGAATTAAAGTTGAGATGTCAAATTTTGTTAAATCAATTATATCAGTAACAACAATATTTCTTGCAGGAGATGTTCCTGTATTTTCAAAACGAATGAGATAATGCACGTACTCGCCTATTAGATTTGGTGTTATAGTTGAACCTTCAAGGCAAGTTTTATCATTTGGATCATAAGAACCTACAACTTTTTGATTTAAGGTAAAATTATTATCTAAAGGTGTATCATCTGTAAAGGCAGATACTATAGATGTTTTAAATGATAAAGCATCTCCGTTGTTTACCGGAGGAACCGCTGTTGGAGTATTTACTTTAAGTGTAAAATTAATTTCTGCAGATTCAAATGGTTTTAGATTACTAAAGTTCCACGATAAGTTATTTAATGCTTGAGTCGCTACAGGATTTGTGGTAACCAAATCTAAAACAGTATCATCAAAAGTTAAATTTACAACACCTGATTGTGTTGTATTTCCTTTGTTTTTGTAAATAATTTTATGTGAAGAATTAAATCCGGGTATAGCTGCAGTAATTGGTAAAATTGAAACCTCTAAATCAGGATGGCTACCATTTGCAGTTATGAAAAAATTTTGTTCTAGCGGGCTTATTTGTCCTGGAAAAGTGACATTGAAATCCGTTGGCGAAACATTAAAATAAGCTGGGTTTTCTAAAACCGGAGTTATTGTATGTGAACCAGCTGGTAAGTAAATTGAATAATCACCATTTATATTAGCTATTATGCTGGCATTATTAGTTCCATCTGATAAGTTAAATTTTAAATTTGGAGTACTTAAATCAGTAACATCCCAACCATTATTATTTAAGTCAAATTTATTAATTCCCTGGATGGTATAGTAGGTTCCAATTGGCTTAAACGAGCAGTAGGAATTTAAATTGCAATTAGTATAACCGTATTTAGTAATCAGGATTTGAACATCTGCTAACTGACTCTCGTCTGCACAAACGTATTGTAGATTAGAATTTTGTGAGAAGTCTAAAGTTTTTCCCTCGTTGCTTCCGTTTCTGATAAATAATGATGTAAGCTCATTTTGATAGCAGCTAAATTGTTCTATTTTATTTAAATCACTTAAGTCTAATGTATTCAATTGGTTATGATAACACTCAAGATTTAAAAGATTTGTTAATCCGCTTAAATTTAAAGTGCCTAATTGATTATAACCACATTTTATCCCCTTAAGATTTATTAACCCATTTACCGTTAGTGTTTTTAATTGATTATCTGTACAATTTAACCACTCAAGATTCGCTAAACCCTCTAAGTTTAATGATGAGATATAATTTCCATCGCAGTATAACTCTTTAAGATTAACCAATCCATTTACATTCAATTCCATTAATTGATTTGAAAAACATGTTAAATTTACTAAGTTTATCAAACCGCTTACGTTTAATTTAAGCAATTTATTAATTTGACAAGATAAACTAGTTAGACTTATTGATCCGGTAATATTTAGTGAACTTAATAAATTTCCTCCACAACTTAAACTTTTAAGATTGATTAAATTGCCTGCGTCTAATGTTTGTAATTGATTACCTTGACATTGCACATTTTTAAGAGCCGTTAACCCATTTAAATCTAGAGATGCTAACTTATTATTAGAACACCAAAGATCTGTCATATTTACTGCACCGCTAATACTTAATGATGTTAGGTTCTTATTACCTGTACATAGAAGTTGTTTTAAATTTGTAGATCCATCAAGTATTAATGTAGTAAGATTTGAACCATCAATATTAAAATAAGTAGTACTTTGTATATATGAATAGTTTAAATAAGTTAGCTTTTTAAGCAGGTTAAAATCAATTGAATTAAATATTGGATTGTTGCTACAGTTCAAATACTCAAGATTCGCAAAATTCTCTAATCCTTGTAAAGAATTAATATTTGAATTACTAATATTTAAAAATTTTAAATTTAGTGCTTCAGAAGTTTCAATTTGAAAATTTGAGTTTGTATCAACATTTAATGATATCAACTTCATTTTAAGATTATTGTCGGGAATGTTAATAATCTGTGCATTCAAGCTATTCAAAAAGCATAAAGCAAAAGCCAAAAAGTAGAGTTTCTTCATATATAGAATTTTTATTACAAAAGTAACTTTTTAAGACAATAACACAATTTTATTTGTTAAAATTTCTTAAAACTAAAAATAAAGAACAAAAAAAAGTCCCACAGCAATGTGGGACTTTCTATAGGAATGTAGAGGCGCACTGCTGTGCGCCTCTACTAAGAATTATTTTTTCTCAGTTTTTTCCATTTTAGCTTTTAATGCAGCTAATACATCATTGTTATCTCCTAAAGTTGCAGCTGGTGCATTAGTAGTAGAGTTAGATGAAGTATTTTCAGTTGCAGCTTTCACATTTTTCTCTTCTTCTTCACGGAAGATAGCAGTGTGAGAAGCAACTACTCTTTTGAATTCTTTGTTGAATTCGATTACTTTGAAATCAGCAGTATCACCTTTTTTCAATTTCTTTCCGTCTTCTTTTTCAAGGTGACGAGTAGGAATGAAAGCAACGATATCATCTCCGAATTCTACAGTAGCTCCTTTGTCAACGATTTCAGAAATTTCACCATTGTGGATAGTTCCTACAGCGAAAGAATCTTCGTATTGATCCCAAGGATTAGCAGTAGTTTGTTTGTGACCTAAAGATAATTTACGTCCTTCAACATCTAATTCTAATACAACTACATCAAGTTTCTCACCAACATTTACAAATTCAGATGGGTGTTTGATTTTCTTAGTCCAAGATAAGTCAGAGATGTAAATTAATCCATCAATTCCTTCTTCTAATTCTACGAAAATACCAAAGTTTGTAAAGTTTCTAACGATACCTGTATGTTTAGAACCTACTGGGTATTTAGAAGTAATGTCAGTCCATGGATCTTGAGTCAATTGCTTGATACCTAATGACATTTTACGGTCATCTCTATCTAAAGTTAAGATAACAGCTTCAACAACATCTCCAACTTTTACGAAATCCTGAGCAGAACGTAAATGAGTTGACCATGACATTTCAGAAACGTGGATTAAACCTTCAACACCTTCAGCAACTTCAATAAATGCACCGTAATCAGCGATTACAACTACTTTACCTTTTACTTTATCACCAATAGTTAAATTAGCATCTAAAGCATCCCATGGGTGAGCGTTTAATTGTTTCAATCCTAATTGAATTCTTGTTTTCTCATCATCGAAATCAAGGATTACAACGTTTAATTTTTGGTCTAATTCAAGAACTTCACTTGGGTGGTTGATTCTGCTCCAAGAAAGGTCAGTAATGTGAATTAATCCATCAACACCACCTAAGTCAATGAACACACCATAAGAAGTAATGTTTTTAACAACACCTTCTAATACTTGTCCTTTTTGTAATTGACCGATGATTTCTTTTTTCTGTACTTCGATATCAGCTTCGATAAGCGCTTTATGAGATACAACAACGTTTTTGAATTCGTGGTTAATTTTTACCACTTTGAATTCCATCATTTTGTTTACATATACATCGTAGTCTCTAATTGGCTTAACGTCAATTTGAGAACCAGGTAAGAAAGCTTCAATTCCGAAAACGTCAACGATCATACCACCTTTAGTTCTGCATTTTACAAAACCATTAACGATTTCTCCTGTTTCGTTTGCAGAAATAACTCTATCCCATGATTTAATAGTACGTGCTTTTCTGTGAGATAATACTAATTGACCTGTTTTATCCTCACGGATGTCGATTAATACTTCTACTTTGTCACCAACTTTTAAGTTTGGGTTGTAACGGAATTCGTTTAAAGAAATAACACCTTCCGATTTTGCGTTGATATCAACGATAACGTCTCTATCTGTAATTCTAACAACTACACCTTCAACTACTTCTTCTTGGTCTGTAGCGATGAAAGTTTTTGAAACTAGTTCTTCGAATTCTTGTAAGTTTTTCTCATCTACTGCATCAATTCCTTCTTGGAAGTTATGCCAGTTAAAATTTGCTAAAAACTCTTCTTGTGATTTTAATTGTTCAGACATGCTCTGATAAAAAATTTGTATTCTGTATTTCTCGAGTTTCTTAATGCAGTAGAAAAAACAGAAGTTGTTTTACATAAATAGTTGATACCTAAAGGAAACTCTTCTTTGCCAAAAGGACTGCAAAATTAATACATTTATTTGTAATGGCAAAATAAAACCAAATGATAATCAATCAATTATTCAGGAGCAGAAGATTTCAGGTTTTTCAAGACGTTCAGTCCCGCTTTCGCTCCTATCTTTTATGGTGAACGCCACCATAAAAGGATATCCGCTCTATCGGGGCTAGATTAGAGATTTCAGTGTTTTTGAGAACTCCATCCCTTCGTTATTGACAAACCGGACAGGTTTTAAAAACCTGTCCGGTTTACTATGCGCAACTATCTTTGTCAAAGTTTTAAACTTTGAAAAGGTTTAGGAAACTTGCAAATTCTGATTTTCAATTTTCACATTAAAACTAATTTCAGCTTTCAGGGCTTTAAAAACTTTTATTATTGTATCTATTGTAGCACTATTTGCACTGCTTTCTAATTTAGAAATTTGTGCCTTTTTCACTCCTATTAATTCTCCTAATTGTTCCTGAGTAAGTTTTCTTTCTTTTCTTGCCGTTTTTATCATTCTTCCTAAAATATCCATACGAAGTTCATATTCATATTGATCTCTTTCAGGTGTACCAATTACTCCAATATATTTATCTTTCATTTCAGAAAGGGAATACGATTTAATTGCTGTCTTTTTCATAATTAATTTTACTTATTTTCAAAATAATGAATTCTTATTTTATTAGCTCTTTGAATTTCATTTAAAGGAATCTTATCAACTTTTTTGATAAAACCATGAGTAGCAAAAACTAAAGTTTCTGTATTATCTGTTTTATTCTAAAATGCCAACAATCTTATTTGAACACCTCCAAATCTCACTCTAAATTCCCAAATTTCATCTTTTAATTTTTTAAACAACCTTGGGTCGTGTTTTTTTTCAGCTAAATCAATATTATAAAATAATTTAGTGATCATTTTTCTGTCAAGTGTTGATATAAATTTATCAGCCTCTTCTAAAAATTTTGTTTCAAAATATTTCATTCAAATTGCATATAACAAAAATGCCACAAAAGTTTCTAAATTTAGAAACTTTTGTGGCATTTTATATTTATTAATATTCTTTGTTCACATACTCGTTATCAAAGCTTGAACGAGAACAAAGATAATAGATTATTCCTTATTTCTCTTAATCCAAAACAAGCCTCCCAAAACAGAAACAGGTGCAAAGACAAAAATTGCCAGCAATTGTGTCCAGGAACTACCACTCGATTTAAAAAGTGAAAAAGCGGCAAAACCAGCCATTATAATAAAAAGCACATAATTGACTTTTAAGTTTCTCGTCTTTGAAATTAATTGAGCGACTAAATCCGCTTACAAACGAAAAAACAGTTCCGTAAACAAATGTCAAAACCATAAACAGCTTCGGAGCATCTTCATGCGGATTTACACCCGAAAATCTAAAAAGAAATATAGAACTAATTACAAAAATTGAATACCCAAGAATAACCCCTAATATTTGCCTTATCATGACTTAAAATTTTAAAACAATTAAAATCAATTAACTACAAAGTATAAAATTACTAAAATCACCACACAAAATAAAATCCGAAAAATTGAATTTGCCTTCGTTGACGATAATTAATCTCAAAATTTTCAGGATTTATATAATGGGCAGCAAAAATAGCCGGATCAATTGTCAAATCTGATCTGAAATGTACCACTCCCAATAAAAATGCCCGAATCAATTCGGTACGATTGGAATAAAATGCACCAAAAAAATGTTTTCCCATGAAAGTATCAGTATGAATTACTACTTTATTTTCTAATAAAACTGGCCACGAAAACTGATCAATTACCGATTTATGAGGCGTTCTGGAATTAATGTCATATTTCGGCGCCTCGAAAAAATATTCAAAACTTTCCTTTTTGGCAAAACTATCCCAGGATAAATCTTTTACGATATTGCCATTAAATTTATTTACATATCGAATGCCTTTTTCATCAATTATAGTGGTGGTATATCTGGTTTTTCTATAATAAAAAGCCAAACAGGCAAAGCTAACGAAACCAAATAGAAATAGTAAAAAAGCAAATGTAGAGGCAATTTCGTCCAATCCGCTTTCTTCATAAGAATGTGTTGCAAAATAAATCGCTCCGGCGAGAAAAAAAAGCAAAAATGATATTACAAACACACCTAGCAAAGCATCTAAAAAAAGAATTGGCTTCGAAGTAATAGATTTAAAGGGCGGAAGTGATTTTTTTATCTGATTTTGCATTTTTAAATATATGATAAAATAATAAAAGAAGAAACCCGACAAATTTTAAATCTGTCGGGTTCTTAATAAAATAATATAATCTTAATGACTCAAATTTTCTATTTCTTTCGGATCATGTTTGTGTTTAAATAAAATAGCAAAAGCAATTGCAATAACTAAAGCGTAAGCCGCAAATGACAACCAGATGGTATGCCAGTCTTTCATTAAAATTGGATTTGAAAAAATTCCATCTGTAGAAATTGAATTCCCCTGACTTTTTACAAACTCTAACATTTTTGAGTTTGAAGAATCTGTTTGTAAAAACCCGGCTAATTCAGTTGTATTTGTAAACGATTTTGTAAAGAAACGATCGATTGCCCAACCCGAAGTCAAACTTCCTAAAACAGCTCCTACTCCATTGGTCATCATCATAAACAAACCTTGTGCTGATGAACGTATTTTAGAATCGGTATTGCTTTCTACAAATAACGAACCTGAAATATTAAAGAAGTCAAATGCCATTCCGTAAACGATACAGGACAAAATAATCATCCATAAACCTGTTACAGGATCTCCAAAAGCAAATAACCCGAAACGTAAAACCCAGGCAAGCATGCTAATAAGCATTACTTGTTTGATCCCGAAACGTCTTAAGAAAAACGGAATTGCCAAAATAAACAAGGTTTCAGAAACCTGAGAAATTGACATAATAATCGTTGAATATTGTATTACGAAAGAATCTGCATATTTTGGAAAATGCTTAAACTCATCTAAGAATACATCTCCGTAAGCATTTGTTAATTGTAAAGCGCCTCCTAAAAACATAGAGAAAACAAAAAACAAAGCCATTTTATAGTTCCCAAATAACTTAAAAGCCTCTAAGCCTAGCGTTTCTGTTAATGAAGCATCTTCTTTGGTCAATCTTTGCGGTTCGCATTTTGGCAATGTAAAAGCATAAATCCCAAGAATTAAAGCTCCAATTCCTGCAATATAAAATTGATATTCTGTTGCTTTACTTCCACTTAAATTAGTAATCCACATTGCGGCAATAAAACCAATAGTTCCCCAAACGCGAATTGGCGGAAAATCTTTTACAATGTTTTTATTATTTAATTTTAATGAAGTATACGAAATTGAATTACTCAATGCAATTGTTGGCATATAGCAGCACATTGCTGCAAGCATGACATAAATAAAATTATCTGGAGTTGTAACTTGCGCAATACCAAATAAAACTAAAGCATAAGATATATGCAAAAAACCATATAATTTTTCGGCATTTACCCATCTGTCAGCAATAATTCCGGTTAAAGTAGGCATAAATAAAGAAGCAATTCCCATGGTTCCGAAAACAAGACCAAATTGGGTTCCTTCCCAATTTTTAGTTCCAAACCAATAATTTCCAATTGTTATAAGCCAGGCTCCCCAAACAAAAAATTGAAGAAAGCTCATTATAATCAACCTGTTTTTAATGCCCATATGATGAATTTGTCTTTAAAATAATAAATGAAGCGGTAAAACTACCATTAAAAAAGATATCTACAAAAAATTAAACCGTTTTAACAACGTCATTTATTAATTCTAAAACTGCAGCAAATTGTTCTTCTCTGCTTAAATAAGAATTATCTATTTCAATTGCATCATCAGCAATAATTAAAGGAGAATCTTCGCGGTGTGTATCTATATAATCTCTTTCTACTACGTTTTTTAAAACATCTTCATAAGAAACATTATCTCCTTTTTGCTGCAATTCGTCAAAACGTCTTTGCGCGCGTGTTTCGGCACTGGCAGTCATGAATATTTTAAGTTCTGCATTTGGAAAAACTACAGTTCCTATATCCCTGCCATCCATAACGATAGCTTTGTTAGTTCCCATTTCCTGTTGCTGTTCCACTAATTTGGCGCGTACTTCAGAAACCTCGGCTACTTTGCTAACAAAACTAGAAACCTCAATTGTTCTAATTGGTTTTTCAACATTTTCACTATTTAAATACATTTCAGCAAAACCTAAATCAGCATTGTATCTAAACTCTAATTGAATTTTTGGTAAAGCTTCAATTAAAGCTGCTTTATCAAAAAAATCAGCACCAATAAACTCATGCTGCATTGCAAAATATGCCACGGCGCGATACATTGCTCCAGTATCTACATAGACATATTCAAGTTCTTTTGCCAATTGTTTTGCCAAAGTGCTTTTTCCTGTTGATGAAAATCCGTCGATAGCAATAGTAATCTTTTTCAATGTTTTATGTTTTAGTTTTTATTGTTATATGAGTCTTCAATAATAAATGCACATCAAAATATTAGATTCTGATGCATCAATTATTTTGGCTATTCTTTCAAAGTATTTTTTATTGACCATTGGACAGCCATAACTGTTGCAAATGTAGCCATCTTTCTCGTTATATGGAACATCATAATAATAATGAAAAACAATATCACGTTTAAATGCATTATTATTTGTTTTATCTAAACCATACAGCTTATACGCTTTTCCAAACTTTCCGGTATAATAATTCCCGATATAATAACTTCCTAAAGAAGTACTTAAAGAATTCTGAACATTGCTGAATTTTAGCTTTCCCTGAATACCGGTTTCAGAACCGGAACCATGCGCAACTATACCTTTATCTTTAATTTTATTTTCTTTTAAATCATAGACAAAAAATCGATTTTTGCCTGATGGTATTTTCATATCTATAAAAAAGGCAACATCCTTATTATACCTAGCATCGCTGCTAATTATCTTTTTTATTTTATTAACATGAGAATTGATTCTGTAGTTTGTTGCTACTTCAGAATCAGGTTTCACATCCTTATAAATAAACCTATAAACTATAAAAGCCAACAATATAAAAAACAAGATAACGAAGAGCTTTTTCATAGAAATACAAAAAAAAACTTTTATCATCAAAAACAAAAAACTGTTTTTAGATCATAAAAGATTTGTGTGAGTTTATTTTATCTGGCTGAAAAAAAATTAATAATAAATATCTAAAACTATTTTTGATTTAGAATTATCAATTATTTTTTCTATTCTTTTAAAAAATTGTTCATTAACCATTGGACAACCTTTGCTACGTGAGATATAATAATCTTGTTCTTGCTCAGGAACTGCAGAGTAATGATGCAAAACTATTGCTCTTTTTAAAGCATTGCTATTGGTTTCATCTAATCCATGTAGTCTATAAGCTTTTCCAAAAATTCCTTTATAACATTTTTCGATAGAATATCTGCCTAATGCGGTACAATTAGAATTTGGTTCGTTGCTAAATTTCAATTCGCCCCTAACCTGAGTTTCAGAGCCTGATCCGTGCGCTACAAGTCCCTGATCAAGAATTTTATTGTTCACAAGATCGTAAACAAAAAAACGATTTTTACCTGACTTTATTCTCATATCTACTAAAAAAGCAATCTTTTTATTGTACTTCGAATCAGTACTAATCACTTCTTTTATTTCATTTAACTGATAATTAAATCTTTCGATTTCGGCATCAGTCATGTTTTCATTTTTAAAATTTAATTTTGAGGTATTAAAAAAACCTGCAGTAACAAAAAGAATCAAATAAAACAGCTTCATAAATTACCTAATTATTGAAAGTTTAAGATTAGTCCAAAAAGACTTGAATTACCCGCTAATGTGTATCGTGAATATGAATAATTAAATTTTAAACGGTTCATTCTTAAACCGAAACCCAAAGAAATACCCGAGAAATTACGCTGATCATTGATTCTCAATTCCTCACCTCTTCTAAAATTGTAACCTAAACGCAAATTAACTGCTTTTTGCGGAAAAAGTTCTGCACCAACAACAACATGTCTTAAAGCATTATTTACAAAAGAAACTTTCTCCTCACTTGTTGTTCCGTCGATATTGGTTTCACCACGCACGGGATTCGAAAAGGAAACATTCCATTGTTGTAAATTTTCTAAAGAAAGATGCCAGCGGAGTGGTACATGCTCTAATTCTTGCGACACTCCTGCAATGATTTCAAGTGGCAATTTTTCATGTATTCCTGAATATGTTGTAAACTGAGTTCCAATATTGCGGATTACCAATGCGAAATTCAAATCATTTCTTTCTACTATATATAAGAAACCTAAATCAATCGCACCTCCAAATGAATTATAACTTTCTAATGTTGAAGTTATCAACTTTGCATTTACTCCAACATGAACATCTGTAAAGGGTATATTGTATGCATAACCAAACGATAACGCTGCTTCACTACCTGTAAAGTCTGAAGTTGCCTGGCCATTTTCATCGTAACCTTCAAATGTCCCGTAATTAATATAGCTTATTCCGGCATGAAAAGTTTGTACATGTCGATCATAAGTATAAGCATAAGAGGCAGTTCCATAAGATGCTTCTCCATAATAACTCCCATAATTCATAGCCAGATGATTGTCCATATCTGCGTTTAAAGTAGCTGGATTAAACATGACCTGATTAACATCTTCATCATAAATCGTTATCGTTTTACCACCTAACGCCGCCTGCCTTGGTGATGTCGTTAAATTTAGGAATTCATAGGTGTAGCGCCCACCAATTTGTCCGAAGGAAACCGAACAAAATAGTATCATAAAAAATAAAACAAATTGTTTTACCATATTTTTTTTGGCGTTCCTATATGGGAATAACGCAAAGGCAAAGATAAAATTATATAACTTATAAAATAATTTTATATGAAATTCCAAAAAGAAAATTCCAAATTCCAATTGAGAAGAAATCCCAATAATTAAATTCCAAATTCCAATCTGAGGAAAAAGAAATTGCAAAATTAAATTCCAAATTCCAATTGAATTGAATTCAAAAAAAAATCCAAATCCCAACTTTAAGAAAGTTTGGAATTTGGAATTTTTAAATATTGGAATTTACAATTGAAATTTTTATTTCAATGTTTTAGCATTTTTAGCATTTTGATCTGTCAGAGCCAAAGCCAGAACCTCGCTCATTTCTTTCACATAATGAAAGCTAAGACCTTCTAAATATTCGGCTTTAATTTCATCAATATCACTTTTGTTTTCGTGACATAAAATGATTTCTTTAATACCAGCTCTTTTTGCCGCTAAGATTTTTTCTTTGATTCCGCCAACAGGTAAAACTTTCCCACGAAGAGTAATTTCTCCTGTCATGGCAAGACTTTTCTTTACTTTCTTTTGTGTCAGTAATGAAACCAATGAAGTTAGCATTGCAATACCTGCACTTGGTCCGTCTTTTGGTGTTGCACCTTCGGGAACGTGTAAATGGATATTATATTTTTGAAATAACTCTACACCTAAGCCCAATTTTTTAGCATTTGCTTTGATATATTCCAAAGCAATTGTTGCAGATTCTTTCATTACATTTCCTAAGTTTCCAGTAATTGTTAAAGCACCTTTTCCTTCAGAAATTAAAGATTCTATAAATAAAATATCCCCGCCAACACTTGTCCAGGCTAGACCTGTAACAACTCCGGCAACATCATTATTTTCATATTTATCACGCTCTAATCGTGGCACACCCAAAACAGTTACAATATCTTCATCTGTAACTTTTTTGTTGTACTCCTCTTCCATTGCAACAGCCTTTGCTGCGTTACGGATAACCTGAGCAATTTTTGTTTCCAGATTACGTACACCAGATTCACGTGTGTAACCTTCTACGATTTTCTCTAATTGTTTTTTTCCAATTGTCAAATCTTTCGAAGTTAATCCGTGTGCTTCTAATTGTTTTGGAAATAAGTGTCTTTTTGCTATTTCTACTTTTTCTTCAATTGTATAGCCTGACATTTTAATTACTTCCATTCTGTCACGCAATGCTGGCTGAATCGCCGACATATTGTTTGAAGTCGCAATAAACATCACTTTAGATAAGTCATATCCCATTTCAAGAAAATTATCATAAAAAGCATTGTTTTGTTCCGGATCTAAAACTTCCAATAAAGCTGAAGACGGATCGCCACTATTTCCGCTTGATAATTTATCTATTTCATCTAAAATAAAAACAGGATTTGATGTTCCGGCTTTTTTCAAACTTTGAATAATTCGGCCCGGCATGGCACCAATGTAGGTTTTTCTGTGTCCGCGAATTTCTGCTTCGTCACGCAAACCACCCAACGAAATACGAACATACTCACGTCCTAAAGCTTCGGCTACAGAACGGCCAATAGAAGTTTTACCAACTCCCGGAGGTCCTGTTAAACAAATAATTGGCGATTTCATATCGTTACGAAGTTTCAATACGGCCAAATGCTCGATCATTCTTTTCTTTACTTCTTCAAGTCCAAAATGATCTTTATCTAATATTTTCTGAGCAAATTTCAAATCAAATTTATCTTTAGAATATTCGCCCCAAGGCAATTCTAAAAATAATTCAAGATAATTTCTTTGAATACCAAAATCTGGCGATTGCGGATTCATTCTACGCATTTTAGACAATTCTTTTTCGAAATGTTTTTGCGTTTTTTCATCCCATTTTTTGGTTTTTGCTTTCAGTCCCATTTCGTCCATTTCTTCCTCTTGTGAAACGCCTCCCAATTCTTCCTGAATGGTTTTCATTTGCTGATGAAGAAAATACTCACGTTGCTGCTGATCTAAATCAAAACGAACTTTTGACTGAATGTCATTCTTCAATTCTAATTTTTGCAGCTCAACATTCATATAACGTAATGTTTCAAGTGCACGTTCTTTTAATCCGTTTATCGATAATAAATCTTGTTTTTCTTTTACCGATAAGTTCATATTCGAAGAAACAAAATTGATCAAAAACGACTGGCTTTCAATGTTTTTAATGGCAAAAGTTGCTTCTGAAGGAATGTTTGGACTTTCTTTTATAATTTGAATGGCCAACTCTTTTACAGAATCTAAAATGGCCGTAAATTCACTGTCGTTTTCATCAGGACGTTTTTCTTCAACTTCTTTAATAGTTGCTGTTAAATAAGGTTCTTCTGAAACAACCTGGTCAATTTCGAAACGTTTTTTTCCTTGTAGAATAACCGTAACATTTCCGTCAGGCATTTTTAAAACGCGTAAAATTCTGGCTACAGTTCCTATTTTATGAATATCATCTTTTGATGGATCTTCGTCTTCTTCATTAATTTGAGAAACAACTCCAATGATTTTTCCACCTGCATTTGCATCATTAATTAATTTTATTGATTTATCTCTTCCTGCAGAAATCGGAATAACGACACCAGGAAATAAAACGGTATTACGTAAAGGTAAAATTGGTAACGAAAGCGGAAGCTCTTCATTGTTCATTTCCTCTTCGTCTTCCGGAGTTAATAATGGAATTAATTCTGCTTCTGAATCAAATTCCTGAAGTGACAGATTGTCAATAGTAAGTATTTTATGATTTGACATAATATTATATAAGTCGTTTTGTCATTAAAAGTTAAATTCTAACTGCAAAGTTAACCTTAAATACAACAGTTTTTGTTAAAAGTATAATAAGTGTTTCGTTTACAACGTAGGCCATAAAAATAGACAATCATTGTGCCAAATGCAAAATAGTCAGTTTAGAAATTTAGATTATACTTTTTTTTATTCCTTTACTTTAAAGAAAAGCACTGGCATAAAAAAGCCCGAAATCACTTTCGGGCTTAAACTATATTTTGTAATCTTAAAGAATTATTTTTTTATGTAAGAAACTAATTCTGCAACAGTACTTCCTGACACCATTTTAATAATTCCAACGTCTTTAGCAATCCAATATTCAGTGTCTACACTAGAAGATTGTCCATCAGTTTTAACATCCTGGTGAAATTTAAATTTGATTACATCTTTATAAGTTACGGTTTTTATTGTTGCTGTCGCACCTTTTTCTAAAATTGTTCCTGTATAATTAACAGTCATTTTTATAGTAGGAAAATTTGGAATATTAAACGAAGTTTCTTGAGAATAACTTCCTGTCCATGTTTTATTCACCTCTAAATAATCTTTAAAGAAAACATACTCGTATCCTGTAATTTTACCAGTAAATCCTTCAGCACTATAAGTTACTTCATCAATTTTAATAAAATAATCTCCTTTCACTTTTTTGATTGAAGCTGAAGCCGTTCCTTCAATTCCTGATGCTGCACCAGTTAGCTGATTAAATTTAAAATAGGTATCATCATTAATTTTTTCTGAACTAACAATTTTCATTGTACTTTCTGTTCCGTCCTGATCCAGAACCCATTGGTTATTAACTGCCGTAGGCCAGTAATCTCCTGTTGAAGCTTCTGCAGTATTTTCATTATCCGAATCATTCGAACAAGAAATAAATAACGAACTTGACATCAATAATGCCAATAAAGCAATACTTTTAATTTTTCTCATGGTTAAATTTGTTTTTAGTGCTCCAAAATTAACATAAAAAACGACTTTTTTAGCATTTTTTTAACAAACTAATTCTTCAAAATAAACAATTTCATAATGCACTCTATTTCAGGTTTTTAAATTTTAATCATGATTAAATAAAGTCTTTTAAAAAACTATTATCGAAATAAACTTAAAATATTTAAAAAAAATAATTAAAACTGTAACAAAACAAAAAAAGCAAAGTCATTATAAAAAACTAGCAACCATTACTTGAATATAAATAACCAAAATATCGAAGAATTAATTGCGCTTTGCAAATCAAACAATCAAAAAGCGCAATTTGAAGTTTACAATCGTTACTGTAAAGCGATGTATAATGTGGCTTACAGAATTGTAAAAGACGAACATTTTGCACAAGACGTCATGCAGGAAGGTTTTTTGAAGGCTTTTACAAAAATTAACGATTATAGACAGGAAGTAGCCTTTGGAGCATGGCTTAAAAAAATCATTATTAATTATAGTATTGATTTTTATAAAAAGAATAATGCTTTTCAAATGGATGACCTGAATAAAACATTGTATAAAATTGAAGAAGACGATAGTGTTTTTTCTGAAAATATAGATTTGGAGTCACTTAAGGTGAAACAGGTTTTAGATACTATTTCAGGTTTAAAAGATAATTATCGAATGGTTTTGACACTCTTTTATATTGAAGGTTATGATCAGGAAGAGATTAGTAAAATCTTAAACATTAGTTATGCAAATTGCAGAACTACGTTAAGCAGAGCTAAAGAAAATTTACGAAAAAAATTAGAGGATATATGAAAAAGGGAAATGACAATTTAGACGGGTTATTTAAAAAATTCGAGAATCAATGGGATGTTCATGAAATGAGTTCTGATCATCAGGTAGACTTCTTAAATAAATTGAATAAAAAACAGCCACAGAAAAAAAATTATGCCGGTTGGGCCATTGCGGCTTCGATAGCTTTATTATTAGGAATTTCTGTTTTGTATAACAATAACCAAAAACCTAAGGAATTCAAATTTGCATCACAGGAAACCAAACGCACTGATTCTATTTTTAATATTTTGATCGAAAATGAACTTGTTAAATTAAAAGAAAAGAGTTCTCCTGAAAATGAACAAATCATAAATGATGCCTTAAAACAAATGAAAGTTTTTGATGCTGATTATGAAAAAATCATAAAAGAGGTTCAGAAAAACGGTGAAAACAAGCAAATTATTTATGCAATGATTAGCAATCTGCAAACCAGAATTTCCTTTTTACAGACGGTTTTACAGCGCATCGAAGAAAATGAAAATTTAAAAAACACAACTCATGAAAAAACATTATAACATACTTATTTTATTCATATTAATTCCTTTTTTAGGTTTTTCTAATAATGATGACACGGTAATTACGAAACAAAAAAACATCAAAAAAACGTATATAGTAAATTCTAATGCAGGAATCGATATCGAAAATAAATACGGGAACATTACTGTAAGTACCTGGGATGAAGATAAAATTGATTTTGATATTACTATAAAAGTAACGGGGGGAAATGAAAATTGGGTCAATCAAAGATTAAATAGTATTGATATTGATATAACTGCATTAAAAGGATTGGTTTCTGCCATTACCAAACTTGGAAATTCTTCTATAAAAAGCGGTGGAAGCAGCAATAGCTTTGAAATCAATTATGTGATTAAAATTCCGAAAAACGGAACTGTAAAGCTGGATAATAAATACGGCAATATTACAACGTTGAGTTTAGAATCTACTACTGATATTTCGTGCAAATATGGTAAAGTTACTTTAGGAAAACTAAACGGATCAAGTAATCGTGTTCATATTGAATATTGCCAAAACTCAACTATTGACTATATCAAAAACGGAACTATTGAAGCTCGTTATTCTGGTTTGAAAATCGTTGATTCGGGTAATTTGAATTTAGATACAAATTATACGGATTTGGTTATTGCCGAAGGACAAAATATAAAATACGAATGCAACTACGGGAACTTTAAGTTTCAAAAGATAAATTCATTCTCAGGATCAGGAAATTACCTGACGGTTAATATTGCCGAAATTTCAAACAGTATCAATCTGGACACCAATTACAGCAAAATAAATATCTCTACAATAACAGATAAAGCCAATAATGTCAACATTAATTCAACTTATTCTAATGTAGCTTTAGGATACGACACCAATTACTATTTTGATTTTGATATTAATACGAGATACGGAAATATTAAAAGCGATAATTCTCTGGATGTTTCTGTTAGTGAAAGCAAAAGTACAAGTAAAAGAATAAGCGGTTATAATAAGAAAAAAGGCCAGAACAAAGTGGTTGTCAACTCTAATTATGGCAGCGTATCATTAATCAAAAAACAATAACTTAATCAATCAAAAAATGAAAAAATCAATTCAATTATTAGTTTTCGGCGTATTTATAATGGGGTTCATTGCAAATGCACAATCATCAAAAATAAAAGGAAATGGTAAAGTGGTTACAGAAACAAAAACTACAGGAGATTATGACGCTATAAAAGTTGCGGGCTCTTTTGATGTAAATCTTGTGGCGGGGAAAGAAGGAAAGATTATCCTTAAAGGAGAAGAAAATTTATTATCTGTTATCAAAGTTGAAGTTGAAGATAATACTTTAAAGATTTATGTTGATAAAACATTTAATATCCAATCAACTTCTAAAATTGAAATTACAGTTCCGTTCGAAAAAATATCTGCTATAAGTCTCGCCGGTTCAGGAAATCTTAAAACAAAAGATCAAATTAAAAGCGAGACTTTTGCTGCGAAACTGGCAGGTTCAGGAAACGTTAATTTAAATGTTGATTCAAATGATTTTGAATTAAGTTTAAGTGGTTCCGGAGATGCTATTCTAAAAGGTTCTGCGGATAAATTTACTTCAAAACTTGCGGGATCAGGAAATGTAAATGCATCTGATTTAAAATCAAAAACTGTTGATGCCAATGTTTCCGGTTCAGGAAACAGCATTGTAAACTGTGAAGGAAGTTTAACTGCCAGAGTTGCCGGTTCAGGTAATATTAAATATTTTGGAAACCCTGAAAAACGTGACGTAAAAGTTTCAGGATCAGGAAATATTAAAAAAGGTTAATTCAAAAAAACTCAATAATAAAAGAATTTCAAAATCATCATCAATCAGATTTCAAAAGCAACACAGTCACTTTTCTTTTATTATTGAGCTTAAATATTTAATATAAGGTGTTTTATTAATTTAAAACACCTTTTTTTGGCACTCTTCGTAATAATAAAATACCTACTGTAAAAAATACGCCTAATACTACAATTGCATATCTCGGGCTTCCGGTAATTTGATCAATGGCGCCGTAAACACACATTCCAATTACGATTCCTATCTTTTCGGCAACATCATAAAAACTAAAAAATGATGCTGTATCATTAGATTCCGGTAATAATTTAGAATAAGTAGATCGTGATAAGGCCTGAACTCCTCCCATTACAAATCCTGCCAATGTAGCCATCGCATAAAAATGTATTGGCAGCCAGATAAAATAAACAATAACACAAAAAATTACCCAAATAGAGTTTATGACAATTAAGGTTGGAATATTTCCATATTTTGCCGAAGCTTTTGAAGTTAGAACAGCTCCAATAACGGCAACTAATTGTATTAATAAAATACAAATAATTAAACCTTTTGTACTTGCAGCCTGAGATGGCCAGTCAATTTCCTGAGCCCCAAAGTACGTTGCTGCAATCATAACAGTTTGTACTGCCATACTATAAACAAAATAGCTGCTCAAATATCTTTTTAAAGAGATGTTTTCTTCCAGTAATTTCCATACTTTTTTTAATTCTTTAAAACCATTGAAGATTACATCTTTATTTACTTTTTGATCTTCTTTTTTATTTCCTTTTGGTAAATAGTAATAGGTATATTGGCTAAAGCCGATCCACCAAATTCCAACCATCAAAAAGGAGTAACGCATCGCTTTCATAGCAGCTTCGCCTTCAGTTCCTGTTATGCCAAAAATTTTCGGTTTCATGATCATTGCAAGATTAACGATCATTAAAATAACGCTTCCTATATATCCTAAAGAATATCCTTTGGCGCTTAATTTATCTTGCTGTTCAGGAAAAGCAATATCAGGTAAATAGGAATTATAAAAAACCAAACTTCCCCAAAAACCAATCAATCCTAAAAAATAAAAAAGTAAACCTATATATATATTTTCAAGGTTAAACCAATATAAACCCATACAGGACAAAGCTCCCATATAGCAAAAGAATTTCATAAATGTTTTTTTATTTCCCACGTAATCCGCAATACCAGATAATAATGGTGAAATAAAAGCAACAACCAAAAATGCCGCAGCAGTAATAAAACTTATCAAAGCAGAATTTTTAAGATTCATTCCAAAAACATCTATATAATGATCTTTGTCTGAAAATAATGCTTCGTAAAAAATTGGAAAAACGGCTGATGAAATCACTAATGGATAAACTGAATTTGCCCAATCGTAAAAAGCCCATGCATTTAATAATTTTTTATCTCCTTTGTTTAAATCTGCCATATTTATGAATTTGGTTGCTAAATTATTTCTTTTTTTCTATAATTGGATATAATATTCATAAATCGTACATTATTAAATTATTATTTAATCGCAATTAATTGACTTAATGACAAATACAAAAAAAGCTACTCTAAAAGAATAGCTTTATATAATTTTTTGATAGAGGTAATTTTGTTTATCTGATAACACCAACTTTTGCAGCTGTTGCTCTTGCATCAGGAATTAATGCTTTTAAGTTTGCAATTCTTGTTGCGTCAGAAGGGTGTGTACTCATAAATTCAGGAGTACCAGCTCCTCCAGATTTAGCCGACATTCTGCTCCAAAATGCAATTGAATCATCGGGATTGTAACCTGCAATTGCCATAAGAGTTAATCCTATTTTATCGGCTTCGCTTTCATTGCTTCTGCTAAATGGAAGCATTACTCCTACTTCAGAACCAACTCCGTAAGCTTGTGAAAATATGGCTCTTGTTGACTCAGATTTACCGCTTGTTGCAGCATCCAAGGCTACACCTCCTATTTGCTGCAATTGTGCTGCACTCATTCTTTGTGCTCCGTGATTAGCCAATGCATGCGAAACTTCATGTCCCATAACAGTTGCCAAACCTGCTTCATCCTGAGTTATTGGCAAAATTCCTGAATAAACCACAATTTTACCTCCTGGTAAACACCATGCATTTACTTCTTTGTTTTCTACCAATTTATATTCCCAACGGTAATCTTTTAAATATTGTGTTTGTCCTAAAAAGGTTAAGTATCTTTCTGCAGCAGCTTTAATTTTACTGCCCACAAGATCTACTCTTTTAGCATCTGCAGTTCCTGTAATAACTTTATTTTCTGCAATAAAAGCATTATACTGTTGAAATGAAGTTGGAAATAACTCGCTGTTTGATACAAAGTTAAGAGTTGATTTTCCTGTCACAGGATTTGTCGCACATGCAGCTAATAAAAGCGCCGCAAAAGCGGTTAAGAAAAAGTAATTTTTCATGGTCATAGATTTTAATATAAAATAAAAATACGATTATTTTTAATAGGTATTTTTATATAATTAAATCGAAACGTATCATAATTATTATTATTGTCCAATAATGTGCAATTCGGTAAATTCTTTATCAATAATCAAGAAATGATTTTCTTCAAATCTTTCACTATCAAATTCTACTTTTTCGTTATCAATCTCTATTTCAGTTACTTTGAATGGCAATCCAATTAAATTAATTTTATATCTACTATAAGGTGTATCGTATTTTCCTTCTTTATGTAATTGAATAATAAGTTCTTTTTCTTTTCCGATTGTTCTAAAAGATAAAAAGCTGTAACGACCTTTTTTATAATCGTAACCATCCTGAGCATCTTCATAAACTACTGATTTTTCCTTACCATTTTTATAATATAAATCCAGCGTTAATTCATCAAATTCAAGTTCACCTACATATTGCTGTACAGGATATTTCGGGATAATTGCTCCTGCTTTAACAAAAACCGGAATTTCATCAAATTTGGTATCGATCCAGACTTCTCTTCCACCTGTTGTAAACTCATTTGTCCAGTAATTGTACCATTCTCCTCTTGGAATATACATACGTCTTCCTAAAGAATTAGGTTCCAGAATTGGACAGACTAATATTTGATTTCCGAAGATGAATTCGTCGTTACGATAATGTGTTTGTGTATCATCCTGATCGTAGTAAACCAATGGTTTCAGCATCGGGATACCTTCTTCTATATATTGCCAAAACATGGTATACAAATATGGCAAAAGCTGATAACGTAAACTCACAAATTTTCGGGTAATATTGATCACTTCTTCATCAAAAGCCCATGGTTCCTGATTGCCGTGATCTCCCGACGAATGTGTTCTGCAGAAAGGATGAAAAACACCCAACTGAATCCAGCGAGCATATAATTCTCCTGTTGGCTGTTCTGCAAATCCACCAATATCAGAACCTGTAAAACCCATTCCTGAAATACACATTCTTTGTACCTGAATGTTGGCAATCCATAAATGTTCCCAAGTTGCTACGTTATCACCTGTCCATGATGATGTATAACGCTGTGCACCAGAATATGCCGATCTTGTAATTACAAACGGACGTTTAGGATATGCAAAACGCTTAACACCATGATAAGTGGCACGAGCCATTTGTGTACCATAAATGTTGTGTGCTTTTCTATGGCTACAAGGATTTCCATCATACATATGACGCACATCCATTGGAAACGTTTTATTGGGAACTTCCATAACAGCTGGTTCGTTCATATCATTCCAAACCCCTTTTACACCGAAGTCCGAAATTAATTCTTTAAACAAGCCAGCCCACCATTCTCTCACTACAGGATTTGTATAATCCGGAAAATTACATTCTCCCGGCCAGACTTTTCCTTTCATGTAAGGTCCATCTGCTCTTTTACAGAAATAATCTTTTTCAAGAGCTTCCTGGTAAACCCAATAATTTTTATCAATTTTAATTCCCGGATCGATGATTACAATTGTTTTAAAACCATCTTCGGCTAATTCTGCAATCATTCGTTTCGGGTCGGGAAAATATTCGCTGCTCCACGTAAAACATCGAAAGCCTTCCATATAATCGATATCCAGATAAATGGCATCGCATGGAATTTTTAATTCCCGAAATTTTGAAGTGATTTCTTTTACTTTGCTTTCCGGATAATAACTCCATTTGCATTGATGATATCCCAAAACCCAAAGTGGTGGTAATTCTGGTTTACCTGTTAAATCAGTATAAGTTGTAACAACATCCTGCATTTGAGGCCCATAGATAAAATAATAGTTCATTTCACCACCCTCGGCCCAAAAACTGGCTACATTTCTTCTTTCCTGACAAAAATCAAAGAAAGTTCTGAAAGTATTATCAAAGAATATTCCGTATGATTGTTTGTTATGTAAACCAATGTAAAATGGAACAACTTTATATAATGGATCTTGTTCTTTTTGAAAAGCATATTGATCTGTCGCAAAATTTTCTAATCTTTTGCCTTTTAAATTCATTTGCGTGGCTTTGTCACCAAGACCGTAAAAACATTCTCCATCTTTGGATGATTTACTCATTTTTACGATGTTACCGCCATATTCATAACTTTCTTCCCAATGAAAACCAAGCTCATCTTCAAGAATTAGAAAATCATTAAGGTCGTAAATTGACAAACGAAGATCCTGTTTTTGAATTTTACACTTTACTTTACTGGTTCTGATTTGAAAATATGTTTCCTCTTCGGTTAATTCTAAAAAATTATAACCGTGCAATTGTGTTTTATCTATTGCGTATGAAAAGTCATTGCTAAAATAACCTTTTGTAGTAAATCTAAATCGAATCAAACTGTCTCGAAGAATAGTTACTTTTAAGATTACTTTATTGTCGGTATGAAAAAAGATAGTATCTCCTTCATGTTCGTGCGAAACAATTTTTGATGGATATAAATCGCCTTTATACTCTAGTGCTGTATTTGTAATCATACGCTAAATGAATTAATTATATAACTCCAATCTTTATCTCAAACATACAAAAAAACTTAATAAGCCTCTCTGAATAAAAGGATTATTCACGAAAACGATTTTTCTGAATGACTATTAAATTACATCTCAAAAAATCAGGAAATCGATAATTTAAGTATGCAAAACTGATAAAATTGCATTACGAAATAAAGATTAAATTTTTATTGAAAGGAATAAACTGTAACACTTAAGGGTGGTAAAGTTAATTCGACAGAATAATCTCTTCCATCATAAGAAACAGTTTGAACTTTTAATGTTTCTGAATTTCCTACTCCACTTCCGCCATATATAATTGAATCGCTATTAAAAATTTCTTTTAATTTTCCTTTTTGAGGAATTCCGATTCTATAATTTTCTCTTATCACTTGTGTGAAATTACAAACAACAATTACATTTTCTTTCTCGTTATTTCCTTTTCTGATATAAGACAAAACTGCATTTTGATGATCTGAATAATTTATCCATTCAAAACCTTCGCCTGTAAACTGTTTTTCATATAATGCAGGATGAGTTTTATATAAATGATTCAAATCTGTGATTATCTTTTTTATGCCCAAATGATAATCATATTGAAGTAAATGCCAATCTAAACTTTTCTCGAAATTCCATTCATCACTTTGCCCAAATTCTGACCCCATAAACAATAATTTAGTTCCGGGATGAGTAAACATATAGCCATATAGCAAACGCAGATTAGCAAATTTTTGCCACTCGTCACCAGGCATTTTATTGGCAATAGATTTTTTTCCATAAACCACTTCATCATGTGAAAATGGCAACATAAAATTTTCGGTAAAAGCATACGTCATCGAAAATGTCAAATCATTTTGATGGTATTTGCGATAGACGGTTTCTTTCTGAAAATATTTTAAAGTATCGTGCATCCAGCCCATCATCCACTTCATTCCAAAACCTAAACCTCCGGTAAATGTTGGTCTTGAAACCATTGGAAAAGAAGTACTTTCTTCTGCAATAGTTTGAACCCCGTCAAAATTAGCATAGATAACTTCATTAAATTCTTTAAGAAAACTTATAGTATCAAGATTTTCTCTTCCTCCATAAATATTGGGTTCCCATTCTCCTTCATTTCTCGAATAATCAAGATATAACATCGAAGCTACAGCATCAACTCTTAAACCATCAGCATGATAATTTTGCAGCCAGAAAACAGCATTACTTATTAAAAAAGCACGAACTTCATTTCGTCCGTAATTAAAAACCAAACTTTTCCAATCCGGATGATAGCCTTTTCTACGATCCGGATGTTCGTATAAATGTGATCCATCAAAAAAGCCTAAACCATGCGCATCATCAGGAAAATGTGACGGAACCCAATCTAAAATAACGCCTATTCGAGCCTGATGCAGCTTATCTACCAAAACCATAAAATCCTGAGGTTTTCCAAAACGGGAAGTGGGGGCAAAATATCCCGTTAATTGATATCCCCATGATGGATCGTAAGGATATTCCATTATCGGCATAAATTCTACATGTGTAAATCCGGTTTCTTTTACATAATTAACTAAATCATCCGCAAGCTCTAAATAAGTTAAAAACCGATTTTGATCACCTCTTTTCCAAGATCCTAAATGAACCTCATATACAGAATAAGGCTTATCCAGCTTATTACTTTCCTGACGTGATTTCATCCAGTTTTCGTCTTTCCAGTTATAATCCAGGTCCCAGACAACCGAAGCCGTGTGAGGTAGTTTTTCGCAATATAAAGCAAAAGGATCTGCTTTTTCGGTTACAACGCCATCAATATTAGATTGAATTTTATATTTATAAATTGCTCCTTTTTCGATATGTGGAATAAATCCTTCCCAAATTCCGGAAGAATCCCATCTAACTTGCAGTAAATGTTCTCCTTGTGTCCAATAATTAAAATCGCCAACAACAGAAACTGATTGCGCGGTTGGAGCCCAAACGGCAAAATAAACACCTTTTTCTCCATTGACTTCAATTAAATGTGCTCCTAATTTTTCATATAATTGGAAGTGCTTTCCTGCTTTGAATAAATCAATATCGAAATCAGTAAATAAAGAATGCGTGATTACTTTAGACATATTTGGTTTTTAAGGCAATAATTAATTTTGAAATTTTATTCAATTCTGAAATTATCCGAGAGAATTGCGCCCTTTTTAATAACTACAATTCCATCTTTTATACTGTATAATTCATTGGTAAAATTATCTAAATGTTTTCCTCCGCTAATGTGAACATTATTTCCTATGCGGACATTTTTATCTATTAAAGCATTGCTTATAAAACAATTATCTCCAATTCCAATATGAATTTTATTAATAGTACTTTCATGATTCATTTCATCAAGATCCTGGTAAAAATCATTTCCCATTACATAACAATTTTGCAATACAGTTCCTGTACCAATTCTGGAACGGATACCAATTACAGAACTTATTATTTCTTTGGCATTAATAATACAGCCTTCAGAAATCAATGATTGATTTATAATTGAATTTCTAAATTTAGACGGTGGTAATAATCTTGGTCTTGTGAAAATTTTATTCTCATTATCAAACAAATTAAATTCCGGAATATCAGCAGTTAGACCAATATTAGCTTCAAAAAATGATTCAATATTTCCTATATCCGTCCAATATCCTTCATATTGATAACTTAGAATTTTATGTTTTCCAACGGCCTGTGGTATAATTTCTTTTCCAAAATCTTTCGTTTCTGGATCAGACATTAAATCTTCCAGCAATTGTTTATTGAAAATGTAAATCCCCATCGATGCCAAATACTTTTTACCTTTTTCCTGCATTTGTTCACTTACCTCAGATTCCCATTCAGGTAATAAAGATGCATCTGGTTTCTCTATAAAAGCTTCAACACAATTCTCGTGATTGGTTTTAAGAATACCAAATTCAGGAGCATCTTTGGCATTTACAGGTAAAGTTGCGATAGATATCGCAGCATCTGCAGCAATATGGGCTTCTAACATTTCGTTGAAATCCATTTGATACAATTGATCTCCTGATAGGATTAAAGCATGATCAAATTCATGCTTTTGAAAATGCGACATACATTGTCGCACCGCATCTGCAGTTCCCTGAAACCATGTTGGATTATCAGGTGTTTGTTCTGCAGCTAAAATATCAACAAATGACTGACTAAAAATACTGAAATTGAAAGTGTTTTTGATGTGAGCATTCAAAGAAGCAGAATTGAACTGTGTCAGGACAAATATTTTAAAAATATCCGAATTGATACAATTTGAAATTGGAATATCTACCAATCTATATTTTCCTCCAATTGGTACTGCAGGTTTTGACCTCGTTTCTGTTAATGGAAACAAGCGGGAACCTTGTCCTCCTCCTAAAATAATGGCAACGACATTTTTCTTTTTAAACTTCATTTTTCTCAATTATTAGGTTGTATATCTCGATATATTCTTGGCAAACTCTTTCCCAGGAATGATCAATGCTCATTCCCGTTTTTATAACTTTATTAAAATTTATTTTATCATCGTATAATTTTACAGCGCGATTTATAGAATAACAAATATCCCCAACTGAAGCCTGATCATGACAAATCCCGTTCCCATTATCCCCAAAATCAACTACAGTATCACGGAGACCTCCCGTTCTTCTGACAATCGGAATTGTTCCATAACGCAACGCATACATTTGATTTAATCCACATGGCTCAACTCTTGACGGCATTAAAATATAATCTGAACCTGCATAAATCAGATGTGCTAATTCTTCATTATAACCAATAAAAACATTGTAATTTCCTTTATAATCATTACGCAACTGTACTAATTGTTCTTCGATTACAGAATTCCCGGAACCTAAAATCAAAATATTGATATTCTCAAAATTTTCAGATAAAGCCAATGCTGCAGCCTGAGGCAATAAATCTCCTCCTTTCTCCTCAAATAAACGCCCAATAAAACTAAAAAGAGGTTTTTCAGGATCTAATTCAAATTGTTCACAAAGGCTTTCTTTGTTTTTTTGCTTTCCATATTCAAAACTGTCAATCGAATAATTTTGTGCAATCATTTTGTCTTTAGAAGGATCCCAAACTTCAATGTCGATTCCGTTTAAAATACCTTTTGATTTACTTCGTACCGAATTAAATAAAGATTCTAAACCATTTGCTGAATAATTTATTTCGTTTAAATAACTCGGAGATACCGTAGTAACAGAGTGTGCGCATTTAACACCAACAGCCAATGAATTCAAAGAACTTCCCCATTCCAGAAAGCCAACATGAATTAAATCGAACTCAGGTAAATAATGTAATTTATCAAAACCAAACCAGCCTTGATATAAACCATTATGAATTGTAATTACCGTTTTTACATTTTTTAAAGCTTCAAATTTATAAGCATATTTTAGCAAAAACGGAATTAATCCAGTATGATGATCATGACAATTTATTACATCAGGAATTGTTTTTCTGGCTAAAAGCCAATCTAAGGTTGCAATTTGAAAAGAAAAAAAACGCTCAATATCATCTTCGTATCCATAAACATTTGGTCTGTCAAATAGTTCCTTAATTTCTATCAGATATAATTCATAACCGAGTTTATCTGAAGTTTCTTTTAAAACACTAAAAGGAAAATCAAAATTCCCTAATTTAACATTTCCCCAATGGACACATTCGAAGTTATTTTCTTTTTTAAATTTTGTATCATAACAAGGAACCACAACTCTAACAAGATTACCCGCAGTAGCTTGATATTTAGGTAACGCACCAACAACATCGGCTAAACCACCAACCTTTACCATTGGATAACATTCTGCACTGATATGAAATATTTCCATGTTAAAAATTTATAAGGCTAATAGTAAAATTAATTCTCAAATTATTTTTTAAGTAAGCAATTATTAATATGTTACTTTTATGTTTTTTAAATTTAGGAAAAAATAAGCAAAATTACGCCTTGAAAAAATATTTATTGATATGTCAAAAAACACAAATAATCCTACTAAATCATTAAAAATTCCACAGTTTATCATTTTATCCTGTAAAATATGTGCTTTTATTTCAACTAAATTGGTTACCATTTATACTGCGAAATTATTTACAACGCCAATAAAACATAAAGTTCCAAAACGTGAGTTTGAAATGGATCAAAAAAGTATTCAAAATATAATCTATGTTCCACAAATTCACAAAAGCGTAGTTACTTATAAATACGGCGAAAGTGATCGTAAAATTTTATTAGTTCATGGATGGTCAGGAAGGGGAACACAACTATTTAAAATTGCTGATGAACTTTTAAAAACAGGATATTCGACTCTTAGTTTTGATGCTCCAGCACACGGAAAATCAAAAGGAAAGACAACTATTATGTCTGAATTTATTGCTTCTATTCTAGAAATCGAAAAACAATTTGGTCCTTTTGAAATTGCAATTGGTCATTCTTTGGGTGGAATGTCTGTTTTGAATGCAATTAAAGATGGTTTAAAAGTAGATAAAGCCGTGATAATTGGAAGTGGAGATATCGTTCAGGATATTTTAGATGATTTTATTTTTAAACTAGGTTTAAAACAAGGAATAAGCGAATGTTTACGCAATTTTTTTGAAGAGAAATATCAGGTAAAAATGCACGATTTCTCAGCATATAAAGCAGCACAAAAGATACAAATTCCAGTTTTGGTAATACACGATAAAGATGATCCCGAAGTTTCGGTAAAAGCAGGAATTCATATTCATCAGCAATTAAAAAACGGAACGTTACTTTTAACCGAGGGTTTAGGACATAGAAAAATATTAGGAAACCAAAATATTATCAAAAAAGTACTAGAATTCATTCAAACTAACTAATTTTGTTATAATTAAATCTTTTTATTGATTCTAAAAAATATTAAAAATGGATTTATTTGGAGAAACGTCAAATTGGGAAACTAAATTAAAACCCATTTTAAAGAAATATAAAGGAAAAAAACATCCTTTAGAATATGAAAGCATTTACCAGTTATTAGTAATGGTAGTTTTGTCTGCGCAAGATTCTGATGCCAACATAAATAAAATTGCTCCGGCTTTATTCGAAAAATATCCTACACTAAAAAGCCTGTCTGAAACAGACTTAGAAACATTTATACCGTACATAAGTAAAGTTAGAAATCATGGAACAAAGGCAAAATGGCTTTTGGAAATTGCCAAAACAGTAAAAAATGATAAAGATATCCCTTTAACTATGAAAGAATTAACAGTTTTAAAGGGAATTGGAAGAAAATCAGCAAATGTGATTTTGAGAGAAGCAAATAAACCGGCCGAAGGAATAATTGCAGATTTGCATGTCATCCGAGTAGCTCCAAGAATTGGAATCATAAAAGAAAGCAAAGATGGAAATAAAATCGAAAAGGATTTAATGCAAGTTTTACCCAAAAAAATATGGTCCGAAATTGGTATGACAATTTCATTTCACGGAAGAGAAATCTGCAGACCAAAACCTAAATGTGAAGAATGTCTAATCGCGGATTCTTGTCATTACTATCTAACAGAAGTAATATAAGTATTATTTCCTTCTGGTATCAATTAAATAGATAATCTTCCATGAATCTTTTTCTTTGAATAAAGTAAAAGCATTAACTCCTGAGTGGCTCAATATATCATTTAAATAAAATTCATATGGAGTCCAAACATGCGCCATACTTCCATCAATCTGGATATTATAATTCAAGATTTTCTCTTCAAATTTCAAATTAGAAGGTATTGAAGCAATAGACCTGTAGAATTCGTTTATATTCTCTTCAGATAACTTATTTCCCTTGGTTACACTTTCACTAATAGTTTGGAGGATAAGTTTATCAGAACAAATTGACTTCAATTTAATTGTGTCTTTTTGATGAAAAGCCTCAAAAAAAGATTTAATAGCTTTCTGCACATCCTGCTGTTGTGCATTTGAAGGTAAACCTGCAAACATTAAAATTATAATAAAATATATTCTGATAATTAACATTTTTCTTAAACTCAAACTGACTTGTTTAACACAAATATATTAAAAGATAGTTTATGATGAATAAATTTTGTTATTCCACACATTTTAGAGTTGCTCTTAGGATAGCGGAAAAAACTCTTATAAACAAAAAACCCTATCCATTTTGGATAGGGTTTTTAAAAAGAAAGGCGACGACATACTCTCCCACATAACTGCAGTACCATCTGCGCAGGCGGGCTTAACTACTCTGTTCGGGATGGGAAGAGGTGAGCCCCGCCGCAATAACCACCTTAAGAAGTTATAATTG
>Ga0307411_10000056_pt1 | contig 33005 bp, 27 predicted proteins | sample DK1Ometagenome_2_FD_203712 | JGI IMG/M metagenome (GOLD analysis project Ga0307411, IMG submission 203712) | Maize rhizosphere microbial communities from greenhouse at UC Davis, California, United States - DK15-O-1 | ecosystem: Host-associated > Plants > Roots > Rhizosphere > Soil | place: USA...
ATTTCCTCTTCGATACTAATTTTAGTTGGTTTCGGAATTACTGTTAAAACCAATTCCTGATCAGCCGTACAATTGTCATTGTTTTTGGTGTAAGTTCCTGCAGTGTTGTAGGTTATATTGTTTGCAGCCCATGTATAAGAGTTTCCTTCACAGATTTCCTCTTCGATACTAATTTTAGTTGGCTTCGGTGTAATCTCAATAGCAATTTCTTTATTGCCAGAGCACCTTAAATTATTATTATTTGTAATATCAATCCCTGTTTGGGCATAGCGAATCCTGAAGCTTTTATTTTCATTAAGTGTTGGAGTCGTATATTGTAATGAGGTAGCTCCACTGATATCAACCCAATTGTTTCCTTCTAATTGCTGCCATTGATATGAATACGCAATAGCCGATGTAGTATGGTTAGCTGCCAGCAAAGTCGCGCTGTTTCCCTCGCATGTTATTTCTTGAGCTTTTGCAATTGTCACTAAAGGCACGCAAACATTAAATGAAATGTCATCAAATGCGATGTCATTGCCATTAGTGTTAGTGTCTGACTGAGCATTACTTGCTCTAAGAATTATATTATTTAATCCGGGCGGAATTGTAAAAGACATGGATAATTCATTCCACAGGAGTTCTTCTTTTTGGCTTAATGGTAACTCAGATGAAATAAAAGATTTTAAAATAGTTTGATTTGTTGGATTTATCAAATCTATTCTAACTATTGGTTTAACAGAAAGGCTTTGATAAGTTGTTGAAATAAGGTTTGCTGCATAAATAGTAAACGTAACAAGACTTCCGGCACAAAGGTCAGAGTATTTCTTTTCATAAAAAATACTTCCTAACGTGGTATTGGCATCAAATATCAACATGTAACCATTTCCATTTTTCCCTGTTGTATGATCTCCTCCACTAGACCATGAACTGTTTACCTGACTAGCATTTTTCATTAAACTGTACGAATTTGAACCAACACCTCCAGATGACGAAAAGCTATAGCTGGTAGTGAAATCAGCAGAAGATGGTTGCGGTCCCCTGTCAGAAATTCCAGAGCCAAAATCGTCTTGTAATATCGTTTGCAATTCTCCATTGCAGATTGAACAACTAGGATCGATTTTATAAAATCTTTGGGAACTTGGTGATGTGCAATTTGCATTCCCTGATGTTACCGTATAAAATGTTGCTTCTGCCATGCCTGTTATTGTTCCAGTAGGAGTAACATCTGGACCAGTCGGCGTAAAAATATAGTTATTTTCTGCAATATAATTGGTGATCTGAATACTGCCTGGAGCAGTATAAGTAGTATTTGTTTGAGTTATTAGTGGTGTTGCCGGCATTGCTAATTGGTTGGCATTACTAAAGAGTGCAGAACCTGGTGATGTACACCCAGCGTTAGATGCTGTTACGGTATACGATGTTGTTTCTGTCATGCCTGTTATTGCTCCTGTGCTGCGAACAGCTGGACCGGTTGGAGTAAAGTTATATGTGTTTCCTGCAGCATAATTGCTAATTTGGCTGCTTCCTGGAGCAGTACAGGTAGCAGGGTTTTCAATTATTAACGGTGTTGCCGGTGTTATCAATTGACTGGCATTTCTAAAATAATCAGTATTAGGCGACATGCAACCTTCATTAGTTTTTATCGCTACTTGATAATTTGTTCCTTCTATCATACCTGTTATCACTCCGCTAGTATTTACCTGTGGACCAGCCTCCGTAAAAATATAGAGGTTTCCTGCAGTATAATTACTGATCCGGTTGCTTCCTGGAGCACTACAAGTAGCGGCTGTTTGCTTTATTGCTGGTATTTCCGGAACTACGGAGTCAGTAAAGATAAATTCTCTGGAGAAGTTGGAGGAACAGCCATTATAAATTGAACGCACCTTATAGGTTCTTCCCTCTCTCATTCCGGTTATTACCCCGTCAGAAGATATGGTTAGCGGATCGGGGTCAAATGTATAGGCATGTAAAGGGTTATAATTACTTATCTTGGCGGTGCTCGGAAAACAGGTAGCATCTGTTTCAATTATTATCGGTGCCGGGAGACTATTAACATCAATTTCAATATTTAATAAATGGCTGTCACAGCCAGTACTGTTTCTTTGTTTAATCTTATATGTTTTATTTGAATATAAAGTTGGAGTTGTAAAACTGGTTCCTTGGCTAATAAAATTTTCATCTGAATCATACCAAAAAAAAGTAGCTCCAGGCATTCCAGAAGCATAAAGGGTGACAGGTGTACCGTAACAAATTGTTTTCTTAACAGTATTAGATGTCGAGCCCGCAGTAGTGCCTGAAACTGTAGGAAGATCTATGGTTGTAGTAAAATTTATAGCATCCAGAAAGTTTCCTTTTGATGGATCATTGTTTGAAGTTGAAACGGCTGTAAAAATAAATCGAGTTCCAATCTGACCAGCTGGTACTATGTATCTGCCTTCGTATAATTTCCAGTCTGTATTACTTGTTGAGGCGGTTTGGACTACTGTATATTCTGTATATGGTGTGTTTGGAGGTCCTGCCTTTAATACCATTGTATCAGTTCCGAGCCTCCCTCTGTGGGCAAAAGAATAGTCAATATAGATTGCTGTAGAGGTGTTAAAATCCTGATAGAATCCAGAGGCGACATTTGCATTAAGCTCAATAAATTGCCTACCGCTGTAAGCAGGAATATTATAAATTCCTCCAGTTGTCCAAAATTCCATTTGATTGTCTGAGGCTGTTGTTCTCCAGCCCAAATTAGAATTGGGGTAGTCGTTTTGATTTATAAAAGTGCCAGAGCCGTATACTATTGGATACTCAAAATCGGCATTAATTGTATTTACAATACATTGACTTTGAATAATCTGAACAAATAGCAATAAAGCAAAAATTAATTTTGTGCGGGTGTTATATATTAAATTCTTTTGTTTTTTTTTATAAGAGCGGGTAATTTGATGGGCGTTAAAAAATGACATATTATATTGATTTGACATATAGAAAAGATTGTCCTGCATTTTGTGTATTATTACATGCTTAAATTCACTATGTAAGAATTTTATTTTAATGTTCTGGATGTAAATGTTTTAGGGGTGCAAATTTGGGCTCTTTATTGGTAAATATTTACCACTATAAGGGAAATAAGTAATGGATTAAGACAATTGTAACATTGGTTAAATATTGCAAGACACCATATGTTATTTTATTTAACAACCCTTTAGAAGTAATCCATAAAAAGCAAACTAAAAAAAATACTATCTTTACCGATCAAACGTTTATGAACTTAAGCTGCGTTTTTGCAGCACTACATATATAATTATGGCATGTACAAGTTGTTCAACCTCAGATGGTGGCGCACCAAAAGGTTGTAAAAATAATGGGACTTGCGGCACCGATAGCTGCAATAAATTGACTGTTTTTGACTGGCTTGCGAACATGAGTCCGTCTAATGGAGAGGCGATTTTTGATTGTGTTGAGGTTCGTTTTAAAAACGGACGCAAAGAATTTTTTAGAAATTCAGAGAAATTAACTTTAAGTATTGGTGATATTGTAGCAACTGTTGCGTCACCAGGACATGATATTGGAATCGTTACTTTGACAGGAGAATTGGTTAAAATTCAAATGAAGAAAAAAGGTGTTAATCACGAAAGTAATGAAGTGCCTAAAATTTATCGAAAAGCATCTCAAAAAGACATCGACATATGGTCTGTAGCCCGTGATCGCGAAGAACCGATGAAAGTTCGAGCACGTGAACTGGCAATTCAGCATAAATTGGAAATGAAGATTTCTGATATTGAATTTCAGGGCGATGGGTCAAAAGCTACTTTTTACTACACAGCAAATGACAGAGTCGATTTTAGACTTTTGATTAAAGATTTTGCGAAAGAATTTAGTACAAGAGTTGAAATGAAACAAGTGGGTTTCCGTCAGGAAGCGGCTCGTTTGGGAGGAATTGGTTCTTGTGGACGTGAACTTTGCTGTTCAACCTGGTTAACAGATTTTAGAAGTGTCAATACTTCGGCGGCACGTTATCAGCAGCTTTCGCTAAATCCCCAAAAATTGGCCGGACAATGCGGAAAACTAAAGTGTTGTTTAAACTACGAACTTGATACGTACATGGATGCGTTGAAGGATTTTCCGGATTACGATACTAAATTAGTTACCGAAAAAGGAGATGCAATTTGCCAAAAACAAGATATTTTTAAAGGCTTGATGTGGTTTGCTTACACCAATAATTTTGCAAACTGGCATGTTTTGAAAATCGATCAGGTAAAAGAAATCATTGCTGAAAATAAACAAAAGAACAAAGTTTCTTCCCTTGAAGATTTTGCTATTGAAGTAACTTCAGAGCCTGAAAAAGATTTTAATAACGCAATGGGTCAGGAAAGTTTAACTCGTTTTGATCAGCCAAAAAGAAAGAAAAAGCCGAATCGCAAGCGCAAACCTAACGCTGAAGGTGCTGTAGTGGCCGCTCCTGCTAAACCGCAACAAAGTAACAATAACAGCAATAAGCCAGCGGCAGGAGGGAATCCAAACAAAAACAAACAGAATAATAACAATAAGCCAAATCATTCGAATAAGCCAAAATCGAACGATAACAATAAACCGGCTGAACCGAGAAAACCTATAATTATTACTAAAAATGAGAATAAAAAATAGCGGAATTCTTCTTTTGGCAGCAATACTTCTTTTTTCCTGTGATAAAAAAAGAGTATTCGATGAGTACAAATCTGTTGGAAGCGCCTGGCACAAAGACAGTATTGTAACCTTTGATCTGCCTGTTTTAGATTCAACCAAAAAATACAATTTATTTGTAAATTTGAGAGATAACAACAATTATCCCTTCAAAAATTTGTTTTTAATTGTTGCTATTGAAACACCAAACGGTTTTACCAAAGTTGATACTTTAGAATACGAAATGGCTAAACCGGATGGAACCTTGCTAGGAAATGGTTTTACAGATATAAAAGAAAGTAAACTGTATTACAAAGAGGATGTTAGATTTAGAGGTAAATACAAAGTACACATCAAACAAGCTGTTCGTGAATCGGGAAAAATTCCTGGTGTTGAAGCTTTAGAAGGGATTACAGATGTAGGTTTTAGAATAGAACAAAAAGATTAGATAAATAGTTATGGCCACCAAAAAAAACAATCAACCTAATAGTACTAAAGATATTAACTACTATAAAAAGAAATTCTGGAGATTTTTCGTCTACTTTTTATTAGGCATTCTGGCTTTCTTTTTATTCGCTTCGTGGGGGCTTTTCGGATCGATGCCTTCTTTTGAAGATTTAGAAAACCCGGATTCTAATTTAGCAACCGAAATTATTTCTTCTGATGGAGTTGTAATTGGAAAGTATTTTAAAACAAACAGATCACAGCTTAAATATTCGGATTTACCAAAAAGCTTAGTTGAAGCTTTAGTTGCTACCGAAGACGCTCGTTTTTACGAACATTCCGGAATTGACGGACGCGGAACTTTAAGAGCCGTTTTTACTTTAGGAACAAATGGTGGAGCGAGTACTCTAACACAGCAATTAGCAAAGCAATTATTTCATGGTGAAGGTTCTAAGTTCTTGCCATTTAGAATTGTACAAAAAATAAAAGAATGGATTATCGCCATTCGTCTCGAAAGACAATATACGAAAAATGAAATTCTGGCCATGTATTGTAATGTTTACGACTTCGGAAATTATTCTGTTGGAGTGAGTTCTGCAGCACAGACCTATTTTTCGAAAGATCCAAAAGACTTAACAATGGACGAATCGGCTATTTTAGTCGGAATGTTCAAAAATTCAGGATTATACAATCCGGTTCGTAATCCGCAAGGTGTAAAGAACCGTCGTAATGTTGTTCTTGCGCAAATGGAGAAAGCTAAAATGATTTCTACAGCAGAAAAAGAAAGATTACAAGCTTTACCAATTGCATTAAAATTTAAGTTAGAGAGCCACCGTGAAGGTACAGCAACTTATTTCAGAGAGTATCTTCGTGATTATATGAAGAAATGGATGGCAGAGAATAAAAAACCAGACGGTTCTGATTATGATATCTACAAAGATGGATTGAAAATCTACACTACTATCGATTCAAGAATGCAGCAATATGCTGAAGAAGCGGTTTCGGCACACATGAAAAATTTGCAACAGCAATTTTTCATCGAACAAAAAAACAATAAAAATGCACCTTTCGTAAATATCACTCAGGCAGAGACAGAGAAATTGATGATGCAGGCCATGAAAAACTCAACTCGTTGGGCAATCATGAAAGATCTTGACAAAAGTGAAGACGATATCATTGCTTCATTCAAAGTAAAAACACAAATGAGAATCTTTACCTGGAAAGGAGAGCGCGATACTATTATGACGCCGCTTGATTCTATTCGTTATTACAAACACTTTTTGCAATCTGGTTTAATGGCGATGGAGCCACAAACCGGAAATATTAAAGCATGGGTTGGTGGAATCAACTATAAATATTTCCAATACGATCACGTTGGGCAGGGAGCAAGACAAGTAGGTTCTACATTCAAACCTTTCGTTTATGCAACTGCTATTGAGGAATTAAATATGTCTCCTTGCGATTCCATTTTAGATGGGCCTTTTATGATTCACAAAGGGCGTCACCACGTAACTGAAGATTGGGAACCAAGAAACTCTGACAACAGATACCGCGGAATGGTAACTTTAAAGCAAGGTTTAGCAAATTCTATCAATACAGTTTCTGCTAAATTAATTGACAGAACAGGACCAGAAGCCGTTGTTGAATTAACACACAAATTGGGTGTTAAAACAGAAATTCCTGTACAGCCTTCAATCGCATTAGGAGCTGTTGATATTACAGTTGAAGATATGGTTGCGGCTTATAGCACATTTGCAAATCAGGGAGTGTATGTAAAACCACAATTTTTAAGCCGTATCGAGAATAAAAGCGGTGAGGTTATTTATGAGCCAATTCCGGAATCACACGATGTTTTAAATAAAGATATCGCTTTTGCAGTAATCAAATTATTGCAGGGAGTTACAGAAACCGGTTCTGGGGCACGTTTACGTACGCAAGGCGGTGGAAGTGGAGATAATCGTTGGACAGGATATCCATACATGTTTAAAAACCCGATTGCCGGTAAAACGGGAACAACACAAAATCAATCAGATGGTTGGTTTATGGGAATGGTTCCAAACTTAGTAACCGGTGTTTGGGTTGGATGCGAAGATCGTTCGGCACGTTTCAAAAGTTTAACTTACGGACAAGGTGCAACTGCAGCTTTACCGGTTTGGGCTTACTTCATGAAATTGTGTTATGCCGATAAGAATTTACAAGTTTCTAAAGCAGAATTTGAGCGTCCGGCAAACCTTTCTATAAAAGTAGATTGTTACAGCGCACCAAAAATAAAAGATACTACTGCAACAGAACAAAATACAGACGAATTCGAATTATAGTTTTAGTTCGTTTTCAAGATTATTTTACCGCAAAGAGCGCTAAGATTTACGCAAAGTTCGCAAAGCTACATATTAAGCTTTGCGAACTTTGCGTTTTGTCTTTGTGAGCTTTGCGGTTAATAACCTAGCTATATATTTATTTTTACGAAATCGTTATAATTTAATCTAAAAATGGTATTTTTATCAAAATTATACAGTAATAAAGTCAGTTTGTTATGATAACAAAAAAAGTAGATAGCGTGCATGATGCTATTAAAGGAATAGAAAGCGGGATGACCATTATGTTTGGTGGTTTTGGTTTATGCGGAATTCCTGAAAATACTATTGCAGCTTTAGTAAACACCTCAATTTCAGATTTAACTTGTATTTCGAACAATGCAGGAGTGGATGATTTTGGTTTAGGATTGCTTTTGCAGAAGAAACAAATCAAAAAAATGATTTCCTCATATGTGGGTGAAAATGCAGAGTTCGAACGTCAGATGCTTTCAGGAGAATTAGAGGTCGAGTTAACTCCACAAGGGACTTTGGCAGAACGTTGTCGTGCAGCTCAAGCCGGAATTCCAGCTTTTTTTACACCGGCAGGTTACGGAACCGAAGTGGCAGAAGGTAAAGAAGTTCGTGAATTCAACGGAAAAATGCATATTATGGAAGAAGCTTTCAAAGCTGATTTTGCCATTGTAAAAGCATGGAAAGGCGACGAAGCAGGAAATCTTATTTTTAAAGGAACAGCCAGAAACTTTAATGCGTGTATGGCCGGAGCCGGAAAAATCACCATTGCCGAAGTGGAAGAATTAGTTCCTGTCGGGACTTTAGATCCAAATCAAATTCATATTCCGGGAATTATGGTACAGCGCATCTTTCAGGGAGAAAAATTTGAAAAAAGAATCGAGCAACGTACTGTAAGACAGAGGAATTAGATAATGAGATAAATTGTCAATTAGATAATGAATTAGATAACGCAAAATTGTTGCGTTAAGATAAATTTTATAATTGATATAATATTGATTTTTAGAAAATTACTTTAAGTTAAATAAAGTAAAATATTAAATAATTAGAAATGTGATAATTAGAATTAATTAGATTGCTCAATGTTTAAGTATTATTTAATTATCTAATTTCCAAATTGACACATTGAGTTTATGTTAACAAAAGAAGATATAGCAAAACGAATTGCTAAAGAAGTAAAAGACAGATATTTTGTTAATCTGGGTATTGGGATTCCTACTTTGGTTGCAAATTATGTTAGAGAAGATATTGCAGTTGAGTTTCAGAGCGAAAACGGTGTTTTGGGTATGGGACCTTTTCCTTTTGCAGGAGAAGAAGATGCTGATATTATCAACGCTGGAAAACAAACAATTACCACACTTCCGGGAGCAAGTTTCTTTGATTCGGCCTTTAGTTTTGGAATGATTCGAAGCCAAAAGGTTGATTTAACTATTCTGGGCGCGATGGAAGTTTCTGAAAACGGAGATATTGCCAACTGGAAAATTCCGGGGAAAATGGTGAAAGGAATGGGAGGCGCTATGGATTTGGTGGCTTCTGCAGAAAATATCATTGTTGCCATGATGCATGTTAATAAAGCAGGAGAATCTAAAATCCTTAAAAAATGCACTTTGCCATTAACAGGCGTAGGCTGTGTTAAAAAGGTTGTAACGGAGCTCGCAGTTCTCGAAGTGACTAAAAATGGTTTTAAGCTCTTAGAACGGGCGCCAGGTGTTTCTGTTGAGCATATCATTGCTTCAACCGAAGCTGAATTAATTATAGAAGGCGAAATTCCCGAAATGAACATTTAATTTTTTTCTTTAAAAAACATATCCTTTTAAGGGCTGGCATAAACGCCAGCCCTTTTTTTGTAAAATCAAATTAAATCTCTGTCAGGTTTTATTTCTTATAAAATAATGTTTCTGTACTACTTTTTTTATATAAAAATTTAAATACCAATGAATTGTCGATTTTAAGGCTTTCTATTTGAGAAATTCTTACAGTTTGTTAAATAAAAGTGAATTTAAAGCAAAAAGTGTTGTATTTTATCGATTAACGGCAAATTTCACCGACTATCTAACAAAATTAAAATACTTTTATCGTAAATTAAAGTATTTACTTACGATAAATGTTTTATTTGTAATCATTTAACCAAACTTTAAAAACCCCTTAAATTATGAGAAAAAAATTACCAGGAATCATGGCGACCGCCGTTGTTTTTACTTTTACAATCTCTTCATTTGCTCAGACAGATAAGCAAATAAGTCAGAAAAATGTTTCTGAAAACGGACAACCAAGTTTAATTACCTTTAGCGACAAATCAACTTACAAAGGATCAGATGCTCAAAAAGTCTTTAAGGAGCAACTTGGTTTAAAAGACTCTCAATCTTTTGCCAAAATCAAAACCCAATCTGACAAACAAGGTTACATTCATGAAAAATTTCAATTGTATGAACAGGGAATCAAAGTTGAATTTGCCAACTATACCCTGCATTCTAAAGATGGAAAATTAGTATCGATGAATGGTGAATTCTACGATATCGAAAATGTTAAAACTACACCCAAACTTTCTTCTCAGGAAGCTTTCAACAGAGCGCTTAGCTACACACATGCAACAGAATATCTTTGGGAAAAACCACAAGATGCTATAGCAATGGATTATGAAAAACCTAAAGGAGAGCTTGTTTTGTTACCTGCAATGGAAGAACAAGGTGAAAAACGCACAACTGATAAAGTTCGTTTGGCTTACAAGTTTGACATTTACGCTACAAAACCTTTAAGCCGCGGAGATCTTTATATTGATGCTGAAACCGGAAAAGCATTGTTTTATAATGCAACTATAAAACATTTAAACGATAATGTACATGCAAAGAAATCTTCTTCAGCAAGTGCAGATAAAAATCTTTCGGCTTCAAAAATGGCAATTGTTGCTGCTAATGCCGCGACTCGTTACAGCGGAACGCAAACAATACAAACTACTTTAAGCGGATCATCTTATATTTTATCAGATACATCTCGTGGTTTAGGCGTTCAAACTTATAATTCTGCAAGAACAGCTACTTATCCAACAACAAATTTTTCTGATGCCGATAATAACTGGACAGCAGCAGAATACAATAACACTAATAAAGACAATGGTGCACTTGATGCTCATTGGGGTGCAGAAAAAACATATGATTACTGGTCAACAGTACACAGTAGAAATAGTTTTGATGATGCCGGTGCAAAAATCAAAAGTTATGTACACTACAATTTGGTTGCCGCAGGATATTCAAGCAACAATAATGCCTTTTGGAACGGAAGCGTAATGACTTACGGTGACGGAACAGGAACTGGAGGATTTGATATTTTAACTTCTCTGGATGTTGCCGGACACGAAATTGGTCACGCGGTATGTACTTACACAGCAAATTTAGCTTATCAAAAAGAATCTGGAGCAATGAATGAAGCGTTTTCTGATATTTGGGCAGCTTGTATTGAATATCATTCAGCACCTACAAAATCAATCTGGTTGGTTGGTGAAGATATCGAAAGAAGAAGCGGGCACGTTGCTTTGCGTTCTATGAGCGATCCAAATGCTGAAGGACAACCGGATACTTACGGTGGAACGTATTGGATAAACGTAAATTGTACTCCAACAAACAATAATGACCAATGTGGGGTACATACAAATTCGGGTGTTTTAAATCACTGGTTTTACATTTTATCTGTTGGTAAAACAGGAACGAATGATCTTGGAAACGCTTATAATGTAACAGGAATTACGCTGGATAAAGCGGAGAAAATTGCTTTTCGTTTAGAGAGCGAATATTTAGGAGCCAATTCAACTTATGCTAATGCAAGAACTTTTGGAATACAATCTGCTATTGAATTATATGGTGCAGGTTCTGCGGAAGTTATTGCAACAACAAACGCATTTTATGCTGTAGGTGTTGGTGCGGCATATTCCGGATCAACAGATACTGTAGCTCCTTCGGCTCCAACTTCTTTGGCAGCTTCAGGAACAACAGGTACAACAACCAATTTAACCTGGGCAGCTTCTACAGACAATGTTGCAGTAACAGGATACGATATTTATCAGGGAACAACTCTTAAAGGATCATCTGCAACAACATCGTACACAGTAACAGGATTAACACCTTCAACTGCTTATACTTTTAGTGTAAAAGCGAAAGATGCTGCTGGAAATGTTTCAGCTTCAAGTAGTACAGTAAATGTTACTACTACCGCTGCTGGTATAACATATTGCGCATCTCAGGGAAATAGTACTGCAGATGAAAGAATTAGTAAAGTTGTTTTTGGTACAATCAATAATACCTCAACAGGAACAACTGGTTACGAAAACTACACTGCAATTTCTACAAATGCAGCAAGAGGAACAGCTTATACTATTACAATTACACCTGTTTGGACGTCTACGACTTACAATGAAGGGTATGCAGTATTTATAGATTACAATCAGGATGGGGATTTCTCAGATTCTGGTGAAACGGTTTGGACAAAAGCAGCTTCAAAAACAACTCCGGTTACAGGATCAATTACAATTCCTGCAACAGCAACTCTTGGAACAACAAGATTGAGAGTTTCTATGAAATACAATGCAATTCCAACATCTTGCGAAGCTTTCTCTTATGGACAAGTTGAAGATTATTCTATAAACATTACAGCTTCTGGAGCAGTTGTTGAAGAAAGTATTGCCGGAATAGCAGAAACTGTGGAAACTGCACGTTTTGCTTTATATCCAAATCCGGTTGAAAGTGAATTAAATATTTCAATTTCAGAAAGTAATGGATACACTTATAAAATTACAAACACCTTGGGACAACAACTAAGTTCAGGAGAACTTTATGGAAATCCAATTGATGTAAGTAAATTGGCTACCGGAATTTACTTAATTGAATTAAATAACGGCAGTAAAAAAATCGTGAAGAAATTCGCCAAAAAATAAGGAAAAAATAAAAAAAATTGTAAAAAGAAGCCCTGCGATTGCGGGGCTTTTTGCTATAAATTTATTTTTTTGATTTTGCTATATGTAATGAATATAATAGTTTACCCTTTTTATAAGATGGTTTTTCATCAGACTTTGTTAAAAGTACAACATCATACAAATCTATTATGTTTCCTTTGAATTCGATCCCTAATTTTTTGCGTGAGCCATCAACAGTTGTAAAATTTATTGCAGTCATATTCTCAATGTTTGCGCTATCACCATTTATGCTGATGTAATAACTCCTAAAATTCCCAAGACCGGTAACTTTTCCATCTTCAGTAAAAGTAACTTCGTTTTTTGAATTATTGATGGTGTAAGTATGATCAGAAAGCGTTTTGTTGATTAAAATACGAAGTACAGATACATTTGCTTCTTTTGCTTTTTTTACTAAAGAAACATCAGCTTTAATATATTCTTTCGAATGATAGCGTTCATCAAGCGGCAGCAATAGTAAGTTTCGGTTTTTAATTATTGCTTTTTGTGTCTTAGTTTCATACAAATGATTAATCAATGTGTCATTTTTGATTGTAGCTGAATATTTTCCACTTTCCAAATCTTCTTTAATAAAAGTAATACTATCAGTTATCTTTTCAGGAACAACAATTTCCGTAACACCATTGTCAATTGTTTTAATTTCCTTATCGGTAATCATATTAGTAATAAATTCTTTTGAAATCCATGTACCGGCAAAAGTATTTGATTCTGTTTCCTTAATTTTCTTTTTGGGATATCTACAAGATATCGTGAAAAGAACAGAAATAGCCATCACTAAGGCAAGAAATGCATTTTTAAATAATTTTCCCATTTTAATTCGTAAATAATTTATTACAAAACTATTAATAATTAATTGCCTTGTAATAACTTCTAAAAAAAAATACCATTTGAATTTTCAAATGGTATTTTTAAATTATATTTTGACAATATGTTTAAAACAATATTCTCTTTCTTTTTTACAAATTAAAAGAAGCACCTAAACTAAAAGTTGCCTGATTGTTTAAATGATCGAATACGTCATTATCATTACCGTATTTTGCAATTGGGAATCCGATTTCTGTGAAAACACCAAATCCGTCAGTAAAAAAGTAACGACCACCAACGTGTCCGCCAAAATTGTGTAATCCTAAACTTAAACCTGGGTAAACATCTAATTGCTCAACACCAATTACGCTGCTTAAATTTGCATTAATTCTTGCTTTTGCATCAAAACGATCTTGAAATTCTGGTTTGTAATCATAATATGGAGTTGGGTTATTGTGATAAACTCCTGAGAAATTATCAACTCCTAGTAAATAAGTTGTAACAAATCCGAAAGAGAAATTTTCTCCTAAACCGAAATCAATAGATCCCTGAATTCCTGATCCACCATCTTGTAAATTAGCACCAACGTTAACTTTCATGTCACCTTTTCCAGAGAAGGCCTGTTGGGCATTAGTGAATCCGAATGACGCTAAAAACAAAAGTGTAATAAATTTTTTCATAAACTTAAATATTAATTATTTGGATTGCAAATTTAGTTTTTTACACTTCAATTCCTACCTTTTTCATTAAAATACAATTCATTTAGTGGATCACTTTGCCAGAACTCCTTGGTATCCACGTTCATAATAGTCAGAGGGCCTTTAAAAGCAGCGCCGGTATCAACATTCCAAACGCAGGCTTTGTTTATTGGAACCGTTTGACCAATTCTGGTTACAGGTGTATGACCAATAAATATCTCTTTGTATATCGTAAAACGTTTTGGATAAAATAAATCGTCGGGTTTTAAATTGGGGTCTAATGAAAGAGCTGATTCCCAAAGTGTTCTGTCCCAATAAAATAATTTAGGAAAGTATTCCCAGACTACGCCATTTAAGTTCGTAAAGCCTGCATGAACAAATAATCGGTTTTGATCATCAAGATAATAATCCTGCAATGCTTCAAAAAAAGCAATATGCGTTTTCTTTTTTTCTTCAGAAAGTTTAGAATATCCTTCAACAGTAGCTCTTCCGCCATGTTTGTACCACATTTCTTCATCAAATTCTTCATTTCGATTTTCCAGCCAGTCTAAGGCCAGTTGATCGTGATTTCCTCTAATGCAAATGCAGTTTTGTTTGCTTTTAAGATCAATCAAATATTCGATAACTTCTGCAGATTGGCTCCAGCCATCTACATAATCACCTAAAAATATAAGAGTATCTTGTGTGGTAACCTGAGCTTTTATCAGCACTTGTTCAAGAGCGAGTAATCCGCCGTGTATGTCGCCTATAACAAATGTTCGCATTGTTTAATTTTTCATCTGGAAGAACAAAAATATAAAGAATAATTGGTTTGAACCCATCGAATTTATATTCTTTAAAAATTGATATTATTTATAACTGTTTTGAGCACTTTTTTATTGCTTTTCCTTTTTAAATTTGTAGCATGTCTGAAATGCTTACATATCGAAAAATTATCCATATTGATATGGATGCTTTTTATGCTTCTGTCGAGCAGATGGACAATCCTGCCTTACGCGGAAAAGCCATTGCTGTTGGAGGTTCAGAAAACAGAGGAGTAGTGGCAGCGGCAAGTTACGAAGCGAGAAAATTTGGTGTTAGAAGTGCCATTAGTGGAGTTCTGGCCAAAAAATATTGCCCTGAAATCATTTTTGTGCGTCCGCGTTTTGACAGATACAAAGAAATATCGGGTAAAATCCACAAAATTTTTCATGAATATACAGATTTGGTTGAGCCTCTTTCGCTCGACGAAGCTTATCTTGATGTAACTCAAAATAAAAAGGGAAACCCAAGTGCGAGCTTATTGGCTCAGGAAATCCGGTCAAGAATCCTAAGTGAAGTCGGACTTACAGCCTCGGCAGGAATTTCGGTCAATAAATTTGTGGCTAAAATTGCCAGCGACATTAATAAACCAAACGGGCAAAAAACAGTAAATCCAGATGAAATTATACCTTTTTTGGAAGATTTGCCAATCCGTAAGTTTTACGGCGTTGGAAAAGTAACTACCGAGAAAATGTATCAGCTGGGAATTTTTACCGGAGCTGATTTAAAAACAAAATCGGTAGAATTTCTGGAGAAACACTTTGGCAAATCGGGTGGCTTTTATTATAATGTGGTGCGCGGAATTCATAATAGTGAAGTCAAACCTTCACGAATTACCAAATCTGTCGCAGCAGAACATACTTTTGATGTCAATTTATCTTCAGAGATTTTTATGTTGGAACAACTCGAAAGAATCGCCACATCATTAGAAAAAAGATTGAAAAGACATAATATTTCCGGTAAAACCGTGACACTTAAAATAAAATACAGCGATTTTACCCAGCAAACCCGAAGCAAAACTTTGCCCTATTTTATTTCTGATAAAAGTTTGATTCTCGAAACGGTAGAAGAACTATTATATCAGGAACGAATGAAAGATTCAGTTCGATTACTCGGAATTTCATTAAGTAATTTGAATACTGAGGAGAAAAAGGCGGTTGTTGTTCAGCTTAAATTTTCTTTTTAATAGTTATAAATTGAAGGAAATGAGGTTTTCCATAACTAGAATCAAGATTTTCATTTTACCTTTACCAATAAATCATTTGAGATGAAAAGAGATAATTCTGATGAAATTTCAAGCCGCCATTCAGTTCCTATCTTAGCATGGGATTTTCATTATGAATATATAAATGAACTGAAAGCTATTTTTACTGATTTAAAGAAAGTCAGTAAGATTGCAAGTGAATTTCATTGGAATGAAAAGAACCTGAAAATTAAGGAAAGAATTAAAGAGGAGATAATTGTAGTTACAGATGTAAATCTGAAGATTGTTTTTGCCTCAACCGGAATCAAAAGAATGACCGGATATACAGAAGAGGAGGTTTTAGGTAAAACACCAAAAATGTTTCAGGGCCCGAAAACATGCAATGTTGTTTTAAAAGAAATTAGAGAAGCTATAAAACTTAAGTTGCCATTTGAAAAAACAGTTGAAAATTATAGAAAAAATGGTCATAGTTACAAATGCAAAATCAACGGTGTTCCCGTTTTTAACCTAAAAGGAGAACTATCGCATTTCATTGCTTTTGAAAGTGAAGATAAAAGTGCTTAATTTTTTAGCCACAAAGGCACAAAGGCGCAAAGATTATTATAAGAGATAAAAAAAACCGCCCAATTAGGCGGTTTAGCATATATAAAACTTTGTGTCTTAGTGTCTTTGTGGCAAACTTCTAAAGGTTTTCAAAAAAGTCATTTCCTTTATCATCTGTAATAATAAAAGCAGGGAAATCTTTAACGGTAATTTTACGAACCGCTTCCATTCCTAATTCTTCAAAATCAACCACTTCAACTTTTAAGATATTATCCTGAGCTAAAATTGCTGCAGGACCTCCGATAGAACCTAAATAGAATCCGCCATATTTATTGCAGGCATCTGTAACTTGTTTGGTACGGTTTCCTTTTGCAAGCATAATCATGCTTCCGCCATGTTTTTGAAACTCATCTACATAAACATCCATACGGCCGGCCGTTGTTGGCCCAAAACTTCCAGAAGCCATTCCTTCAGGTGTTTTTGCCGGTCCAGCGTAATAAACAGGGTGATTTTTAAAATATTCCGGCATTGGTTTTCCGGCTTCTAAAAGTTCCATAATTTTTGCATGCGCGATATCGCGTGCAACAATTACGGTTCCATTTAATTTTAAACGGGTTTTGATAGGGTATTGACTTAGTTTAGCCAAAATATCAGCCATTGGCATATCCAGGTCAATTTCTACAGGAGCTTCTAAATGCGGAGCCGTTTCCGGTAAAAATTGTTTTGGATTTACTTCTAACTGTTCTACAAAAATTCCGTCCTTATTAATTTTTCCTTTGATATTTCTATCTGCTGAACAAGAAACGCCCAACCCAACCGGGCAAGAAGCTGCGTGACGCGGCAAACGAATGACGCGAACATCATGTGTAAAATATTTTCCTCCAAATTGAGCTCCAATAGCACTTTCCTGACAAATTTGCTGTACGCGGTTTTCCCATTCTAAATCGCGGAAAGCCTGACCAGCCATGTTTCCTGTCGTTGGTAAATGATCATAGTATCCTGCAGATGCTTTTTTAACAGCACTTAGATTTGCTTCCGCAGAAGTTCCCCCAATTACTAAAGCCAAATGATAAGGCGGACAAGCAGAAGTTCCTAAATCCTTAATCTTTGTACGAATGAAAGCATCCATCGATTTATCATTCAATAAAGATTTTGTTTGCTGATATAAGTATGTTTTATTGGCAGATCCACCGCCTTTTGCCATAAATAAGAACTCGTATGAGTTTCCTTTTTTAGCATAAATGTCAATTTGCGCCGGAAGATTTGATCCTGAATTTTTTTCTTCAAACATCGAAATCGGAACAATTTGCGAATATCTTAAATTGCGTTTTTGGTATGTATTGAAAATTCCTCGACTCAACCATTCTGCATCATCAACGCCTGTAAAAATGCTTTCGCCTTTTTTGGCCATTACAATTGCAGTTCCCGTATCCTGGCAGCTTGGCAATTGTCCTTCAGCAGCTACAGAAGCATTTTGAAGTAAATTGTAAGCCACAAAACGATCGTTATCTGTTGCTTCAGGATCGTCAAGAATATTTCTTAATTTTTGTAAATGTGTCGTTCTCAACATAAACGAAACATCAGTTAAGGCTTCTTCAGCCAATAACTCTAATCCTTTCGGATCAACAGTAAGAACTTCACGTTCGCCAAATTTTTCAACTTTCACAAAATCTGAAGTGATTTTGCGGTATTGCGTATCATCCTTTAAAATAGGATAAGGGTCTTGGTATATAAAATCAATCATTTCTTTGTTTTTGACAAAGTTAAAAATTATTTACCTAAGAAAGAATTTGAATAAGACCCGTTTTGTGAGTTTATTTTATGTTGTGAAATTCATTAAAAGGCATTTTTTTCTCAAAGTAAGATTTGTCTTTTACTGAAAGGAGCTGGCTTTTCCATTTATTTCCGCTTAAGCGAAATAGAATCGAGTCAGAATAGGAAACCATTCCCATGTCTTCATCGTTATCGTCTGGTTCAAATGAAACTCTTTTGCAGTAAAAAGATTCAGAATCTTTTTCGTTTGGAGTTGCAAATTCGACCCAGCTTCCCCAACCACTGTCCGTCATAGAATCCCATTGATAAACGAGTTGTAAATCATTGTTTTTTAAATGATACAGATAATTATTTTGATTATATCCGCAGGCAGGATATCCAAAAGAAATCTGAATAAATGAAGTGTTTTTGTTTGTAGGAGTTGCTAAACCATAAGAAGCTCCCCATTCTGATCCTTTTTGATAACCTTCAATTGTTACTTTTGAAGATGCTTTTTTTTCTTTATTTTGATAAAAATCCAATCGGTATTTTACGGTAACAATACTGTCTTTATCTGCTTTTTGATCTAATAGATTAGCGAGAACATAATTTCCAGTAGCATTTTCTTCTCCGGTAGAAATCGAAATTGTATCTGTTTTTATGAATTTTTCCTCGGGAGCAATTGCAACTTTTGTTTTATTTTCTGAAATGCTATTTTTTGTTTGAATTTGCGAAACTGGTTTTGGTTTCTGGCAGCTTATTATTAGTGATAATAGAAAAAGGTATTGTGGTTTCATGGTATTTTTGATTGATTTTGTTTGGATGATTATTTAAACGGCGATTAATCCCTCGGTTTATGTTTAAACTGGACTGAAGTCCAGCTCTACAAAATAAATCATTCCTCCGGAATTTTACAATCTTTGAGAAAAGATCGTAGGTTTTGACCAGTATTATTGGGTTGGACTTCATTTCTACAAAATAAATAATTCCTTCAGAATTTAACATTCTTTGGAAAACGAGCCATAGGCTCGATCAATATTGTAGGGCTGGACTTTAGTCCAGTTTAAAAAAAATGAATTTAATCATTATCATAAATTCAAATCATATCAAATCTTCAAAAACATATTTTTCATCAAATTGGATTTTAAATTTATCCAAAAAAGATAAATATTCGTCGTTAAAGCTTTGTTTCTTATGGTGGTCTTCCTGCTTTTCTATGTATTTATAAACAACATCTATATGTGACTGACTATATGAAAAAGCACCATAGCCTTCCTGCCATTCAAATTTGGATTTTGTTAGTTTATGATCGTTAATATATTTTGACGACTTTCCTTTTACAATTCGCATTAATTCAGAAATCGAAACGGTTGGTTTCAAACCTAATAAACAATGAACATGATCTTCAACGCCGTTTACGATTATAGTTTTGCATCCAGTTTCATTTATCAAATTTCCAATAACGCCTAATATTTCCGATTTATTTTCTTCAGTTATAACGGCTTCTCTATATTTCACAGCAAAAACTGTCTGGATATAAACTTGATGATATGTATTTGACATTTTTTTACAACTTTTTAAATTCGCTGTAATTATACGAAATATCCTGCAAATTATCTTTAATTAAACTGGACTAAAGTCCAGCTCTACAATATTGGTCGAGGCCTATGGCTCTTTTCTCAAAGAACATAAATTCCGAAGCAATGATTCGTTATAGGCTACGGCTTTTTTCTCAAAGAATGTAAAATTCCGGAGGAATGATTCGTTGTAGGCTATGGCTTTTTTCTCAAAGAATGTAAAATTCCGGAGGAATGATTTATATTGTAGGGCTAAAGTTCAGCTCTACAATATTGATCGGGGCTACGGCTCTTTTCTCAAAAGAACGTAAAATTCCGAAGCAATGATTCGTTATAGGCTACGGCTTTTTTCTCAAAGAATGTAAAATTCCGGAGGAATGATTCGTTGTAGGCTATGGCTTTTTTCTCAAAGAATGTAAAATTCCGGAGGAATGATTTATATTGTAGGGCTAAAGTTCAGCTCTACAATATTGATCGGGGCTACGGCTCTTTTCTCAAAGAATGTAAAATTCCGAAGCAATGATTCGTATTGTAGGTTACAGCTTTTTTCTCAAAGAATGTAAAATTCCGGAGGAATTATTTATATTGTAGGGCTGGACTTTAGTCCAGTTTATAAATATTAAATTAAAAAAACCAGCTAGCCACAAAAATCGCCGTAATTACACAAATTACATCTACCAAAAGCATAGTCCCTAAAGCGTAACGCGTATTTTTTATATTAACAGAACCAAAATAAACCGCAATTACATAAAAAGTACTTTCTGCGCTGCATTGAAAAATACTACTCAATCTTCCGGTTAAGGAATCTGCGCCAAAAGTATTCATAGAATCAATTAAAAATCCTCTTGATCCTGCAGAGCTAAAAGGTCTAAGCATAGCGACCGGCAAAGCATCGGTAATTTGTTTGTTTACACCCATATTCGAAAAAATAAAAGCAATCCAATCACTGATAATTTCAAATAAACCGCTGTTTCTAAATAACGAAATAGCTACTAACATTCCCAAAACATATGGAAAAATCGTAACTCCGGTTTTAACACCATTATTTGCTCCTACCACGAATGCATCAAAAACGGTGGTTTCTGCTTCTTTAAATTTCTTTTCATGGATGAAAGAAAAAATCAATGTAAAACCTATTATGACAAGTAAAATTAGTGCCGATAGATTTGTTGTGAAAAAGTTTTTCCCTATTAAATCTAAATGGTTTACGTACATCAATAATCCAATAATGGCAGCAATTAATACCATTAAACCAATTACAAGAGAAGCACTTTTGAAATTAATTTTTTGTTTGATTCCAACAATTAGAAAAGCCGCAATTGAGCCAATGAAAGAAGTAATAATACACGGAAGCATAACATCTGCCGGATTACTTGCACCTGCTGCTGCGCGATAACCAATAATTGAAGTCGCAATTAACGTTAACCCGGAAGCATGCAGACACATGAACATAATTTGTGCATCACTCGCTCTGTCTTTATCGGGATTTATTTCTTGTAAACTTTCCATCGCTTTTAGACCAAACGGGGTTGCGGCCGAATCTAATCCTAAGAAATTAGCAGCAAAGTTTAAAGTCATGTAGGAGATAGAAGGATGATTTTTTGGGATACTTGGAAACACTTTTACAAAAACCGGACTTAGTCCTTTGGCTAATTTTCCAGAAGCTCCCGAAATAATTAGAAGTTCCATTAACCCGCAGAAAAAGGCCAAATAGGCAATAAGGGGTAAAATCAAATCAAGCAAAGTACTTTTACAGGTTGGCAATAAACCATCGGATTTTTGGATTCCGCTGTAAATTTTTACTGTTTTGTTTTTATAAACATACGTTGTATCGGCATTAAGCGTATCACGATTGATAATCATCGTTTGATCTGGCGCTTTTTTGATGCTGTCTTTGATGAAGGCAGGAAGTTGTTCAGCATATTTTTCTGAAACAAGAATCGGGTCGTCTTTTTTTCCATTCAAAACAGAATCAATAGTATAAGTGTTGGCTGTAAACAAACTTACTATAATGAAGATAATCGACGAAATAAAAATGGTTAACCAAAATCTACTTAATACCATAACGCTGTTTTTTTTGTAAATGTAATTATTTAGCAATAAAATGCATAAAGAATTTATTTCTGAAACGGGAAGTTTTGATGAGAAACCACAATGTTTTACTAAAAATTCAATTTATTCAATAACAATTTTAGTTTCCAGATAGTTTTCAAACGCTTTAATCCCTTTAAACAGAATTGCTTTTTTATGACTTTTGGTTTCATTAAAAAAGTCTGTTTCTATTTTGGCGTAATCTTTTTTAATGGTTCTTTTCCAGGTTCCGATGACCTTGCTATTTTCCAAAATTATAGGTTTGAAGATGCCATTATTGGTAAAAACTTTTGATTGATGATCTAATAAAATAGAAGCTTCTCTGGTTTTATATGAAATCAAAATCTCATCAAAAGCAGGAAGAAAATGTATGCTTTTCTTCAAGTTTAATGTTGTATTGTTTTGATTTACAAACCAATAAGTTTGATTGTCAATATTGACAGAATTCAATTGCAACTCAATTGCATTAATTGTGTTTTTGCAAACAGTGGGCGGAAAACCAGACCACCAGGAGAAATCAAGCAGTGTTGCCGGACCGTGACTTTCAAAATATCGTTTGGCTAATTTTGCCAAACCTTCTTCTTTGGTCAGTTTCGTTTTTGGTTTTGGGGCACGTTCTTCGAGTAAGGCATAAGTCATTTGTTTGCCTTTCATTTTTCCGTTACAAACCAAACCATCTAATTCTGCATTCATCATGATGGCGGCATATAAAAAATCTTGTGAGGAACCTTTTTTAATGTTGAGTTCCTGCATAATTTCTTCCCGGGTTAAATGATTGTTTCCCGATAATATTTTTTCGATGGATGAATTAACCTTATTCAGCTTTTGAAGATCATAATCGTATTTTTTGGCAGATGAAATTACAATCTTTTTCACTTGCGGTCCGGAAACATCCAGCATCCAATGAATATCTTCGGCGGCAACAAAATGCCAGGTTGGCCTTAAAATATGAGTTCGAATGATTTTTGCAGAATTAATAGCTTCTTCGATCTCTTTTTCAGTAGCATTACAACGCGAACCAATTGCCCATTTTGCCATTCCATAATCCTGAGCCTGCATAGCGCCTAAGTGGTGTACAATTTCCTGCGGTGAACTTAAATTCAGTTCTGAAAGCTTTTGAGATACAAGTCTGTGATACGATATTTCCTGATGTGTCATTTTGTAAATATTTAAACCATATAAGTTATATAAGTGCATTTAAATTTTGCACTTCTGACTTAATAACCAAACACGAATACTTTTTATATTAAAAGCTATATAAGCGCACTTAAACTTTGTTTCTCTTCGCTCTGAACCTTTGCACCTAAAAAATCAAACATGAATAATTTCTTCATCAATCAATAAATCTTCTCGACGTAAACGAAGGAAAATCTGTGCTACGGCAATTGTATCCTTTTCGCAATACGTTACTATTCGGTCAATATCTTTTTCTACATAAAAAACATGTGCTACCTGACTTCCGTCAATATCTCCTTTTGGCGATGGTATGCCGAGAATCTTGGTCAATAGTTTTAAAGAAGTAAAGTGTTTGTAATCCCCAAACTTCCATAACTCTAAAGTATCTAAATGCGGAATTTCCCATGGTTTTTTACCAAACAGATTCAGTTTATCCGGGATTGCAATTTGGTTGATAATCATTCTGCGTGCCAAAAACGGAATATCAAATTCTTTCGCATTATGTCCGCACAATAAATGTTGAGGTTGATTGAAATGATTATTCAGCAAATTATTAAAATCCTTTAAAATCTTCTTTTCATCGCCAAAAAACGATGTTACGCGGAAATTTCGAATATCGCCTTTGATCGTGAAATAACCAACAGAAATGCAAATGATCTTTCCGAATTCTGCCCAAATTCCGGCGCGATCGTAGAATTCTTCCGGAGTAAAATCATCTTTTCTTTGATATTGAGTTTTTAAATCCCAAAGTGATTGCATTTCCGCGTCAAGCGAATTAAAATTCTCTTCTTCCGGAACGGTTTCTATGTCAAGAAATAATATGTTGTTAAGGTTTATTTTTTCAATCATGTTTTGTTTGCCGTGAATTTCACGAATTTTCACTAATTCTTTATGGACATAAATGTATATAAAATTGTTTTAAAATAAGAAATTACTTATAATTTAAACTGTGCTTTAATTTTTTTGCCACGAATTCACGAATATTTATAATTAGCTATAAATAATATCAAATTAAAATTCGTGAATTCGTGGCTATTTTTAAAATAAGCTTTGTTGCGTCAAGGAATTTTCGTGTTCCAAAAGCCATTTTTTGCGAGACAAACCTCCGGCATACCCTGTTAGAGATCCATTTGTGCCAATAACGCGATGACATGGCACAACAATCCAAAGCGGATTTTTACCATTTGCCGATGCAACCGCGCGAATTGCTTTTACATCACCCAGTTTTTTGGTTTGATCCATATAACTTATGGTTTTTCCGTATGGAATTTCTAATAAAGCTTTCCACACTTTTTCCTGAAATTCTGTTCCTTTTGGATTTAGTTTGAAATCGAAGTCAGTTCTTTTTTTGTCAAAGTATTCTTGTAATTGAGAAACAGCTTCTTTTAAAACCTCAGGAATTACTTCAGAAACCTCATTTGTGCCAATATCCGAAACGGAAATTACAGCAATACCGTCTTGATCCCCAACTATTTTGGTAATTCCTAAAGGTGAATTGATGTGAACTGTTTCCATATTTTTTAACGGCAATGTGCGTGCGTGAAGGTTTTAGACAAAGTTCGCAAAGTTTTTTGTTTTAAACCATATAAGTTATGTAAGTAAATTTAAATTTGTGTGCTTCTTGCTTTTCAGCCTGACATTGAGAACTCAATAATTTTCTAATTTAAAATTATAACCTAAAATATTCTCAATCTTTTCACTTGCAACAATCTTTTTAATATTCGATTTTTCAATGCCAAATTTAGGCAACATCAAACCCTGTTCATTTGCCTTCTGTGTATAATATTTTTCTCTTGTGGGATGAAAAGGAGCGACGGCGTTGAAAACTTCATTCCATTTTGACTGATAAATGATTTCTTCGATAATGTTAATGCAGTCGTTTTGATGAATTAAATTTACTGGCGCATCAGGGTTTTCGAGATTTTCCTTTCCTGCCAAAAATTTTACCGGATGACGATCTTCGCCAATTAATCCGCCGAAGCGCAAAATCGTTGTCTCGAAGTTTTTATTTTTTTGCAAAAGAGCTTCTGCTAAGAGTAATTGTTTGCCACTTTTTGTTTCCGGATTTGGAATTGTTTCTTCTGTAATGAAATCATTCTCATCCCCATAAACAGAAGTTGAACTTACAAAAAGTACTTTTTTTACAGTTGATCGCTCTATAAACGGAATCAAAGTATTGATTTTTTCCACAAAAATCTTTCGCTGAGAATCTGAAGTGTCAGAATTTGTTCCGCGTAACTTTGGCGGAATATCAATAATTAAAATTCCACTGTTGGCTAAAAACTGAATTATGCTATCTGAAATACTGTCGCTTTCAAGCGCAACTAAATAGGGATTTATCCCCGCATCCTTCAAAATCTGAAGTTTATTTTCAGATGTTGTTGATCCGTTTACAGAACGCCTTTTTGCGATTAAGCTTTTCGCCAAAGGCAATCCCAGCCAGCCACAGCCTAAAATACTTATTTGAGTCATTTTTTTGAAGGTTCAGAGCTGCAAAGATACAAAGGTTCAAAGTTGAAACTTAAAATTGGAATTGATTAGTTTTTATTTTTGCGCCTTAGCGAGATTATTTTTAAGCTTTTTTGTCTTAGCGAAGAAATTTGCACGCAAAGTCGCAAAGACGCTAAGTTTAAAAACTTGCAAAAAATCTTTGTGTCCTTGTTAGATTAAATTTTGCGTGCTTTGTATTATAAATCTAAAAAGAAACAGATTTTTTCTTTTCCTCTTGCGCCAATTCGGTTGTAGAATTTTATAGCTCTTTCGTTAAATTGAGGCGTTCGCCATTGCATGTTGATGCAGTTTTTTGCTTTCCCAATTTCTTTTATTTTGTTGATTAGCACTTCGCCAATTCCATAGTTTCTGGCTTCTTCTTCTAAAAACAAACAATCCATATGTATAATATCTGCTGCATCCCAGGTTGAATGCATAAAATTATAAGTTGCATAACCTACAATGTCATTTTCTGTAGCAACTACTAAACAAAAGTGATTTGGTTCTGAAGCAAATAAAATCTTTTTTAAACCTTCTTCTTTTCCTTCCGGAGAATAATCGGCTTTTTCGTATTCAGCATGTTTTTGGCATAAAATAACAAGTTTTGGTAAATCTGAAAGCTCGCAATTTCTTATAGAATATTTCATTGAATATTAATTTCGGTTTGTAAAAAGGTAATAAAATGATGAAAATAGTCAGGATAAATCTCATTTTGCCGGATCGCTATAAAGTGTTTTCTTTTTAGGCCGTTTTTACCAATTTTAATAGCTTTTATGGGATTATTTTTCAAATGTGGAAGCAATGCCCATTTTGCCATCGACATAACGCCCATATCAGCTTTTACCATTTCGAGTGAAGCTTCGGTTAAGGGTATGGCGGTAATTTTTTTGGGAGTTACTTTGGCTGGAGCCAAAACAAACTGATGAATTGTAACTGTTTCCATCGGAAGAGAATGAATCAGTAAATGTTCATCTATAAAATCTTCGGCAACTACGTATTTTTTATTTGCCCACGCATGGTTTTCAGAAACCGCCATTACAACTTCATCCTGAAAAAGTTCCAGATATTTGATGTTGTTATCATTGATCTGGTCGCTGATAATGGCGATATCAATTGTGTTATCCAGTAATTTTTGTAACGGAATATGTGTTGCTTCGGTAACAATCCTCAACTCGACATTTGGATACAGCAAATGAAATTGCTTTAAAACCGAAGGCAGCCAGTGATAACTTGAAAAACATTCGGTACTAATCCTGATTTCGCCGTGTTCTCCAAAAACCATTTGTTTGATTTGAGATTCGGTTTGCGAAAGTTTGTCAAGAATCTCATTGGCAATTCCGTACATTTTTTCACCGGCTTTGGTTAAAATCAGTTTTTTATTCATTCTAAAAAAAATAGGCGTACCCAATTGGTATTCGGCTTCTTTAAGTTGGTGGCTTAAAGCCGATTGGGTTAAATGAAGTTTGTCAATTGCTTTGGTGATACTTCCTTCTTCAACAATCGCTTTTATCAATCGTAAATGCCTTATTTCCATTTTTAGAGAATTTGTATACAAAGTAACAAAATTTTAATCTGGCTTTTGTATGAAAAAAAGTAATGAAATGGATGAATTCTTTTCGTTTTTATGGAATATGATGTTGGACTACTTTTGAAAAAACGAATCATTAAAACTAAAAAAATGGAAACACAAATTAAACATTATGAAAATAAACTGGCCTTTGAAATGGATCCTTCTGATTTGTTCGATGCTTTAAATAACGGAGAAAAAGTGATCGTTATTGATGCCAGAAAATCTTTTGGATATGAAGCAGAACATATTCTGACAGCGATTAATATTCCGCATCGCGAAATGACAATTGAAAGTACACAACATCTCGATAAGGAAGTTTTGTATGTAACCTATTGTGACGGAATTGGCTGTAATGCATCAACAAAAGGCGCATTGAATATGGCGAAACTTGGTTTTAAAGTAAAAGAATTAATTGGCGGAATAGAGTGGTGGAAGGTTGACGGCTATGCAACAGAAGGTACAAATGCTAAAAAAGCAGGTTTGAAAATTGAATGTGCCTGTTAAATAAAAAAGGCAAACTTTACAATTAAGGTTTGCCTTTTTTTATTCATAATTTAATCGTTATTATTCGATTAAAGCTTTTAAACCTTGAAGAATTGGGTTTTCATCGCCTTGTGCTTCTTCCTGAACAGCGCCGGGACGATTATCTTCCTGAATAATTTCTAGTTTTACTTTTTGATTTTCTTGAGAAAGAACATAACTCATTATAAAATGATTCTCGGGTTTATCTTCTAATTCCGGTCTCGGAAAAAACAAGGAATACCTGATTTTTTGATTCGGAACAATTTCTAAAACTGTTCCCCATTGTTCAAAAACCTGACTTTCCCACTCATTTCTAAATCTGATTTCGTTGCCGACTTTCCAGTCTGTAATTAAATCGCTTCCGTATTGCCATTGTTTGACTAATTCTGGTTTTGTCAATGCATTCCATACCTTTTCTATTGGAGCATTTAGGTGGATTGTAGAAATATTTGTTGCCATAATATTGTTTTTATTCTGGTTTAACAACAGGTTTCAATGTATCTTTTACAATAACGGCACTGTCTTTTACTGTAGCTACGGGTGTTACAGTTGCCACAGGAGCAGTATATCTTTTAATTTTTTGCTGAATTAAAATAGCATCATTCAATACAAAAGGCGTTGGCATCATCCAGTCGCTTCTTGGTTTTACATTTAACAGCGGATTTGTCATTAAATCAAAAGAACTTTCAATCAAATCCATATCAAAGACAGATGATTTATTGATGTAGAAATCCATAACCAAAGGTTCGTTGCCAACAACATAGTAGCATAGAATTTTTATGTCATCTCGTTCTAAACGATTTGTTTTTTGACCGGAAGTTGAAACTCCATTTGCCTTAAAATTATAAAAAGTCATTTTTGGATTGGCGTAAATATCGTAACGATTGACTTTTCTGTTTGGCGTTATTTTTATTTTTAAATTCCTGTTGTTGCCTATTACGCTGTCTTTTAAGAACTCAATAGTTGGTTTTGGAATGGCAATATTGGGTGCAATCGCGCTGTAAGTAAAGGTTGAGTTGTATTTGCTGGCTAATGGCAAACTGTTTAAACCTACCGCTTTTTGATTTTTTTCTCCTAAATAAGTTTTAGTCCATTCATCAAGATTTACATCATAAGTTGTCCAGACTGCCGAATCTGTATTGGCGTTGTAAACATACAATAAGCTGTTAGATTTTGCTTTTCCGTACTCATATTCTGAGTTATAACCGGCGTAAACGAAGAAAGCGATCGAGGTAATAAAAAATAGTATCGCCCACACACCTTTTCTAAAAAAAGAACCAAATATTGGAAGTAATAATCCGAAAAGTAAAACGGTAAGTATAGCACTTCCAAAAAGTATTTTCAGACCTAAGCCAATTGGGAACATGACGATAAAAGGTGCTACAATTGCCAATGCCGGAATACTAAATAATAAGTTTAAACCTAAGCTATAATGTTGCGTGATTACAAATATTCCGAATAAAAGAATTCCAAAATAAACCGGAATAATAAGGAAACCTGCTCCGGTTAAGCTATTGGCTAAGAAAAGATTGATAATGATCCAAAGCAATAAAGGCGCTACAAAATGGTTCATTGTAATTTTTGCTTCCGAAAAACGATTATAGAAAGCAAAACAAATCGCAATAGTAAGTGTTACAAAAGCTCCAATGTAGGCGTGTCCGTTATAAGTAAAACCGTTTAGTAAATCTGAATATTGCGGATACGCTTCCAGAATTATTTTCCAGCCCAGAAAAGTTACCAAACCGGCAATGAGAATAGAACCAATTAAAGGAACAAAGCCTATAAAAATTTCTCTGAAAGTAATAACACGTTTTGCTTTTCCTATAAAAATAAAAAGAATTAGTAAGCCTAAAGCAATTAAGGACATTGGAAATACCCATGCAAATGGATAATTTATAAATCCGAAAGGAACACTAAAATATACGTTGTCTTCTGTAGTTTGAGTAGAGTTTAAATCAATATTGGAAAAGTATTTTAATAAGGGCATTAAGTAAGTCCCCTGATGAGATAATGTTGTTTTGTTTAAATGTTGAATATCATCTTGTTGTGTATGATAATTATAATGACCGTCGATAAAAGCAAAATTAAAGCCCTGGATGTTTCCCTGTTCTCTAAAAACAGTTAGATCAGTATCGTTTGGCAGCATTTTATAAATGCTATACATTAGCGAATTTGAAACGGGATATTTTGCTTTTGCATTCGCAAATTCTTTTACAAGAGCCTGATTTCCTTTGTTGGTTTCCATCAGCATGTAACTTGGTCCTGAAGAACCTCTGGCTTCAAAATTTAGAACCAGACCAACATCTTTTGCCCATGGGTGCTGATTCACAAAAAGTGCGGCACCGTTTAAACCTAATTCTTCAGCATCTGAAAAAAGAATAATGATGTCGTTTTTCTGTGGATTTTTAGAATATAAAAAAGCACGGATCCCTTCCAGAATTGTTGCAACTCCGGATGCATCATCACTTGCTCCTTTTGAAAACGAATGTGGAGCGCTATCATAATGAGAAAGTAATAAAAGTGCTTTTGAGTTGTTGGTTCCTTTTATTCGGGCCAGAATATTTTTGGATTTTACCAAAAGACCTTTATCATTTAGTGTAAATCCTTCCTGAATCGAAGTTTCTAAACCAATTCGGTTCAATTCTAATTTAAGATAATTAGCAACAAGTTCATGATTTGTTGAACCAACATAATGTGGCTTTTGAGCAATAATTTTAACCTGATTGAAAGCTCTGTCTGTAGAAAATTCAGCAAGGGCTTCTTCATTTTTAGAAACCCATTGAGGCATCATTGTGGCGTATATAATACCTAAAATTGCTAAAACGCATACAAAAGCAAGTATTGAAGTTGGGTTTTTTCTCATAGTGAATATATACTAAATTTCTTTTTTAACGAGCATAAAATAATCATTTTCCAGAGAGCGATATCCCTGGTCGTACAGGAAATAATACGTATTTCCGGTTTTAGTCTGCAAAATATTGGTAAAGAAATCAAAATCAAAACCCTTATTAATCATTTTATCTCTTGTTGCTTTTGATTTCCCTTCTGTGTTTAGCTCGGACAAAATACGATAATTTTTGCGTAATTTATTGTTTACATTTCGCATGAAATTATTAGTATCCTTATTTATTTTATTATTGTAGGCATTTCGGCAATTGTCTGAACAAAATTTCTTGTCTTCGCGACCTACAATTTTTTCTGAACATTCAAGACAGGTTTTCATTGATTAATCTTTTTAATTTCATATAAGTCATGTCTTCTGTCTTTCAAAATCCGAACGCTGCCATGCTCATGAAGCTGTTTTAGTAAATTTAGATCCACGTCAACAATTAGAGTCATTTCGGTATTTGGAGTTGCCTCGGCTTTGATTCCGTTACTTGGAAAAGCAAAATCAGAAGGCGTAAAAACAGAGGCCTGCGCATATTGAATATCCATATTATTTACTTTTGGCAAATTACCAACACAGCCGGCAATGGCAACGTAACATTCATTTTCTATGGCTCGCGCTTGCGAACAATGTTTTACACGAGTGTAAGCGTTTTGAGTATCTGTTAAAAATGGAACAAACAAAATATTCATTCCTTCATTGGCCATAATTCTTGAAAGCTCCGGAAACTCAACATCGTAACAAATTAAAATTCCAATTTTACCACAATCAGTATCGAAGGTCTGAAAGTGCGATCCGCCCTTCATTCCCCAATGATGCACTTCGTTTGGCGTAACGTGAATTTTGGTATACATTTCTGAAGTTCCGTCTCGTTTGCATAAAAAACCAACGTTGTATAAATTACCGTTATCGAGGTAAGGCATACTTCCCGTGATAATATTGATGTTGTAGGAAATAGCAAATTCCTGAAAACGCTTTCTTATTGGATCAGAATATCTTGCCAATTCCCGAATTGCTTCTGCTTCAGATAAATGATTGTAATCTGCCATTAAAGGCGCAATGAAAAGTTCTGGAAATAAAGCAAAATCAGCACCATAGCCGGAAACAACATCAATGAAAAATTCTGATTGCTCAAAAAATTCTTCAACATTATTAAGCTGACGCATTTGCCATTGGATTAATCCCAAACGAATAACACTTTTTTCAAGATTAATCAATTTTGGACTTTCGTCGTAATAAACATTATTCCATTCTAAAAGAACCGCAAATTCCTTAGATTCTTCATCTCCTTCCAGATAATTTTTGATGATTCGCAAAACGTGAAAATCATTACTCAGCTGAAATGAAAGTACAGGATCATGTAATTCTTTGTGTTTTACTTTATCGATATAAACTTTTGGAGTAAATTTTTTGGCGTGTTGACTATAGTTAGGAATTCTTCCTGCAAAAACAATCGCTTTTAAGTTTAATTGTTCGCAAAGTTCCTTTCTTGCATCGTATAAACGACGCCCCAAACGTAAACCGCGATAATGTGGGTGGATAAAAACGTCTATACCGTACAAAATTTCCCCATCAGGATTATGGGTCGAAAAAGTATAATCGCCAATAATTTGTTTGTAATTGTGTCTTTTGTCAACTAGTTTTTCATCGACAATTAAAGATAGTGCAGAACCTACAACTATTCCGTCGACTAAAATAACTAATTGACCTTCAGGGAATATTGAGAGTAATTTTTTTATATCATCAGATCGCCAATATGAATTGGCCATTTCCGGATACGATTCTACCATTGAATTCTTCAATTGTTTATAATCGTCTAATTCTAAATTTCTTAACTCAACTTTATTGATTTGCGCCTGCATATAGTAAGATTTCTGTGAAATATACAAAAAAATATTCCCACTTACAAACGCTTACAAATAGTTACAACCGAAAGTAAATAGTTTGTAACCGAATAAATTTTGCATGCTGTCACATCTTTGCACTGTTGAATTTGATAAACGAATTCCTTATATGAACATTTAAAAATTATACGCCATGAATGCAATGAAAAACAGAGTACAATTAATTGGTAACGTAGGAAACGATCCGGAAATTAAAACATTAGAAAACGGTAGAAAATTAGCTCATGTAACTATTGCCACAAACGACAGATACACAAATGATAAAGGTGAAAAAGTAGAACAAACCGAATGGCATCGTGTAACGGCTTGGGGAAAAACGGCGGAGATTATCGAAAAGTATGTTGTGAAAGGGAAAGAAGTTGCGATTGAAGGGAAACTTACCCATAGAAGTTATGATAAAAACGGAGAAAAAAGATATGTAACTGAAGTTGTTGTCAATGAGATTTTATTGCTAAGTAAATAAGTTTAGCAGATTTGATATTTAACCCGACAGGTTTTTAAAACATAAGTGTTCGGAAGATCTTAACATGTATTAAATAGTGGTGATTTATTTGGATCTCCATCACAGATCACCACTATTTCTTTAATTATTTCCATATTTAGTTCTTCTGTAAACTCATATTTTG
>Ga0307411_10000057_pt1 | contig 32946 bp, 43 predicted proteins | sample DK1Ometagenome_2_FD_203712 | JGI IMG/M metagenome (GOLD analysis project Ga0307411, IMG submission 203712) | Maize rhizosphere microbial communities from greenhouse at UC Davis, California, United States - DK15-O-1 | ecosystem: Host-associated > Plants > Roots > Rhizosphere > Soil | place: USA...
CCTGCTCCAAGCGCATCTTGAAGTTCTGCGCGTAGGGCGTGAGGTCCATGGTGGAGAACCCCACCACGTCGAACAGCCGCGTGTCCACCATCCCACCGATCGTGCGGTTCGTGCTCTTGAACCCCACGCCCGTGAGCATCAGGCTCATCAGCAAGCTCGGCACCGCCTGGCTGAGCACGGTGGCCGCGTGCGTTTCCAGATCGGAGCCACCCCAGTGCTGGGTCTGGCCGGCCTGGTGCACCTGCGAGCGGTGAGCGTCACCCATGAACTGCACCACCGTCACGTAGTCCGTGCCCGGGTCGAGCGCGATCAGGTCGCGGTAGTTGAACACGTTGCCCACGGGCGTGCCGCGGATGTTCGCGATCGCGCTGAGGAACGGATCGCCTGTTGCTGCCTTCTCGGCCACCAGACCGCGCGCGTCACCCAGGATGGAGTTCTCTTCCATCCCGAATTCTTGCTTGGCCGTGGCGTTCTTGTAGCTGTCCAGGATGTTGGCCATGTAGTTGGAGGCCATCGAGTTGGAGCGACGCGACTTCACAGCCGTGTTCGTGAGCGTGGTGCGCATGTCCAGCGTAGACGCCGGGTTGGGCAGGTGCGTTCGCGACATCGTGGCGAAGACGTCCACAGGGCGCATGCGGTGGTCCTTCTCGGCGCTGTACATGCCCCCGGAGTTGCCCCAGTTGTTGTCCGCCATCACGTGCGAGGAGTCGATCACGCTCAGGTAGTTCTGGTTGCCCGTGGGCGTGCGCTCGATCGTGGTACGCACGTGCACCGTGGAGTTCGCGTAGAACTCCATGTTCGGATCGATCGCACCGCTGCCGGCCATGCCCATGTGGCTCGTGTAACCCAGCACGACCTCGGTGATCTTGCCACCGGTCATGTAGTCGTACTCGATCTCCATCATGAACCGGGCCCGGCGTTCGCTCCAGCCGTGCTGGATGGCGACTTGGCGCTCGGGCGTGGTCATCGGCTTGACGAATTGGTTCGCCACGCCCGACATCATCGTGGCAGAGAAATCCTGCGACCCGTCCAGGCGCTCTTGCAAGACGCCCAGCGTCTGGCCGTCCAGCGTCGTCTCGTAGGGACGGCGGTACTGATCGTTGTAGGTGCCGGTCTCATGGATCAGCAGCTTCTTGATCTTGATGTTGGGTTGTTGCATGTGGAAATACTCCTTGTTTTGTGGCTGAGATTTTAGAACGTTCGCTGGCCGATGGCTTTCACCAGGTTGGCCAACTTGATCTTGATGTCGTGCGGCGTGTAGTACCGACGGTTATTGCGGTTGTTCGTCACCTTCACCACCCAGTCTGCAGGCAGGGTCAGCCGCCAGTCGCACTCCGAGAACATGCTGGCCATGTTGTCGATCGCAATCTGGGCCGGCGATGGTTGTCGCGCGACTTTGGCTGCCTTGCCAGAAGGCCGGCGGGCGTAGGGATACAACTCTTGAAGTTCCTCAACAGTCTCCTTGGGGATGCGGGCTCGTGAATCCACACCCCCCTGTTGAAGTTCTCCCTTGGCGTTGACCTGCGCAATTGCAGTGCCCAGCGCCGCCAGCTCGTAGTGACCGCGATGCCACAGGGCAGCCTGTGTCAGCGCCATCGCATCCAGAACCAGCTTCTTGTTCAGGTGCAGCAGACCACGCGGCGGGATCGCGTTGCGCATCACCCATTGCGCGAGCACGATTTGCGGCGTGCGGATGTCTTCTTGCTCCAGTGGCTTGATCGACTCCAGCGACTGGCGCAGCAAAGCCTCGGGCAGGTCCGGACACACCCGTGCCACCAGCTGTGGCAAGTCGGACATGTAGTGCTCCAGGATGGCGATGTCGCCGGCCGGGATTTCCTGCTTGACCTTGTAGCGCTCCAGGTTGGAGAGGTTGTTCTCACCTTCTTGGGTCGTGCCTTCGGCTCCTTTGTCTTTGACCAGCCCGATGAAGGAGTTGTCGTGACTCTTCACGCGCTGGCCGATGTACTTGTAGATGAGCGTCACCAGGCTGGAGGTCGTGTCGATCCCGCGGACATCGCCCACAGTCAGACGCCTGACCACCACCAGACCCAGCACCCAGACCGGGAAGTCCTCCGAAGAGATCCCGCCCAAGATCGCCGCCGCCTTGGACTTGTCCGCAGGCAGGGAGTGCTCCACGTACACACGCAGGCGCTCCATCGGCTCGGACTTCATCACGCTCGCGTGGGCAAGCAAACGGAACGCGTAGTACTCCTTCAGGGTCGTGCCGCTTTCCTTCCAAGTGTGGGTGATGAACTGTCCCCAGATCGGCACCATCGCACGCAGTGCAATCGTGAGCACCACCAGGCCGCGATAGTCCTCTTTCAGGTAGGTGCGCTCGCGCGTGCCGGGCGTTTCGTAGGACTCCTTGAACGACTCCTTCAAGCCCTCGGGCAGGTGCAAGTTGGAATGGAAGTCCACCCAGTGGCGCACCGCCGCCAGGTCGTGGTACTGGTACAGCTCGGCCACCAGCGGGTACAGGGCGCGCGTGAGCTTGTCGGACGAATCCCAGATGGTGTCGAACGCGTCGCGGATGCGCTGGTAGACGTTGAAGATCTTGTCCTGCACGGCGGCTGGTTGGTAATTCCAGAAGCCGTTGATCTGTTCGAAGATATCGAACTCGCCCTTGTAGCTGGTTTTCTCCAGCAGGGCCACAGACCAATTGATCTCTTGGCCGTTGTGTGTCATGGTGGCTTCGGACCGTTCGGTCAGAATCCCCACTCGTTTCATTGACAGTTCCACATGTTCTCCAGTCAGGTTCGTTGGTGTTCCGAGTACGTGATATATGTTTCAGTTTTTATACGTTTTCGGTTCCTTGTTTCGACGCTTTGTTTTTCGATCGGGCAAAAGAGCTCACCGCAGCCCCTAACCAAGGCGCGGTGAGCTCTTTAGTTCGTCTTCTTTTTCTTCAGGGATCAGAAGGGGATGTCATCGTCGCCACCGGACGAACCGCCACCACCACCGCTGTTGCCACCGCCGCCTCCGCCGCGGTTGTAGCCACCACCACCGCCGCCACGGTTGCCACCGCGATCGCCGCCGAAGTCCTTCTTCTCGGGCTCGACCCACAGGGTCACCATCAGGTGAGCCATCATCTTGTCCAGCAAGTTGATGTAGCCCAGGGCGAAGAGCTTGGAAGTTTCGGACGGCTCGTACGGAGTGCCGTCGCCGTGGATGAACTGGTGGAAGTCCGGCGAGGTGATCGGGAACTTGATCTTCGGACGGTCGCGTGCGGTGACCGAGATCCAGACGATGCCGTCCTTGTCCTTGCCAGCCCACAGTTCCGAAACCACCACGGGACGCTCGGAGCGCTTGCCGCCGGGGAAGATGAAGTTCTTGTTCTCGATCTTGTCCTTGAACTCGCCCGGGGCGTTGGTCGCGACCTTCAGGAGTTCGAGGAAGGCGAAGTAGGTCGGGCCGTCCAGGTTGGCCGAGATCTTGCCGTAGCCGTTTTGTTCGCCGCTGTCATTGGGGTCGTTGGTGTAGACCGTCAGACGCGGGTTGTTGGCGTACAGGCCCCAGATGAGGGAGGCCTTGGCACCTTGCACGCCAGGCGTGGGGGCCGAGAGGTTGAGCTTGCGGTTGTCGAGGGCGTTCTTCACGCGCTCGGGACGTTGGAAATTTCCAGCCATGATGTTGTTCTCTACAGAAGTTGTTGGGAAGAAGGAGGGTAGGAAACGTATTTGTCGATGTGGAAGAGCCTTCTCAGAAAATAGTTGGGATGAATATTTTTACCCTAGGGGCGTCAGTGACCGATGATCATGTCGCGCAGCGTCGCCTTCCAGAAGGGGTTCTGGAGGGTGTCGATGCCGTAGAGAATCTTGGCCTTGGTCGTCACCGCCGTCCACTTGTACTTGACGGCAATGTCGATGAGCTCTTTGCGCAGCTTTGGGTCAAAAGGCCGGAAGGTCTCTGCGTCACCGAAGATCTGCAGGAAGTCCTCCCGAAACGGGATCATCGAGAGGCTCTTGCCTTCGTAGTACTTGGTGTACCACTGGGCGAACTCCTTGATGGCGCCGGTGTGGGATTCCAGCAGCACCAGCTTTCGGAACTCGTCGTGAGCCGACAAGTCGTAGGCGTAGTGCGTGATGATCATCGCCGTGGAGGGTATCCGCGGTTTGATCTTCAGCTGGAAACCCTGCATGGTGTTCGGGTAGTTCTTGAACATCAGCTCCAGCGTTTGGTGCTGGATGGCGGTGTACTCCTTTTGCCGAGGCGTCGAATCAGCGCGCAGCACAGCGTGGCGAAAGCGGCTTTCCAGGCCCGCGTACTGGCTCACGTAGAACACCACCTCGCAGCGCCCTCCAGTGGTGTCACGGATGATCTGCTGGATCTGCTCCATCTCCTCCATGAGACTCAGCGAGATGTCCGGTGCTTGCACGCCTTTCACGGTCTCCTTGTCCAAGGACCCCAGGAAATTGCGAAAGAGCGTGCGCACGTTGATCCACAACTGCTCGTACTTCAGGATGGGCGGTGAGGGGACTTTGATCTCCTCGTGAATCCCACAGGCCGATTCAATCGCCAGCGAAGTCGCCACCGACAGCGGGTATTGGCCCACCGCACGGTTGGCAATGGCCTCAGCAAACATCAGGTCACCTCCTGGAGAATGTCAACCGCTGCGTCCAGCACCGGCACGGGAAGGCCCCACAAAGACAGCTTGGCCATCAGCAGATCGCCCGTGTTCTCCTTGGTGAGGGTGATGGGCACGTACAGAGTTTCGGGCACTTCGTACCGGAACTCGTCGTCGTCTTGCCGGATGTCGTCTGTCAGAACCTTCTTGCTCCACGAGAACAAGGGATAGCGCCGGATGAGCATTTCCATGTTCGTGAAGATCGGGTTGTCCTGGTTGGCCTGCACCCGCACGTAAGACCCCTCGGGCAGGTGCTTGGCCTGGCGGTCCACTTTCTCGATCGTGTCCTCCAGCGAGAGGTTGTCGCAGTGGATGGTGACGAAGCGTTTGGCGCCTTCGTTTTCCATGAACACCACGTCCCGCTCGCCGTTGGGCCAGATGGTCGCGCGGGAGTGGCCCTTGGGGTGCTCCTCGTTGTGCGAGATTCGGTCGAACGAACCCTGCGCGATGATCCGGTCGAACGAGGACGGCGTGTGCACGTGACCGATCCAGATGAGGTGCCGCACGATCGAGAGGTACTTCTCCTCGTTGTGCACCGGCGCTTTCATCGCCGCCGGGATCTGGTAGGTGAACTGGCCATGCATGAACGCGTAGTCGACCTTGTCCAAGCCCTTGGCGCGCAGCAGTCGCTCCACCTCTTCGAAGGTCTTGTCGTTGTCCGTGTTCCACTCGTCGGGCACGTACAGAACGGTGATGCCGAGCTTTTCGATGTACTCGATCGACAGGGTGCGCACGTAACGCAGGTTCACGCCCGTCTTCAGGTAGTTCTCGATGTCCGTGAAGCGCCGGGGTTGCTCCCAGTCGTGGCTGGGGGTGCCACGCAACACGCGCAGCACGATGTCGTGTTTGGCACACAGCTGCAGCATGTACACGATCCACAGATCGATTTCCACCACATCGTCGTGAGGCAACGAGAGGAGTTCGTCGTAGGTATCGCCTGCGATACAGATCAGGTCCAGCTGAGCAGTTTCGGCGTTGTCAGGGAAAGCCGCGTAGAGATTCTTGGTGATCTCGGCTGCAGTGTTGCGTCGGTTCCCGAGGTGGATGTCACTCACTACGGCAACGCGAAGGGGTTGAGTCATAAACGCTCCTAACAAAGCGGGGTGATAAAGATCGAACGGTGAAGGTAGTGCTGGCTTCGTCTCGTTCGAATGCGCTGGGGTGTGTACGTGTGTGTCTCGAGCCAGCCCCTCACCCACGCGGCCCCCGAAGGATGCCACGCGAGTGAGATGCCAACTTAATTACAGTTAACGATTGGATTGCGTCATTCGTCTAACACGTAACCATTGAGGTGTGTGAATCCCGAAGAGAGCGAACGCTCGTCAGGGGGAATTAGGGAGCTGCGCTCCAGGGACTCACACACCTACAACTGCCTTCGAGCTTTCACTCGAATTCGATTTCCACGCCGCCCGTCGAATCCTTGGGGGACTCGGGGTTGGTCGGGTCTTTCTTCACGTCTTCAGGCAACGCCATCAGGGGAGGCCGGCCGTAACGGGTGAAGATTGCGTTCCACGTTTCCAAGTCTTTCAACACGTTCTGTGGAACCTTCATAAGAAGAGCACGTTTGGTAAGTTCTTTACTCAAATACTGCTCACCCATGGCCGGCGAGAGCGCCGCGTACTGACCAGCGGAGGCCACCACGTGCGAAATCGAGGACTGTTGGCCCCGTTTCATCTGTGTGGAAGGACCGACCGCCATCCGGTCGAACAGTGGCGGGACGCGGAAAAGCACGTTGCCGCGCACGTCCACGACATCCACCGGCCGGTAGGGGTTGCCCGCGATGTTCACCCAGTGCGGGAAGAGCTTGGCCTTGTAAGGCGTGGGCGGCTCCCCTGCGAAGATGGGCAGAAACACCGCCACGAAGTTGCGCTCCGGGACCGTGGCCACGTCCTGCTCACCGATCTCGGCAAGGGTGTCGTGGGCCATCGTGACGATCTCCTGCAAGCGTGCGCGCTTGTTTCCCAGGAGCGTCGGGTCGGTCACGGGCTTGACGTTCTCCAGCTTATCCTGCTCGTCCATTGGCTTGTCCTTCCATGGAGGTGGGCTCGAACGGGGCCTCGGCGTTGGCCGGCGGATCGACGTTCACCATGCTGACGTAGAAGAACGCGCTGGAGGGTCTCGTCGATTGGCCAGCAGTGACCTCCCAGATCTGACGGTGCAACTCGGCTTCCAGGTCACCCAGCTCGACGACTTGGCGCTTGCGCAGGTCGAATGGGTGGTCGCGGTAGACGATCACGCTCAGCTTGCCGCGCAGGTAATCGGCCTTCGGATCGCCGGTCATCTCCGCTTGCGGGATAGGTCGGTGGCGCACCAGCACGACGTGCACGGGTTGGTCCGGCTGGGTGGGCTCCAGCGGCAGCATCGTGAGGATGAGCGCGCGGCCATTCACAGGCACCGGCTGCGTGAGGATCGCGCCTTGGCTGAGATCCTCGGGCGTGATCGTCACCGGGTACAGCGCCATGCGACGCTGGTGGAAGGCGACTTCCTGGGCGAGGTGACCGATGAACGGACCGCTCAGGAGACCTTGCAGGACCGCCTGCACGACCGGGGACTGCTCCATGAGAGCCGCTTGTTCGGGCGTAGCAGGTGCGGGTTCTTCCACGCGCGCAGGCGTGGGAGGAGGAAATGTGGGGGGCAGGTCGCCGATGGTGGTTCTCACAGGGTGTTTCCTTGATTGTTCAGCTTGACTATCTTCTGGAACTTAGAGTCCTTGGTCATAATCAATCTGGCGATCACGTATTCTTTTCCTTCTTCCGTGACCTGGCAGTACAGCCGCAGCGTGATCTCGCTCGTGGGGTTCACGTCCGGGTTGTCGTTGGCCACGCACTGCACCACGGCCGAGTCGTAGTAACGGCTGAGGTAAGCGCCCAGCTGGTCCTCGATCTCGCGGCACACCCGAGCAGGTTCGTTGCCATACTGCTCGATGAGCCAAGGAAGACTGCAGACGTTCAGCCCGTACAGATACGTCTGGAATTTGTCGCTCTCGTAGAAGTGCGACATCAGGTAATCCGCCTTCTCGGCCGGCGAGCGGGTCCAGCCAGTGGCCGAGAGAGCGGGTACAGAGATGGTTGCCATGAAAGCCCTTTAGTTAGCTGCCCAACGAAGGGCGATCATAAAATCGCTCAGAAAAAGAGATTCGCGGGAATCCGAGTGATCGAGCCTGGACCGCGTTCCTCGGCGTGGCGCTTGCGGGCTTGCTCGTTCAGGTGCTCGAAGAGCACGAAGGCATCCCACCACGCGTTGTGCTGCACAGCGCCCTTCACGAGCGAGGTGGGGTAGCTGTCCACGCGGTTCACCTTGAACTCGACACTGGGGATGTTGATCATCGTGCCCGGGCCGGTCAGCAGCAGCTCCGAGAAGTACTTCACGTCATCGGGCCAGTCGGTGTGGATGCGCACGGGCCTGGCCGGCGGGTTCATGCCGACGAGGAAGTTCTCCAGTGCTTCGGTGAGGCCGCTCAGGTCCTTGGACAGTGCCGTCACAAAGAGGTGGTCCTTGTCCAGCTGGGGGTGGTCCTCGACAGCGGCGGAGTGGCTGTGCAGCAGAGGCGCCACGTGCTCAGCGACCCATGGCGTGTAGACCGGGTTCTCTTCGTACAGGCGGCCGTAGAAAGAACGCTGACGGTTGAAGAGGGCGACGGACAGGAGGCGGCCTTGGTAGCCGTCGAATTCGCAGTCCAGGGTGTAGAGTTGTGGCATGGTCATGTGGGCAGGGGCAACAAGTTGCTTTTATGGAGTTCGGGTTGGTGGGGAAGCCAAGCGTTTTCTTCTTCGAGGATCACGTAACCGCGATCGATCATCTCTTCGGAAAACATCCGCTTGACTTCGGCTTTGCTCAGGCCCATCTGCTGGGCTTGTTTCAACACCAGACACAGCAGCGTGGCTTGCATCTGGAGCTCAGGTGGGTGGTGGGCCATCACAGTTCTTTCGAGGTTGGTGGGCGCCCTACACGAGCGATCGGCTCAGGGATTCAGGCAACACCACACAAAGGGAAGCTTTCCACGGACCTTGGTGGTCAGCGGGACGAAGGCCGATCTCATACGTCGCAGCCAGAGGAAGCCGGTGGGTGACAGCGCGGCAGATCAACACGGTGGTTTCAGCGGCGGCGGCGATCGGATCGAACACCTGCGCGAAGGTTTGCAGCGTGCGCTCGAAGGTCACCAATGCATCCTGATCGATATTCTCGATGGCGCGAAGCTCAGCGATGTACTTGGTGAGCAGGTCCGGCGTGTACGCGCTTTCCTTGTACCACTGCGCTCCCTCGTCTTCTTTGAAAGAAAGGCTGAGGGGTCCCGCAACGATGTAAGTCACGTCGCCGTCTTCGTCGCTGCGAGAATTGATGGGGGTGTCGTGACTGCCAGAAAATGTGTCCACCACGGAGCGCAGCAGTTGCTCGTAGAGGGCGCGTTGAACAGGATGGAGTTGCATTGTTATTCCTTGTTTAGCGTGACAGGCGTTGGATGCTGACCTTCTTGCCGGCGAGAAAAGACTTCATGTCAATCTTCTCGACACTGCCGAAGTCCACAGTCTTCTTGGTCTTCCACTCGGTGTCCAAGTGGTTGTTGGGGTTCTGGTTCTTTTGCCAGCCACCAGAGATCACAAAGGGCAGCGAGTAGAGGTAGACCTCCAGCTTTTCCAGATCGTGCGCGGTGATGTGCTCGGACGCCGTGATCTTCAGCTCCCACTCGTCGCACTGAAAGCGATCGAGCTTGTACTGCTTTTCAATGGCGCTGGCAAAACCCAGCTGGATCGCGGTGTCCCGGTCCGTCGTGGCGTACAGGTACTCGTTGCTCTCGCCGTGGTCCCACTCCACTTTCACGCCAGAGTGCGTGATGCCCGGGGAGAGGCGGTCCTGCTTGAAAGCCGAGCCGTGGTACAGGCGGGTGGGGAGTTCGGTGTCCCGCAGGGACTCCAGTGCGCGACTAAACAGTCCCATAATCGGGCTCCTTGGTGGTGGTGTTCATACACTCAGCGCTTCGGTGATTTTCACCTGACGGCAAAAAAAAAAACAGACTCAGTCCCCCGCAAGGAGAACCGAGTCTGAAAGGCCGCTCGTTAACTAGAGCTGGGTGCCAAAGACCGAGGTCGGGTCTTCACCACCGGACTTGACCATGGCTTTCACCAAGTCCCAAGTCGAAACGATATCCATCTTCTCCTCGAGCGTGAGCTCGCGGTCACCCTCAGCCAGCTCGTCGAAGAAGAAGGTGACCAGTGGGGCCTCCTCGTCCTCCGTTTGCAGCAAGCCGTGTTGCACCAGGCGATAGTCGTAGTGCTCGCGCCCCACGAAGCCTGGCTGCATGTCCACATAGCTCTCGGCGTACCCGTCGCATCGCTGCTCGTGGTACATCTTTCGCACAGTGGGCTCGGCCATGATCCAGCGCTGCATGGCCAGGGGAGCGTTTTGGATCTCCCCCAGCCCGTACAGGGGCCGGATCGAATTGGGCTGAAAGATGGCATTCACCTTGCGCACCGCCGCTTGCGCGAGCCGGATCGCCTCTGCGCCATTGAACTGCTCAAAGAGCGAGGCCTGGTTCGCAAAGAACTGCTGGCCCGCACTCGTCAGGTGGGGACTGATGGTGAAGGATTCTTGTTCCAGGAAGCTGATCGTGCCCGGGTTCTTCTGTCCATACACCAAAGCGTTGAACTCGTTGGCTCCCCCGATTACGACTTGAACCATTCAAACTCCTTGAGGTTGTTACGGTGCATCGGGCAAGCCCATCATGCGCTCGTACTTGACAGGATCGACGATTTCCCCGTCCGGGCTGTGCACCCAGCTGGAGATCGAGGCCACCACCGGCTTGGGCATCGACAGGTTCTTGGACACCCGGCGCGGCTCGTTCAGATCGAACGTGCTCATGTGGGGTGCCAGACTGCGCAGTGCTTCAGCCGTCAACAGATCCAACGACAGCGTGCCATTCAACTGGTCACCGTCGAAGTCAGCGTTGAACCCCACCACCGAGAGAATGCTCAGGGAGATCGTGGGGATGTTCGGGTCCGTCTTCACCTTCGTGATAAACATGGCCTGCGCGGAGCCGCGCTCCAGAGACGGGTTGCGCTGGAAGACCACAGGGATGCCCTTGTAGGGGCACTCGGTGATCAGCAGCTGGAACAACTCGTCCAGAAGCGGGTGGTACTTCTGCGAATGTTCGTTGAGGAACGCAATCGCCTCGTTCGGGGAGTAACCCCGGCGAATGAGCTTGTTCATCAAGTGGATTCGCAACACCGACACGCCAATGCCCCACGGGATGTGGAGCTCGTCGTACTCGTGTGCGTCCGTGAGCGAGGAGATCACGGCACGGAAGCTGAAGTTGGCGCGGCCGCCGAATACGTGTTTTCGGAAGATCCCTTCTTTCTTGGCGAGGGTCAACCGGTAAAGCCCGTCGTAGAACTCGGCGAGCTGTGCAATAGTCTTGACTGTTCTGTTTTCTTTGGTCCTTATCGAGTGGCTACTGAGTGATGAGTCGATGCTCACCATTGTTCTTATTGCGTCAACCGCACCAGTGACGATGGGGTCCACGTAGGTCCCGACATTGCTTTCTTCGATCACCAGGAGCGATCGGTTGGGCAGTGGCAGGTAGTCAGAGAACACGCAGTTCCTCTGAGTGCGCAGGAGTTCCTGCAGGGGGTCGAGCTTTCCGCGCGGAGGCTTGAACACCTTCAGCTCGAATAGCGCATCGACAATCGCGTCGAAGTTCTCCACGAAGTTGTTGTAGCCGCGCACCAACCCAGGGATTGACTGCACCGCATCCAGCACCGGCGGCACACGCAGCGAGGCAGGCTTGTAGGTCGTGTCACAGATCCAGCGAATGATCTCGAAGCCAGACCGCTTGAACTTGTTGTTCAGCATGGTCCACACGATCGGATTGATCAGCTTCTTCACGCCGTTCGGACTGCGCATCCACACAATCGCTTCCAACTCCTGGTCCATCGGGGAGCTGACAGCCGTGTGGCAGTTCGAACATACAACCCCGATACGATGCTGCCCCACAATCGCACCACATTCGCATGAGGGGAGATTGCTGAGTAGGTCGTCGGTGGAGTATTTCGTGTAAATCATGCGGTTCAGAGCCGCTTTGTCTTCCTCGGAGGTTTCGGAGAAATCATTGATGATCACTGGCGTCTGACGCGACCTGTTGAAGAACAAGTTGTCGAAGTCGACGAGTCCAAGACCGATTCCCATTTAATCTCCTTTTCTGAACGAACTAAGAAAAAAATAAGGAGGGCCGAAGCCCTCCTTATTCTACACTGGCCTTCTGAGCAGGATCAGAAGAAGCGGCCGCCGAAGCCGCGGCCACCCACAGCCGCGTTCGAGCCGTAGGCGCTGTAGCCACCTGCGTGGAACAGGTTGCCATGACCGCCCGTGGACAGCGTGTTCTGGAACGATGCCGAAGCACGCTCGAAGCTGTTCAGGTCGGTGTACGGAGCGACCGCACGCAGGTTCAGACCGCACTCGGCGCACGCCTTCACGAGACCGTCCAGGAAGTCCTTGTTGAAGGACACCCGACGCGCGAAGCCCGTGAACTGTGCCGACGGCAGCAGGCCCTGGATGATGCGCTTGCGCGCGGCCAGGCGCTGGTCCAGCGAGTAGTCGGTACGGTTGAACGTGTCCGACCAGTCACGCACGACGACCGGGTCCTTCTCGCCGACCATGTTGAGCACCTGCAGGTAGCCCAGGTCACGCAGGTCGCGCAGCACGCCGTGGTTGTCCACGTAGGTGCCCAGGTGGATGCGGTTGTTCTCGTCCGTGCAGACGCGGGTGCCCGGAGCCACGTGACGCGAGAGCGCGCCGTTGGTCAGGAAGTTGCCCGCGTTCAGAACCGTGTCGTTCGCTTCCTGATGGCCTGCGCCGGCTGCTGCGAAGAAGCCGTTGTACCAGCTCGAAGGACCGCATTCCTCCACGTCCAGGCTGATGATCAGGCCCGGCTTGATGGTCGCGGTTGCCAGCTGCGCCAGGTTCGCCGGCGTGAAGCTGTCGCCCTGGGTCGGGATGCGCTTGCCGTAGGGCTGGCCGGCCGTGGCGGGATCGAGACCCGGGATTTCGATGCCGATGGCACCGATATCGTTCAGGTCCACTTCACCCGTGGAGAACGGCTGCGGACGGAAGCCCTGAATCCAGGCGTTGCCTTCGTTCAGCGACATCGCGGTCACCAGTGCCAGCAGCTGCATGGGCAGCGTGGAGGCCTGCTGCATCATCATCTGCGTCATCACGAAGCGCGTGACGTAGCGCTGGTAGTTCACCGGGCCTTGCTGGTACGGAGCGTACGGGTTGGCCGACGGCTGCTCGGGCGCCCAGACCAGGTCCAGGAAGCCGTTGATGCGCGAGACCAGGGACTGGCGCTCGATCGCGTCACGCATCTGGCCTTGCTGCGCGTTGTTCGTCACCGTCAGGTCGATGGTGATGTCGCTGCGGATGGGCTGGCCGAGGGCGTTGGCGATCTGCTGGGGCACGAAGGCGGGACGCACCGTGAGGTTCTCGTCCTTGCTGGCGTTGGCCAGGTTCATGTCCACGAAGTCCGGGCGCTGGGTTTCCAGTTCGGTCGCGCAAGCGAAGGCGGCGTTCGAGGCGAGGCTGTAGACCTTCTCCTTGTCGTTGACGTCGAAGTTACGCGGCACGACGCAGGCGTCGGCGTTGTAGATCTTGTTGCCGGGCATTTCGCGCACGACGGCGTCGGCTGCAACCTTCGCCAGCTGGGCGTTGTTGTAGTCCGAAACCATGCGCAGGATCTCGATGTTCTGGCCGGCTTCCTGCACGAAGCGGGGGGTCAGCGGTTCGATCGAGCCTTCGAGCAGCAGGGTGTGGAAGGCCACGCCTGCGGTGGGGTTCGCGCGCTCGCGCACGGCGACGATCAGCACGGACACGCCGACTTGCGTGGTGCTGTTGACGTCCAGGCCGATCAGGGTGTACTCGTAGCTCTTGTCGAGCACGGCGTACTGCTCTTCGAGCGCCTTGGTCAGCTTGGTCAGCACTTCGCTGGCCGGGTTGCGGCCCATCGGAGCACGCATGAATGCGCCGCCGACTTCACCGAAGCGGAAGAGACCCGGGCGACGCTCGGTCTGCTGGGCAGCCGTGGCGGTCGGGCGCTGGGGAGCGTCCGGCTGTGCCGTGGATGCCGGCTGGCCGCCGACGGTGCGAGCCTGTGCGAAAGCTGCTTCCATCGAAGTCGGTGCAGCCTTGGTTTGGTTGGTGTCTTGAACGCCCATTTCAGTTCCTTGTTTATCAAAAGGGTTTTGTTTGCGCAAACAAAGCAACGAGATTATCGCCACAATGTCAGTAGTGTGATATAGGGCTGTGTTTTTCTAGCTTCTATAATCACGGCTCTTTAGGTGCCAAAAACGCCGCGAGGCATTAGAGGTCCTTCCACCCAGTCGGTTAGTACTGGGTGGCTGGTAGACCTTGACTGCGACATCTTGGTCCACAATATAGTGGTGGGTGAGTAAGAATTTACGAACATCCCTCCTTCAGAAACCACCCCACCGAATGGTGGTTTGAAGCCGCTGACCCAGGCGCATGGGCGGGGTGTGCACCTGGTAGCCTCGGGCAGTCAGGGCCACGCGAATAGCTTCGCGCAACCTCGGAGTGATCTCGCTCACTCTGACACCACCGCTAGGACCTGGGCGAACCCAGTGCATTTGATCCCATTCGATGATGACCCAACGTCTCTTTATGAACTTGGCGTTGTCGATCGCCATCACCACCCGCTCCATCAGCTGGCGCAGGGCAGTTTCGTGATCGTTCACCTTGCTTATGTTAGGTCGCGACACCCCGCCCAGCAAGGGCAGGACGCTTTGACGCAGTTTATGGGGGAGGGCCATGGCCGTTCCTTATTCGCCGGGCTTACAGGGGAGTGGCGCGAACGCCTTCTTCCTGCAATTGGCGAAGCGCCTGGACACGCTGGTCACGGGCTTTGAGGGCCGCTTGGATGCGGCGCTTCTCCACCTTCCAGTTCTCGAACGCCTCGGCCTTGGTACGGCCGGTGGCCCAGACATCGTCGCAGCTGTAGACCAGCTGACCGCTGCGGTGACGCCCGAGAGTGGGCAATCCCTTAATCGCCATGGTTGGGCTCCGGTGGCTCGAGCTGCTTGTTCAGGTGGTGAGCGAGCTCGTCCACGTTGTCGAACAGGTTCAGGTCGATGCGCTGGTGCAGCAGTTCCTTGATCGCGGAGATCGAGGCTTGCTGGTGCTCCTCGTAGAGTACGCCGTCGTCCTCGTCCAGGATCAGGATGGCCACACGGCGCAGATCGCCGAAGACCGCGTGGGTCATCTCAGCGATTGTGTAGAAGCCCGTTTGTTTCGGGGTGATTGCGTACACGAGCAGGGCGGCGGCCGACTTGGCCATCTCCTCGGTGCGACGATGGTCCGGGTTCCAGTCGCTCACCACCGGATCGAAGTAGTTGACTTTCAGCTTCTCGATGAGCCGCTGACGCCAGTTCGAACCGTTGATGGTGCCACCCAGGAACACGTAAGGGGTGGCAGGGTCGAACACACGTTCCGACTCCATGGCTGGGAAGAAAAAGTTCCGCATCTTTGCGTCCTTCATTTTATGTTTTAGACTCGCTGCGGTTCCCGGTCACTCGCCAACCACAGCGCCAAAGATCCAGTCGAAGGAACCAACGGCCCTTGTTCTGGCCAGCTCCGAGACGGATCATTCGATTACCGATATCCATGTCGATCTTCTCGATCGCCAGCCACTTTTTCAGAAAAGCCATGCACACCTTCTTTAACTTTGCGACAGCTCCACCCCAAGGAATCATCAAGTTCCCCGAGTGGTCGTGGGTGCGTGAGGGGCTCAAACGAAACCTTGGCACCACCATCTCTTATTACCGGCAAAACCCGCAGGCTGTACGCAGCGAGCACTTTTTGGTGCGTCTGCTGCAATCCATCGCGGTGCCACAATCCCAACAGTTGGAGCGTTACTACGCGAACGTAGACTCCCTTGCACTATATCTGGCGACGGCGTTAAAAATGACTTCGTCCCTCAATGTAGGCAAGATCTGGAACGGCGTGTTCTACGGCGAAGGCAGCCAGGAGATCCTGATTGCGACCAACCAGGACTTCGATCCGCACTGGGCCCACAAGAACTGGCAGAACCTGCCCTCGGTCACGGTGCTTCGGCACTTTCGCAGTGACCTCGGACTGAACCTGCCCAATGGCGTGAACACCGGCACGGAAACGGGCCTGGCCGTGATCGCGATCAACATCCCGATGCTGGCGGTGCAGTACCGGGCGTTTCGACTGAATGAGATGCTCAACGCGCGGTTCTCCGACTCCCAGCGCTCTGTGATGCAGTTCGTGCACATGTACGTGCTGCCCAACATGCTGCCGAGTCAGACGGACCTCACGATGTTCAACCGAATGGACAACCTCCAAAAGGGCGCACCCATCGGCCAGAGCAGCAAGAACCATCCGTTCTATTTGCCAGAGACCTACGACAAACGCTCGCTGAAGATCCAGCTGGACATCCTGTCGAACTTCGAGAAAGAGAACTCGGACTTCGTCACGATCTTGCGCTCGATCCCGGCGGTGACCAAGGAGTCGATGGACCTCGTGATGCGCACGCCGGACGTCGCACCGACCCGGCAGGTGGACTGGGCACTCACGATCGCTCGGCTTCCGATGCTGGCGTTCTTGGTGCGAGTGGCTCCCAACGGAGGCAAGAACCGCAACCAACGAGAGATCAACGCCATCGAGCGAGCTGTGCGCGCTTACCGCACTGGCAACGTGATGCGCTCGCGACTGCCGGCAGAACTGTACTACGATGTGCAGCTCGAGATCGATCAGGTCTTGAAACTTCAATGACATAAAGCCCTCCCCAAAAGGGAGGGCGTTTATGACGCTAGCGTCTTAGTTGTTGAGCGTGCCGGCCACGATACCCAGGTTCACGCCCACTGCACGCAGATCGGCTTTCAGGCCCGTGATGATCGCAGCGTGGGCCGGGTTGGTGAGCGACTTGAGCGCCGGGGTGAGCTGTGCGTTGGCTTCCACCATCCAAGCCGAGCGGGCCTTCAGCTCAGGGAAAGTCGTGCGCGGCATCGGGTCGAGTTCCGAGGTGATGGAAGCCTCGACTTCAGCCGCCACGGTGTTGGCAGGCTCCAGGACTTGGATCTCGGCGATCTTGTCCATGATGATGGCCTTGGCGGCGTCGTCCAGTTCGAGAAATTGGGCGAAGGTGTATTCGGTTTGCATGGTGTCTTTCTAAGGAAGGGAATGGGGCGTCTACTTCATAGAAATCCCCATTCCTCGCAATCAGTCGCCTTGGCGCGCGTGCTCGATGCGAAAGCCGCCGAAGTTCGCACCCGTGGCAGCCATGGCGATCTTCACGATCTGGTTGATCGTGTCCGCACCGCCGGCCAGCAGCAGTTGTTGGCGCTTGTACTTCATGACCTTGATACGCTTGGAGAGTTCGTAGACGTACTCGAGCAGGCCCGCGTAGGTCTCGGGCATCACGAAGTTGTTCTCGATCTGCTCACGGGCGTAGGACTTCTCGCTACCGCCGAGGGCGTTCACCTCGATGATGAGCGTCTCCAGGTAGTTGGCCGTCGGCCCGACGATGTGTTGCTGGTACTGGTCCAGGCGCTGGGCGTCGTCCAGGCGCAGCGACGGGCGAATCGTGGGGTTGCCGTTGTGGTCGAGGAACTCGATGTCTTGGCTCATTTTCTTTCTTTCAGGCAGTGGTGGCGAGGTCGAACGCGGGAACGCGAAGGGATTGCGATCTACCCAGGTACGGTTCGACCTTCTGCAGGAAGGCATTCACTTGCTCGGCCTTGCCGGTGAGCAGCGCGATCTGGCGCAGGGCCTCGACTTCCCGCAGGCGCGCGATCAGGAGATCGGTGTAGGTGGAGAGATCCTGCAGGTTCGTGTGGTTCGCGACCTCTCCTGCCTTGAGCTTCCAAACCGAGAACACAGGCAGGTCCAGCTCAGGACTGAGGAAGTTCACTTCATCGATCTCGGCCGACAGCTGGGCTTCCAGGACACCGACCAGCCGTTCGTAGCGGTGCTGGTTGTGGTCGTCATGGATGTCCAGTCGCGGGGAGGTGACTTCGGCACCGTCTTTTTTGTAGGTGATGGTTTCGCTCATATTTGCTTTCTTGTGGTCAATGGTAATCCGACACGAGTCGGGTGGTCTTGTCGTTGAGCATGTACAGGCCCAGGGTTTCCATGATGATGTAAAACACCTTGGTGGTGTCCAACACGATCTGGCGAACCCCGATCACGTCCAGCACTTCTTGCGGCAGGCCCTTGGAGGCCACGCACTGCTCGGGCAGCATCATGGACGTGCCCATGTGCTTCTTGCCGTTGCGCTCCATGTACGCTTCCATGCGCGCGGCGAGCTCGCGGTCTTCCATCCCTGCCAGCCACTCGCGTGTCTTGGTGGGGGTGTCCAGGTCCGCAGAGACTTTCACCGACATGTACGGCGGCGGTTGGGACTCACCGTACTTGGGGGCGAACACTTCCTGCCACATCACGTACTGCTGGTAAGGCGAGAGCTCCGCGACCTTGGCGTAGGACTCGGGTGTCTTCACCTGACCGATACGGAAGTACTCGTAGGAGCCGTGCTTGATGGACTCGATCACCGAGCGCTCGATGTCGGCCACCCACTTCATGATGAAGTTCGCGTCGATCAGACGTTCAGCCATCACTTCGGTGGAGATGAACTCCATCATCCGTTCAGCTTCCTTCATCACAGCCTTGGGAGCATTCGAAGACTTCAGGTGCACGCCCTTGATCTCCATGTCCAGACCCTTCTTCCAGAGACCTTCTTGCGCGCCGCGGATTGCGTAGTAGTGCTTGGCCACCTGCGTGGGCACGAAGACCGGGAAGTAGAACTCGTTCTTCATCGCGATCTGGTACAGGCGCTTTTGCTCGATGCCGAAGTTCGCCGACATCCGTGCGAGCACGTGCGTGATGGCCTGCGCGGCCAGGAAGATCATCGTGTTGGCCAGGCCCTTGGCTTGGTTGTCGAACTTGATCGCGCCGCGATACCAGATCACCCAGTCCTGCACCGTGAAGATCGTGGAGTCCGTGTCCGAGGTGATCGCTGCGCGTCGCACGGAGTCTGGCAACCACGCGACCGACGCCGGAACGTTCGGTGTCACCCACAGGCCCTTGATGAGCGAGGTGTACTTGGTGAGGGTGGCCGTGATGTGCTCGGTAGTGGACGCCAAGATACCTTCGGCCGGCGTGCCCTTGATCATCTTGATCGTCACCGCGTCAGCCATCTCGTCCGGGCACAGCATCGCCGCGAAGTGCGTGTGCTCTTCCGGGGCGCTCTTCCAGACACTGGCCGGATCGGGATGCTGCTCATCGATGCGCGCGGACAGCTCGCCCAAGAACTGACGCACCAGGGCGTCATTGAACCGCATCAGGTGGTACAGGTCGCCCGTGTAGACGAACGCTGCGCGCTGCTCCGGCGAGAGCTTGCTCACCAGCACCCGGATGTCCTGCAGGGCCAGGTCATTGCGCCAGTAGAGCTTGGTCGAGTACTCGATGCACTCCATCGTCTGCTCGGGCGTCGGATAGGCAATGCCCCAGTCCGAGATCGCGCGGTTTAGCTGCACGTAGTCGGTGTGGTTGATGATGGAGATGATGTTGTTGCGAACGATGTCTGGCGACCAGTAGTGACGGTTGCCGCAGAGGAACTTCTCGTTGTTCGCGTTGCCGTAGCCCGAGGTCGAACGACAGTTGGACGTGAGCGTGGAGTGGGCCGTGCGGTTGAAAAGCGGCGTGGAGGCCGAGACGTGCGCCCCGGAGATGGAGTTGTTGGAGAGCTTGCGGTTGGTTTGCTCGCCCTTCTTGAACATGAACGTGAAGTTATCACCCGCGCTTTCAGCGGCGAACATTTCCTTCTTCGCTTTGGAGCGCGCCGCCACGTTCGTGTCGATGAAGTCCACGAGGAGCGCTTGCTTCACGTGCGGCGGGATGTAGGTGGTGAAGGTGGGGGAGATCAGTTCCTCCTCACGCACCGACTCACCCACGTAAGCGAGCATGGTGCCTTGTTTCTTTTCCCGGTCACCCTGGGCGTTACGCTCCAGGTAGTACACCACCGGATCTTTCAATGCATGCACGCCACCCGGGCCGATGGCTTGACGTACGGAGCGTTCGCACTCTTCCAAAGAGTCGCCGGTCATGATGCTCAGGTACAGCGCCTGGTCGTCGATGTAGTGCTTGAGCTGGTTGATGTCGCGTTTGTACTCGTGCGTCTGCAGCACGAAGGGATTCTCAAACATGTGGCTTTCCTTCTTGATCTGGGACGTTGGGTCCAAACCATACCGCGAGCGGGTAAAAAACTCTGACGGCATAAAGCCTCTCGGTTTCCCAAGAGGCCAAAAAAAGAGAGCATAAAAAAGTGGGAGGGGCCCGCAGGTCCCTCCCCTAAGTATGCCACATCGAAAAAGAGAGCTGGGTTCAACCTGAAGCCCCGGCTGTCCGGGGGGAGGAGGGCGCGCGGGCGGGGGGAGAACCCGGCGGCGCGGCCAAACACAGCGTGAGCGACATCAGCGACAGATAAACAAGGAAATGAAAAACCACCGCTATTGAGTCGAACCCAGCTCTAGCATAAGAGACAACGAGACCTCAGCGCCATTCCTCGTACCAAGAAAAATGACCGCGCAGGATTATGCCACCATCCTCCGCACAGTATAGAGGGTAACCCTGTAAAAAAAGTTAGTGCTTAGGTTCTCACGCGTCTTAGCCGACCGTGATCTCCAGCGAGCTGAACCCGTTTTGCTGCAGGGCTGCGCGGATCGCTGCGACATCGCTGGCGGCCACGTTGCCAATCTTCACAGTGATCTCGGTGGAGTCCACGTGCACGATCGACGCCTCGTTGATCCAGGGCAGCCCGAGCACGGTCGTCTCACCGTTGGCTGTTTTGATCTTCAGGTAGTTGTAGGCATTGGGGTTGTTGGGGGTGCCGGCGGGCAGGTACGGATACACGTCCACATGCACGGCCTGCGTGTCGATCAACTGGTTGGCCGACTCTTGGTCCATCACAGCCAAGACCGTGACGTTTTTGAAGCCGTTACCCAGGAGCGCTGCAGGGAAGACATCGAACGAGTAGATCTCGCGAATTTTGAATGCGTAGTCGGTCATGGTGGTTTCGAGGAAAAAAAAGAGGAAGGGGCCCAGAGGCCCCACCTCTCAGTAGGGCAGGTGGGTGAGCATCACGTCCCGATCGATCAGCCGATCGAAGAAGTAAGGAAAGCCCGCGTCGCAGTCGGCACCGAATTCCACAAGCCGGTTGCGAATCGCCACGGCCAGTTCAGCTACCGCAGGCTTGAGTCCCGCGAACATCTCGGTGCTCACTATACGATTGAAGTCCGGCAGTGCCGCAAGCTGTGCCTCCACCGTGCCGTCCGCGTTCAGCAGCACACAAATGACCTGGGTGAGGATCTCGTCCACGTCTTTCTTGGGGAGCACTTCCCCGCCCAAGCGCTGGAAGAACTCCAGGATCAGGTCATCCGTGGGGATGATCAGGGTGGCAGGGAACTTGGCTGTGTTGGCGTTGGGCATGAAGTGCTCGATGAAAGGGTCGGTGGTCATAGGCTTTCTTCAAGCAGGCTGAGGGATGTCGTGGGGGTGCAGGCGTCCGAGCATGATGTCGTCACCACACCACCCGCGAAATCCGTAGTACAGGTAACCGTTGGTGTAAGCCTCCAGCTCCTGCAGTTGCAGGTAGATGTCTTCGCCTGCTCGGTTCAGGAGGTTGGCCAGCATCACTGCGTCGTCCTCGAAGGGGGTTCCGGAGAAGTCCGCCACGATGTCGATGCATTGGTTCACGAGCTGCTCTTCGACCCGGTCCTCGTAGGTGAGACCGTGCATCAGGTACTCCGCCATCTGGTTGCGATCCCAGTTGTAAAACGGCATCCCCTCGGTCGTGCGAAAGAACTCAGAGAACTGGGTCGAGGTATTCAGGATTACGAGCTCGGGGGTCCCCGTCAGTGAGCTCAGATACTTTTGCAAGTATGACTGTATCATGGTCGAGCAGTCCTTTATATTGGTACGGGAACCAGCCATCGCGATAACCGCCCAGCTGTGCCATGTGGCTGAAGACGGCCTCTCCGAGTTTGAGCACACTGCCGTACACACGGCTGCGCCCATCGTCATCGATCTCCGAATTCTCGAAAAGGCCTTCGCCTTGCGCCATGTCGTTGGCCACCCAGTTCATCTCGCTCTCGCAACCATCCTCGCTGATGGCGTCGAAGATCTTGCTGAGGGCAACGTCCATGTCCACAGTGGGCATGTCCATCTCACAGATCACACTGCGAAAGAGCCGCAGCTCCTCTTTCAGTTCGACCACCACCAGGTCGGGAACGTTGGTCATGCGAATATCCTTGTTAGATTTGGCCGAAGCTCACGGCGGCTTTGAGTTCTTCTCGCGCCCGCTGGGTGGCACGGCCGTGTAAGTTAGTGCCACGCCAGAGGCGCTTGTGAACGATTGAGGGCGAGTTCGCATCCAGACCGACCCCAAAGATGGTGTCGTAAGGCGACGCCTCCACCAGCTCCAAGTCCCCCGTAGACAGGAGGACAGCAGCCAGGTCTGGGTTTTGCTGGTACTTGTGCAGCGCACCGTAGTAGTCGTAGTACTCGCGCTTTTCTGCCCAGACCTTGTCAACGTAAGGACGCACCAGCCGGCCCAGTTCTTTGCACTCTCGAGGGCTTTGCGCAGCCAGGATCTTCTCGGCGGTTTCGAGGTCGCCGAAGAGCATGGCCTTGCAGTACATCAGAAACTGTTCGTTCCAATAGAAGGTGCGCCCCCGAACCACGAACGTGCTGGGATGCCAGTTGGAAAGAGGGTGCGTGTGACTAAAGAAGAGATAGAAGGAACCCTTCTGCATGGCTGGTCCTTTAGAAGAAGGTTAACGATCAGATCGTTCTCAAGCCACTGCCAGTGCGACTTACATACATCGTAGGCAAGGCCGGCAAAAAACTCTCGCATCATCACCGAGACGGCGTGATCGATGCACAGCACCACCATCTCCACCATAGAGGCGGGATGGCAGTGGCCGAGCGTGTTTTCGAGGAAGCGAAACTCTAGGGAATTCTCGTACTGGCGGATGACGTGCTCCAGCAACTCTGCCTGCACAGAGCTGCCTGAGCCATCACAAACGACCTCAGTGCGGTGAGCTTGGTGCGCAAGCACCGTGTCACGCACCAGTCCTTTGATGCCTTCGTCGTAGAACCCGAAGAGCCACTCGTCTTCCCGGAACTCGCGAATGATGTCACCGGTGGGAAGAATGAAACGGGGGTTCAAAACGTCAGCTCCTTAAGAGGGTGGGTATTTTGGAGGGCATGGTGATCAGGATGTCCTGGTCACCCTCGACCTCGTAGTACCAGCCCGTGTTTTCCCCGAACCGTGCGTGCGGGGCAAAGGTGGAGATCTCATCCACCAGCGATTGAAACACTTCCACCGAAACGCGCTCTGCCAGATCCGGAGGCATCCCATCCTTGATGAGACACTGGGCGGCAGGACCGACCCCTGGGCGCTGGGCGTAGTTGGCGGTGCCGTTGTCCATGATCTCGCCGACGATGGCGTTCAGGAATTCAGGCACATCGGGCTCGTTGCTTTTAAAAGGTGTGGGACCCCGGCCGCTGTAGCGCGACATGGCTTGGAGCGAGGCCGCCCGAAACCGCTCACGCAACAGCTGCACCGAATCCGTCGCACTCACCAGTATGGCGTTGGCGGGAAGCATCGCTTAGCTCCATTCTCCTGATTGCATCCGCAAGGTCCAGTCGTGGATGCGGTAGTCGATCGTCTTCTCGATCACGTAGTCGTGGTCGTACATGCAGTAGAAATGCATCACCCAGACATCGTCACCCACGAAGGTGACCACCTGCGTGCGCACTTCTTTCAGCAGGTCCACGGCCCGTTCCAGAAGGTGTTGGTGGTTGCGGTAGTCCTGTTCCGGCACCACGCTGGTTTGGAAGTAACCACGCAGCGGTGTGGAAAGCGTCATCGGCTCGGCGGCCTTGCGCGCGGGGGGCAGCGCAAACGTCTCCGTGATGAGTGCGTCGCTTGGCTCGGCTTTCACCGGATCTTTCCACGCGGCCAGTTCTGCCAGGGTCCAGGCAATCATGTCGCCCACCATCATGATGCCCGTGCGGGGCAACTGGGCATGGTTGGCGTTGCGGGGCATCCAGGCCGAGTTGGGCAGGTGGGGCGGACGGGCGACGACGCGGCCGTACTGGTCGTACCAGTCACCGGGGTTGCGCAGCGAGCCACGCGGCTCGTTCTCGTTGTTCTCGAAGGGCTTGAGGTACGCACCCAGTTCGAACTCGATGGCCTGAGCAGCCGCTAGGGGGTCGATGATCAGGCGTCGGGTGATGACCTGTGGCTTGGGAAGCTGCATGGCGCGTTCTTCTAGATAAAAGGTTGGTACACAGCGCGGGTGTAATCGATCCAGAGGTCTGGACCCACCACGTCGATGTGCACGATGTTATTCTCACCAAAGACCCGGGGGGCTTTGATGTAGTGGCTGGTGTAGCGACTCAGGGGCTGGGCGGCTGCAGCATTCACTCGGTTATGGATCAGACTGTAGCTGGAGTGCCCGTGGATGTGTTGTCGGTCGAACAGGTGGTACACCTCCTCGATTTCCTCTCGCACAATCCACTTGAAGCAATCCTCCTCACTCAGGCCGAGGTAAGCGTGGTCTGGCAGAATCTGCCGAAGCAACGCGTACACGATGTCGTGGTACTCGGTGATCTCCTGGATGAGGGTGGCGCGATGGTCGACCAGTTTGAGGTTCTTCCACCCGGTTTGTAGTCTGTTTATGGGAATGACGTCGTGACGCAGCATCACAGCTCCTTTTCGCATACGATTCGCGGGATGCGTTTTTTCTGCCGTGAAGCAGGCGGCATATGTCCGTGTTTCCTATCGACCCTCCTAGGCCCTCTAGAACGCGTTCTAGGGGTACTGGGAAGACCGATAGGAAACACCCACCCTACGTTATGCAAGTATGTCTGCTTGTAAGGGTGGGGCCCCGGCAAAGGCGCCGGCAGCCTAGATCGGGAGTTGTGCCCCGATACTACAGCTAGGGAACTTCGTTTAGCAATCTCGTTGTACCTCGGTCTCGGCATCGCTGCGCGCTTGTCACTTTAGCCGCACCCTAAAAAAGGGATTGAACTTCAAGCACGCTGCCCGCGAGTGGACTTCACAACGGAAGGTATTGCCAATATGTCCCACCGTCACACTGACGGCTTGGTAAAAGGTTGGTTAGGAACCCCGAAGATAGTGGGGTATGAAATTGGACATGCGTCTGGTAACGCGAGCCATGCAGAAGAGGCTAGAAAGAGAGCTCCACACTGCCGTTCCACTTCAACCGGAAGACTTCTACACCAGACTGGTCCATACGCATCCCTCGATAATGCGCGGTGCCGTTCGGGTGTGGTTGCTCTCGGTAGGCGCCCCAGGTATTGCTACTGAGGGACGCAGATCGGCGGCGGTGGAACCATCTCGCTGCAAGGACTCGAGGGACGGGATAGTGCCAAAGCGCCCACCCTTCCCACAAGTCGAAGCACCATTCTTTCAGGTGCATCCAGCGAAAAGAGAACATCGTGACGGATGCTTTCTCTCGGTTCCTTAGAGGACCAGCCCACTCGCGGTGGGTTCGTCGCCGCTCGACAGCAGGCCGCCCTTGCGGATGCGGGCCTGTTGGGACTGCTCGGCCTCGCGCAGGAGCGACGACAGCTCGCTGGCCACGTCGCCGATGATACCGTCACTCGTGACGAAATGCAAAGGTGTCTTGGCCAGCACCGTCGAGGGCGCACTCGCAGGGACGAAACCAGCGCAGCGGTAATCGGTCATGACCGGAAACGCCGTGTGGTCCTCGCCGCGGCTGAGCGTTGCAACCGAGATCACGTTGCCCAGGCCGCTGATGTCGGAGCTTTCATCCACGAGGGAGAGCACCGCCACCTGAGGTTGGAACGTGGTCGCACGGTCGAAGCGCAGCCAGTTGAAGAGGTCGCGAGAGTCCAGCTCGCGGTTTTCCCGCGAGAACAGCACGCACAGCGCCGACACGATGGAGCGAACGCGTTGGTCCACTTCACTGCGCGGCATCGTGGGGCCGTTTTGCACATAGTGGAGAACCACCGGTGCCTTCTTGGCCCGGACGACGCCTTCGTAGGACTTCAGCGTCTTCAGGGTGTTGGAAGCGTACAGACGCGATTCGGTCGAGCCGATCGCGATCACCACCACCGATTCGTCACGCCCGAGCAGTTCGCTCGCGAGTTCCGGGCCGATGACACTGCCCGAGCCGCCGGCAGCGGTGGACAGCACGATGTTCAGGTCACCCGGCGGGTGCTTCTGGAGCACGTCGCGGATGCGCTCGGAGATGGGCTGCGCGTTCTCGGCGCGGATGGAGCCCGAGCCGTCGGTGCCGTCGAGCAGGTACACGCTCTTGGGGTCGATGTCCGTGTGCAGGTTGGAGCGGCTGGTGTCGATGTAGGTCACATCGATCTGCGCGAAGCCCACGTCTTCGGACGTGCGGTATTTCTCGAACAGGTAGCCGATATTGGTGCCGCCGCCACCGCAGGCGTACAGCTTGACTTTGCCCTTGGGGGTGTCGCTCATGGGTAGGTCCTTATGAAGGAAAGTGAGTTTGGTTCATACTAAGCCCATGTGCAGGTAAAAAAACCCGCAGGGCTTAGACAGCGTGCAAAATGCCGGCGCGCACTTCCATGCACGAGACCCAGGCTGTGTCGTCAAAGTTGACGGTGAAGTTCTCGAACTTGCGATCGCGAAAACGGTTGTGCATCACCACGAAGCGCGGTGCGCCGTCACCATCGGGCGAGTAGTCGTTCCAGACAGCATCGGACATGCCGATCCAGACTTCACCAGCGGTCATGGCTTGTTCAGGCTTGATCGTATCGCCGTGCTCGGTCACAACAAAGCCGCGCAGCATCACGTAGTTGCCTTCTTGCATGGCGCGATAGACGATGGGGCGGTCCGCTTGTCTGGTGGGCATGCTCACCTTCAGGCGCTCATCGCGGCTGTAGTTCATGGCGTGCAGGATGGCGGGGACGAGGGAAAGGTTCAAAGTGCTCATGGCGGTATCCTTATAAAGCGTTGGTTGGAGCTCAGGTAAGGACAAGAATCAAATCTTATGATCTTGCCTTATTGCTCATCAACGTAATAAGTGACCACATTTTTCTAGGAACGTACTTGTGCGGACCTCTGACACACCGAAGGAATTACTCATGAGTGCCCTCTCTAAGGCCGTTGACGAGATCAAGTTCCGCATTCCGCGGAGCATCCTCGAGACCGTCTTCATCAAACGCTCGCTCGCTTGGCGCCAAACGCCCATGTCCATCGACGAGCACATCCTGAACGAAGTGATCCGTCCGCGCGTGATGGTGGACTGGAACCTGTGCGGTGGCACGGAAGTGTTCATCCCGCTGGACGGCGTACCTGTGGACCGAGGCAACGACTACACTTCGGTGTACCGCATCCCCAAAGCCAAAACACAAGGCCGCTCGATCCTCTCCGTGTTGAACATCACGTTCTCGGACCCGACCAAGGTCTCCAGTTACGGCGTGGCCGCGGGTTCGCAGAACTCCACGATGATGCAAGCAGGCCAAGCTGTGATGGATGCGATGGGTTCCATCCCCGTCACCTCCACTGCGTACGTGCAGCTCATCGGCGAGAACGTCGTGATGGTGCGTGACACGGTCGTGTTGCCTGCGAACATCTACCTGCGCTGCGTGCTGCAAAACGACGAGAACATGTCCCACCTGCAACTGCGCAGCTACCGGCACTTCTCCAAGTCCTGCGAGCTCGCGGCCAAGGCCTACATCTACAACGAGTACATCATCCAGATGGACATGGGTGAGCTGCACGCGGGTCAGGCACTCGGGCGGTTCAAGGAAGTGATCGACGGTTACGCCGACAGCGAAGAGCTGTACCAGACGCACCTGATCGAGAAAGCCGAGAAGGTCCAGTACATGAACGACCGCGAGACGTTCACGCGCCACCTGCGTCTCCTCACGGGCGGCTACCGCTAAAGAAAAAAAGAAGGTCATAGTGCCCCTCCCATTGCGGGAGGGGCTTATGCCGCTTAGAAAGCAGTTTGCGGGAAGAGCTGGGCGAACTCGGAATGGCTCACTTGTTCTTCCTTCACAACGACGGCCGGGCGGCGACGTTGCAGGTTCTCCATCGTGTCTTCCACGCGAGCAGCGATTGCAGCTTGCTCGGCAGGTGCCACTTCACTGTGACCACGCCACACCGGACGTGCCGGCGGCTTGATCTGTTCGGCCGTCAGCTGGCGCTTGAACGCTTCGGGTTCGTAGGGCACCGGGCTCCACACGTCAACGGCAGGAACAGCGGGGCGGCTCACGGTGCGCTTGGCCGGGGTTTGACGCGGCGTCGAGCGATGCACGAGCAAAGCGAAAACAGCCAGGAGTGCAACGATCACGAGGGTGATGTGCATGATGGTGGTAGCAGAGAGGTTCGACATTTCAAAGATCCTAACAACGTTTGTGGGAAGAGGCTTATTCCTCTTCAGATGATTTAAATACAATTCAGCCGGGCAGCGGCTCGGGCGTGAGCCGCTGGTACTCGACCAACCCACCGAGACGTGTCAAAGCCGCATTGAACTCGGCTTCATTCGCGTACACGATGACGAAATGCTCTTGGGTTTCTGCGTCCACTTCGAAGTCTTCTTCGAAGGTGACGACTTTGTTCCAGGTGGCCCGATCCATGGAGAATCGGACACGCACAGGGGCGGACTTAGACATAAACGATTCTCCTTGAATGGGATTCGGGCTAGATGCACGGGCGAAGGTGCCTGTACATCATGGTCCGGGTCGATAAGAAAAGCACGGAGGCTTCAGACGGAAGGAACCACGCGGTCCAGGTAAGCGCGCTGTTGGGCGCGGCGCAGGAGCACGTAGACCACCGGCATGTACGCCGCGTAGAGGAACGCGAAGTACACGAGGCTCACCTTGAGGACGGCAGCGTAGTCCAAGTACCACCACAGCCACGAGCTGAACACCGACACGGCGACCATGTAGGCCATCACACCGGGCTTGTACCACGTGCTCAGAGCGAACTGCATGAAGCGCGCACCGGCGCTGGGCTTCTTGGAGCCGAACGCATAGGCGCCGCTGGCCAGGACGTAGAATAACGTCAGCAGGTGCATGGCGATCAGGGCGATTTCGACGAGGGGAAGGTTGATGAAGTAGTTCATGATGCAGGTTTCCTTATAGAGGGGATGATGAGGCAAAAGGTTTAAGAGTTGCGCATCTGTTGCGCTTCGAGCTTGCGCTCTTTGTTCCAGCGGTGAGTCTGGCGGTCGTACTTGTAGTCGTCCCACATGCACTTGCCCAGGTAAAGCCAAAGCACGATCCAGCCGAGGTTGAACCCCACGGCGTGAAAGAACGCAAAGGCCACGAGCATCGCAGCGGCATAGAAAAGGCGCCACCTCCCGAAGAAGGGGGCGCGGTCTTTCTTCTCTGCTTTGCGGCGTTCAAAGAACACCACGAAAACAAGGAAGAGACCACCGACGATCAGCACGTCCAGAAACGAGTCCAGTTGTTGAACTGGAAGATCCATTTACTTATCTCCTGCCCACTTCCAGAGTGGGAAACGATCCGAGTTGGTCCACGCCTGGGCGGTGCGTGGTTGAATCCCGACGTACGCGGCCACGGCCGAGATGTTCGGAAAAAGACGCCCTGCGATCTCCACCATGCGACCACGGAAGATCCCGGGCGGACGGCGGTTGGGAGCCACGTTCAGCAGCAGTGGGTTGTGGTACTCCATGTCGAGCTGCTGCTGTTTCAGCTCTTCGGCAGCTTTGCGAGCGATGCCCATCTCCTCGATCTTGCCCGTGCAGTCGAAGTCCACGTAGAACTCCGGCGACTCGTCGTACAGCTCTTGCATGCCTTGCGAGAAGTGCGCGCCTTCGCGCAGCAGCGAGGCGTGCGTTTGCAGCCGGGTGTAGAAGTCCGAGCACGCACCGATCTGGAAGCGTCCAGTGGCGGCGTGGATCAGACGGTACACCCCAGCGCAGTTGGCGTGGTGGGCACGGTTGAGTTCGAAGTCAATCCAAGGGGAGGGCAGTTTGGCGGTCATTCTCTAGGTTTCCTCGTTTTGTTGTAAGTCGCTCGACAGGGTTCAGTTTTTGATCGCAGTGTCCAGACACTTCTGCAGCAGGGCGATCATGCCTCGCAGGTCCTCGGCTTCGTAGACGAGGTACAGTTGTTTGGTGTCGTAGTCGCCAGCACGTCCTGAGCAATCGAAGTCCATTTCCAAGGAAAGGTTCGGGTCATCTTGCGCTGCGATCATCTTGTCCGTGAAATCACCACCGCTGTCGCTCTTGACAGCTAAGGTGATGTTCTGGTAGGTGTAGTCGCCACCGTTCAGACGATCGAACGGAACGCACGTGTCCCACTTGACGATCAGCTCGGTAGCGACCATCGGGTCATACTCAGCAAAGAGCGTACCCGATGGCATGGCGAGAAATTGCTCGCGGTTGACGATGCGCATTCGGTTTTCTTTCTTGGAGTTCAGTGCAGGGTGGCGAAGTTCTCGGCCAGGGCGTCCCAGACGCGTTCGACATTGGCGCTGCGGCCTTCGATCTTGGCGATCTCTTGCAACAGGTACACGAGCGCTTCATGGGCCGAGGCCGAGTGCAGAGCGAGGCGTGCGTAACCGATGAACAAATTCGCGTCCGCTTGCAGCACGTTCGGGCACAGCACTTCCAGGTGGTTGCCCAGGGCTTCGACCAGTTCCTGCTCGGAGAGCGCACCGAAGTTGTACTCCATGTAGGCCAGGAGCGCCCGGGTGTTGTTGCGGATCTTCGTGCCCAGTTCGTTCAGCGGGGCGGTGAGCACGAGGATCTCTTCCTTGCGGGCGTTGGAAGCACGGGTGGCCGCATCCTTCAGACTCATGCCCTTGGGCACGCTCAGCGTCGTGGAGGCACGTGCCAGGTGCGCCGGCAGCTGGTAGGCGATCTCAGCGCCCAGCTTGGCTTCGGGGGTGTTCCAGTCCAGGTCGGCGAAGGCAGGGTGGCGGGTGTTCGATGCGGTCATGGTGTTTTCCTTAGGGAGTGGGATTAAAAAGGTTTGATCAAGACAGTACTAGGTACGTTCTCACCGCAAGAATATGTATCCAAAAGAATCTAGGATCGTGTTTTTACGGCATAAACCGAGGAGGGGTTTTATGCCCTTCCTCGGTTATGTGGGGACGCCCGCAGGCGTTATTCAGCCGCATCCACGACGCGTGCGTTCTTCGCTTCGATCACGATGTGGAAGTTCGGATCGACGCCCGTGTCCGGGCCCAGACCTGCGCTGTTCAGGCGGAAGATCATCTGCAGGTAATCCTCGGGGCCGTTCTGGTCAGCCTTCTTCAGCCAGCTGGCCATGTAGGCCGTGCCGTAGCGGAAGTCCAGCATCACCTGGCGCAGCTTGTAGGAGATCGTCTCGAAATCGACCTCGCCGTGCTCGCCGTACTTCTTGCCGCGGTTACCAAGCTCGAACGCGGTGAGCACCGGGGGCATCTCCTGCAGACGCGTGTAGGTCTTGCCGCCAACGAACCGTGCGTCGGTGATCATCACCTTCAGGATGTCGCGGTCACTGCCGCAGGAGATCGTGAGGACTTCGGAGTGGTTGCGGGTGAAGTCGACTTCGTAGTCCACCTCCAGCGCCGGGTTCATCGACAGGTCTGCGATCGCGGTGCGCAGTCGTTCGGCAAAGCGCTGCTGCTCGGGCGTCCACGTGCTCCACACGTGCTTCTGGAAATAGGCGAGTTCTTCGCGCTCGAAACGAAAGCCGGTGACCGTGCTTTTGCCCTTGAGCTCGCTGGAAGCCGACAACTGTGTCAGGTCGTTCATTGGTACAGGTTCCTTGGTTTATTGAGTGGCATACCAGTGAGGGACACGGTGAAAAGTGCCTAGTCGCTCAGGATCTTCTCAGCGAGTGTCACGACCGCACGCCAGTTGTTTTTCTCCTCTCCTGCTGGCTTGATCGTGAAGGTCAGCCCGTGCAGGTTGTGCACGTGCACAGCGTGGGCAGGCAGGCCCTCCAGGCACTTGAGAACCTCTTCGTTGACCACCCGGAAGGTCTCGGCGATCACCAGGCGCATCGGGCCGTTATGCTGCTTCACGTCCCAGTCGTACCAGCCCATGTTCTCCTGGTAACACGGGTCGCCCTCTTCGTAGCGAGGAAAGGCGATGTAGTCGTAGGCCTTCTCCTCTTCGGTGAGGGGGTCGTTGCGAAACTGCACCGTTACCCAACCCAGGTGAAACTCTTCGATGCCCGTCTCGGGCTCGTGCGGAACCATCTGCACACCGACCTGAGGTGCAGGGTTCGGGCCGATGTAACCGGCGTTCATCGCTGCGTAAGCAGTCACTGCGTTGCGCAGCATCCGGCGAAACGCGGCGGCGATGGTTTTCTGGGAATCGGTGTAGGGGATAAGGTAGGACATCTCGTGGTTCATTCGGTTCACCAGAAATAAAGTTCGGCGCGGAATCGGTCGCCGCAAGTGGCCGTGCCTTGGAACATCAGGCTGCCTGCGGTGGGGTGGTCTGCCGTGTACGCGTAGACCATCGGGTGCAAGTGCTTCAGGCTTCGCTTGGCCATCGTGAGCGTCTTCACGACCTGGGCGTGGGCACCTTGGTAGCTCTCGGAGTCCTCGTAGTACTTCCAGATCCGGTACAGGTGTTTGGCGTACTCGGCAGGATCGGTGATCTGAGCCACCCCGCGACCGTACTGCGCCTGCGCGTCTTCCCGGTCGTAGAACCTCAGACCCATGTGCGGAATCTCGTACTCGGAGAAACCTTCTCGCTTTGCCTTCTCTTTGACCGTCCAGCCGTTGGCGTTGGCGATCTGGTGGATCAGCGAGAGCAGACCGACAATCACCAGCCCCTGCGGTTTGGTGTACTTCCCGATCATCTGTTCGTCAGGCAGCTGGGCCTGCATGGTGGCGAGTGCGTTGTTCATGGCTTCTTCTCGTTGTGAGTGGCGGTTATACCAAGAGCTGAGGCAGTGAAAACTCCCTACCAACAAAAACGCGGCATAAACCGGGGTTCCCCCCGAAAACGTGATTGTTGTCTAGGAAACAAGTTTCGCTCTCCCCCCAAGCGAAAACCTGCAATAGTTAGAGGAGGCCCTCCCGGGGCCTCCTGTCTTTTACGTACCCCCCTCTCCCCCAGATTGAACTGTGCTTACCGCGGAGTCTTCTAGTTATAATTAGTTTACTATTGCAGCCGACGCTGCTCCAGAAGATGTCACCCCACCGTAGAAAAATACTGGCTTCGCTAATAGTGTTGGGTGCATGAAAGCACGGGGCGTCATGGCCCCGTGCAATCAACCGACACGATCACCTATGTTTGAAA
>Ga0307411_10000059_pt1 | contig 32679 bp, 32 predicted proteins | sample DK1Ometagenome_2_FD_203712 | JGI IMG/M metagenome (GOLD analysis project Ga0307411, IMG submission 203712) | Maize rhizosphere microbial communities from greenhouse at UC Davis, California, United States - DK15-O-1 | ecosystem: Host-associated > Plants > Roots > Rhizosphere > Soil | place: USA...
GCCACCGGCACCCGCCGGCCAGAGCCGTGCCGGCCGGGCCGGCCGGGCCGTGGGCCAGGCTGTCGGCCTGCTCGCCCGGCCGGTCTGGCAGCCGGTGGTCGCGCTGGCGCTGCTGCTGGTCGTGCGCGCCGTCATGCTGCTGGCGCCCGACGTGGCCGGCGTGGCGCCCGCCGCATTGGCGGTGCTGGCGCTGTCGCTCGTCTGGTGGCTGGGGCCGCTGGGGCTGATCGCCATGTCGGAGCAGCGCGCGGTCCTGCCCTGGGCCTTGCTGTTGCTGCTGGCCGCCGGCGCCATCGGCCTGGCCTCGGACAACCACACGCTGCCGGCGCTCACCATCGACGACGCAGCCCAGGTGCCCACGACGCTGGCCGGCCTGAGCCGGGTGGCACTCACCGCGCTGGGCTTGCTGGTGGCCACCAGCGCCGCCGTCTGGCTCGTCCTCGTGCTGCGCTCGCGCGAGCTGCTCGGGCGGCTGGGCGTCAAGGTGGACGAGGAGCGGCTGCACGGCGTGGCCGACCGCTGGCGCGGCGGCCTGTCGCTGCTGGCCGTGGGCCTGCTCTGCGGCGGCCTGGCGGCGCTGGACCGGTGGGCGGCGGCCTGGCATCCGGCGCCCACCGCCGCCGCGCCCGTCTCTGTGCCCACGGCGCTGGACGCGGCGCTCAAGACCCTCCCGCCGGGCGAGCCGCTACTGCTCATCGCCAGCGAGGGCGGCGGTGTCCGCGCGGCGTACTGGACGGCGCGCGTGCTGGCCGAGCTGCAGGATCAGCAGGACGGCCAGTGGTCCAGGCGCATCGTCGCGATGAGCGGCGTCTCCGGTGGCTCGATGGGCCTGGCCGTCTGGCGGGCCTGCGCGCGCGGCGACAAAGGCGACAACGCGACGATGGCGGACTGCGTGCGCCGCGGCTTCGCCAACCTCGACGCGCTGTCGCCGCTGGTCGCCGGCCTGATGTTCGAGGACGTCTGGATGCGCCTGGTGCCGACCGACTGGCTATGCGGCGCCGCCACCGGCTGCGGCATGCGCAGCCGCGCCATAGCCTTCGAGCGCGAGTGGATGCGCGCCTTCCCGCGCCTGGCACAGCCGCTGGGGGCGGCCGCCGCCGACGAGCCGCATCTGCTGCTGAACAGCACCGTCGTCGAGAGCGGCAACCGCGCCCTGCTTAGCACGCTGCGCTTCGGCGAGGGCCAGCTGCCGGGTGCGGAAGACTTGCTCGCCTCGGGCCGCGTGGCCGGCTCGCCGGCCCTGGTGACGGCCGCCCACACGTCGGCGCGCTTCCCGTTCACCAACCCGCTGGCCTCGCTGCCGCATGCCGCGTCGGGCCCGGCTGCCGCCCATCTGGTGGACGGCGGCTACCACGACAACAGCGGCGCGGCCAGCCTGGCCGACGTGCTGACGCAGCTGCGCAGCGCCCACCCGGGGCGGCGCGTGCAGCTGGTGCTGATCCGCAACGGCCAGGTGCCGTCGCACTGCATGCCGCAGGCGCTGCAGGAGGACGAAGGCGAGCCGCCGCCGGCCTGCCTGGACATCAGCTCCGACGCCCGCGAGTTGCTGCCGCCGCGCGACGCCCAGCGCCTCAAGCTCTATGCCGACCTGTTCGGGCCGGCCCTGACGGTGCTGAACACCCTTGGCACCGGCGCCCACGGCCGCGAACCGGTGGCCGCCCTGGCCGCGCGCGTGGCCGGCGGTGCGGCGCTGCCCGCCAACCGCGGCTGCACCGACGACGCGCCCGTCTGCCTGCTGGACCAGATGCAGGACGGCTCGCTGGTGCCGCTGGGCTGGACGCTGTCGCCCGCCGCCCGCGCGGCGATGGACGCGCGGGCTGCCAGCCTCGCGAAGTGAGCGTTACCAGGCAGCCACGGGAACTGCCAAGTTCTTCGCACCCGGGGCGCCGGACTGCGTGTAACGTGGCCGCTTTGCATTGCTCGCCCGCTCGATGAGACTCGCCTTGATCGCCCATGACGGCAAGAAGGACGCCATGATCGCCCTTGCCGCCGATTTCCTGCCGCTGCTGAGCCGCTGCCGGCTGATCGCGACCGGCACGACCGGCACCCGCCTGGCCGAGACCCATGGCCTCACCATCGAGCGCATGCTCAGCGGCCCGCTCGGCGGCGACCTGCAGATCGGCGCGCGGCTGGCGGTGGGCGAAATCGACGGCGTCATCTTCCTGCGCGACCCGATGACGCCCCAGCCCCACGAACCCGACATCAATGCGCTGGTGCGTGCGTGCGACGTGCACGACGTGCCCTGCGCCACCAACGTGACGACGGCGCGGCTGCTGCTGGCGCGCTGGAGCGAGGTGTGATCCGAGGCGGTTCCCTCGCCGCGAGGAGCAAGCCGCCGACATGACCGGCAAGCCCCTGGCCCGCCTGTCCCGACGGCTGCGCATCCGCACCCGGCTGGGCCTGGCCTTTGGCCTACTGCTGCTGCTGTTGCTGGGCCTCGCGGCGCTGTCGGTGCACCGCCTCACCGGCCTGTCGGAGGCGCTGAACCACATCGTCGACGAACAGGCCGCCATCCGCGACTCCGTCAACGAGATCAACCGCAACGCCGAGTCCGTCGCGCGCAAGCTGCTGGTGCTGATGAGCCCCGACAGCGAACTGCGCGTGGCGGCCTACCCGGAGATCGCGTCCGCCAACAGCCGGCTCGACGACGCGATGCAGCGCCTGGGCCTGCTGCTGCCGCCGGGGCCGCGCAGCGAGCGCCTGGCCGACGTGCGTCAGCGCCTGGCCGAGTACCGCACCAGCTATGTCGACGCGCGTGACCTCATCGAGCGCGACGACTTCCAGGCCGCCCGTGCACTGCTGGGCAGCGACACCGAATCGGCGCTGTCGCTGTTCGTCAGCGCCATCCATCAACTGGCCGCCAGCGAGGAGCGCGCCGGCACCGCCAAGGCGCGCGAGCTGCGCGACCAGATCGACGCCGACCGCACCGGCGTCCTCGCGCTGTGCATCGGCGCGCTGCTGGCCGGCGCGCTGCTGGCCGTGGGCGTCACGCGCTCCATCGTCAAGCCGCTCAAGCGCGCCGAGGACGGCGCCGAGCTGATCGCCCAGGGCCAGTACGGCCACCGCATCGAGGTCGACTCGGCCGACGAGCTGGGCCACATGGCCAGCGCGATGAACACCATGGCCACCGCGGTGGGCGAGCGCGAGGCCGAGTTGCGCCGCCTGGCCGACATCGACCTGCTGACCGGCCTGCCCCAGCGCGCGCGCTTCGTCGCGGATGGCGACCGGCTGCTGGCCAACCTGCCCGAGGGCGAGCGGCTGGCGGTGCTGATCTGCATCGACGTTGACCGCCTGAAGGCCGTCAACGGCGTGCTGGGCTTCGACGCCGGCGACGCGCTGCTGAAGGGTGCCGCGGCCAAGCTGGCCTCGCTGTTCGAAGGCGTGGCCGCCTACGGCCGCCTGGCCGGCGGCACCTTCGCCGCGCTGGCGCCTGTCATCCGGCTGGAGCACGGCGCGGCCCTCGCCGCCCAGTTGCGCGAGGAGGTCGAGCACAAGCTCTCCTGGCAGGGCCAGTCGCTGGACCTGTCGGTGTCGCTGGGCGTGGCGCACTGGCCGGAGCACGCCCCCGACACCGAGACGCTGCTGCGCCGCGCCGAGCAGGCGATGTTCGAGGCCAAGCGCCTGCGCCAGCCGGTGGCCGTCTACAACGCCAGCGCCGAAGCCGCGCGGGCGCTGCACCTGAGCCTGCTGTCCGACCTGGCCACCGCCATCCAGCAGGACCAGCTGCGCCAGTTCCTGCAGCCCAAGCGCGACCTGCGGACCGGCCTCATCACCGGCGCCGAGGCACTGGTGCGCTGGCAGCACCCGCAGCGCGGCTGGCTGCCGCCGGGCGACTTCATCCCGTTCGCCGAGCGCAGCGGACGCATCCGCCAGATCACCGACTGGATGCTGGCCCGCGCGGTGCGCACGCTGGCCGACTGGGAGGCCAGCGGCCACCGGCCGCTGTGCATCGCCGTCAACATCTCGACGCTGGATATCCAGGACCAGACGCTGCCGGCACGCCTGGCCGCGCTGCTGGCCGAGTACCGCGTCGACCCCGGCCAGCTGCAGCTGGAGGTGACGGAAACGGGTCTGATGTCCAGCGGCACCGACCCGATCGCCGTGCTGAACGCGCTCAAGGCCTGGGGCGTGCGCCTGGCCATCGACGACTTCGGCACCGGCCAGTCATCGTTGGCCTACCTGCAGCACCTGCCGGTGGACGAGCTGAAGATCGATCGCAGCTTCGTGCAGGACGTCGACGGCGACCCGCGCCGCCAGGCGCTGCTGAAATCCATCGTCGGCGTCGGGCAGGGCCTGGGTCTGACGGTGACGGCGGAGGGCGTCGAGAACGAGGCGGAACTGGCCGTCATCCAGGGCTGCGGCTGCGACCTGGTGCAGGGTTATCTGCTCGCCCGGCCGATGGACCTGCCCGACTTTGAGGACTGGCTGGGTGCGGCAGGCTAAAATCCGCGCCTTTCGTTGTTTTGCCCCTGCTGTGGGCTAAGTTTCACTGGAGCCATCATGGGCAACAAGATCATCACCGAAGCGGCCAACCGCGCCACCCCCCGCCCCGCCGCCCCCAAGGGCGTGACCTTCACGACCGGCAAGGGCCAGAAGCGCAGCCTGGAGCGCGGCTCGCACACCCGCTCGAAGAAGAACCCGGGCAAGCGCCCGCACTCGGGTTGATCGAGGGACTGCTCACCTGAGCATCCTCAGTACAAAACAGGCCACGCGGGGCCTGTTTGTTTTTGTTGTCGGCTAACTCCTGACCACTGCTCGCCATGATCCGCATCACCGAACTCCGCCTGCCGCTGAACCACGCCGAGGACGCGCTGCGCCCGGCCGTGCTGGCCCGCCTGAAACTGGCCGACGCCGACCTGGCCGGCGTCAACGTCTTCCGCCGCGGCTACGACGCGCGCAAGCGCAGCGACATCCAGCTCGTCTACACGGTGGATTGCGGGCTCAGCCCGGGCGTCGATGAAGCCGCCGTGCTGGCGCGCTTCGCTGGCGACCACCAGATCCGGCCGACGCCCGACACCGGCTACCACTTCCTGGCCCAGGTCGGCGACCACACCGGCCCGCGGCCGGTCGTCGTCGGCTTCGGCCCGTGCGGCCTGTTCGCCGCGCTGATCCTGGCGCAAATGGGCCTGCGGCCCATCGTGCTGGAACGCGGCAAGGCCGTGCGCGAGCGTACCCGGGACACCTGGGGCCTGTGGCGCGAGCAGAAGCTGCACCCGGAGAGCAACGTGCAGTTCGGCGAAGGCGGCGCCGGCACCTTCTCGGACGGCAAGCTCTACAGCCAGATCTCCGACCCGCGCCACCTCACGCGCAAGGTGCTGACCGAGTTCGTCAAGGCCGGCGCGCCGGACGAAATCCTCTTTGTCAGCAAGCCCCATATCGGCACGTTCAGGCTGGTCAGCATGATCATCAAGATGCGCGCCGACATCGAGGCGCTAGGCGGCGAGATCCGCTTCCAGCAGAAGATGACGGATCTGCTCATCGAGGACGGTGCCGTGCGCGGCGTGACGCTGGAATCCGGCGAGCAGATCAGCACGACGCACGTGGTCATCGCCCTGGGCCACAGCGCGCGCGACACCTTCCAGATGCTGCATGCCCGCGGCGTGCAGATGGAGGCCAAGCCGTTTTCGATCGGCTACCGCATCGAGCATCCGCAGTCGCTGATCGACGTAGCGCGCTTCGGCGCCAATGCCGGCCATCCCACCCTCGGCGCGGCCGACTACAAGCTCGTCCACCACGCCAAGAACGGCCGCTCGGTCTACAGCTTCTGCATGTGCCCGGGGGGCACCGTGGTGGCGGCGACGAGCGAAGAGAACCGCGTCGTCACCAACGGCATGAGCCAGTACTCGCGCAACGAACGCAACGCCAACGCCGGCATCGTCGTCGGCCTGACGCCCGAGGACTACCGCCAGGGCGGCAAGCGCGACGGCAGCCCGGTGAACCCGCTGGACGGCATGGCCTTCCAGCGCGTCTGGGAAAGCCGCGCCTACGAGCTGGGCGGCGGCGGCTACCTGGCGCCGGGCTCGCTGGTGGGCGACTTCGTCAAGCGCCAGGTCAGCAAGGCCTTCGGCGACGTGGCGCCCAGCTACAAGCCCGGCGTGACGCTGACCGACCTGCAGCAGAAAGGCCGCGGCTCGCTGCCTCCCTATTGCCTTGACGCCATCCGCGAAGCGTTGCCAGCTTTTGCCCGCCAGATCCGCGGCTTCGATCGGCCGGACGCGGTGCTGACCGGCGTGGAGACGCGCACGTCGTCACCGCTGCGCATCAACCGCGGGCGCGACTACCAGAGCGTCAACGTGCGCGGGCTGTTTCCGGCCGGCGAGGGCGCGGGCTATGCCGGCGGCATCATGTCGGCCGGCGTCGACGGCATCGAGGTGGCCGAGGCGCTGGCGGCGGACCTTCTGGGCCTGCCCGATGCGCCGGTGCTGCAGGGCAAGGGCGCGAAGGCGGGCGGGCAGGTCTGACGCGCAGCCGGCGTCAGGCGCCGGCGGACTTCAGGCAGCCCAGCACCAGGTGGGCGGCCTCATCGCGCAGGGCCTCGTACTCCGCGTACGTCGAGAACGCCCGCTTGGGCGCTGCCTGGTTCAGGACGTACATCGTCGCGATGATCGACCTGGCCGGCTGCATGAGGCTGTAGAAACTGATCGGGCCGCCCCCATTCAGGTCGGGCCGATGCAGGGCCAGCACATCCACGCCGCCCTCGGAGGTCCGTTGCAGTTCCTTTTGGTCGGGCGCGCGGCGGGCCGAGAAAACCTTCATCTGTTCCTCGACGGCCTCGCGATCCGAGGCAGCCGAGGACGTTGCCGACAGTTCCACCTTGAGGTTCACAAAGGGCAGGCCTTGTGCCGTCGCCAGGATGACCCGATAGCCGTCCGCGAGGCTCACCGGCTTGTCACCAGACGCGGTTTCGACGGAACGGGACGTCGCCGTCGCCGGCAGGCGGCCTTGGTCCAAGACGCTGAACTTGCCGGCCGCGACGCAGCGCACGATGGGCCCCAACGCGTCCGTGGCCCGCTGGGCCAACGACGGCATCGAGGACGCCAGGAGCACGGCCATGGCCATGCATTTGGAATGTCTGGTGAATCGCAATTGGTCTCTCCCTGATTCAGCGCGCGACATGCGTATCGACGCCGCCGCGCTTATATCAACCGCCCCACGCCAGCAACGCGCAGGAGGTTGATCGCTTTCAACGCCAACTTGCGCTGCCCCTTACCGCGTCATTCGCCTTCGACGCTGTCCAGCCCTGCCAGGTTCTGCGTCCAGCCCAGTGCCGAGCGGCACCACTTCTGCTTGTGCGGGATCAGCCGCCGGCGCTCCTCGATGCAACCGGCCCTGAGCCCGAAGACCTCCGGGCGGTCAGCGTCATAGGTGTAGAGCGGTGAACCGCAGTGCCCGCAGAACGCCTGCGGGCGTCTGGCCCCGCTGTCGCCGTGCTTGATGTAGATCGTCGGGTGCCCATGCAGCAGCCTGAACGTTCCCTCTTGCGCTGGCACCGAGACCCGGTAGGCCGACCCGGTCAGCTTCTGGCAGTCGGTGCAGTGACAGATCGCCGTCCTCTCGGGGGTCGACATCGGCCTCGTAGCGAACGGCTCCGCAGTGGCAGCTTCCGTGGACCCGCATGGCTGGCTAACGCTGTACGCGGAAGATGCCGCCCTTCTTGTACCCCGCATGCTCGTGGAACAGGTCGAACAGGAACTGCTCGAGCTCGTCATCGGCGACGAACTCCGGGACGACGAAATGGGCCGGAGCCCGCTTGCCGTCGTTGCCGACGGCCAGGACCGACCAGCCGCCGCCCGTGCGTTCGATGTCGAAGAGTCCGCCAAAGATGTTGAAGCGTTCGGAAATCATCACGTCAGTCCTCTGGAAAGCGGTCGCGCCAGAGGCCTGCCAGCCGCGGGTCCGCGTCGACCCGGCGGACGGCCGGCGACATGCGCGGCGCGACCTCGTGGAAGCGCTCGCGCCAGGGCCCGAAACGCGAGACGACGGCCACATAAAGGTCCAGCACGGTCAGCTCGTCGCCCAGCAGATAGTCGCCCGGCGACAGCTGGCTGTCCATGTTGGCCCAGCAGAAGGCGATGCGCTCGTGCACCGCCTCGATGACGGCGTCGCGGCAGCTCTCCGGCGCACCGATGCGCTTCACGTCCGGCTTGACCCAGTGCAGCGAATAGATCGCCGACGACACGTAGACCATCCAGCGCAGGAACTGGCGCCGCAAGGGGTCGTGGAGGCCGGGCGCGAGGCCTGCCGCGGGGTCGAGGTCGGCGAGGTAGATCAGGATGGCCGCGCTCTCCGTCATGACCTCTCCGTCGGGCATCACCAGCGTCGGAATCTGGCGCATCGGGTTGCTCGTCGCGACCCGGTCACGTGCGGCCTCCTCCGCCCAGGTGGCGCCTTCGATCAGGCTGTAGTGCAGGCCCAGCAGCGTCAGCGCGGCTTCAACGGCCACGGAGCCGGAGGCCTGGGCGCCATAGAGGGCGAGCGGGGCGTGGTCAGCATGCATGTTTCACCTGTCCAGGTCAGTGGGCCGGCGGCACCGGTTTGCGCGCGGTGTGGATGGCAACGATACCCAGAGAAAGCCGCTTAAACGTGACATCGGCGAAACCAGCTTGTTCCAACTCGTTGCGCAACCCTTCCGCCGAGGGGAAATCCTTGATGCCTCGCAGCAGGTAGCGATAGGCCGACGCATCGCCCCCCGTGGCCAGCCATCCCAGCAGCGGCATGCAGAGCGACATGTACAGCAGATAGGCGCGCTGGGCGGCGCGCCATCGGAGGTTTGACGCCTCCAGCACCACAAGCCGCCCGCCAGGCCGCAGCACCCGGAGGGCTTCGCGCAACGCCAGCGCACGGTCGCAGATCTTCAAGCCGAGAGAAATCGAATAGGCATCCACGCTCGCGTCGGGCACGGAGGGCATGGCCTCCATGTCCAGCGCCTGGAACTGCACCTGGGCGCGGTGGCCGGCGAGGCGCCGCTCCGCGATGGCAAGCATGGCCGCGCTGACATCCGAAGCGACGACCGTTCTGCCCTGGGTGTGTTCCTGTCGCAGCACGCGAAGGATGATGTCCCCGGTCCCGCTCGCGCCGTCGAGCAGCGTCTGCCAGGGCTCCGCGGCGATAACCCGGGCGACTTCGCGCTTCCACAGTCGATGGATGCCGAGGCTGAAGATGTCGCACAGCAGGTCATAGCGCGAGGCGATGCGGGCGAAGACATCGTCCTCCTGCCATTGAAACTCGGCTGCGTTGTGCAGAGGCGGTGGCTGTTTTCGTTCCATGAGGCGTTGAAGGTCAGGACACACGTAGAAGCCGATGGAGTCGCCAAGGCCGGCGTCCTTGAATGCCTCGCCGTCGCAGCACGGGCGGCCGGTCCTTGCCGAGCATCACCGCGACAAAACGCCCTTGCGACAGCGCGTCGGCCTCCTGGCTCACCGCGCCACCTCAGGCCATCATGTCAATCAACTCTTTCGCAAACGCCAGCGCGTCCTCCGGCGTCTCGAAATGCATCTCGTTGTTCAGCTCGACGACTTCACCGGCCGGCCCCTTGTGCACGACCGACCAGCCGCCGGCGCCGCCGTCGATGGCCAGCACGCCGAACTGGCCGGGCTCGAGGTCCCGGGCGCTGCCACCGGTGAGGACGATGTCGCGGCCGAGATGGGAGTGGTAGCGTCGCATCCCTCGATTCTCCCGGAGCAGACGATGAAGGCAGTTTGGAATGGCGTGACCATCGCCGAAAGCGACGACACCGTGGTCGTCGAGGGCAATCACTACTTCCCGCCCGAGTCGCTGAAGAAGGAGTACACGACCTTCTCGAACCACCGCAGTGGCTGCCCCTGGAAAGGCCAGGCGCAGTACCTCAGCCTGCTCGTCAACGGCGAGATGAACCCGGACGCGGTCTGGTACTACGCCGACCCGCTGCCTGCCGCGGCCGAGATCAAGGGCCGCTATGCGTTCTGGAAGGGCGTCAAGGTCATCGACTGACCCATGACGCCCGCCCAGGGCGCCTTACAGATAGAGGCGGATGACCTGGGCCGTCCAGATCGATTCCTTGTCGCCCTTGCCGCTCTCCCAGCGCTTGAGCTCGTCGGTCAGCAGCGTGCGCGATTCCGGCGTGCCCAGATCGCCGATCGACTTGAGCGCCATGGCACGGTCCTGCCAGATGGCGTCGCGGCCTTCGTACAGGCTCTTCAACCAAGCAAACTGATCCTTCGCACCCAGCGTGCCCAGCGACGAGATGGCGGCCAGGCGGACGTACTCGTCGGAATGCTGCGCGAGCTGAACGAGACGATCTTTCGCGCCCGGGTGGTTGGTGAAGCCGAGGGCGTAGACGTCCAGGTGAGCGTCACCTTCCAGCTTGGCCGGCGCGGCGAGCTTGGCAAGCAGCGCGCTGAGCTGCGCGTCGCTGGCGCGCCAGGCGTACGCCTGCGCGGCGATCTTGGTGGCCAGCTCCTGCACGGCCAGCCGGAGTGGCTGGTTCAGCGTCGGCTCGATCACTTCCTCGAAGCTCCACACCGGCACCTTGCCCCGCTTCACGAACGCAGCGACGCGCTTCTTGCCGGACGGCGTATCGATGTCCGCGCTCAGGTACGTGAAGGTGACAAACGGCGCGAAGCCGTTGCTGCGATGGTTCTGCATCCGGAAGGTCTGCAGGAACAGGTTGGGCGCGGCACCCGTTTCGGCAGCGCGTGCCTGCACGGCCAATCCGCGTGACTTCAGCTCAGACTGCAGGTGCTCGGCCAGGAAGGGCACGGGTTGGATCGGGCCGTCATCGGTGCGCAGGCCGGCGGTCAGCACGCCGGTGCTGAAGTCGCGTTCAGCACCTTTGCGCTGGTCTTCGATGACCCATGCCGCCGGCGCCGAAGAGGCAGCGGTGCCGGCGATGTTGGACGGCGCAGGTTTCTTGACGAGATAGCTGCTGGGCGCACATGCGCTGAGCAGGGTGACGGTAGAGACGACGGCCGCGACACGCAGCCAGTTCAAAGCGTTGATCAAGTGTCCTCCTTGGTGTTTTTGGATTCACCCGCGGCCACGCCCGGGCGCCGGATGGTAGCGACGATTCAGCGCGCTGGCGGCGGCGCATCCAGCGGCCAAAGCGCCCACAGCCGCAGCGGCTGCTTGGTGCGGCCGGCCAGCAGCGCGGCCTCCTCGCCCCAGCCCCAGAAGAGGTCGGCGCGCACGGCGCCCTGGATGGCGCCACCCGTGTCCTGCGCCAGCACGAGGCGGCGCAGCGGCGTGGTCGACAGCGGCTCGGTGCTGTCCAGCCAGAGCGGCGTGCCCAGCGCGATGAACGACCGGTCGATGGCGACCGATCGGCCCGGTGTGAGCGCTATGCCCTGGGCGCCCCGCGGGCCTTGCGTCGCGTCGGGCAGCGGCTCTTCGCGGAAGTAGACGACGCGCGGGTTGACGGCCAGCGCGTCGCGCAGCTGGGTCGGGTTGCTGCGCGCCCAGTCACTCAGGCCCTTCCAGCTCGCGTCACGCACCTCGCCGCGCGCCAGCAGCGCCTTGGCGACGGACTCGAAGGGCTGCTCGTTGTGGCCGGCAAAGGCCACCCGGCTGATGCGCTCGGTGCCGTTCGCGTCGCGCATGACGAGGCGGCCCGAGCCCTGGATCTGCAGCTGCAGCAGCGCGAAGGGGTCGTCCAGGTAGGCCAGTTCCAGCGCAGCGAAGCGCGGGTTCGCCTCGATGTCGCGGCGCGGCGTGCGGCGCAGCGCGGGGTCGGCAGGCAGCGCATGCAGCGGCCACTGGAAGGCGCCCTGGCGCTGCCGGCTGGCGGCGAGCTGGGGCTCGAAATAGCCGGTCAGCAGGCCCGTGGACTCGCCGCCGTCGGCGGCCAGCCGCCAGGGGCGCAGGTGCTTCATCAGCAGCAGCGCGGCTTCGAGCGAATCGGTCGGTGACTGCAGCGCGGCGCGGGCGCAGAACTCCGCCCAGCCGGGAGCCGGGCGCTGGCAGCCGGCCAGCAGCGCCGGCCAGGCGGCGAGCAGGTCGTCGCTGCCCCAGCCAGGCAGGTCGCGCCAATCGGCGGCGACCCAGCGCGCAGTCGCCTTCGGCACGGCGGGAGCGGCAGGCCCCGCCGGCGCGGGTCCGGGCGGCAGCAGTGGCGGCGAGGAGCAGGCGGCCAGGTTTCCTAGAATCGCCGCCAGCACCCCACGCGCCCACCCTCCCATGCTGCTCCTCCTGCTCGAAGCGCTCGGTGCGCTGGCGATCTTCGTCTTCATCATCTGGTGGACCATGTTCTCAGGCCGCAAGAAGGGCGAGCGCCGCGACGATCAGTGAGCCTCACGCGGGCCGGGCGCCGGGCCGCCCCAAGCCGGCCCGCTCTGGTGATGTCCTCGCGGCTCAATGCCGCGAGCATCGCCGTCTCCTCGGGGGACTGGCCAAGGTACTCCTTGGACGAGGGGCTTCATTTCGGCGGGACTAGGAAGCTCAGCGGCGCGGTGCGCAGCCGCTGGCGGATGGCGGCATAGACGCGCTTGCGGTCGGCCAGGCGCACGCCGCGCGAGCGCATCGCCACCTTGAACGCGCAGAAGAAGCTGACGCCGACATTGAGCAGGCCGATGCCGGCGATGCACAGCACGCAGGACCAGAAGGCCCACGTCGCCATGACGCCCACACCGAGCGCACCGACGGCCGCGGCGAGCTGGCCGGTGGACAGCGTCACATGGCGCACTTCCAGGTCCAGCCCGATGAAGCCGAACAGCGCCGGCGCCAGGCCGAGCATCAGGCCCAGGCTGGTGTTGGCCGTCAAGCCCGAGATGTTGGCCCGCCACCAGTGCGACCAGCGTTGCGCCCGCGGCTGCCCGAAGAGGGCGACGATGCGCGGGTTCCAGGCGATGGCGCTGTCCAGGCGGTGGAAGACGAACCAGTTCTCCACCCAGCCGGCAATGAGGCTGGATGCGAACAGCAGCGTGCCCGTGAAGGCGGCGAAGAACAGCGACGGCCCGAACAGGGCGAGCGATTCCAGCACGTGGTGCGCGTCCTTCTCGCCCACCAGCGGCGCACCGAACGCCAGCCAGCACAGGCCCTGCACCGCCAGCACCAGCGGCGCGGCCAGCGCGAGGTTGCCGATGATGCCGGCCGCCTGCGAGCGCGTCAGGTGCGTGACCTCGTCGACGAAGCCCTGCACGCCGTCCTCGCGGTCGATGTAGAGCAGCTTGTGGGCCATGGCCGGCGCCGTCATGGCGGGCTGCTTGGTGGCCACCGTCCAGTGCAGCAGGTGGATGAGGACGAAGCCGAGCGCGTAGTTCACGCCGGCCCACAAGCCGCCCCAGAAGGCGGTGAAGCCCAGCAGCGCGATGAAGAACTTGAGGAAGGTCGTGCCGGCGATGACGGCGCCGCCGCCGGCCGCGCGCTTGAGCATGTCGCGGTACTCGGCGCGGTTGCGGGTGATGTAGTGCTCGCCGGTCTCGGCGCTGCGCTCGGCGACCTTGCGCGCCAGCAGGGAGTAATGGCGCGCGAACAGCGTGCGCAGGCTGCGCCGCTCGTGCACGACGCGCACCAGACCGGCCACCAGGCGCAGCAGTTCGCGCTGCGGCTCCTGCGACAGCAGGCAGGCCAGCAGCGCCTCGATGCGGTCCAGGCGCGCGTTGAGCTGCTCGACCGAGAACATCAGGTCGACCGACACGCCGTGCGCCTCCAGGTGCTCGGGCACCGTCAGCGCGGCGGCGCGGCAGCGGTCCAGCAGCGCGTGCAGGTATTGCATGGCAGGCGCGAGGCTGGCCGGGTCGCCGGCCAGCGCGCGCTCCACGGCCTCCCAGGCCGAGGGCAGCTGATGGAAGGGCTTGTCCTGCAGCGTCTGCTCGTCCATGCGCACGCGCAGCGGGCCCGACAGGCCGGCCGCGTGCACGCTGCTGATGAGCACGGTGACGGCCGAGCGCATCTCGATGCGCCAGCCGGCTTCGGGGGCGGCGGCGAACAGCAGGCTCAGCCGGCCGAGCAACTCGTCGTCGATGCCCGCGATCCAGTCCTCGTCGGTCTCGTCGCCGAACAGCAGCTCGAACAGCGCCGCCAGATCGCGCGTGTCCGTCGTGTGCGGCAGCAGCCGGCGGCGCAGACGCCCGAGGAACTCACCCCACAGCGCCATGCGCGGCGCAAAGCCGACCTCGGCGAACAGGCTGACCGCGTCCACGTCGTTCCAGACGCCGGCGATGACCTCGGCAAACGCCAAGCCGTGCTCAGGGTGGCGCTCCAGCACGTTGAGCAAGTGCTTCAGGCGCACCAGCGGCCGCGGGGTGCCGGGCGCGGATTCCTCGCGCGGCGCATGCCGCAGCCATTCGAGGAGGCGCACCAGCCACAGGTTGCGCTCGGCCAGCGCGGCCTGCGGGTCCGCTGCGTTCAGCAGCGCCGTGAGATCCCAGCTTCGGTTCGTCAAATCAGTTGCCCACGCTTAGGGTCACATTTGCGGGCCGAGCGCCGGGCCGCCCCAAGCCGGCCCGCCTGGGGCGATGGTTGCCGGTCGATCCGGCAAGCATCGCCGCCTCCCAGGGAGACGACCGGGCACGCCCGCGTTCAGCGCGGCGGGACTGGGCGAGGGGCTTCAATGCAAGCTGGCGCTGTCGGCAAGCAGGAACTCGTCGACCTCGGTGTAGAAGATGTCGCAGCCTTCCGTCACGCAGAGGAAGCGGCCGCGCATCGTGCCCTGCGGCGTGCCGATCTGGGCCCAGCTGCTGTACTGGAAGCTCTGGCCGGGCGCGAGCACCGGCTGGTGGCCGACAACGGCCAAGCCGTCGACGACCTGCACCTGGCCGCGCGCGTCGGTGATCTCCCAGTGCCGGCCGATGAGCTGGGCCATCACATCGCCGGTGTTCTCGATGGTGATGGTGTAGCTGAAGGCGTAGAGGCCTTGCTCGAGGTGGGTCTGCTCGGGCAGGGTCTGCACCGAGACGCTGCAACTGAAACGGGGGGTGGCCATCAGGTCATTGTCGGGTGTCGGACGCTATGCTCGACACATGTCCGTTGGGAAGCGTGATCCTAAGTGCTGCGCCGGCTCTGGCTGCTGACCGCGCTACTGGGGCCCGCCGCGGCCCCGGCGCAGGAACTGACGCTGCGCACCGTCCAGCAAAGCGGCTCCCTGGTCAAGTACGACCCGGACGGCGGTGCCAGCCGGCAGGGCCTGTGCCTGGAGATCCTGCGCGCCGTCGAGCGTGTCGACCCCGGCCTGCACTTTGCGGGGCTGGACCAGCAGGTGCCGCTCAAGCGCATCGAGCGCCTGCTGGCCGAGGGCCAGGTCGACGCCTTTTTCTGCCTGCTGAAGTCGCCCGAGCGCGAGAAGTTGTGGCGTTATGCCGCGGTGCCGCTGTACAGCATCCGCCATGTCGTCGTGCAGCGCGCGGACGACGCACGCAGCTTCGGCACGCTGCCCGAGCTGGCTTCGGCCAGCCAGCACAAGCCGGTGCTGGTCATGCGCGGCACCGCGCTGGCGCGCCGGCTGCTGGCGGCCGACGTGGCCATTGCCGAGGTCGCCTCCGAGCGCGAGGCGCTGCAGATGCTGCTGCTGGGCCGCGCCGACGCCATCTACGGCCAGGACATCAACCTGCACCGGCATGTGGGCGACGCCAAGCTCGGCGACAAGCTGAGGGTCGGACCCGCCGCCTTCCATCAGGAGCCACAGTTCGTGGCGTTGCGCGCCGACCTGCCCGCCGCGCACGAAGAACGCCTGACGCAGGCGCTGCGCAAACTCGAACGCGACGGCACGCTGCGCCAACTGGCCGACAAATACCGATGACCACCAAGAAACCTCTCTACCTGCCGCCCGACGGCCGGCCGCGCTGCGCCTGGTGCGCCGCCGCGCCCGGCGACGACCTCTACCTGCGCTATCACGACGAGGAATGGGGCCGGCCCGTGGCCGACGACTTCCGCCTGTTCGAGAAGCTCTGCCTCGAAGGCTTCCAGAGCGGCCTGTCGTGGCGGACCATCCTGAACAAGCGCGAGGCCTTCCGCGCGGCGTTCGCGGGTTTCGACTACCACCAGGTCGCCCGTTTCGGCGGGTCGGATGTCAACCGCCTGCTGGCCGACGCCGGCATCGTGCGCCACCGCGGCAAGATCGAAGCCGCCATCCACAACGCCGGACGCTGTGTCGAACTGGTGGCTGCGGAAGGTTCGCTGGCCGCCTACCTGTGGCGCTTCGAGCCGCCGAAGAACTCGGTGGCGCACAACCTGTCGCAGTCCGCGCCGTCGGAGGCGCTGTCCAAGGACCTGAAGAAGCGCGGCTGGAAGTTCGTCGGCCCGACCACCATGCACGCACTGATGCAGGCCATGGGCCTGATCAACGACCACCAGCCGGGCTGCCACCACTGGGCCGAGGCACAGCAGGCACGCGACAGCTTCAAAAGGCCTGGAACCTAGAATCCGCGGCCATGGCCGCCCCTCAATACCGCATCGCCCCCAGCCTGCTCTCCGCCGATTTCGCCCGCCTCGGCGAAGAGGTGAAGAACGTGCTGGACGCCGGCGCCGACTGGATCCACTTCGACGTGATGGACAACCATTACGTCCCCAACCTGACCTTCGGGCCCGTCATCTGCGAAGCGGTGCGCAAGCATGCGTTCAAGCCCGACGGCACGCCCGCGCCGCTGGACGTGCACCTGATGGTGCAGCCGGTCGATGCCCTGGCCCTGGCCTTCTGCCGCGCGGGCGCCGACCTGGTGACCTTCCACCCCGACGCCAGCACGCATGTGGACCGCACGCTGCAGCTCATCAAGGGCGAAGGCAAGCAGGCCGGCCTCGTCTTCAACCCGGCGACGCCGCTGGACGTGCTGGAGTGGGTCATCGACAAGGTGGATCTCGTCATGCTGATGAGCGTGAACCCGGGCTTCGGCGGGCAGAGTTTCATCCCGTCCGCGCTGGCCAAGCTGAAGAAGGCGCGCGAGATCATCGACAAGTCCGGCCGCGACATCCGCCTGGAGATCGATGGCGGCGTGAAGGTCGACAACATCCGCGAGGTCGCCGCGGCGGGCGCCGACACCTTCGTCGCCGGGTCCGCCATCTTTGGCAAACCCAACTACCGTGCCGTCATCGATGCGATGCGCACGGAACTTGCGAAGGCCTGAGCACCATGGCCGCCCTCCTCCTCATCTGCACCGCCAACATCTGCCGCTCGCCCATGGCGGAGGCCATCTTCCGCGCCAAGCTGGGCGACGTGTTCAAGACCATCGTCTCGGCCGGCGTGCATGCCGACCCGCGCGGCGGCCCGGTGGACGCGCGCGCCGCGGCGGCGCTGGCCCGCCACAACTACAGCCTGGATCGCAAGTGGCGCTCGCGCCGCGTGCAGCCCGAGGACCTGGGCCAGTACGACCTCGTGCTGGTCATGGAGGCCGAGCATGCCGACGCGCTGCGCGCGAAGGCCGCACCCGAGCACCATGCCCGCATCGTGCTGCTGACGGACTTCGTGCCCGAGCTGGCCGGCCAGGACGTGCCCGACCCCTACTTCGGACCGGTGCAGGGCTTCGACGCCGTCATCGGCATGATCGAGCGCGCCGCGCAGCGGCTGCTCAACGAGAGCCGCGAGGGGCGGCTCAGGATGAGTTGATCAGGCCGCCTTGCTCGCGAGTTCCTCGACTTCACGCACGTCCGGCCCCTTGCCGCTGAAGCGGTCCAGCGCCAGGTAGATGACCGGCGTGATGTAGAGCGTCACCGCCTGCGACAGGATCAGCCCGCCCACCACCGCCAGGCCCAGCGGCTGGCGCAGCTCGGCGCCAGCGCCCAGGCCCAGCGCGATCGGCAGCGCGCCCATCAGCGCGGCCAGCGTCGTCATCATGATGGGCCGGAAACGCAGGATGCAGGCCTGGCGGATGGCCTCGGCGGGCGCGAGGCCCTGGCTGCGCTGCACGTCCAGCGCGAAGTCGATCATCATGATCGCGTTCTTCTTGACGATGCCGATCAGCATGACGATGCCGATGGTGGCGATGATGGTCAGCTCCATGCCGAACAGCTGCAGCGTGATCAGCGCACCCACCGCCGCGGACGGCAGGCCGGCCAGGATGGTCAGCGGGTGGATGTAGCTCTCGTAGAGCACGCCCAGCAGCACGTAGATGACCGCCACCGCCAGGCCGATCAGCAGCAGCTGGCCCCCCTGCGAATCCTGGAACACCGCCGCATCGCCGCCGTAGCTGGTGATGACGCTGGGCGGCAGCTTGATCTCCTCGGTGAAGGCCTCGATCTGCTTGGTCGCATCGCCCAGCGGCACGTTCGGCGCGAGGTTGAAGCTGATCGTGATCGCCTGCAGCTGGCCCTGGTGGTTGACCGCCGTCGGCCCCAGCGTGCGCTGCACGGTGGCGAATGCCGTCAGCGGCACCTGGGCGCCGTCCTTGCCGCGCAGGTAGATCCTGTCGAAGGCGGCCTCGCTGCTGCGGTCCGCGTCGCCGGCCTCCATGATGACCTGGTAGGTGTTGCTCTCGGCATAGATGCTGGAGACCTGGCGCTCGCCGAAGGCGCCGTACAGCGCGTTGCGCAGGTCCTGCATCTGCACGCCCAGGATGGCGGCGCGCTCGCGGTCGATGATGAGGCTGGCCTGCAGGCCGCGCATCTGCGAGTCGCTCGTGATGTCGCGGAAGCGCGCATCGGTGCGCAGCTTGTCCTGCAGCTTGGTGGCCCAGGTGTTCAGCTCGCCCGCCGAGACCGACTGCAGCGTGTACTGGAAGCGGCTCTTGCTCTGGCGCCCGCCGAGCTGCAGGTTCTGCACCGGGCTCAGGTAGACCTGGATGCCGGGCACGGCGCGCAGCTTCTTGCGCAGCCCCTCGAGCACCTGCGGCATGCGCTCGCGGTCGCCGCGAGGCTTCAGGTTGATGAACATGCGGCCGGTGTTGGTGCCGCCGCCACCGCCGCCTCCGCCCACGGCCGAGCTGAGCGCCGCCACGTTGGGGTCGTTGCGCACGATCTCCGCGACGCGGTCCTGCAGCTGCGTCATCGCGGCGAAGGAGGTGTCCTCCGGAGCCTCGGTGCTGGCGCGGATCTGGCCGATGTCCTCCTCGGGGAAGAAGCCCTTGGGGATGGCGATGTAGAACCACACGGTGGCGACGAAGCTCAGGCCGGCCACGCCCAGCACCCAGACGCGGTGGCGCAGCGCCAGGTCCAGCGTGCGGGTGTAGAAGTCGAGCGTCGCCGTGAAGCCGCGCTCGAAGAGCCGGCCCATCGGCCCGTCCTCGTGGTGCGCATGCGGCTTGAGCAGGCGGCTGCACAGCATCGGCACGAGCGTCAGCGACACCACGGCCGACACCAGGATGGCCAGGCCGACGACGACGGCGAACTCGCGGAACAGCAGGCCGATGACGCCCGGCATGAAGAAGATCGGGATCAGCACCGCCACCAGCGACACCGAGATCGACAGGATGGTGAAGGCCATCTCGCGCGCGCCGCGCACCGCCGCGTCGAAGGGCTTCATGCCGTCCTCGACGTGGCGGACGATGTTCTCCAGCATGACGATGGCGTCGTCCACGACCAGGCCAACCGCCAGCGTGATGCCCAGCAGCGAGATGTTGTCCAGGCTGTAGCCGAGCGCGAACAAGAGCGTGAGCGCACCGATCAGCGAGATCGGCAGCGAGGCCGTCGGGATCAGCGTCGCCACCGCGCGGCGCAGGAAGATGAAGATGACCAGCACGACCAGGCCCACCGTCAGCGCCAGCGTCACGTAGACGTCGTGCAGCGACTCGCGGATGGACACCGAGCGGTCGTTCAGCGTCGACATCTTGATGGACGCCGGCATCTGCTCGGCAAAGCGCGGCAGCAGCGCCTTGACCTTGTCGACCACCTGCACGGTGTTGGCGTCGGGCTGGCGCTGGATGGCCAGCACGATGGAGCGCTCGCCCTGGTAGGTGGAGTAGGTCTTGCTCGTCTCGACGCTGTCCTGCACCTCGGCCACGTCGCGCAGGTGGACCGGCGCGCCCTCGCGCGAGGCAACGACGATGCGGTCGAACTCGGCGGCATTGCGCAGCTGCCGGTTGGCCTGGATGGTCAGCGTCTGGCGGGCGCCGTCCAGCACGCCCACCGGCGTGTTGGCATTGGCCGCACGCACGGCCGTCTGCAGCTCTTCCAGCGTGATGTTGCGCTGGTTCAGCAGGTCGGTGCGCACCTTGATGCGCACCGCATAGCGCTTCTGGCCAAAGATGGACACCTGCGCCACGCCGTCGATGGTCGACAGGCCCGGCGACAGCAGGTTCTCGGCGTAGTCGTTCAGCTCGGTCAGGTCGATGGACGGCGACGTCAGCGCCACCAGCAGCACCGGCGCATCGGCCGGGTTGACCTTGCGGTAGCTCGGCGGCGAGGTCATCTCGGCCGGCAGCGCGCGCAGCGAGCGGAACAGCGCCGCCTGCACGTCCACGGCCGCGGCGTCGATGTTGCGCGAGGGGTCGAACTCCAGCGTCAGCGACGTGTTGCCCAGCGTGCTGGTGGACGAGATGGCCTGCAGGCCGGCGATGGTCGAGAACTGCTTCTCCAGCGGCAGCGCCACCGATGACGCCATCGTCTCGGGCGACGCGCCGGGCAGCGACGCGCCGACGTTGATGATGGGCGTGTTGTAGGACGGCAGTGCCGCGACCGGGATGCGGCTCCAGGCCGCCAGGCCGGCGATGACCAGCGACAGGTTCAGCAGCACGGTCATGACCGGCCGCCGGATGAACAGCTCGGTGAGTCTCATTTGCTGGCGCCCGAAGCCGGTGCCGAGGCCGCGCCGCCACCGCCGCCACCGCTGGGCTGGATGCGCAACGGCGTGCCCGGCCTGAGGTTCTGCTTGCCTTCCATGACGACCTGCGCCGTCGCGTCCAGGCCCTCGACGACGGCCTGCTCACCCATCGCCTGGCGAACCTGCACCGGCACGAGCTTGGCGGTGTTGTCGGGGCCCACGACGTAGACCGAGCGCTCGTTGCCGCGCATGATGATGGCCGCCTGCGGCACCACGGTCACGCCCTGCAGCGTGCGCAGCGTGACGCGCACGCGCAGGTACTGGCCGGGCCACAGCGCCTGCGCCTTGTTGTCGAACTCGGCCTTGACCTTGATCGTGCCGGTGGCCGTGTCAACCAGGTTGTCCACGGCGGTGACGCGGCCCTTGATGGGTGCCGACCCCTGCGGTGCTGAACCGGGGACGACGGCCTCCACCTGCAGCGCACCGGCCCGCGTGGCGGCCAGCAGCGCCCCGAGCTGGGTCTCGGGCACCGTGAAGCTGATGGCGATCGGGTCGAGCTGGGCGATGTTGACAAGCGGCGCGGCCGTCGCATTGGCCTGCACCAGGCTGCCCGGGTAGACGCTGACGATGCCGACGCGGCCGTTGATCGGCGCGCGCAGCTCGTTGTAGCCAAGCGTGACCTGGGCCGCCTGGATGGCGGCCTCGTCGCTCTTCACGAGCGCCTGGCCGGCTTCCAGGTTGGCCTGCGCCGTGTCCAGCGCGCTGCGCGACACGAAGTTCTGCGTCACCAGCTCCTGGGCGCGCTTGAACTGGCGCTCCAGATCGCCCAGCGCGGCGCGGTCGCGTGCCAGCTGGGCGCGGGCCTTCTCCAGTTCGGCGCGCTGGGCGCGGTCGTCGAAGCGGAACAGCAGCTCGCCCTTGCGAACGTTCTGGCCGTCCTTGACCAGCACCTGGGCGACCGTGCTGGTCGTCTGCGCGCGCAGGTCCACGCTCTGCAGCGCCGTGACGGTGCCGCTGGCCTCGACGACGACCGGCACGTCCGCCTGCCTCACCTTGACGACCCCGACGTTCTGCGCCGGCGGCGCGCTCGCCGACCCGGCCGGGGCGGCGGCTCCAGGCGTCGCCGGGCTGCCGGCGTCATCCTTGCGCCCACAGCCGGCCAGGAGGGTCAGCGCGAGGCCGCACAGGATCAGGGAAGGGGTCGAGCGCATGAGGCTGGGCCTGCCAAAAGTAATGGGGATTGACTGCAAAAACGGGTCAGCTTAGTCGCGCCGTTTTGCTCGCACATTGCTGGCGGCACCGGTCGCCGCGCTTTTTCGCGCCTCAGCGCTGCAATGCACGCGCCAGCCGGGCGCCCGCGACGGCGTTGTTCTTCACGAGCGCGATGTTGGTCGCGAGGCTGCGCCCGCCCGTCAGCGCCTTGATGCGCGCCAGCAGGAAGGGCGTGATCGCCTTGCCGGCGATGCCTTGCGCGTCTGCCTCGGCCAGCGCCTGGGCGGTGATGGCGTCGATCTCCTCGCGCGGCATGGCCGCGGCGGCCGGCACGGGGTTGCTGACGACGACGCCGCCGGACAGGCCCAGTGCCCATTTCGCGCGGATGAAGCGGGCCTGCGCGTCGGTTTCGTCCATGCGGAAGTCGGCCTTCAGCCCGCTGTCGGGCGTGAAGAAGGCGGCGAAGTTGTCCTGGCCGACCGACAGCACCGGCACGCCGTGCGTCTCCAGGTACTCCAGCGTCAGGCCGAGGTCGAGGATGGACTTCGCCCCGGCGCAGACGACGGCCACCGGCGTGCGCGCCAGCTCCTGCAGGTCGGCCGAGATGTCGAAGCTCTCGTGCCCGCCGCGGTGCACGCCGCCGATGCCGCCGGTGACGAAGACCTCGATGCCTGCCAGGTGCGCGCAGATCATCGTCGCGGCCACCGTCGTCGCACCCAGGCGGCCGGTCGCGATGGCGAACGGCAGGTCGCGGCGACTGAGCTTCATCGCGTCGGGCGACTGGGCCAGTTGCTGCAGTTCCTCGGCCGTCAACCCGACGCGGATGCGGCCGCCGATGACGGCGATGGTGGCCGGCACGGCGCCCTCGGCGCGGATGACGTCCTCGACCTCGCGGGCCGTTTCCAGGTTCTGCGGCCACGGCATGCCGTGGGCAATGATGGTCGATTCGAGCGCCACGACGGGGCGGCCGTCGGCACGGGCGGCAGCGACTTCGGGCGAGAGCTGGATCAGGTCGTTCATCGTTCTTCTAGGAAGCGGGGGGTCAGGTCGGGGTGCACGCTGTCCTCGGTCTGCAGCGTCAGCGCCGCCAGATCGAGGCCCAGGCGGGCGGCGGTGTCGAAGTCATCGCAGTCGCGCAGCAGCGCGGCGCAGATGCCGGCCGACAGCGCGTCGCCGGCACCGGTCACGTCCACGACGTGCACCTGCGGCGCCGCCCAGCGGCGCGGCGTGGCACCGGCCTCGCTGAGCAGCAGGCCGTCGGCGCCGTGGGAGACGAGCACGCGGGCGACGCCGCGGGCATGCAGGGCCGCGAAGGCGGCGGCCGGCTCCGGCGCGACGGTGGCCAGCTCGCCGGCGTTCAAGATCAGCAGGTGCAGGCCGGCCAGCGATCCGGGCAGCCGCTCCATCTTGGCCTCGGACACGGCCACGCAGACCAGCGGCACGCCGCCGGCCTGCGCCTCGGCCAGCAGCAGCGGCCAGGCATCGGTCGGCAGGTTGCCGTCGGCCACCACCAGAGCGGCCGTGGCGCGCAGCGCCTTGCTGGCCTGCAGCGCCCAGGGGTTGAGGCTTTCCACCAGCGGCATGGCGGCCAGGCCCAGCTCCAGGCTGCCATCCGGCGCCAGCACGGCCGTGTAGCTGTCGCTGACATGGCGGCGCAGGCGGATGACGGCGCGCGTGTCGATGCCGACCTGCGCCGCCTGCTCCAGCAGCATGCGGCCGCCGGCGTCGTCGCCCACCGCGGCCACGAGCGCCACGGGCAGGCCCAGGCGCGCCAGGTTCTCGGCGACGTTGCGCACGACGCCGCCGGGCGTCTCGTGCGCTTCGCAGGGGTTGGAGGAGGCGGCCAGCGAATGCGCCAGCAGGCGCAGCTTGCGGTCGATGTTGAGGCCGCCGATGCAGACGATGGGGGCGGCGGAGGGATTCATCGCGCGATTCTAGGAAGTCGCCCCGGCGCGCGTCCGGGGGCTTGCGCTAGGACGCGCGGCCGAACCACGCCGCCATCGCAGCCGCCAGCGCCTGTAGCACCTGCGCATCGGTGCGCCCGCTGCGTGCCCGCACATGGAAGGCATGGTCGGCGTCCTCTTCCAGGTGCAGCGTGGCTGCGTCGCCCAGGCTTTGAACGACGCCTTGCAACAACGCCAGATCGGCCAGCTCGTCGCGCGTGCCCTGCAGGAACAGCATCGGCACCTGCACGTGCGCCAAGTGCGCTGCCCGCTCGATGCCGGGCTTGCCCGCCGGGTGCAGCGGGAAACCGACGAACGCCAGGCCGCGCACGCCCGGCATCGGTGCGGCGGCCTGGGCCTGCGAGGTCATGCGGCCGCCAAAGGACTTGCCGCCCGCGAACAGCGGCGCGCCGGGCAGGCGCTCCCGCGCCGCCGCCACCGCCGCTCGCACGGCAGCGTGGGCGACGGCCGGTGTGTCGGGCCGCTTGGAGCCGCGCTCCATGTAGGGGAACTGGTAACGCAGCGTCGCCACCGACTGGTCATGCAACGCGAGCGACAGCGCTTCCATGAAGCCGTGTTGCATGCCGGCACCGGCGCCATGGGCGAACACGTAGGTCGCCTGCGGCCGCGGCGGCTGCAGCCACAAGGCCGACACCGCGGTGTCGTCGTCGACGGCCAACGTCAGAGGCTCGGAGGTGTTCATGCCCGCGAGCTTACGGAACTTGTGCGCTAGAGTCGCCCGCGGTGCGGCGCCACGCCGCCCACGTCGCTCGGACGGTTCCGGGCGCTCACGTGACACTGCCAATGACTTCCTCTTCTTCCGCTTCCAGCGGCAAGCGCCGTTTCGCGCGCATCGACCGCCTGCCTCCCTACGTCTTCAACATCACCGCCGAGCTCAAGCTGGCGGCGCGCCGACGGGGCGAGGACATCATCGACATGAGCATGGGCAACCCCGACGGGGCCACGCCGCCGCACATCGTCGCCAAGCTCGGCGAGGTGGCCCAGCGCCCCGACACCCACGGCTACTCGGCCAGCAAAGGCATCCCGCGCCTGCGCCGCGCAATCTCGCACTGGTACCAGCGCCGCTACGGCGTGCACATCGACCCCGACCACGAAGCCATCGTCACCATCGGGTCGAAGGAAGGCCTGGCCCACCTGATGCTGGCGACGCTGGACCGCGGCGACACCGTGCTGGTGCCGGACCCCAGCTACCCCATCCACATCTATGGCGCCGTCATCGCCGGCGCCGACATCCGCGCCATCCCCGTCAGCAGCGAGGTCGACTTCTTCGCCGAGCTGGAGAAGACCATCCGCGGCAGCTACCCCAAGCCCAAGATGATGGTGTTCGGCTTCCCGTCGAACCCGACGGCGCAGTGCGTGGAGCTGAGCTTCTTCGAGCGTGTCGTGGCGCTGGCCAAGAAGCACGACATCCTCGTCGTGCACGACCTGGCCTACGCCGACATCGTCTTCGACGGCTTCGTCGCGCCGTCCATCATGCAGGTGCCCGGCGCCAAGGACGTCGCGGTGGAGTTCTTCACGCTCAGCAAGAGCTACAACATGGCCGGCTGGCGCGTCGGCTTCATGGTCGGCAACCCCGATCTGGTCGCCGCACTGGCCCGCATCAAGAGCTATCACGACTACGGCACCTTCACGCCGCTGCAGGTCGCCGCCATCGCCGCGCTCGAAGGCGACCAGCAGTGCGTGAAGGACATTGCCGCCAGCTACCAACGCCGCCGCGACGTGCTCCACAAGGGCCTGATCGAAGCCGGCTGGGCGGTGGACTGCCCCAAGGCCAGCATGTACATCTGGGCGCGCATCCCCGAGCCCTACCGCGAGCTAGGCTCGCTGGAGTTCGCGCGGCAGCTCCTGGAGAAGGCCAAGGTCTGCGTGTCGCCCGGCATCGGCTTCGGCGACCACGGCGACGGCCATGTGCGCTTCGCGCTGATCGAGAACGAGTCGCGCATCCGCCAGGCGGTGCGAGGCATCAAGGCGATGTTCAAGGCGGATGGAGTGCTCAAGCCCTAGCGGCAGCCGGCCTGCATGCGCAGCCAGGCAAGCGCGCGCAGGCTGGCGTCTTCGTCGCTCAGGTCCTCGATGGCCGGGGCGAGTCCCTTCGGGAACGTCCGGCCATGCCGGTCGGCCATCTCCGAGGTCATCACGAAGGCCACCATGCCGTCACCGAGCGGCACGTTCTGGTTCGACGTGGCGAAACCGCCCGTCCTGCGGCCGAAGAACGCCGTCTGCGGCCGGCCCGAGAACGCCACGGCGATCGCCTCGCCGGAACTGGCGGTCTTCGGGCCGAGCAGGACGGCCACCGGCAACCTGGCCACGTCATCGCGCCAGAGGTCGGCTCCATCGGTCTCTCGCCGGTGGATGATCCAGGGCGGGCCCGGCTTGAACGTGCCCACGACCGCGTCAGCGCCGAACAGCGGGCCCAGCCCTTCCAGGCCCGGCCACATGTTGCCGCCCTCATGACCGGTGAGGTCGACGATGAAACCGCAGGCGCCGGCGTCCATTCCTTGCGTCAGGCCAGCCTTGATCGCGTTTACATAGTCCTGAGCTTCCAGGCCGCCCATGGCCACCAGCAAGGGAATGGTGAGCCAGCCCGCCACGCGCTGCTCGCCCAGTGTCTGAAGCCGCGATTGCGGCGCGCGATAGGGCACCGACTGCCCGTTGGCGGTCAGTCGGCCCTGGTCGTCCAGCACGGTGACCCAGCTGTGCCTGTCGCCGAGGGCCTTGAGGATGATCTGCACGCCGGGCAGCGCGTCGCGGCGGGTGCTGCCGTCGATGACGGCGGCCAGGGCCTGCACCGTCGCGAACGGCCAGTCGACTTGCGATGCGCTCCTGGCTCGCGCCTTGACCTCCCGGATGGCCGTGTCGAGCGCGTCGATGGTGGGCGTGGCCACCATCGCGCGCAGCGCCCGCAGCACTCGCGTATTGGCGTGGGCCGGGCCGGCCAGCAAATCCGCGTCGCGAAAGCGTGCGCCTCCGCGAACGACGATGCGGTAGCGCACGGCCTTGGCAAGGCCTCGTCCGCGCGCCACCTGGGCAAGTTGCTTCCAGCGGTCAGGCGACGCCACGCAGTCCGTCTGCTCGCGAATCACCAGCTCGTCGCCACCGCTGAGCCCCGGGAAGCCGATCTCCAGGCCGACGCAGCTGCCACGCTCCGTCGTGAACGTGGCCGCCAACACGAAGGCTCCCTCACGCCCCGGCGAGTTCAGCGGCTCAATCATCTCCAGCGTGGCGTTCTCGACCCACAGGCCAGGTGTGTCCGCCTCGCCGCGCGCTGCGCCCCGAGCGTCGGTGGACTTGTGCACCGTCCATTCGCGGCCACCGAGCGACAGCACCGGATCGGCGGCCTGCGCCGCACCACACCACAGCAGCGCCATCAAGGCCGTTGATCGGATTGTTCTCATACGCCCTCCCTGGGCTGTCCCGTTCGCACTTCACAATGCGCCGCTGATGCTGCGCAGCGTGTGCGACAGGAAAGATTTTGAGCCCCGACACCCCGCTCCCGCCCCTGGCCTGCATGCTCGACCTGGACGGCACATTGATCGACACATTGGGCGACTTCGTCGCGGTGCTCGGGCTGACGCTGCGAGACCTCGGCCTGCCGGCCGTCAGTCGTGATTTCGTCGCGCACACCATCGGCCGCGGTGGCGAGCATCTGGTGCGCATGACGCTGGCCGAGGCCGGTGGCGAATCCGAGTTGTTCGACCGCGCCTGGGCGCTCTATCAGCAGCACTACGCCGGAGTGAACGGCGAACATGCCGCCGTCTACCCCGGCGTCGTCGAGGGGCTGGAACTGCTGCGGGCAGCGGGCCTGCCGCTGGCCGTGCTGACCAACAAGCCCGCCGCGCCGGCACGCGAGCTGCTGAGGCGCAAGGGGCTGGACGGCTATTTCGCCCACGTGTTCGGCGGCGACGACTTCCCGCGCAAGAAACCGGACCCGTTGCCGCTGCTCAAGACCTGCGAAGCGCTCGGCACGCCGCCGTCAGCGACGTGGATGATTGGCGACTCGCGCAACGATGCGGAGGCCGCGCGCGCGGCCGGCTGCCCGCTGATCCTGGTGACCTACGGCTACAACCACGGCGAGGACATCCGCGCCGTGCCGGCGCTGCGCCATGTGAGCCGTCTGGACGAGATCAGCGCCGGCGCTCTTTCTTGATGCCCAGCAGCGCGTCCTTCAGGTTGTCGTCGGCCGGCTTGTCGCCCAGCCAGATGCGCAGCAGGGCGGTGAAGAACTCCGGCTCCTTGATGGTCTCGCCGATGGGCTTGCCGTTGAGCACGACGGTGGAGCCCACGCCGGGCACGTAGTCGACCGAGAAGCTGTCGCCGCTGTTGAGCTGCCTGCGGCTGGCGAAGATCTCGCTGAGCTTGAGCACGCCGTTGATGGACTTGACGAACTCCTCGCGCGGCGCGTTGGCTTCCATGCCCTTGGTGAAGAGCTTGCCGAGTTCGTTGCCGTCGATGTCGCGCAGCATGTGGATCTGGATGCGCTTGGGCCCGGGGGCGGCCAGCACCTCGGGCGTCGTGCTGGCCTTGCTGGTCAGGTACAGGCCCGCCGTGTAGACCTTGACGACGAACTTGTAGCGCACGCCTGCGCCATTGAGTGCCAGCTTCTGGCCGGCCAGGTCCAGCGCCGGTTCGTACTTCACGTTGGCGACTTCGACCGCCTGGGCCCAGGCCGCTGTGCCTGCCAAGCTGCTCGCGGCCAGCAGGGCCGCGACGATGTATGCGCGCATGTCTCGCTCCGTTGTCCTGCCGCGATGGCGGCGTCTTCGTGAACCGAAGTATGGCGCGTCAAGCCGAAAACCCCGCTGATACACTGGCCCGACCATGTTCATCACGCGCAAGTACATCACGGGGTCGAGCGACCGGGGAGCCTGGCCCTGGCGTCCCTGGGCCACCGCCGATTGATGCCGCTTGGCGCGCCCTGACGCGCTCTTCCACGCGTTGCCCGTCCTCCACCGGGCTGCACGCCAAGCCCTGAAACTGTCTTTCAAGGTTTGAGACGTGATCACCGAACTCGAATTCCAGAGCCTGGCCGCTGAAGGCTACAACCGCATCCCGCTGATCAGCGAGGCCTTTGCGGATCTCGAAACCCCGCTGTCCCTGTACCTCAAGCTCTGCGCCCCGGGCTCCGGCCCCTGCCGCAACAGCTTCCTGCTGGAGTCCGTCGTCGGCGGCGAGCGTTTCGGGCGCTACTCCTTCATCGGCCTGCCGGCACGCACGTTGATCCGCGCGACCGGCCAGCGCAGCGAGGTCGTCACCGACGGCGCCATCGTCGAGACGCATGAAGGCAACCCGCTGGACTTCATCGCCGCCTACCAGGAGCGCATCAAGCCGAAGATCCCGTCCGGCCTGCCACGCTTCTGCGGCGGCCTGGCCGGCTACTTCGGCTACGAGGCGGTGCGCGCCATCGAGAAGCGCCTGGACCGCGATCACAAGGGCGAGTCACTCGGCACGCCCGACATCGTGCTGCTGCTGTCCGAGGAGGTGGCCGTCATCGACAACCTGTCGGGGCGCCTGTACCTCATCGTCTGGGCGGACCCGCGCCAGCCCGAGTCCTACTTCCGCGCGAAGAAGCGCCTCACCGCCCTGCGCGACAAGCTGACCTACTCGGTCAGCGTGCCGCGCGTGACGCGCAGCGAGGCGCACCCGGTGACACGCGGCTTCGCCAAGGCCGACTACCTGGCCGCTGTCATGAAAGCCAAGGAGTACATCGCCGCCGGCGATCTGATGCAAGTGCAGGTGGGCCAGCGCATCTCCAAGCCCTACAAGGCCGAGCCGATCGCGCTGTACCGGGCCCTCAGGGCGTTGAACCCCAGCCCGTACATGTACTTCTACGACATGGGCGACTTCCAGATCGTCGGCGCCAGCCCGGAGATCCTGGTGCGCGAGGAGCATGCCGGCGACGGCAGCCGCAAGGTCACGATCCGCCCGCTGGCCGGCACCCGCCCACGCGGCGCGACGCCCGAGCGCGACCTGGCGCTGGAGGCCGAACTGCAGGCCGACCCCAAGGAGCGCGCCGAGCATCTGATGCTGATCGACCTGGCGCGCAACGACATCGGCCGCATCGCGCGCACCGGCAGCGTCAAGGTGACGCAGGCCTTCACCATCGAGCGCTACTCGCATGTGATGCACATCGTCTCCAACGTCGAGGGCTTGCTGCGCCCCGAGGTCGGCCAACTGGACGTGCTGAAGGCCACCTTCCCCGCCGGCACGCTGACGGGTGCGCCCAAGGTGCGGGCGATGGAGCTGATCGACGAGCTGGAGCCGGTGCAGCGCGGCATCTACGGCGGTGCCTGCGGCTACCTGAGCTTTGCCGGTGACATGGACCTGGCGATCGCCATCCGCACCGGCATCATCAAGAACGGCATGCTGTACGTGCAGGCGGCTGCGGGTGTCGTGGCCGACTCGGTGCCGGAACTCGAATGGCAAGAGACGGAAGCCAAAGCCAGAGCGCTGCTGCGCGCCGCTGAACTCGTCGAGGAGGGATTTTGATGAGCCCCCACGTTCACTTCGTTCACTGCCCCCCGAGGGGTATGGCCTCCCTTGGGACGGCCCAGCGGGAGTCCAAATGCTGCTGATGATCGACAACTACGACAGCTTCACGTTCAACATCGTCCAGTACTTCGGTGAACTGGGCGCCGACGTGAAGGTGGCGCGCAACGACGAGATCACCGTGGCCGAGATGGCCGCGCTGGACCCCGATCACATCGTCTTCTCGCCCGGCCCCTGCACACCCAACGAGGCGGGCGTCTGCGTGGAGGCCATCCAGCATTTCATCGGCAAGAAGCCGCTGCTGGGCGTGTGCCTGGGCCACCAGGCCATGGGCCAGGCGCTGGGCGGCAGGATCGTCCGTGCGCAGCGCCAGATGCACGGCAAGGCCAGCACGCTGACGACCGACCAACGCGGCGTCTACACCGGGCTGCCCAAGGATTTCTCGGTGATCCGCTACCACTCGCTGGTCATCGAGGAAGCCACCTGCCCGGCGGTGCTGGAGATCACGTCGCGCAGCGAGGACGGCGAGATCATGGGCGTGCGCCATCGCGAGCTTGCCGGCACTGCCACACCGCTGGAAGGCGTGCAGTTCCACCCCGAGTCCATCCTCAGCGAGCACGGCCACGCGATGCTGCGCAACTTCCTGGAGCTCAGGGCATGAGCGACTACGCTCCATCCCCGGGAAGCGGTGGCGACGCGGTCGTCGACCTGCGCAGCGACACGGTCACCAGGCCGACCCCGGCGATGCTGGAAGCCATCGCCGCGGCCCAGGTCGGCGACGACGTGTTCGGCGACGACCCCACCGTCAACGCGCTGCAGGAGCGCGTCGCCGCGCTGCTCGGCAAGCAGGCCGCCCTCTTCATGCCCAGCGGCACGCAGAGCAACCTGTGCGCGCTGCTGGCCCACTGCGGCCGGGGCGACGAGTACATCGTCGGCCAGCTGGCGCACACCTACCGCTACGAAGGCGGGGGCGCGGCCGTGCTGGGCAGCATCCAGCCGCAACCCCTGCCCAACCAGGCCGACGGCACGATCAGGCTCGACGACATCGCCGCAGCCATCAAGCCCGACGACCCGCACTTCGCGCGCACGCGGCTGCTGGCGCTGGAGAACACCTGGAGCGGCCAGGTGCTGTCCACGCAGTACACCAACGCCGCCTGCGAACTGGCCCACGCGCGCGGCCTGGCGACGCACCTGGACGGCGCCCGGCTCTTCAACGCGGCCGTGGCCTCCGGCCGCAGCGTGGCCGACCTGGCACGGCCGTTCGATTCGGTCTCCATTTGCTTCAGCAAGGGCCTGGGCGCGCCCATCGGCTCGATGCTGGTCGGCTCGCGGGAGCTGATCGCCCGCGCCCACCGCATCCGCAAGATGGTCGGCGGCGGTCTGCGCCAGGTCGGCCTGCTGGCGGCGGCGGCGGACCATGCGCTGACCCACCACGTCGACCGCCTGGCCGACGATCACGCGCTGGCCAAGCGGCTGGCGGACGGCCTGGCCGCGCTGCCCGGTGTCACCGTCACGCCACCGCAGACGAATATCGTCTTCGTCCAGGTCAGCGACGGCCGCGGCGCCGCGCTGCTGGAGCACCTGAAGTCGCGCGGCGTGCTGGCCACCGGCCTGATCGGGCTGCGCTTCGTCACGCATCTCGATGTCGATGCGACCGGCATCGACCACGCCATCGCCGCCGCCCGCGAATTCCTGGAGGCTTGAGCATGTCGATCTCCACGCTGATGACCTCGCTGTTCGAGCAGAAGGCCGCCATCAATCGCGAGTTCTTCGTCGCGCTGGCCGGTGCGCCGTTGTCCCCCGACAACCGCCACATCGCCATCCGCACGCTGAACCACATCCACACGGTGGACCGCATCTTTGCGGCCCATCTGCGCGGCGAGCCGAACGGCTTCACGGCGAGCAACACCACAGCGACGCCGACGCTTCCCGAACTGCGCGCCGCGGTCGAGCAGGTTGACGGCTGGTACGTCGACTACGTGCGTGCCCTGGCACCCGAGCAGTTCGAGGAAGTGCTGAGCTTTCGCTTCACCGACGGCGACGCGGGCCGCATGAGCCGCGAGGAGATCCTGGCCCATGTCATCCACCACGGCGCCCACCATCGCGGCAACGTCGGCATGCTGATGAAGCAGATCGACCAGCCGCCGCCGCGCGATCTGTTCACCCGATATCTGCACCAAAACCAGCCCGAACGGCGCGAGGCCGGGTCCTGCTAGCGCTACGGGAATCGGATGCGTTGCCACTCAAAAGCCCGCGAGCAAGGCGCGAAGTCGAAGCTGGGTTCGTCCCCAGCGAGGCTTCGCAACGCCGCGCGCGGGCTTTTGAGTGACAACCCTTCGGGAGAGTGTCTGCGCGGGCGCAGGGCTAGGTGTGCGACGCCGCCATGCGCCCGCGCAGACACTCTCGCATCGATTCCCGTAG
>Ga0307411_10000060_pt1 | contig 32592 bp, 20 predicted proteins | sample DK1Ometagenome_2_FD_203712 | JGI IMG/M metagenome (GOLD analysis project Ga0307411, IMG submission 203712) | Maize rhizosphere microbial communities from greenhouse at UC Davis, California, United States - DK15-O-1 | ecosystem: Host-associated > Plants > Roots > Rhizosphere > Soil | place: USA...
CGTCAAACGCCGCGGGAACCGCCGGTATTATCAGCGCCAGGACGTGCTGATGATCCGGCAGATCCGCGCGCTCCTTTACGATCAGGGTTTCACCATCGGCGGCGCGCGTCTGCGCTTGTCCGGCGATGAAGCCAAAGACGACACAACCCAGTACAAGCAGATGATTCGGCAGATGATTGCCGAATTGGAAGATGTTCTGGTGGTACTCAAGAAATAAAAAGCTGCGTATGAATACTTCCAGTTTTCAAATGCTTGCGATATATTCTTGAGCGTTCTTCGAGGTGAAGAACGAAACGCAACATAAGTCGGGGCGTAGCGCAGTCCGGTAGCGCACTAGCATGGGGTGCTAGGGGTCGAGTGTTCGAATCACTCCGTCCCGACCATATAACTCTAGAAAATCCAATCACTTAGCGGTGATTGGATTTTTTATGCATTCTTGTTTTTTTGCATGTTCTCATTTTAGGCCTTCTGGTTGCCAATTGGTTGCCAATTGAGATTGACTTAAGTCTCAGCTATGAGCATTTTGCTAGTACGTACGCGGTGCATTTTAAAGCACTCCCTGCTAGCTGTTGCTTTTGTCTAGCGTCTGCTTCAGCTCAGTCGGAATAGGATAGGTACCACATAAATGACGACGTTATTTTTTCCTGGTCAGTCAGTTCACAAGGGTGGCTACTAATGGACATGCTCTGGAAGCAGCTCTCACCCTCGGGTTACTCATGGGAGAGGGATGCGCTGGAGTTTGCCAAGCAATTGCTCCCTGACCACGATCCGTATCGTGCGTGGGCCAACTTCGAGTTTATTGCGCAGGATGGCTCCATCAACGAAGTCGATCTGATGGTGCTAACGCCAAAGGGTATGTATCTCATCGAAATCAAATCCCATCCCGGTGTCATCGGAGGGGATGCCGCCAACTGGGTTTGGGAAAAGCCCCTGCCCAAGGGCGGACAAAAGATCTTCGATAACCCCCGTCTGCTGGCACGGCGAAAAGCACAAAAGCTGGCTTCACTGCTGAAGCTTCAGCCGTCATTTCATCGCAGCAAGGAGACAGTGCCCTTTATTGATGCGCTGGTATTCCTGTCAGCTGAGAATCTAGTCATCAAGCTGGAAGGCAATGCCCGTCAGGGTGTTGTTAACCGTGCTGAGTTGCTTCGCGAAATCACATTTGTCGACGAAAACTGGAGGCACCGGCAACTCACGGCCTACACCGCTAAAATAGTCTCGCGTGCCGTTGAAGAGGCCGGCATCAAAGAGTCCGTGCGTATGCGCCGGGTGGGTAGCTACGAGCTACAAAGTCTGCTCGACGAGTCCGACACTTTTCAGGAGTGGTTGGCTCTACATCCGGAACTGGGCGTGCAGCGCAAAGTGCGCATTTACCTGACACAGGGTAAGCCACAGGAAGAAGTGTTGCGGCTCGAGAAAGCTGCCAAGCTGGAGTTTCGTCTGCTTGAAGGTATCGAGCATCCAGGGATTCTGCGCGCTCACGAGTTTCAGCAACACGACAGCGGCCCTGCGCTGGTCTACGAGCACGATCCCAAAGCATTTCGCCTTGATCATCTCCTAATGGATCTGGGTAAAGATCGCCGGCTGGATACAGGCCAGGCCGTCTATCTGCTTCGACTCATCGCAGAAGCGGTGCAGTACGCGCACGGTCAGAAGCTATTTCACCGAGGCCTTAGCCCCCAGTGCATCTGGGTTAGGTCGCAGGGTGACGAGAAATACAGCGTTAAGATCAGTAACTGGGTAACTGCACAGCGTCTATTTGAGAGCGAGTCGAGAGATATCAGTGCTCTTACACGTTTGAGTAACCTCGTTCATGAAGACGCTGGGCCCTATGTTGCTTTGGAGGCGCACACAGGGGCTGCAGATGGTGTCCACATGGATGTCTTCTCGCTCGGAGCGATCGCTTACCACCTATTTACCGGTAAGAAGCCGGCACAAACCGACATTGAGCTTCTGGACAAGCTACGCCGCGGCAACGGGCTACAAGTAACCGATGAGATTAACGGTGCCAGCGAGACCATGCAGCACTTGGTGCAGTACGCCACACATCCGGACGTGGGAAGTCGATTGGAATCGGTCAGCGAATTTATCAATCGACTGGATGATCTGGAAGACGAAGTTAGCCAGCCAAATACGCTGCGTAGCAATCCAACCGAGGCGCGTAAAGGTGACCTTCTTCCAGGAGGAATTCAGGTTATACAGCATCTCGGCAAAGGAGCTTCTTCAGTCGTATTCCTAGTCGACTATCAGGGCCAGTCTCGGGTGCTGAAGATTGCCTCCACGCCAGACCACAACAATCGTCTTATGAAAGAAGGCGAGATATTGGCCAAGCTACGCCACCAGGCCATTGTTCCCTATTACAAGACCCTGGACGTCGTAGGGCATACAGCCCTGTTACTCGATTATGCGACTGAGGGCACTCTGGCTCAACGCTTGCGCCATGTAGGTGCTGTACAGTTGGAGTTGCTTGAGCGCTTCGGTGACGACTTGCTAAGTGCAGTGGTGCACCTTGAAGACCAAGCCTTGGTGCACCGCGATATCAAGCCGGAGAACATTGGTTTGGTGAAACAAGGCAGCGTCCTCCACCTGATTCTCTTTGATTTCTCTCTTTCCAGTGTAGGTGCCGACAATATCAGCGCCGGTACCCTGGCCTATATGGATCCGTTTATCCGGGATCCCGGTCGCCGTCGATGGGACGATCATGCCGAGCGATTCTCCGTAGCACTGACACTTTATGAAATGGCGGCGGGCGCTTTGCCTGGGTGGGCTTCTTCGGAGGGGCTGCCGCATCAGTTGGAAGGTGAGCTTGAGGTCGACCGTACGGTATTCGACCCGAGCATCCGTGATCGCATGGTTGAGTTCTTTAAGCGCGCCTTAGTACGTGATGTGCGTAAGCGTTTTGCCAGTGCAGGCGAGATGCTGCGTGAGTGGCGCAAAACCTTCCATGCTGCACGCAGTGAATCGCTGCACACGACTCATCAGCCGTTGGAGCGGACTTGCCCCATCAGTGAGGCTCAGCTGGATACGCAGATCGGCTTGCTGGCATTGACCCCACAAGCACTCGACACCCTCAGTCGCCGCAATATCAATACCGTTGCGGATCTGATCAAGCTGAATCGCTCTCGCGTTCGGGTTTGGACGGGGGTTGGGGTGAAGACTCGCAATGAGCTGTCTGATGTCATTGGCCAGCTTCAAGCTCGTCTTTTGGAGGGCCAACAAAATCAAGTGTTCGATAGCGACGACACCGGTGTGGTCAGCGTCGACCGTTTGTTCCAGCAAGTCCTGCCAAAGTCGACAGACCCGATCCGAATGAGCTTCCTTAACGAATTCCTAGGTCGGTTGGCTGAAGACGCTCCTAAAGGTGTGCATAACGTTCATTGGCCGACACCGACGGCCATTAGCGGTCACCTTCGCATCGAAACGCTAGTCGTGCGTGAACTGATCGACAAGGTAGTGACCCAGTGGGGCAAGACCAAGGCCATTACTGATCTGCGAGAGGATATCGCCGGACTGCTGGAAGAAAACGGTGGTGTGATGACGGCTGTTGAAGTCTCCGATGCGATCTTGTTGCGGCGTGGCTCGGTGCAGGACAGCCCACTGCGCGAGCGTTGGGCCTATGCCGTTGTGCGTGCCGCTGTAGAAACAGAGCTGGGCAAACAGGGGGGGCGCTGGCTATTGCGTCGCTCGGGTAACCGTTGCCTGATCGTTGACAATCGTCAAGGTCGTGGTGAAGAGCTGGGCGATTACGCCTGTGATCTAGGGAGTTTGGCGGATGAGTGTGCTCGTCAGCAGCCGTTGTTGGCCCCCGTGCGCACATTGGAAAAGATTCGTGCTATGCCTGCGCCAGAGTCATTCGCTGGGCTAAGTAACCACCGGCTTATGCGCTTGGCTGCTGCTGCTTCTGAAAGCGCAGCCTTGTCTAGTCGTGTTGAGTTCTATCCTCGGGGCATGACGGCGAGGTTTGCGCTGGAGCTTGCCCAGGGTGCGCTGTTGGGTAGCAAGGCGCTTACGGTCAAGGATATTCAGACTCGCGTGGCTGGGCGCTACCCAGCCGCGCAGGAGTTACCTGGCCGGCCGGAGCTTGATGAACTGGTGCACTCGCTCGATATCGGGTTTCAGTGGAATGGCAGTTTTGAGTTCGCCAACGGCGCCAAGGGTGGCTACTGCCTGCCGAGCGCTGGCATGACTAGCTTTGCAACGGCCGGTTCCACCCACTACAGCCAGACTCACCAAGGTGAAGACGACACCACGACCCTCAAGTCGGTTAAAGAGCTGGGCCTAATGCTGGAAAAGGTGGTGATGGCCTCCCACTTTCTGGCCCTGACCGTGAGGCCTCGCCAATGGTGGCAAGCGCAGGAAAAGCTCTGTCGAGACTATCCCTTCAAGCGCATCAGCTTTGATGAACTGTTGTTGCGTCATGTGCAGGCGGTTTGCGCCAGTATGCCCAATGGACCGGACTGGCAGGTGGTGCTCAAAGCGGACGCTGCCGAGCGCAGCTCACGCGACTGGCAAAACCTGCAGCGGCTTGTGCAGCGAGCGTTGCCCGGTATGGCTGAGGAAATTCTGCAAGCCGGCCAGCCAGTGCTCCTGACAGAGCCTGGGCTGTTGGCACGTTATGAATTGATTACTACTTGGCTAAACGATCTACGCCGACAACTGATGAGCGTGAGTGGCCGCACCGGTGTTGTCGCACCTGGATTGGTCCTGCTGATAGCGATTGATACTCAGCGTTCAGCGGCCATGATCGATGGCGCGTTGGTGCCTACCGGAGCGGGTAGTAAAGAGTTTGCCCATATTCCCAGTAGCTGGTTGGAAAACGACCAGCAGCTACCAGAGGCAGTTAAAAGCACTGCTTAAATGAAATTTACAGGAGGGCTCACGTCTCTGGAAGTTGGTCCTCCTGCACAAGGATTTACCTGTGATTAATCGTGCCGATTTACTGAAAAGCCTACAGACACTGCTGCCGTATATCGAGAAAGACATTCTTGTCTACAGCGATGCCAACGCAGACCTGCGTGAGCATCTGCAGAGCGAGTATCGCGCTGCTGTTGAGGCTGAGCGCACTGCTGAACACTTCGTATCTTGGCGGGAAGCACAAATAACCCAGGCCGCTGTGGCCTGGGTGTTGACCTGTGTATTTGTGCGTTTTCTGGAGGATAACGGCCTACTGAGTGAGCCGGTGCTGGCTGGGCCAGTGAGTGATGCTCAGGGTAGAAATGCTCGTCAGCAGGCCAGAGAGCGTATGGTGGCTTACTTCAACGAGCGCCCTACCTTTGAGGAGCGCCACTATCTGCTCGATCTGTTTGCAGAGCTGGAAAAGTACCCGGTTATCGCTGAGCTTTTGGATCATCGTCATAACCCTCTGTCGCATATCCCCGTTTCCGCCGATGGTGCCAAGCGCCTGATCGACTTCTTCCAGAAAATCGACGCAGACAGCGGTAAGATCCTGCACGACTTTACCGACCCGGAATGGGATACCCGTTTTCTTGGCGACCTGTACCAGGACTTATCCGAGTCAGTGCGCAAGCGCTACGCGCTGCTGCAAACTCCCGAGTTCGTCGAGAGTTTTATCCTCGACTACACTCTGGAGCCTGCAATTCAGACGTTTGGTCTACCGGGCCTGCGGCTGATCGATCCGACCTGTGGTTCGGGTCACTTCCTGCTAACCACCTTCGAGCGGGTGTTCAACCAGTGGCTGAAGCGTGAGCCAGGCACCAACGCTCGGGAGCTCGCGCAGCGGGCGCTGGATGTGGTGCATGGCGCCGATATCAACCCCTATGCCATTGCTATTTGCCGATTCCGTCTGCTGATCGCTTCCATGAGGGCCGCAGGCAGCACTAAGATCAAGGATGCGCCCAGTTTCCATTTCAATCTGGCCTGTGGGACTCACTGTTGCACGGTCGACGTTTTGAATGGCAGGGGCAGGGCATCCAAGGTGGATTATTGGATGAGCGAGAGACGCATGTTTACGAAGTTGAAGACTCTGAAAAACTCAACAAGATTCTTGGACAGCGCTACCACGTAGTGGTGGGTAATCCTCCTTACATTACTGTTAAAGATAAGGCGCTAAATCAGGCATATCGGGACAAGTACCTAACCTGTCACCGAAAATACTCGCTGGGCGCACCCTTTACCGAGCGTTTTTTCGAATTGGCGTTTGGGGCGGAAGGCAATCAACCCGCTGGCTTTATGGGCATGATTACCGCCAGCAGTTTTATGAAACGTGAGTTCGGAAAGAAGCTGATTGAAGACTACCTGCCGCGTAAAGATCTTACTCACGTGATTGACACCTCTGGGGCCTTTATTCCAGGTCACAATACTCCTACGGTAATTTTATTCGCACGTAATCAATCACCTAGAACAGATATTATTCGCGCTGTTCTTGGTATTCGTGGAGAACCGGGTACACCGGTTGACGCGGCATTAGGCAAGGTTTGGTCATCCATCGTAGATTTGATGCCAAGCGCTGGTAGCGAGAATGATTACATTAGTGTTGTGGATCAGGAGCGTAGGTCTTTTGCTTCTCACCCTTGGAGTGTGGGAGGAGGGGGTGCTGCCGATTTAAAGGATCTTATTGATAATGCTGCTGTTTCAAAGTTTGGAAGTCATTGTTCAGGGCTCGGCTTCGGCGCGATCACAGGCGAGGATGACGTTTACTTGCTTCCTAAAAGTGACCTTCAAAAGAGTATTGATTCAAAATTCACCAGGGGCTTTGTAGAAGGTGACGCTGTTAGGGATTGGTCTATTTCATCAAAGGTGGATTGCGTATTTCCTTATGATTCTAAGGTTGAGGCAGGTATTGATTGCCAGATGGAACGTAAGTTTTGGCCAGCAAAAACTATTTTGAAAAGTCGTATTTATTTTGGTAAGACTCAGGCGCAGAGAGGATTGGAGTGGTATGAGTACGGGTACATTTCCAAGGAAAAATGTGCTGCTGAGCATTTGATATCCTTCGCCTTCGTTTCCACCCACAACCACTTTGTTTTAGATCGCGGCGGCAAGGTGTTTAACCGTACTGCGCCAGTGATCCAGCTTTCGCCCAAAGCTTCAGAATCCGATCACTTCGCCCTGTTAGGGTTGCTGAATAGCTCAACTGCCTGTTTTTGGGGGCGTCAGACCTTTTTTGGTCGTGGCGGCTTTTCTGACGGAAAATGGCAGGAGCGAGTTGAGTGGGATGGCACCAAATTAAAGTCTTTCCCCGTAGTCGAGGATCCGAAGAAAAAAGCAATTATGCTTGTTGCACAATTGGATCAGCTGTCTCAAGAACTTGTACAAGTGGATCCTTTGGTGGTGCTTAAGTCTTTAAATGCAGACATATTTGGCCGGTTGAAGGCTGCTCGTCAGTTGGAAGCTCAAATTCTTGGCCAGATGATTGCGCTACAAGAGGAGCTGGACTGGCATGTTTATCAGCTGTACGGATTGATCGATGAGGACCTTTGTTACACAGGAATTCCACCTGCAATTGAGCTTGGTCAACGTGCTTTCGAGATTCTGTTGGCGAGAAGTATCGAGTCCGGCGAGTCTGAAACTATCTGGTTTGAACATCATGGCAGCAAACCAATTACTGAAATTCCGTCTGACTGGCCGGCTGATTATCAAAAGTTGGTGCAAGCACGTTTGGATGCGGTGCAGAACAACCAGTGGGTTAAGCTGATCGATAACAAAGACCACAAACGTCGCTGGACGCGTGATAGCTGGGAAGATCGTCTGAAAATTGCGGCCAAAGATTGGTTGCTCGACAAGTTTGAGCTGGTTTGTCAGTCACCGGAGCTTCAAACCTGTGCTCAACTGGCTGACCGTCTTCGCCGTGATGCGGATATCAGCCACGTGGCAGAGGTTTACTGTGGTTCTGATATGTTTGATCTGCAGGCTTTAGTCTCCAAGTTGGTTGATGGTGACAGTGTGCCTCAGATGGCCTCCGTTCGCCTTAAAGCCGATTCACTGCCGAAATTCCGTGCCTGGCAGGAAACCTGGGATAAGCAACGTCTCGAGGATGCTATCGATGCCAAATCTGGTGTAGATCAACCGCTGTCCAAAGAAGACGCGCGGGATCCTGAAAAGAAAGCCAAGTACGAACTGGCCATGGCCCAAGCGAAGCTGGAGAAGGCCGAAAAGTTGGGCGGCATCCCGTTGCCTCCGCAATACAAGTCCACTGACTTCCGTAAGCCTAGCTACTGGCCACTGCGTGGCAAGCTGGATGTGCCCAAAGAGCGTTTCTTCTCGCTGCCTGGTTGTGAAAAAGGCGGCGACAGCACGCTAGTAATCGGCTGGGTTGGTTTGAACCATCTGCAGCGGGCGCAGGCCATTGCTGCCTGGTATTTAGATCGTAAGGAAAGCGAGGGCTGGGAAGCGGAACGCCTGATACCAATGCTGGTGGCGCTGGATGAGCTGATTCCCTGGTTGAAGCAGTGGTACAACGAAGTGGATCCGGAGTTCGGCGAGCGCATGGGGGATTACTACGAAGGCTTCCTGCTTGAGGAGCTGCGTAATCTGGAGATTACGCGGGCGAATCTGCTGCAATGGCAACCTGCGTCTATTGCAAGTAAACGTGGCGTTCGCAAGACAAAAGCAACCGAGCTGAATTGATTCTGGGGTTTGACGCATGACATTGATTAAAGAGCTGATCGACATCCCTGAAAAGGTTCAACGGGGTGATTTCGTCCTTAACCTGTCCAGCGGATTAGCCGATGCTGCTATCAGTCAGACGTTAGAGCAGTATGTAGTGACGCCGCAACTGCAGCGATCCTTTGACGATGCCCTGAGCTTCATCAAAAGCACGGTTGTGGGTAACCAGAACCGTCAGAAGGGTGCTTATCTGCATGGAAGCTTCGGCAGCGGAAAATCGCACTTTATGGCGGTACTGCACCTGTTGCTGCAGGGGAACGCTCAGGCTCGGGCGATCAACGAGCTGGCGCCTGCTGTAGCCAAGCACGATGAGTGGCTGCAGCAAACTAACATCTTGCTGGTGCCTTACCACATGATCGGTGCTGCGAGCATCGAGGCTGGTGTACTGGGTGGCTATGCTCGCCATATCAAACACCTGCACCCGAACGCGCCCGTGCCTGGTTTTTACATGAGTGACCGGTTGTTCCGAGACGCCCGGCAACTGCGCGGCAATATGGGGGATGAGGCATTTTTTGCCACGTTGAATAATGGGGCCGCCGCGGCCGAGAATGATGGCTGGGGTGATCTGTCGACTGGTTGGGATGCGGCCAGCTTTGACGCGGTGCTTAATGATCAGGCAAGCGCGGACGACAAGTCCCGGCTGGTGGGCGACTTGATTGGTACCTTTTATAGCTCCATGGCGGATATGGCTAATAGCGAATACGGCGGATATGTCGAGTTCGATGAGGGCCTGCGCATCATGACTGAGCATGCCAAGGCGCTGGGTTACGACGCGATCATCCTGTTCTTGGATGAGCTAATCCTTTGGTTGGCTAGTCACCTATCTGACCAGCGCTTCATTGCCAACAACATCCAGAAAGTGGTGAAGTTGGTTGAGGCTAGCGAGCTACGTGCGGTGCCTGTGGCTAGCTTTATTGCCCGTCAGCGTGATCTGCGCGAGTTCGTGGGCGATCAGTACAACGGTGCCGAGCAGCAGGCGCTGAGTGACTCGCTCAAATACTGGGATGGCCGCTTCCACACCATCACCCTGGAGGATCGCAACCTGCCGGTCATCGCCGAGCGTCGCTTGCTGAAGCCGATCAACGCCGCTGCCAAGGCGGAGATCGACAGTGCCTTTGCAGCCATGGATGCGGGGCTTCGCAGTGAAGTGCAGGAAATTCTGCTTACCAACCAGGGCGACCGCGACATGTTCCGCTCGCTCTATCCGTTCAGCCCGGCCTTGGTACAGGCTTTGGTGGCGCTGTCGTCAGCGTTGCAGCGCGAGCGCACGGCGCTCAAGGTCATGCTAATGCTGTTGGTTGATCAGCGCGAAAGCCTGGAGCTGGGGGGCTGCATCCCCGTCGGTGATTTGTACGACGTGATTGCGTCTGAGGCTGAGCCATTTTCGGAAGTAATGCGCATGCATTTCGACAATGCTCGCCATCTGCTAGAGCGCAAGCTGGTGCCGTTGTTGGAGGAAGAGCACAACCTGAAGCTCGATCAGTTGCAGGCGCTGCCAGTCAACGACCCAGGTCGTCGAGCCTTTACGAACGATATGCGCCTGATCAAGACTCTGCTGCTGTCGGCGCTGGTACCGGAAGTTGAGTGCTTCAAGCAGCTCACGGCCAACAAGTTGGCGGCGTTAAACCATGGCACCATCAAGTCACCGATTCCCGGCCGCGAAGCGCAGGCGGTATTGCAGAAGTGCCGAAAATGGGCGGGCCGGGTAGGTGAAATCAAGATCAGCGATGACTCGAACCCAGTCATTGCTATCCAGCTTTCAGGCGTAGATACCGAGAGTATTCTCGAACAGGCGAAGATCCATGACAACGATGGTGCGCGGCGCAAGCTGATCAAGGATCTGCTGTTTGAGGCCTTTGGCGTACAGGACGACAACCAGCTGTTTATCGAGCATCCGTTCTCGTGGCGCGGCACCCGTCGTACAGTCGAGGTGATGTTCCAGAATATCCGGGAGATTTCCGACTTCACCACCTTCGAAGCTCGTGGTGATGACTGGAAGGTGCTGGTCGATTTTCCCTTCGACCAGGGTAACCATTCACCTGCGAGTGACAGGGCACGCATCCAGGAGTACGAGGCAACCGGCAATGCCACACAGACCTTGTGCTGGTTGCCATACTTTCTCAGTCAGTCGGCGCAGCGCGATCTGGGCACTTTGGTCACGCTTGAACACGTACTCAAAAGCGAGGACCGTTTTGTCTCCTTTAGTAAGCACCTGAGCCCTCTGGAGCGGGCACAGGCGCGTACGCTTCTCGATAACCAGCGCAGCCAGCTGCGCCAACGCATTCGCGATTATCTGATGGGCGCCTTTGGTGCTGCTCAGCCCATCCCTGGCACGCTGGATGACTCGGTACCACTGGAGAGCCAGGTCTATTCACTGGAGCCGGGATTTACTCCGCAGCTGCCGGTTGGCAGCAACTTGCGGGCGGCCTTTGAGCATTTGCTTAATCAGGCTTTAACCTTCCAGTATCCAGATCATCCCGAGTTGGATGGTGAAGTCAGGCTGGCTGATCTGGGCAAGGTGATGGAGCAGCTGCGCCGGGCGGTACACGCTAGCAATGGCCGGATTGATATAGACACGCCGCTACGCTCAATCATGCGCTCGATTGCCCAGCCGCTGAGGCTTGGTGAAATGCACGAGCGGCACTTCATTTTCAAGGATGACTGGCCGAAGCAAATGACCCGTGAGCTGGCCAAGGATGAGTATGCGGGTGATCCTGTGACGGTGAAGCGTCTGCGCTACGCCATTGATCAGCCGACGCCGAAAGGGTTGTCGGATATCGTGCAGAACCTGCTCATCATGGTGTTTGCCGAGCACGGCCAATATGCCTTCACAATGCACGGCCAGGACTATGAGCCAACGCTCAAAGATATGCCGGATAACCTGGTGCTGATCAAGCAGGACCTGGCGGAACCGTTTATTTGGAAGCAGGGTGTGGATAACGCGTCGGCCATCTTTGGGCTGACGCCTAACAAGCTGCGCACAGCCAACCATCAAAATGCACTTGAAAAGGATGTGTTGGATGAGGTCAAGCGCCACGCTGGGCATTGCGAGGAACTGGTTACTGAGCTCAAAAGTGCATTGAACCGTGTTAGCCAGAGTTCGCAATGTAATCGTCTGCGTAACGCCGAGTATGCCGTCAGCCTGCTTAAGGCACTGCAATCTAAGCAGGGTGCAGAGTTGATTGCTGCGCTGGCCGATATTCAGCCTCCGACTAACGCGATGGCGCTGGCGAAAAGTATCGTCAGTGCGACCAGCGTAACCCAGGCGATCCAGGACAATAACTGGCAACTGCTGGAAACCGTATGGAATTCAGGTGGGGCTGAGGCGCTGCGGATTAAGCAGCGTGTCAGTACAGCACTGGCTGCTGATGAGCTGGTGACGGCGCTGGCGCAGGCGCTTCGCCAGGCACAGGCTGATGCTACCGCACAGCTGACACGCAACCTACCGCCGGCTAATCCAGAACCAGGCAGCCCGCCTACGGATACTGGCGGCAAAACTTTTGGCGGTAAGAAGATTCTGGAGCAGGTCCAGCAGAGCGGTTTGACTAGCAAGCAAGCTCGTAGATTGTTCGCTGAGATTGAGAGCAAATTGAAGGACGGCTATGTGCTTGATGTGAGTTACAGCATTGTGCGCACAGACGGGGCCGAGGGCTAAGGTGATGTCGATCATGCAGGCGAACGCGACATTGCCGATTCCGGTGCTGACTCAGCTGCAGGCGGTTTTTCAGCGTGATGTGGAGGCCGACTGCATTGCATTGGTATGGCCCCATCCATTGACGACGCCGGTTGTGGAGCAAGTCGTTGAAGGGCGTAGGATCCGGGCTGTGTACTGCGTTTCTGAACTGGCGATGCGCGATGCGCTGGTCAAGCACCACCAGGATCGAAAAGATCCTTTTGAGCGTCTTGTGCTTCTGTCTGGCTTTGCTGAGACAAAGCTTTCGATGGATGTACTGGCCAGGCTCTGGAGGAACGAGCCCCAGCGGATAAGCCCTTGGAAGACCTTGCAGCAACTAATTCGTGTCAGGGATATAGATCCACGCCTGACGCGCAAGCATGGCCGGTGGGTAGCTGAAGCAATGCTTAATGGTGTCGAGCGTTACCAAGGGAAAATCAGTTTTGGTGAAGTTCTTGATGAGGAGACAGCGTGGCGCGCTATCGCTATGGCCCATCTGAACTATCAAGAAGCGACGCTAGATCTGCAGTCGGTGCTGAGCTGGAGCACCAAGGTAGATGCGAGCGCGTTGCTTACGGCATTGCCAGGCGATATTCGGGACAACCTTGGTGATTGGTTGGCCCGTGGTTTACCGGAAACCCATGAGGTGGTGTCTACGCTACTGTTGAATGATCAGGGCAGTGATCTCCTTTCTGTGGCCCTGGCCTGTTCCGTATTGTTTTCTTCGGACATTGAACGGTTGCATGTATTGGATGTAAGCCAACTGCACATCAGTCGCGGAATATTCCGTGAGCGTTTTTTGGGCGGTAAGAAGATCGAGTTCCGCATGTTGCAGCCACTGGGTGAAGTGGCTGTTGCTCTGGTGAAGCATTGGATCGGTGCGCTTGCTTTCCCCAGCTATGCACGCTACTTGTCAAAAACGGAGCAGATCCTTGCGAGCTTGGATATGCAGGCAGTTGCTGAGCATTCGGCGCTTCTGCCTTGTGGGCTGCAGGCACGCTTTAACGCTTTTGCTATCGCTCTGGATCAAGCCCTCGATGTGGGTGCCTGCATGGATGCAGAGTTTGCTTTGCAGCAGATGGAGATGCATTGCCTCTCGGGATTGGACCGATATAGTGAGACTGTTGCGCGGGCGAACATGGCCATGCGGCTGCTCCGCTGGCTTAAACGTACGCCAGCTGCAGAGGGAACTGCCGTCAGCTTGATCACCGATTACATTAATCAAGGAGGTTTTTGCGACTGGGCGCGAGCCGAGATCTGGGCGGGTGACGCTCATGATGCTTTGAACTCCGTGTACCAGAAACTTTCCGGGCAAGTTGGGCGGTATCGGGAGCGGCAAAATCAGGCCTTTGGTCAGCAGTTGGCAACCATTGCTCGTGGTGATCATCTGCCGGCCCGACTTATCCCCGTTGAGCGCGCCTTGGATAACCTGGTTGTGCCGCTGGCAGAAAAAGGGCAAGTGTTGCTGCTAGTGCTGGACGGGATGAGTGAGGCGGTTTACCGACAACTGAGTGAAGACCTGGTCCGTAATAACTGGCTGGAGTTGCAACCGATTGAGACCCAGGGCGATGCCTGTCTGATAGCAGCACTTCCTACAGTTACCCAGGTCAGCCGGTCTTCGCTGTTGTCAGGTGTGCTTTGCGAAGGTAATGCCAATGATGAGAAGAAAGCTTTCAGTGGTCATTCGCAGCTGAAAAAACTGGCATCTACCAAATTTCCGCCGCAGGTCTATCACAAGCAGGATTTGTCGCAGTCTGGATCCGGCAGTTTGCACAGCAGCGTCAGGGGGGTGATAGCGGGTACAGAGCACCGGATCTTGGCGGTGGTGATCAACGCAATTGATGATCAGCTGTCCAGCAGCTCGCAAGTCAAGGTGGACTGGTCGTTCGAAACAGTGGCCTTGTTTCGCCATGTGATGGAGGCTGCCCGGGAGGCCGGCCGCGTAGTGATTGTTACCAGCGATCATGGGCATGTGTTGGACCATGACTCGGTTTACCAGCAGTCTGCAGACGATAACGGTGAGCGCTACCACCCGGTAGCTCCTGGCATTGCTCCATCCGAGCTGGAAATTCTGGTATCAGGCGAGCGAGTGGTTACTGCTGGCAAGCAGGTGATCCTGCCTTGGTCTGAGCGCTTGCGCTATACCCGAGCCAAAAATCATGGTTATCACGGTGGCGGTTCTCTGCAGGAAGTGGTGATACCGCTGGGGGTGTACATCAATGCTGCTACCCGTCAGGTCCCTGATGGTTGGCGCGAGGTCCCTCGTCGACTTCCTGATTGGTGGTACTCACCTAGGGCGTCTAACGCCGAGACTCTTAGCGCATCTGTGGAGTTATCGCCCGTTTCTGTCAATGTGCCTGTTAAGAAAGCTGCTGGGAAGAAGCAGGCGGCTGACGAAGTGATCGACGATATGTTCGGCTTTGGAGCTCCGGTGCTATCAGCGAACAAGAGCACCTCGCAGGCTGCTAGTGGCGACTGGATTGGTCTGTTACTCAGTTCGTCCGTCTACCGTCATGTGCGAGAGCGGGCAGGTCGAACGGCGATTAGTGACGAACATATGCAGGGGCTGCTTAAGCTGCTGGAAAAGCATCACTGGCAGGTCATGGAAGCTGTGATGTGTTCTGAGTTGCTGATTCCAAAACTTAGGATTCGTGGTTTCCTTGCAGGAGCACAAAAGCTGCTCAATGTGGATGGCTATCCGATTCTTTCCGTTGAGCGTGATTCGCAGACGATCCGGCTAAATGTAGCGGACCTTAAGAAGCAATTTGAAATTCAATAACTACAGGGTGTAGACATGTCGATTAGCAAGCAACGACGTCAGGATATTCTAGACGCACTGCGCCGGGGGACTGTGCCGCAGTACGGACTGGATGCTTTGGCTGTCGGCTTGCAGTCCTTTGAGCGCGCGTTTGACGAGGAGTTGGAAAAGGTCAGCCGGGGTGGGGCCATTTTCAAGGCTATACGTGGGGAGTACGGTAGCGGTAAAACCTTTGCCTCACGGTGGCTGCGTGAAAAGGCGCACCGATTAGGTTTTGCCTGTGCCGAAGTACAAATCTCCGAAACGGAGACGCCATTGCACCGGCTTGAGACTGTCTATCGCCGGCTTATGGAACGTCTGACTACACCCGACATGCCCTCCGGTGCTTTCCAGAATATCGTCGAGTCTTGGTTCTATACCTTGGAAGAGGATGTATTAGCCCAGCACGACATTGATCCGAATGATTCCGAAGCCCTGATCAATGCGACTGATGTGCTGATGGAGAAGCGCCTAGGCGAAGTAGTGCGTTCTGCACCGGCTTTTGCCCTGACCCTGCGCGCCTATCGCCGGGCTCTTCTGGAGGGTGAGGAGGAGATCGCCAACGGTCTTTTGGCATGGATGGCGGGTCAGCCGAACATTGCCGCAGCAGTCAAACGCTACGCGATGATCAAGGGCGATATCGACCATTTCGGTGCATTGAGCTTCTTGCAGGGTGTGCTGACCATCCTGAATGACTCCGGGCACCCAGGGCTGTTGTTGGTGCTTGATGAAGTTGAAACGCTGCAGCGTATGCGTGGAGACGTACGTGACAAAAGTCTGAACGCCTTACGCCAGTTGATGGACGAGGTAGATTCGGGCCGCTTCCCTGGTTTGTATTTGGTGATCACTGGAACGCCTGCTTTTTTCGATGGACCTATGGGTGTCCAGCGCTTGTCGCCTCTGGCTCAGCGTCTGGCGGTGGACTTCACCACTGATGCTCGCTTCGATAATCCTCGGGCAGTACAAATTCGCCTTCGTGGCTTCAGCCTTGAATCCTTGGAAGAGGTCGGCGGTAAGGTGCGCAACCTATATGCCGAGAACAGTGCTATGGCAGAGCGCATTCTCCGGCTTGCTGATGATGACTACATCGCTGAGCTGGCAAGAGCAGTGACTGGCAAGCTTGGAGGCAAGGTCGGAATCGCGCCGCGGATTTTCCTGAAGAAGCTGGTAGGTGAGGTTCTAGATCGCATTGATCAGTTCGAGGACTTTAATCCGAGGCAGCATTACGCACTGACCATCTCTGATACCGAGCTGACAGCGGTCGAGCGGGCTAATAGTGGGGCAAACTCAGTTGATGATATCGAGCTCGATCTTTGAGCTGTTTGAGCGGAGCTTTGCCGCATGAGTGAGTTCGACAAGCTCCATCCTGCTTTGCAACACCATATCGTCAACTCTCTCGGCTGGAACGGTTTGCGGCCGCTGCAGGAGTCAACCATCCAGCCCGTTCTGGATGGCGAGCATGCGATTTTGCTGGCTCCGACAGCAGGCGGCAAAACCGAAGCGGCAAGCTTCCCAGTCTTTTCACGCATGCTCAGTGAAAGCTGGGAAGGGCTATCGGTGCTCTATGTCTGCCCGATCAAGGCGCTGCTCAATAACCTCGAGCAACGGCTGAGTTACTACGGGCACCTCCTTGGTCGCAGCGTCGCCCTGTGGCATGGCGATATTAGCGCTGCGCGAAAAGCCAAGATTGTTGCATCGCCCCCTGACATTCTGCTGACAACCCCTGAGTCGTTAGAAGTCATGCTGGTTTCCGGCAAGGTTGATCATCAGCAGTTGTTTGCCAATGTGCGAACGGTGATCATTGATGAAGTGCATGCTTTCGCTGGGGATGATCGGGGTTGGCACTTGCTGTCCGTCCTTGAGCGAATCAGTGTGCTGGCGGGACGGGAGCTTCAGCGATTGGGGCTCTCCGCTACTGTCGGCAATCCCGAAGAGCTCTGTGACTGGCTCGCTGGTGGCTGTAGTGCGCGGCGTAGCGTGATCAACCCTCCTGCTGAAAACAATGTGATTCCCGATGTCCAGGTTGACTGGGTGGGGGCGCTGAAGAATGCGGCCGTTGTGATTTCGAGATTGCATAAAGGAGAGAAGCGTCTCGTTTTCGTAGACAGTCGCTCAAAGGTCGAGGAACTCGCGGTAGAGCTGCGTGGCCTCGGGGTGGCGACCTACATATCCCATAGCTCATTGAGTCTGGAAGAAAGGAGGGCGGCCGAAGAGGCGTTTTCCCAAGGCAACGATTGTGTGATCGTTTCTACTTCGACGCTGGAGTTGGGCATTGATGTGGGAGACCTTGATCGGGTTATCCAGATTGACGCGCCGTACACTGTCGCTTCGTTCCTGCAACGCATTGGTCGAACCGGACGTCGTGCTGGCAGCTCTCGGAATTGTCTGTTTCTTGCTACCAAAAAAGATGCGTTTCTGCGCGCGTTGGCATTGTTGCAGCTTTGGCGCAACGGGTATGTAGAACCAATCGAGCCACCTCCAAGGCCAATGCATATCTATGCTCAGCAAACGATGGCTTTGGCGCTTCAGCAAAAAGGCATCATCGCTGCCGATGTAGATCAGTGGTTAGGCCGCATGCCCGGATTTGCTGACGTAGCACAAGCAGATCGTGCCGGTGTGGTCGGCTACATGCTTGGAGCTGGAATATTACACTCCGATGAAGGCCTGATTGGCATTGGTAAGGCTGGAGAGAGGGCGTTTGGCGAGAAGAATTTCATGGAACTCTTTTCGGTATTTACGACGCCTCCCATGGTTAAGGTTTTCTGGGGTAAGCAGGAATTAGGTGAGGTTCATCAACTAACTTTTGCTGTCCGTGATAATGGGCCAGCACTGCTAACTCTTGGCGGGCGCAGCTGGCAAACGACCTATGTCGACTGGCCGCGCAAGAAGGCATTTGTCGAGCCATCAGAGGCGCGTGGAAAATCGCAGTGGGTCAGTGATGCGCAGCCGTTGAGGTATGAGCTTTGTCGTGCGATTGCCGACGTTCTGGTCTCCGAGGTAGTCCCGGACGGGCTGTCCCTTAGGGCGCAGGGGCTGCTGGCCGATCTCAGAGATCAGTACGGATGGATTGAGTCAGGCAAAACCACCATGATCCTTCAGGCCGATGGCAATGCGACCTGGTGGAACTTCGCGGGTAAGCTATTGAACTCAGCGATAAAGGATGTACTTAGTGATCAGGCCGACAAAATCACTGCAGATAATGAAAGCTTAGAATTCAGGCATGTGTATTCAACCGAGACTCTGATTAATAAGATTCGAATGATTCTTGCTGGCAACGCCGAGCACTTAGCTGTGTTGTTGGATGAGAATTTTGTGCAGGAGCTGAAGTTTTCTGAGTGCCTATCTCAAAAGGAAACTGATCGTGAACTCAGCCAGAGATATTCCGTTGATAGAGACTTTGAGCTGTTTCGTGTCATGCCAATGGCGGTGTTAGTCGTGAAGGACAGCAGCTACCTTTAGCTCCAAAACAGGCTTGCTGTGGGCGCTGACCTTATAGCCAGTGCTGAGGCACTCCCAGGCCGTAGTTCTTGGCAACGCTATGCAGTGTGGCGATGATCTCGGCGTGCCGTGCCTGATCGATCGGCTGCCAACTGGAGCGACTGTCTAGAAGTATTTTCAGCTCGCCCAGGTTGTACATGCCCAGTCGATGGAAATTGCCCCAGCTGGGTTCACCGAAGAGGTTATAAATAACCACGGTAGCATCACGCTCACTGGCTAGGCGCTTATCGCCGGTCAGCTTTTCAGAAGCCTCATTGGCTTCGTCACGGTCGTCGTAGGTGTTGAGGAGTTTCATGAGGTGTCTTAGGTATGAATTTGGCGGAATTGTACCTTAAGCCAAGCTATAACCGGTTTCGTCGAGCCAACGGAAAAATTTGGGAGATACGAAATTAGGTCAGCATGATCTGAGTCATCGAATGTCATTCTGCTGCAATTCAGGCGAAGTAAAGGTGTATTAGATCGACAATAGTTCCTCCTGACCAGTTTGCGAGCTCGAGTGCTTTGGCTCATGCCTCCAGAGGCACCGCTTCAATCGAACATCAATGCCCGCGTCAAACTAAGATCATAATCCGTATCACCCAAATGGCTAGCCATACACATCAAGCCAAACCCCACTGTCTTATGCTTGCTCCAAAGTCGTTCAAGATTTTCTACCAGCGGTAGCAAGCACTTTTCTTCGTAGGGGGTGAGCTCGTAGTCGCTAGGCTGCGAGCCAATCGTGTCGAAGTAATCGTTAGCCACCAGCTCTTCCTCTGCATCCGATCGCAGACAAGTCATTTCATCGTAGGCGCTGTAACAGGTTTCGCGCTCCTCGGCCATGAACGCTTGGAACTCGGCTTCGTCGTCGGGGAATTCCTCCCTCAAGTCATCGGGTACATCGCCCAGGCTTTTTATGAGCTTCCCACGATAGTCCTGTTTGAGTCGGGCAACGAAGTAATCGAGGCGATCGAATTTATCGGAGGTGTCCGATAACCATCCGGCTTTGACGTTCAACCATCGCGCATCACTGACTTTATCCATCAGCGTGTCCAGGTCGCTTCCCAGTGGAGTACGGCCGAATACCGTTTTCAGGAAATCGTGCTGCTTGTTGAACTCGTCGTATTGTTTTTCGTAAGCAGAACCTATTTCGTTCGCTTGTTTGATCGTCATAGGTAAGGCTCGTTTGGACTGCCTAAGAGTAGGGCGGTGGTCTGGAAAGTGGCCGTGATTCAGATAACGAAAAACCTGCCAGGTCGTTATTCTTCGATGCCCATTACCGTGTATACGCCGGGCTTGACCCGCACGTACTGGACTTTGGCACCTTTTCCAACACTGAATCCATCCGCACCTGTCTTTCCATCTTGTGCGTTGTTGGCGACGGTGGTCCCAATCGCCGACTTCTTGAAGAGCTCGAAACCAATCCGATATTTTTCCACCAGCTCCTTACCCTCGGGGCACATTACCCGGCGTCGCTCCGAAGTCAGCTCCTGAACCTCGAAAGGGTCGTTCAGTGCACCATTACGTGTTTCCAGCAGAATTGATTCATACAACGTCATGCTTTTTTCCTTAGAGGCAGGCGGTCAGAAGGAATCCTGACCGCCGGGATTGATCGTTAATGCGCGGGTGAAACACGCTCATTGTTAAAAAACGCGAACCGCACCAGCCGCCGTAGGTAGGAAGAGCCAAGCCTCTGTCACAGGTTTGCCGGATGCCGCCTCAATCGCTTGGGCATAGGCGTCGAGTTGGCCGGCATGTTCTTGGGCCAGCCGCTCCCACTGTGCCTCTGGAGATGGATTGGATTTATGGTCAATCAGTACCCAGCCATCTTTTGTATCCAGCAGCAGGTCAATCCGTCCATTCAGTACCTGCCCCGAGGTGAGCAACTGTTGCACCGGGTACTCGGCCATGGCTTCAGCCTGCGGCCACCGGGACTCGATCCAGGCATGCAAGGCAAATAGCTGATTGATGACCTGGCTGGCGCTCACATGCTCATGTACTTCATGGCTCAGCAGCAGGCGCTGCACTTCGTCCAGGACGACGGGACGGCTCGGATCTGTAAACGAAAGGCACAAGCTGGCGTGAATCGCGGTCCCCAATGCACTCATTTCCGGGCTGCCCTGCAAGGCAATGCGGGTGCCGATTTGGCATTTTTCGCCGGCGCCTGTCACCGATCGGATGACGCTACTGGACGGCTGAAAGCTCAGTTGCATACGGGGCTCGGCAACTACCAGTGGGGCAAACCAATACAGATTTTGCACGGCAACTGCGATAGATTCTGGCGCATTGCCGACGGTCAGTGTTCGGCAGTCGGCCGGCATCGTTTTTCCACTAGGTAAACTCAGAACCTGCTCGCCTGGGGTCGTCATCAACCATGGCGCCTGGACGCAGTCGAGCCACTGCCCGGTTGTTTTTTTGCCGGAACGTGCAATCACCAGCAGGTCGCGGGCGCGGGTCATGCTCACGTAGAGCAGGCGTTTTGCTTCTTCAACAGCTTCCTCTCGGCACGTTTGGGCCAGGCTGGTCTGCTCGAACTTCTCGGCCAGTGGGACCTTCTGCTGTTTGCCTAGAGGCCAAGGCCAGTAGCGGATGAAGCGGTCGTGCAATGGTTTGTGCGGATCGAACGCGCTATTGGAGCGCGAAGAAACGGACCATAGACGGTCGCCAATATCGCGAGCCAAATCCATCAGGATGACAACCGGCCATTCCAGACCTTTGCTGGCGTGGTGGGTCATCACCTGAACGGCGTCCAACGCCGGTGTGGCCAATGCATCATTGTTAGCGCTGGCCGTTTCGCCCAACCAGAGCACCAGCCCGGAGATAGATGCAGCCCCCAGCCCATTTCGGCATAGGTCCTCATATTGCTGCGCCAAGTCGATTATTGCGTCGAGGTTGGCCATGCGCTTTTGAGCCTGTGCTGGCGAGGTCGACCAACTCGTGACGCGTGAAGGTAAGTCACACTCAGCGATTAAGCGCTGCAACGCTTCCACAGGAGTCAGCAATGGAAGGTCCGCGCGCAGCCGCGCCACTGCCGCAACCAAGGGGTGTGCCCGATAATCGTCGACGTCTTGCTCGCGCCACAGCGCTTTTGGATGACCCGCATGCAAATAACGCAGGCGTTCCGCAACCCAGCTCTCCGGCTCTTCTGCCTCAGCCAGCGAAACAATCTGTGCGGTAGCCAGGGTATCGAAGGGATCATTCAAGCGACGCAAGCACGCTAGCGCCAGGGTTGCTTCTGCGGTAGCCAGCAATCCCGGCTGGGCGGTGGAGCAGGGCATGCCTGCCGCGGCAAGGGCGGCGGCCACTTTGGCGACGTTGCTGTGGGAGTAGCAAAGTACGGTGATATCGCCCAACCGGACGTCACGGATTTCCTTGCTGGTTTTATCGAATACCTGATGCCGGTTTTTCACTAGTTGACCAATGCCTTCGGCCAACGCACTCACATGCTGCTCGGCATTGCTGCCATCGAGTAACCAATTGGCGAAGGCGGGCCCGGGCAGTTGGTCCGCTCGAGTAGGTATCAGCTGAACTTCGTCAGGTGGCAAGCTGTTGGAGAACGCTGGGCCAAACACTTCGTTCGCCAGCTCGACCAGCTCCGGTCGTGAGCGCCACGAGTTGCGCAACACCTGTTTCTCACCGCCCATTTCGGGTAACGCGTTCAGGATGGCCTGCATCAATGCACAGTCGCTGCCACGGAAGCCATAAATGGCCTGCTTGATATCGCCTACCCAGTAAACCCGTTTGGCAAAGCGCGAAAGCTTCAGGAAGACTGCCAACTGCATCGGGCTGGTGTCCTGGAACTCGTCAACCATGACCAGATCAAGTTCTTGCTCCAGCACCTGAATCACGGCGGGGTTGTCTAGCAGTTTCAGCAATGCGTGTTCCTGGTCGGCAAAGTCCAACACGCCGAGCTCAAGTTTGCTCTGGCCGTACACGTGCAATGCGTCGATGGCCAAGGTGAACACCTTTTCCAGATACACCGTGATATCGCGATGCAAGTCCGTGTGTTCTGCGTAGCGCTCTACCGTTTCGGTCAGGCTTGCAACCAATGGCTTGAGCTTTGCTTCCGGGGCCGATTTGGCCAACTTTGCCCAGGCACTCCAGCGCGCGTTGCCTTGCAGCAACTCACGGTGGAAATCCATGAGCAGGGATACATAGTCCGCCGTAAGCTTTATCTTGCTGTTAGCAGCGATCAGTTGTCCAAGCACATCAGGAATGATGCGTAGGAGCTCACCACTCAAGTCGGTTTTGGTCGCAGTGGGAAAATGCTCAAGCATGTCCTCGGCATTGCGGACAGCAAAGCCACGCGCCAGATCGAGGTCGATGTCGTTGGTGCGTAGCTGATCTAACAGTCGGCGCAGTTCATCGAGCCAGTTATTGCTCGCATAGTCGCCCTGTTGATGAGTGACTTCTAAGCCCAGACGGCGTGCGATGGCAAGGAAGGTGTCCATGCTTTCACCATGCAGGACCCGATCTACTGCCTGATTGAGCAGCACTTTCGCCTGATTCTCTTCCAGGACTCGTTGTTGTGGTGGCATGCCTGCTTCAAATGCGAAGCGCTCAAGCAATTGGCCGCAAACGCTGTTGACGGTGCCTATCCGGGCTTGCCCCATAGAGGTCGCCAAGCCAATCTCACCTTTTTTGAGCAAATGGCTGCGTACTCGCTCGCGAAGTTCGGCCGCCGCTTTTCGTGTGAAGGTGGTGGCAATAACGCCTGCAGGTTGGACCTGCTGACTGAGCAATTCCTGGTGCAGAATCTCTGTGAGCCGGTGAGTTTTTCCGCTGCCGGCGCCTGCGCTGATAAAAGTGATGTGCGCGTTCTTAGGCATTGTCATTGCTCCCATCCGGCCAGGGCCAGGTAGTCGTTGTAGGCTTCCTTGAGGTATTCCATTGGCATCGCTTTCTCGGGCGGTGTTGAAGCCTCGTCCTCTTCAATGCTTTCCAGTGCCACTTCAAAGACGCCCGCAGTGATTTGCGCCTGACGCCATTTCCAGGCCTCGGTAAAGCTCTGCCAGAGTTCGGGCGTGGTGCTTGGCGGATTGGCGGGCACCCGTTCCGAATCGGCAAATACGCGGTCATCCGGTGTCAGCAGGCGGGCGGACTCCAGAATGAAATACGCCACGGACGGCAACGAATTGGTCTCCTGACGCAGCAACTCGGCATAAATCGCCAGTTGCAAATGGCGGTTCGCTTTGAGTTGTTCGGGATATTTTTTGCCGCCGGCCCACTTCATATCGACGATGGCTCGATGCCCGTCTTCTGTAGTCAGTACCAGGTCGGCAGAACCCGCCAGAGCGCCTCCAGCGAATTGCCCGTCCAACGCCTGCTCTGCGGTTACAACGCGGACATTGGCATTGGCAAAGTGTGCTCGCAGCTGGGTCATTGCACGCAACACTCGGTGGCGCAGGGTCGACAGATCAGCACCGCGCCCCTCCATCAACAGCACTGCCCCTTCTTCACGCACCACGCGCGGGAAATGAGTCGAGAACCACGCGGCGAAGGCTGCCGCGTCCATGGTCAGCGCGTCGGCTCGGCTGAAAAAGTGTTCAGCTAAACGGTGAGCAAGCGAACCGTTCAGAAGAAAACTGTCGCTCAGACTGAGACTCTTGGATGCCTGAATCTTGGCTCCGTATTGCAGCAGCCATTGGTAAGGGTTGAACAGCAGCAGGTTGAGGCTCGAGAAAGAGGCTTTTTCTGGCAGAGCCAGTGGCATGTCTGCCGGCAGCTTCCACCAGCGTTTGCGCACTGGTAGGGGGGTCGACGGTTGTGGCTGAAATAGGAGGCCGGGCGCAAACAAAAGGTCCTCCAGCGCATGTACTTTTGGGTGCTGAGCAACCGTTTCGATCATCTGCCAAAGTGGGTGACTTTCCTCGTGTGGCGGCGCCAGCACCAGCGTTAGATTGCGGTTCGCGACCAGCAAAGGCCGTAGCCAGTCTTGGGCCGCTTGAGCCAGCAGCGTTCCACCGTCGGGCAGCGCCACTCCTGCATTTGCGAGTTGCAGCAGTTCCGCCTTGGACCACGGCGAAATGGCAGGCAGTGCCGGCATGGCCAGATTCCACCACACCACCGTGTCCGAGCTCTCAATGGCGGCCCCCGGGCGGGAAACGGTCGAATTAGCGCCGACCTGGGCGGCCAGTAACGGATTATCCGTGCCACTCGCAGTGGCCTGTTCGATCACCTGCTGCAACTGCCGCGGACGCAACCGCTCGACGCCTTGAAGTTGAAGCGTCTCTAGTGTTTCCAAAGCAGCTTCGCACTGCGCATAACCCGCCCGAGCAGCTAGGCTGTGTGCGGGTTCTTCGTGGCCCAGGCGCGGTTGAAAGAACGCCAGCAAGCGTTGGACACGCACCAGCACTTCGCTCAGCGGCGCGCCTTCATCAACACTGAACGTGGGAGCTTCGAGCCAGTCGCCAATGGATGTCCGAACACGAGGCGCTTCGGCACCGTAGTGTTCTGCGATGCGCTCCAGGACTGCTTCCCATTCGGCTCCGACAATACCCGGCATACTCGATACCTTGGTCGCCAACTGTCGACGGGCAAACAGCCGAATCGGGCATATCGGATGGGTCAGAAACTGTAATAGCGCCGGGTAATTCAGTGGCGCCCAAAGCAACTCCATTGCCAAAGGCAATACCTGTAGGGCCGGCCGCAAATCGCTGCTGCCATTCAGGCCATGGCGAGCTTGGTTTGCACCTACTAAATGACCATCAAGGCAGCCGCCTTCGGCACCGGCCACCAGCAAGGTCTGCACGCTTTCATCCAGCGAGCGGCTCAACCAGCTCGCCGCCAACACTCGAGTCTGTGCCTGAACTACCTTTACCGTGCCGTCCTCTTGCCACGGCATCGGTATCACGCGCTCACCGGCAATGCTCTTGCGCAGTTGCGTCTGCAACTGGCCTAGGAAGCCTTGCGCCGTGCCCACGGGCACCTCAAGGCGCCCGTGTGGGAGTTGATGCAGCACCGCTTGCCAACCAAGTGGGTACACCTCCCAATCGTCAGCCAGCAGCACATTCTTGATCGGTGGTCGCCGCACAGCCAGAGCCGCGGCAACATTGTGCAGGCGTTGCCCAATCGATGGCGCGACTACCTCGCGGGCTTTCATCTCTACCTCGGTAAGGTCCTTCAGGCGTTGGCTGGCATCTGCCTCCACGCGCCCATCCCAACCGTACAGATACAAGTCATCTCGCCAAGCCAGCAATGCAGCGGACACACCCAGTTCATCAGCGGAAAAACTGGCGTTGTAGAAACGCTGTGCGTTGTTGCAGTGTGCCAGGCAATCCCGATACGCCGCTGTACGCTGCGCCGCGCAAGGCTGGCGTGCTGTCAGGCCCAGTTGGGTTTCCAGAATATCCAGAAATCCCTGTGGCCCGACCGTCAAAGCGCCCAGCTGATTGCTCGCCCGGGTTGCCCGTTGACCATCGAGTTGCATACCGAACGTGATGAGCATTTCAGACACGTTGACGCTCCTTGTGAACGTTGAGGGTTCAACACACCGCTATCGGTGAGTTGTTGTAACGACCTAAAGACGAAACACATTTAGCGGCTGGCGGCTACCGTACGAACGAGGTGCGACGGATTGCGTCGTGGTCGACACGTTTGTCAGCGAAGGCGCTGTTCTCGCCATATTTGCGACTTATCCAGGATTGAGCCAACTCAGGGCTCCATGAACACGTAAGGCGAGGTTGGGGTGGTGGGCATTGCGTTCGTTGTGGTGGCGAGTCTTGAGCGACTGGTAATCCATTCCAGGAGTTTCCTTGGGGCAGAGGATGTCGCTTGGCCTTGGTTATCGAGGCTGTATCGGCGGATTAGGCTCAGGCTTGAGCATTCGGGGATACTCAGTCCAGGTGCATTCTCGCGCAGTGTGGCGATAAGCTATCACTTGTTGAGGGGAGGGATCCACAGGTGGAGAAACGTCAGCGAACCTGAGTGGGAGCGTTGAAACACTTGTAACCGGGATACTGGGCTTCGGCAGTGACCTTGGCCATGGCCGAGCTCACTGCTTGTACGGTGATGGTGAAATTGGCTTGCGGACCGGCAGTGGCGATGGAGCGTTGCATGAAGGCGCTGTAGGTTTTCATGAGTGCTGGCTCTGGGTTGTATTGATGAGCCTTCATTGTTGTGATCAGCCGCGACAGGATGTGTCGAGATGCGTGTACGACACAAAATGTCGTTGTCATTTCGATAATGAGCCCTATCGAATGATCAACTGGAAGGCTGTCCGAATGAGCCCTGATGAAAAAGTATTCCAGTTTCTGGATGCCCTGTTGCCCGATGCCGAGAGCATGCGGTTTGTCGAGTCGCGGTCGCCATGCGTTGCGGATGCAGACATTGGCATGCCGTCCTTGAGAGTGTTGAAAGCGCCTGTCGACGGCAATCTTGCCTACCTCACGATCAAGGCCGCGAGCCCCATAGTCACCATGGTCGATCCCGCGTTGCTGCGCATTCTGTATCGTTCGCTACGCGATGACTCGCTCGCCTCAGACCCGGATGCGCTCAATGATCTTGGCTGGCTATGGATCAACGGTCGTCGCGTCCCTTTCGATAGCGTCCTCGCTCGGCGGTTGTTCAAACTCGCGTATGTGTTGGGATCGGGTGAGGCGGCATTCAATCTTGGCGAGCAAGCCTGGTACGGCCGAGGCATGTGCGTTAACCAGGACCTTGCGACCAGTTACTACGAGCAGGCCTATGAACGCGGCATCACGTGTGCGGCGCAGGCGTTGGGGCGTTTGCATGAAAAAGGAATGGATGGCCAGGCGCCAGACTTTGCCAAGGCTACGCACTGGTACCGGCTGGCTGCCGGAGCTGCGTTTGCGTCAGGAGAAAAATGCTATGGGTTTTGAGAGTTGGGCATCGATGGCGATGCTGGGGCTGATCCTTTCAGTGCTGGTTGCGCTGTACACGCGATGCGGCAAAACCTGGCGTTTACTCAGCGATTGGCATGTCACTACGCAGGAGCGTCGAACTCGCGCGAATTGGCATGCCGAGGAAAATCGCGAGCTCAGATCGGCGCTGCGAGCGGAAAAGGCTCATGTGGAACAGCTACAGCGCAAGGTGGAAATTCTGCAGGCCTTGCTGCCTGTGGCGTAAAGCGAGCGTAACAGAGGAGTAATGACATGCCCATAAGACCAAGACCCTTCACATTTGTCTGTGGCAAATGTGGCTGGAAGAAAACGGTCGCGCCACTTAGCGATGCCCTTGGACCGGGGGATTGCTGCGATCGATGTGAGAAATGTGGAAACGAAGCGTTGACCCGACAACCGGCCAATATGATTGATCGTACGTTGGCTGAATGGTTTGCCCGGTTACGTAGATAGGAGGAAGTCATGATCGAATTCCAGGGGCAGCGTTTGCGTGATGCTTCCCATGTGGTCGTATTTACTGGCGCGGGCGTTTCTGCCGAGAGTGGCATCCCGACGTTTCGCGACGCCTTGACTGGCTTGTGGGAGCGTTTCGATCCAGCGGTATTGGCCACCGCCGACGCATTTCGCAACGACCCGGCGTTGGTGTGGGGATGGTATGAATGGCGACGCTCAAAGGTACTTGCCGCCAAACCGAACCCCGCCCATTTGGCTGTTGCCGAACTCGCTCGGTTAGTCACCAGGCTGACGGTCATTACTCAGAATGTCGACGATCTGCACGAGCGTACGGGTTGTCATGGGGTGATTCATTTGCACGGCAGCCTCCACTCACCGCGCTGTTTTGCGTGTGCCAGGCCTTTTGAGGGGACTACTGATCAGTTGAATGATCATGAAAACGGACGCAGGATCGAACCGCCACGCTGTCGACATTGTAACGGCAAGGTCCGGCCGGGCGTGGTCTGGTTCGGTGAGTCGCTACCGGAGCAGGCATGGCGTGAAGCGATGGCGGCCGTCAGAGATTGCGATCTGCTGCTTTCGGTGGGGACTTCGGGGCTGGTACAACCAGCGGCGGAAATTCCTCGGATCGCCAGGGAACATGGCGCTGTAGTTGTGCATGTCAACCTGCAGCGAGAATCGGTCCAGGGAGAAAGGGAGTTCAGTCTCGTCGGCAAAGCGGCAGAGATACTGCCGCGGTTGCTTGCTCAGGCAGACGAATAGCGGACGCCTTTAGCAGTCAGCGAATGGCCTAACGAGCACCCTGTCTGCCGAACATGGGTTTGTTCGAGGCCCACAAGCCATCTTCTATTGCCTGGACGACGGCACCGTCGATCTCTTTGCTGAATCGCCAGGCTTGAATGCGCAACATACCCTCGCGTTCTGGCAGCCAGTGGCAGAGCTGCATGGCGTAGGTACCTTTATTGCCGAAGCCCAGGTGTTGTTTGATCCGCGAATCCAGGTCGGAGGAGCTCCCGACATACAGCAGTGCTGACGGGGGATTGAGACGGCAGTACGCCCGATCGTTTTTCCGAGTCTCCTTGGCTTCCATAAACGCGCCGTGGAGCTCTTCATATGCATCGTCTTCAACTGAAAACTGATAGATGTAGCGCGCTTTGGAAGAGGACCAGGTCTTCAGAGCTCCCAGCGTTTGAGCGGGATAGCCGCTGCGGATCTCACTGAAAGGAATGCATACGTCATGGAGGCTATCGATAGTTGTGCGTTCGACGTAGCGTGCCAGATCACGCAGATTGCTGGCGATGTCGGTCAGGACGGAAGGTGTAAGCATGTGTTTTTACCTTGTTGAGCATTCGACCAAAAAATAGGCCGATAGCGTCGGTTGCTTAAAACAAGCTAAATTTCTGGCTCATATGCCGCAGCGGCGCGGCGCAATGTATCGCCTACCTGTTGGCGCAATGCTGCCGGTTCCTGCACGACCAAAGAATCGCCCAACGACAAAATCCACCAGTGCAATTGCCACGTATTGTTGACGGTGGCCTGCACCTGATAACCGTCCGACAATGCTTCGAGCGCCATGTCTTTACTCAGTGGTGTCTCTCGAATCAACCGCGCCTGGTGTTCACTCACCCAAGCCTTGAAGCGGATTTTCTCGGGTTTGCCGAACTGCAGGGCGTCGGTGGCGAGGTAGGATTGCAGCTCGAATGACTCCAGCCCCTGGCATGGCGTGTCGAGCACCGTTACCGCACGAAAGCGATGCACCGCGAACTGACGGACATCGGTATACGGCGCGGCAGTGGCGATCAGATAGGTGATCAGTCCACGCTGGACAATCGCCAGGGGGTTGAGAGTCAGTACACTGAGTTTGTCAGTGTGTGCCGAGTAGTACTGACAATGAACTTGCTGTTCGCTAATCAGGGCGTGCTGCAGTGACTCCAAGGTTTCTGCCTGGATGTCCGGAGCTCGAAGATTGAAATCCGGCCGAACGCTCGCCACTTTGTCGGGCCAGCGTGCGGCGGGGTTGCCGTCTTCGAGGCCTTTGAGTTTTTGCCGGGCATGCTCAAAGCGTGGTTCCAGAACGCTCAACATGCTGCCCGGGAGCAGTGGGCGGATTGCATCTTCGACCAACGCAAGACTTACGGCTTCAGGCAGAGTAATGCCCTGCAACTCGACGCTCACGCCCGGTTTCCAGTACCAACCGAAGGGCGTACCACCATCGTTGCACTGCAATGGAAACACCAGGGATAGGTCACGCAGGTCGCGCTCGATGCTGCGGCGGCTGATGGAGTAGCCAGTGGCCGTCAGGCGAGTCAGCAATTCACTCACTGTGATACCGGGTGAGCGTTTGGGCAGCTGTTGCAACAGCTCCCATTGACGACTCAAAGCGCTATGGGTCTTGGCTGAAGGCAAGAGAATCATCCTTGTAGTGTTGAAGCTGGCCTTTGGCTGGCGAATAAGCCGGTTGTCTGCCTATCGGCGACAATCCGGCAACCTTTAGTCCGTTTAATGTATGAACCCGATAGGGCGCTGCTGCCCAGTGGACTTCAATCGACACTCGGCAAGCAGTGCGCCTGCCAATTCATCCGCGCTGGCGAATGGCTTGAAGCGCCCCTGGCGCGCCACCGCCGCGAAGTCACCGGGAGTCAGGTATGTCTCGCCGCGCAAGCGAGCCGCAGCACTATTTTGTGGGTCCTTGAGCGCCAGAGCCTTCAGATGTGCGGCAAACAATGTCTGAGTTTGAGCGGTTGCCAGGTAGCCGAAATGTACCTTAAGGTCGAAGCGCCGCAGAGAGGCTTGATCCAGATCGAGGATCAGGTTTGTGGAGGCAATGAACAGCCCTCGGTAGCTTTCCATTTGCGTGAGCATTTCATTGACTGCAGTGACCTCCCAGCTTTGCCGCGCCTTGCGCCGGTCCTGCAAAAAACTGTCGACCTCATCCAGCAGGAGTACGGCGTCTTCTCGTTGCGCGAGCTCGAAGGCGCCCGCCAGGTTCTGCTCAGTCATTCCCACGTAAGGGGATACGAGGTCGGAGACTCGCTTGACCATCAGCGGCTTGCCCAGCTCCTGCGCCAGCCAATGGCCAAATGCGGTTTTGCCAGTGCCGGGTGGCCCGTAGAAACACAACCGTGCCTGTGGATGAGAGCGCAAACCGTCAACCAGTCCGTCCAGTGGGAGGTCGGCGTTGATCCACTCCGGAGAATAAAGCGCTGGCAAAGCGCCGTCGGTGTGCTGAAGTTTTTCGAAGCCTTGAGCTTTCAGCGTGCCGTCGACAATGCAGCGAATAGTGTTATCCAGCGCCTTGCTGGCGCGCTGCGATACGCTGCGTCCTACGCGCACTGCCCGCTCCAGCACGGCAGGCGTCATTCGCTCGTGTGCACTGAGGTGTTCGATCAACTGATCGCTCAATTTGCCACCGCCACACTCGCGCAGCATCCGCTTGCGTTGTGCCAGTGGCGGGTTGGGCACCTCGATCACCATATCGAAGCGTCGTATATGGGCGGCGTCGATAGCCTCTATGCTGTTGCTCAGCCAGAAACACGGCAGCGTATTTTCTTCCAGCATGCGATTGATCCAGCCTTTCTGCGAGCGACTATTGGCGTCTGCGTTGGCGGTCTGGAAGATGTCTTCGATCTCGTCAAGTACGAGCAAGGCGCGTTGAGAATGCAGCACACTGTTGGCCGCGCGCAGGGAGCACAGACGTTGCTTGGCGGACACCGGGTCACCTTGGCTGTCAGTGCAGGCGACTTCATAAAGAGCGCTGCCCAGGCTGCGAGCGATCAGACGACTGAGTTGAGTCTTGCCAGTACCAGGCGGGCCATACAGCAGAATGTTCACACCTTGACGCCCTTGGGCCAAGGATTTGCTCAGGTAGCGTTCGGCGATCATCAGCGGCTGTCTGACATGACTGTAATGCTCCCAGCTCAAGCTGCCGGGTGGACTCAATCGGAACGCATAGGCGAACAGCTCCAGTGGCGTGCCTTTGCTGAAGCGCAGGAGGCCAGGCAGATCCGGGTTGCTAACCGACAACATCGAACTCAACGCCATGACGGAACGGTGGTTGTTGCTTATTTCCAGCAGTCCGGTGCGCATCAGTGGGCTGTTATGCGCTAGGCAGGCCTCGACCTCCGGCAGCGGCAGGCCCAATAGTACTGACAGCACTTTTATTGCACGGTTGAGTCCCAGCATCCCCAGCTGATCTGTAGCATCACTGAGTGTCGGATCGGTGTGCATCAGCACGCAAAAACCGAGCACCTGGAGCTCTGCGTCGGCCAAACCCAACAATTCTCCCAATGCCTCAAGATTGGTCGCCAGGCTGTCCGGGTAGGGCGCATACAGGGGATCGGTGTTGAAGCTACGAGCGCCTTTGCGCAGTGTCGCCAAGGCAAGTGCGGGACTGTAATTGTCGCCGTCTATCCATTTGGCCAGACCCAGTTCATGCGCCAGATCCTCATCATTAAGGCCGTGTCGGCTGATAAAGGTGCGATGTCCCCCCAGATCCAGCAGCAATTGGAAACTCCACTTCAGCGATAGCGCACAGGTGTCAACGGCGCGGCGGCTGCCGTGTGAGAAAGGGTTTAATCGGGTTCCCATGCTAGATCTCCTGATGCTGTGGAGGCGGCAGGGTAGGACGAGTAGTGGTCAGGATGTGTCGTGGTTGTCGTGCGTATTGAGTGATGTCATATTGCCTGCCGCTCTCAGCGACCCACTGGATG
>Ga0307411_10000061_pt1 | contig 32532 bp, 32 predicted proteins | sample DK1Ometagenome_2_FD_203712 | JGI IMG/M metagenome (GOLD analysis project Ga0307411, IMG submission 203712) | Maize rhizosphere microbial communities from greenhouse at UC Davis, California, United States - DK15-O-1 | ecosystem: Host-associated > Plants > Roots > Rhizosphere > Soil | place: USA...
GTATAACCGTGTTCATCTTTTGAAGTTAAATACTGGCAAGGAGTTTTTTCTATAACTAGTTGTGTAATTGTAGGGTGTCCGTGGCTAGCAGCGTATAGCAAAATGGAGCTGTCCTTCGGTTTATACACAACACCAGGATTTACATTGTTCATTAGGCCTTGACGTACGCCCTCAAGATCATTGCTATCTATAGCATTGAATATCTGTTGTATGACTGATTTGTGTTTTTGTCTTTCAAGAGTATAGTAACTGTGGTGTAATAGTTTTTCGGATAGGGTTAGATTTATGTAAAGTGGAGAGTCTGGTCGTTTTTTGATAAGACTTTTAATATAATTTTTTCTGTCGACTTCCCGTTTTGGCAAGTTAAAGAGCAATTTTCTAAAACTATGGTTTGTAGAAGAAAGAAAGATACGGTCTCGAAACGAGCAATCCGTAAAGTGATCGCACAAAAATTTACAGGCCTCTTGTATGGGAGTATATTCTGATTGCACAATGACCGATTGCCCATGCACGAAATAAGTAGTTGTGTAGAGCATCATTGTAATAAAAAAAGAAAGAGCTAGGGTATTGTAAAACATGTGGTCTATTTCATTAAATGAGATTGCACTGTCTGTTTATGTAATACGAAACATACCTTAACTACACATATTAGTGTACTCTTTGTTAAGAATAGATAAAGTGTATATTAGCAGTTTTATTATCTTCATAAAGGTTAATGCATGAAAAAAAAAGATAACGATGGATTTTTGGTGTGGGTTGATCTTGAAATGACCGGCTTAGAGATTGATACCGATGTTATTCTTGAAGTAGCATCTGTTATTACTGATAGTGCCTTACAGATTATTGCAGAAGGCCCGTCCTATGTTGTTAATCAACCAGAAGAATTCTTAAGTCGCATGGACAGCTGGTGCATAGAGCATCATGGTAAAAGTGGCCTGATTCAAGCGGTGCGACAATCGACAATAACACTTGAGTATGCGTATGAGCAGACATTATCATTTGTCAAACAACATTGCCCAGAACACACGGCAATACTTGCAGGCAATTCTGTTTATCAAGATCGAATCTTTTTAAAAAAATACATGCCAAAGATTGTGGATTATCTTCATTATCGAATTATTGACGTATCCACGGTAAAAGAGTTAGTAGCCCGGTGGTATTCTCATAATCCATTACGTGTTTATAAAAAGACAGATACTCATCGAGCGTTGTCTGATGTGTATGAATCTATCGCAGAATTACAACATTATCGGGCATCTTTTTTTGTATAATTAACACACAAAAACATCTTTATGAACATATATGGTATCATGAAACACAGATCGTAAAGATATTATTATAGCTAGCTCATAGTTAAAATGATGATCTTACTCATTCTTCACCCAAGATTGTTACACCGGATTGGGAGTAAAATAGAGCGAGCTTGAATAGTTTTTTTTATTAATGTGTTGATATAGAGTGATAATCGCTGCATAGTGAGCGCTTTTTAAATAGATTTTTCTGCTATGAATATTTTTAATCTTTGATACTGGTGGCAAAGAAGGGCCAAGGATGGTAACAGGAAGTTTGTATGTTTCTGCGTATGACAATAATGTATCAATTAAATGATGTGCTTCTTGAGAAATAGCTATCTCGTTGACATGCTTTAACTCTAATTCAACAAGGTGGTAGTAAGGTGGATAGCAGAGCTCAGAGCGCATTTCCATCTCTTGAGCGTATGATTGTAAATACGCTTCTTCATTAAGATTGTTAAAAAGATCGTGACTCGCTATTGTCTGGATAATAACTGAACTTGATGAAGAATTTCTGCCTGCTCTCCCGGCTACTTGAATAAGTTGTTGTAGTGCTGTTTCTGTAGCATTATAGACAGGGAAATGTAGATGAAGATCTGCCCATAAAACTCCTACAAGAGTAACGCCAGGAAAATGTAATCCTTTAGTAATGGTCTGTGTGCCCACTATAATGTTGATTGTACCATCATGCATTTGGGTAATAATGCGTGCCCATTCTTTCTTTTTTGTAGTTGTATCATGGTCAGCGCGTGCAATTATTGCATGAGGAAACATGGATTGTAATATATGTACTACTTTTTGTGTCCCAATTCCTTTTTTTAAAAAGTTCTGTTCGCTTGCATGGCATTCAGGACATGCTGATGGTAGTGGTTGTGATAATGAACAATAATGGCAGAGCAATTGATTCGTGTTATGCAGAGTGAGACTTACAGAGCAGCGTGAACATCGAAAAATAAATGTACATTGTGTGCATTGCACAAAAAAGCTTACACCGCGACGATTAATAAAAATAATAGTCTGTTCCTTTTTGTGCAACCTATCATTGATTGCAGCTTGTAGTTCCTTGCTTATCCAAAACTCTTTTCGATTTTTATTTTCTGTTAAAGATACTACAGTGACAGCGGGTAATGTTCCCGAAAAGCGTTTTTTTAATTGAAAAAAATGCCATTTTTTTGTTTTTGCATTATATAGTGTGCTAATTGAAGGTGTTGCTGAACCTAAGATAATGGGTATATTGTAGTGCTGAGCACGTATTAATGCCGCTTCTTTACTATTAATTTTAGGATGTTTTTTTTCCTGAAAACCGGTATCATGCTCTTCGTCGACCACAATGAGACCCAGATTACTTATTGGTAAGAGAATGGGAAGATGAACTCCAATAATAATCATAGGAATAGCATGTATAAGATTGTTCCATACCATCATTTTTTCTTTAGGTGTTTTTCCTGAATGGAACCCATATAATAACGTATCAGGCATCTCTTGTTTGAGTCGTTTTTCAAAAGCTATTGCAAGTGTTACTTCTGGAAGTAAAAAAAGGGATGTTTTTCCTAAAGACAATGCTTGTAGAAATAACTGCTTATATACTTCTGTTTTACCTGATCCTGTTATTCCATGAAGAATAGTGGGCTTGTACTCTGGGTTTTCAATATAAGGAGTTAAAAATTCACATACTCGCCGCTGCTCATCTGTGAGAAGAGTATCTGATTTTTGTGAAATGGATGAGTTGTGAGCAAAAATGTGAGGAGGCTCTGCTTGTTTATGAACGAGAAAGGAGTGAATACGCTTAATAAAAAGTGTTATATTCTGTTGATAATATATGCTGAGTCTATTTAAAAAGGTAGTGTAGTAGGGATCATTTGGAAGTTTTTCTAGTCCGATAATAGGTTTTATTACACATGTAAGAGATGCTGGTGGTATAGTACTCTGCTTAAGCACAAATCCAGGAACAATATAATTTTTTACTGGTGCTTGTATAATTTTTCCCGTCAAATCTTGACTGCTTAAATGAGGGGGGACGCTATACCAGAGGGGTGTTGGTAGACCATTAAGTAGTTGTACTTGTATAAACATATATTCATAATATCGCAAATGTGTATTTATGCAAAAAAGAGAGGCCAGTCTTGATGGTATATTACTTTATTTATAGTATACTTACAGAAAATACATGTTTAAAAATCACATTTTATTACAAGGTACTACATGAGATTTACCGCAACTACTTACTCTCTATTATTATTTCTTATTGTATCATATGGCAACAGTATATGTATGGAACTTGTGCATCTTATGCCAGAACTACACCAACGTATAGCAGATGAGGTACATACCGTTTCAACAGCACTTAATTATTTTTCCACATGTCATGAACTTCGTAAGGTATTACGTGTATGCGATACGTGTTATCATGAGCCGGTAAAACACTTTGTAGCTCAACGTATACTCTCTAATAATACTCTAAGAAGATCATTGCATCAGATACATTTTGATTCATTACGTAATGGATATGATGAAAGATGCCCTCTCTATAGCCATCTTACAGAATATTACGAGACCAATAGCGCGTCTGTATTGAGTTTATTGCTTGATATCTATGCAGAGGATACTGAGTCTGTTAAAAAGACATTATCTGATAATATCATCAATATCAATTTTATGATGGCACATGAAGAGTATCATAGGGGCAGTTGCATTGAAACGGCCATTAGCCTTGGAGAGTGTGAAATAGTTGAAGCGTTATGTACGTATAATAACACTACAATCGACTACATCGATTGCAATCATAACACTTACATTTTTCAAGTATTACTTGAAAGCCAAGATTCTCATATCATGCAGCGCATAGTTGGTTTGTTGATAAAAAACACCGAGAGACAGTCTTGTGTACCTACTATCGACGTATTTGATATGGTGTTGAAGTATTATAATAATCATCATGAAAATGAGTTTTGTGATTGGTCTTTAAAAAAGTTATACAAACAAGTTTTCGCTCAATTATGTGCTTCTTCCTGGTTAACACAACATGTATCAGAAGAATTGTATAAAAAATATCAGTAGTTTATAGTGCGTCGTTGATTAGTTAGTATTTTAATGGGCTGAGAAATAGTCACATTTCTCAGCCCATTTTTTATTTTAGCGTGCAATGTTCATATGGTATGCACGTGATTGTGATTCTGCTTTAAGTAGCGTTCGTTGCATATATGATAGTTTTGACTCGACAAAAGAATCTTGTTCTGGAAGGTCGAATAGAATAGTGCCCTGTGCTGCAATATCATTTTTAATAAAAATATAAAATGACGGCTCTAGGTCTGTTGCCATTATATCAATAAAATAACAATATCGAGTTAAGAGTGACCAATACAGATCATCGAGGTCATTAGTATCTTCAAGAATATTGCGTTCCAAAAGAGTTGCGAGATGATCAGCTATTTTTTTTGTGGTCAACCAACTTTTTTCTGGGGCGGCTATATCCCAGATGCATTTACTGAGTGCTATCTCCGCGAAGCGCATTATACTGTGACGTATCTGTTCTCGTGTTACTTCTTCTTGTGCAAGAACAACTATGGTATTGCTGAGAGAGTTTAAAAAATGCGCAGGATCAGCTCTAAATGATTCATATTCCGTGCTAAAGGTATGATAGAGAGCATTATTAACGGTCTCTTTAAAACGATCAAACATATGTGCATCATATAACGCCGTATGAGTGATATACGTACGAGATAGGGTTAAAGAAAAATATGGTTCTACAAGCTCTGAAAAATTGCTCATACATTGTTCAAGGGCTTGAGCATTTACATATTCAGCGCTTTTTAACAGATTAGAAAATAGCTTGATAACAGAACGGGCATAGGCCGGTGGTTGACCGTTTTTATTACCCAGTGCAAGTAGTTGTGATAAATAATTGAAATTGTTAGGCAATATTGTAGTACGGTAACTAGGGTCTTTAAGCTCATATTGTAAAGATTGTAGAAGATTTTCTTGTCTATTTTTTGTATTCTGTACTTGATTACTATATATATTTGTACTATGACTTAGAAGAATATAGCTTACTGCGAGCAGACTAGAATGACATTTCATAGGAAGCTCCTTATAGAAATAAAAACACTTATTTTTTAAGTGTATATGGTATCATAAAAATTGTAAGCGATTCAAATAAAAAGTATTATATAGGATTTCGATATGGCTTTATATTCATATCAAGCTTTTTCTAAAGACGGAAAAAAAGTTTCCGGAACAATCGATGCTCCTTCTATTGAAGGCTTGCGAGAGCAACTTGTACGCCAAGGGCTTTTTCCTATATCTATTGCGCTTACAACAGACACTGCACAGGCAGGCTGGCTAAGCAGGCTTTTTCAACGTGGTGTTGGAATAAAAGATAAGATAGTATTCTCTAAGCAACTTGCAATTTTAATTAAGTCTGGTGTACCTCTTATGCAGTCAATTGAATTGTTAATTGAGCAGTTTGAGGGTCAGATGAAAACCATTCTTGTGCGTGTTAAAGATGATATTAAAGAAGGGGTTTCTCTTGCTGATGCGCTTGCAAAATATCCAAAAGTTTTTGAAAATATCTATGTGCAATTGGTTCGTGCTGGTGAAGCGACCGGTAAGTTAGAGATGATTCTTGAACGCTTGACTACCTATCTAGAACGCAGAGAAGCATTAAGAAAAAAAATAAGCGGTGCAATGCAGCAGCCTATAATACAGCTTGTTGTTGCAGTTGCGGTGGTCGGTATTTTAGTAATCAAAGTAGTTCCTTCATTAGCAGAAAATTTTGCAAAACAGGGTCAAGAGCTACCGGGCATTACACAGTTTCTTTTAAATATTTCTCATTTTTTTAAAAATCACTTTTTTCTTATTATTGGTTCTGTTATTGGCAGTATTACTCTTTTTAAATTTTGGAAATCAACGGCAAATGGCGGACGTCAGTGGGACCAATTAAAATTACGCCTTCCATTAATAAAATATTTGTCTCGTACTAATGCTGTGATACAATTTAGCTACACATTAGGAATGCTTCTTGAGGGTGGTGTTCATATTTCCGAAGCGCTTGATATAGTAGTAAGCATTATAGATAATCGCGTGTTAGCAACAGCACTGAGCAAAGCACGAGACAATATCGTTAAAGAAGGTAAAATAGCAGAATACTTAAAACAGACAAATATTTTTCCTCCGCTGGCTATATACCTTATTAAAACAGGGGAACAGAGTGGAGAATTAGCAGGAATGTTGTTAGCTGTTGCAGATAATTATGAAAAAGATTACGTTGAGTTGATGGATAGAGTGACGGGACTTATTAGTCCCATAATGCTCGTTTTTATGGCGGTTATTGTTGGAACTATTGTGATGGCTATTGCATTACCAATGATGCAACAGATGGAAAATATGTAAATAGAGAAAGGATTAGTATGAGAAGTACACAGTATCGGCACGCTCGAGCAGGTTTTTCTTTGATGGAAATATTAATCGCTATTGTTATTTTAGGGTTAATAATGGCTATGGTTGGACCAGCGTTGCAAAATACGTTACGTAAAGGAAAGATTGGAACAACGAAAAGCACCATGCGCGGATTTAAAAATGCCATCTCTCAATATCAGATGGATGTGGGGCAACTACCGCAAGCGTTAAAAGATCTCATTAAAAAACCGCGTGATGAAAAAGCAGCAAAAAAATGGGATGGCCCGTATATAGATAAAGAAGAGATACCAGAAGATCCATTTAACAATCCATTTGTGTATAAGTTAACACCGGGCGCTAAGCATCCGTATGAATTATACTCACGTGGTGCGAATGGTCCAGATGCTCCAAAAGAAGAATGGATTAATGTCTGGGATGAATAGAAAGTTAGGGTTTTCGCTTATAGAAATTTTAATTTCGCTTGTCATTATGGGGATAATAGGCGCAATTATTATGCCGAATATGAGACGCACAACACCGCGTTATGAACGAGAAGAGTTTATAGCGCGGTTTAATGCTTTAACGCAATTGGCATGGCAGCAAGCACTTATTCAGACTAAAGTGCAACAGATAAGCGTTGATATCGCAAAGCGAACCGTGACCTTATTATCGGCAACAGATGAGATGAGTCGTGGTGAGCCAGTATTTAAACCGACAACAGGATTGACGCAAGATACATCTTTTGTGATACCGGAACAATTTGAGGTAAAGCAATTTTTTATTGAAGGCTTTGACATGATGGCAAAGTTTAGTAGAAGTAAAACAGAAGAGATCTGGTTTTATATTGTTCCAGAAGGCATGGCGCAGGATGTTATTGTGAATTTTGTTGATACCAAAGATCTCAAAGATAATAGGCCTCGCCAAGTAGGGTTAGTGTTAAATCCTTTTACTGCGCAGTTTAAAATATATGATACATTCCAAAAGCCATAACGGATTTACATTATTAGAGATAATGCTTTCTCTTGTTATTGTGGGAATAGTATTGGGGCCTATTTTTTTATTGCACGGAGCAATAATGCAGCGTATGAATAGGGCATCACATCAGTTCTATGGTATACTTGTTGGCAAGCACCTCTTGTATCAAGCTCGTCAAAAGCAAGACCCGCAAGCGCTTGAATTTACTATGAATAATCAAGGTGAACACGAAACGTTCACGTGTACATATAATCTGTCTTCTTCTGTTACTGAGCAGTCATCGCTTCATTCTATCGCAGGCCTTCGTAAAGAGATAGTGACTATAACATGGCAAGAACATGGTCAAAAGCGTACTGAGCATATAGTGTCATTTGTGTATAAAGAAGTAGAGCAGAAAAAATCATGAAATATATCAAAAAAGGTTTTTCATTGATTGAACTGTTAATCGGTATTGCAATCGGATCTATGATTGCGAGTATCTTATTAACTGCTCTGTATCAAGGCAGTAGATTTCAAAAAACTGTTGACACCGTTTTTGATAGCTCTGTACGAGTAGCTATTGTTACTAACCAGTTAGAAAAAGATTTTATGGGTGCATTTATTCCCGTACAAGCTCGCATCAAACAGAGTGATGAAGAGCAAGAAGATGAAGACCCCGCGCAAAAAAAAGAATCTGCAGTAGTAAAAAAAGAGACGCCATCAGGTAAAAAAGATACGCAACAGGTGGATAGACCTGCTGAAAAACCGTTAGAAAAAATATTTTATAGTACCAATAAGGGTACTAATTTGGCTACATTGACGTTTATTACCAATAATCCTATTGCTGTATTTGTAGGGAAAGATGTTGGGGTTATGAAGCCTAAAATAGTACGAGTACAATATACCCTTGTTCCGGATAAAGAAAAAAAAGATACCTTTAGGCTTATAAGGCAAGAAGGGGTGGAGTTAGATCTGGCAAACTTTGGCAAACCGCGCTCCTATGAATTACTCGACGCTATTAAGGAGTTTTCTGTTACTTATACTGCTCGTATTGAAAAAAAAGAGGAAAACAAGCAGAATATGCGAGAAGATAAACAGGCCACAGCGACATCACAAAAAGTGCTCTATGAATATAAGACTATGCCAGAATGGGTAAGTGAACCCGCACAAGATGCACAAAAACCGCCTACAGAAGAAAATCAACAGATGCCTCGAATTCCATACTCTGTAACCATTAAAATAGTTTTATGGAATAAAAAACAGGCAGAAGAGACCTATATCGTATCATATGAAATTCCTGTTGATACCTCTGAGCCGCAACAGAAAGAAAAGACTGGCGCGAGAAAAGAAAAGCGTAGTGAGCAATCATCTAAAGAGGTTGGTAAGACTACAGCAGACAAAAAAGTTGTAGAGAATAAGCAGCAGGATACATTTGAATCGCTATCAATAACAATGGGTAATGTAACAAAATTATTAAGTAGATTATAGCTATGAGACAAAATCAGAATAAGCATGCTGGTTATATTATGATTTTTACGTTACTTGTGATCGCCGCATCAATGGTGATTGTGACCTATGTAGGTCATCGTGGAGCAGTCCACGCTCCTTTTGCGCGAATGGCAATTGATCGTGAAAAAGCTAAGTTATTAGCGCTGAGTGGTATTGAAATTATACAGTCGCAATTATCCGTGCCAGGTCAAACAGATAAACCCGCACCATCAAATACTCCACAGCAAGAAACAGAAAAGAAAGATTCTGATAGTTCAGCAAAAGATCTTTTAAAGCGAGTATTACCGGTTCTTAATATATGGCAAGAATTTTCATTAACAGAAGAGATAGATGGGGTCGACGGCGCAATCTCTATATGTCTTATGTCAGAAGAAGGCAAGATTAATATTAATCAGATATATAATTTTAAAAAACAGGCGTTTCGTGGAGATAAAGCAAAAGGGTGGCAATCTATTTTACAAGAGCTCTGTAAAGCAATAGAGAAGGTTACAAAAACGACAGAGCTCTTTTCTGCTTTTGAAAAAGTATTTAAAGATCGTCGTTCTAAATTTAATGATGCAACAGAGCTTATTGCAAAAAAAGAATTCGGGTATTTTAAAGATTTTCTCTTTTTTGCTCCGCCAATAATGCAAAAAAATACAAAAGATAAGCAACAATCATCTATTTATTTAACAGATATCTTTACGGTTTGGTCTAGTTCAGGTAAAATCGAGCCATGGTTATTTTCTCATTCATTAAAAGTTCTTTTTGGTTTTGATCAGAGTAATGAATCTCAGGATAGCAAAAAACGAAAAGAATTAGTGGATGGATGGACTAAAAAGTTTAAGAAAACAGTAGAATGGCAGAAGGATTGGAAAACAATGTTGCAGCCAGTTTATGGGAAAGAGTTGCGGTCTTTGCCTAAAAATATAGACTCAGTATTAAGTGAGACATTTGACCCGCACTTTTTTTCAGTGCGTGTTCATGCCAAAGTGGGACAAGTAACACAGCAATTATATGCTATTTTAGAGCTAACAGAGAAGCAACAAGAGACAAGCATTCAATATAATGTTGCCGTAAAAAAGTTATATTGGCTGTGATTTTTAAGGGGAATAAGCTTTGCAAGGTACAATAGAAACGCGTGTTGGAGTATTTGTTTTGATCGCGTTTGCCGTGTTTGGTTACATGGGTTTTAAAATTGGCGCTTTTCGTTTTGATCGCGGAAATTATACCAGTTATGTCTTATATTTTAATGATATTTCAGGGTTATCAAGAAAAGCAGCTGTAAAAATTGCCGGCGTAAAGATTGGTTGGGTGGAAGAGTTAAAATTGATTCCTGATCAGATGATGATAGCTCAAGCACGTGTAATGGTAGCTACCGAATACCCGCTTTACCAGAATGCACAAGCAATGGTACGCCAGGATGGTCTATTAGGACCAAAATATATTGAGATTATTCCTGGTAATTGTTTATTACAAAAACTAGAAGAAGGCGCTACTCTTTCTCAGGGAGGCATAGACCCTGTCGATATTGATACTTTAATACGAGAGTTCAAAGACATTGCAACTAATGTAAAAGAGGTTAGTCAATCTATAAAAGAAGTAATTGCTGGTCCTGAAGGCAGAGAGCAGTTAAAGATGTTTATGGGTAACTTGGAACATGCAGCAGAAAAATTTGCAACAATGTCTACTGTTCTTGAGCGTTCATTTGTACAGAATGAAGAAAATATTAACGCATTTTTGGAAATAGGCGTCACCTTTAAAGGACTCTCAGAGAGATTAGAGTCTGGGTTGTTACCGTCCTTTCAAGATGGTATAGAAAAAATTGCAACGGTATTTGATCGAGATTTTGGTCGTATAGCAACTCGGGTAGAGTCAACATCAGAAGTCTTAGAGGAGATTGTTGGTCAGGCTCGTGATGGGCTACGCAATATTAGTTCTGTGGCAGAAAAGATTGATGAAGGAAAAGGACTTATTGGTAAGCTCATTAATGAAGATGAGACGTATCGAGATCTCAAGGTTGCAGTATCGGGATTTAAAAATTATGTAAGCAAGCTTGATCGTCTACAGATCTTATTTGATACGCATTTTGAGACCATGCATCGTCCAGCAGAAAGCTATCGTTTTGAAGACTCAAAAGGATATTTTGATATTCGTATTCATCCGAATGAAGAACATTTTTATCAGATACAGATTGTAACATCTGAAAAAGGATATATTACGCGAAAAGACACAGAGCTCTATTATGAAGATAAAGATTCATATTATACACGAGACCTTGAATTAATTAACCCTACACAGCAATATATCCCTGTTTCAGTAGATACACCTCCAACGCTTTTATCAAATAATCTCTATGAAAATACCTTAGCATCTGATGATAAACTCAAAACAGTATATAGAAAGCACAGGCTTAATTTCGATCGCAATACGGTAAGATTAGGACTCCAATTTGGTAAAATTTTTAATGACTTTGCATTACGCTTAGGATTATTTGATGGTTCGGCGGGACTTGGCATGGATATTGAAGTGCCATTTAGTACGAATAAGTTTCGTTGGGTAACTACTTTTGAAGCATTTGATTTTCGTGGGTGGAATCGTAAATATGATAAACGTCCTCACCTCAAATGGCTTAATAGAATGTTTGTTATGCGTAATATATATTTCACCTTCGGCGCTGATGATTTTGTATCTAAACATAATGCGAACGCATTTGTGGGGCTTGGGATTAGATTTGGTGATGATGAGGTTAAGTATGTCTTGGGAAGTATTTCTGGTGCCGGTAGCCTTATTAAAGGTTAAGAATGAGAGTATAAGCGATAATATCGTTTAAGGGGGCCTTCTAGAATATATCCATTTTGGTTCATATTATATTCAGAAAGCCATGATAAGAAAATATGTTTAATAAAACATGCACGTTCATAGTGTTGTTGGGCAGCATTGAGTTTTGTGTCATTTGTAAAACATATTTTTGTGAGCCGTATCTTTTTAATAAGCGATGTCAACCAGATAAACCGATTAATACGATACAATTCATAATCGATAGCCGCAATAAAGTTAATAAGAGGATGCGTCGTATCTGTAGGATTTTTTTTATTATAATTACGATGTCCAATTTCTAAAATCAGCTCCTTTTCTAACGTTTTTTGAGGGATGTTGCATAATTGGGCAAAAGACAATTCGTGTTTCCAGTATGACCACAGGCTTTTATCGGTTAAAAAGTTATAATCCAACAGCAACAGACCATTAATACATGCATATCCTGTAAGAAAAGTGTACCATCCTATCGTGTATCGTTTTTCCCATGCAATCTGTTTAAGTAAGGCTGCGCATTGCTGATAATTATCATGCGTGATAGTTTTTGATAATGTGTCTAAGAGCATACCAGAATTGTTCTGCATGTTTGCTGCATGACTGATTGCGTGAGAATTAATATGTGGGCTAATATGAATATTTATAGGTTGCTCTGCATATATAATATGTATGCTACTGCTACATATCAAAAGAAATAAACGTGCTCTGTGAGTCATAATACTGTCCCTTGTGTGAAATATATCATATAAGTTATCATTAATGGTATCATGATAAACATACTATAATTAAAAAGAGGGGGGAATTATGGGTATGAAAAGACTATTATTACTGTATATGACGTTGTGTGGATATATAATAGCAGGCCAGAGACCATTGCCACTATCCGAGTTTAATTATGCAGCAGCATCAGTTTTGCCCTATTATAATGAAAATGATGAACAGTACGTTATACTGGGTAGAGAGGCTTACGGATCCGACAGAGGGACCTATGATGATTGGGGAGGGAAGCGAGACCCAGGAGAAGAGCATCCGGTTGTTACAGCAGCGCGTGAATTTTTTGAAGAAGCAAATCTGTATGCAACCATCGGAATGGATGAAAGTGACATTCGCGAATATATTGATATATCAAAAAGCGACAATACTCACTGTATTGTAGCAAATACTAGAGAAGATGGTTCTAAGGCTGTTATTTATATTGTACAATTTGATGCTCATTGTACACCGCTTTTTGATAATTTTTATACAGCATATCATCAAGCTACAGCCGATGAAAATGTGGAAAAAGATAAGATTGCAACAGTGAAACTATCTGACTTAAAAAATCTGGTAAGAACGACTAATAATAATAAAAATGTTTCTGTAAAAGCTCATGTGATTGGTGAACAATCTGAGATAAATATTCCATTGCGACCCTATTTTGTTGCTAAGTTACGTGCGTTCTTAATGGATTTGCCATATAAAGAAGGAAAAGATTCTCGTATACGGTATTATGATCAGAAGGTTACGCCTATTCCGCTTGTTCAGACTCTACAACAAGCGCCAAGACCTGTTCAACCAGTACAAAAGCAGGTTCAAAAACCAGCACCAAAGCCGATTAAAGTATTAAAACCCATGCCCAGACCTATGCAACCAGTACAAATGCGGACTCAAACACCACAACAAGTACAAACACCACAACAAGTACAAACACCGACTCCAAGGCCAATGCCAACGCCAACGCCAACGCAGATTAAACAGACGCAAAAAACGCCGGTACAAACACCATACGTTCCTGTTGCATCAAAACAACACACATTATTTGATTCCATTAGAGAATGGTTTTATAGCCTATTTCATGGGAAAAACGCAGTACAATAAATGAATATTTATAAAAAGAGCCACTGATACATGTGGCTCTTTTTATCTTTCTATTAACACAGGTACTGGAGAAGGATATGAGGTCTATATTCCCTTATATCCTTTTTTTGATATAATCATACGGGTAGTGTGAGGATGTAAGTAACAATAAGGAATATGTATGTTAGCGAATTATATACACTTTTTTATTAACGAACTACTGTGGATGCTAGGATGGGGATGGTATCAATTACTATGCAGCGTTCTTTTTTTGTGGATAGCATATATATTTATTGCTCGCATTAGAACGTTCAATGCGCTGCTTTTTGCAATCGCATCGACTGTTTTTGCGGGAATCATCTATTTTTGCTTGGTTGCAGGTATATTTGTCTATTTTTTTCAGTGGCGATTTATGAACCCACGTGTTGATGTGTATACTCCGTTGTACGCTTCCTTATTTTTAGGATTCATATTCTCAGTATTACAATTATTATTCTATATTTTTATTAACGCTCTACGGCGTATTCCTATTTTTTTACTATTTTTTATATCCATAATAAGTAATTCTGCTGCAGCTCTCTTTGCATCATGTTTCATTAAAATTGTATTCTAATTTTCTGGATTCTAACAAAAAAAGACTATAGCTCTGTGAATAATACTATATCTAGTATGTGAATTATTACATTGAACTAATCAGTTTTTTAATTATGCATCATAGAGAAAGTATGCTATGATGTTGTCTGCTTTTTGTACAGAGATAAAAAGAGGAGGAAGTATATGAGAAAAAAGATAGTGTTTTTAGCAATAGCATGCGTATCCTTTGCTCTTACGGGAATGGATAGTATTCAAGAGTACAATAATAAAAGCAATGATGCAGAATGTCTTTCTCGTCCCTTAACCCAATCTTTGAACTCTCCTCTGCTGAAAAAAGCTCGTTGTGAATGTAGATTACCGAATAAATACCTAGATTCTTGTCTCCAGTTAGTAAAGTGTAACCAGGGTTTTAAGGAGGCGGTAGGTTCAATAAGAGAGCTAGCAGCATTTAGTAGAAAATGGGCAAAAATTCTTCATTGTCCTGTGATGACAGGCCAAATTATTAATCATATTTATCTACACGATGAAAAAAAACGCAACCCTCATCAAGATTACTTTGACCTGTTTATTCATCTTTCAAGTGTGGGCGCAATACGATATATGCGAAATTATCTTAATGCTATGGATCCGAGCGATAAAGATTATAAAGATATCTGCTCAAAATTATTATATTATAGCGCACAAAATAGTTATGACGATGTCTGGGCATGTCTGAATATGCGTATAGATCCTAATTTTATCTATAGTAAAGATATATATGATACGTATGATGAAATCTATAAAAGACCCGCATTAATACACGGACTTATCCATGAGGATTATGATTTAACAGATCTGTTATTATCATTTTCAGCAGACCCTAATAGCATTGACCCTTTGAGCAAAAAATCTGCACTGATCATTGCCATACTACGCAATAATCATTATCTTATTCAATTATTGTTATCGTATGGAGCAAACGTTAACATGCAAGGCAACCGGCATGGAAATACGCCTCTGATGGTAGTGGCAAGAAAGATAGGACAAGCGATACAAGAGAATAATGATTCTGAAATAAAAAAAGCAGTGCGTTGCCTACAAGAAATCTGTGCCTATCAACCTGATTTTTCACTAAAAAATAATTGTGGAAAAACTGTATGGGATATTGCTCAACGTTACAATACTACAGAGGATATGGTACATTATATTAATAATGCCTCAGCAGGAAGGTTCTGCTAATAAGTATGTCACATGAGTATGTGTGATGTCTCTTTTTTGTATAATTCTACTTGTGGTTGATCAAAAGGATTGATATTGAGTAAAAATCCAAGATACATAATTTCACACATCTGTATCTGCATAAACTCTGCAATATAAAAGGGACTTTTTTCTGGTAGAGAGTAATGGATATAGGGAAGGTTATTTTTTTGATATGCTTTCATTGTTCCCTCCATTGTTGCATTCATTAAATCAGATAATGATATATTATATGTATACACCTGCGTATGTGGTGGAACAGAGACAAATGTTGTTGCCGTATTATGCTGGCCGGAAAAATAGAGCTGTGCCATAGAATGTAGATCTGTTGTACCAATTGAGATGATAGGTGTAATACCACTACGAACTAATGCTCCTTGTCTATTATATAATTTGCCGATACTTTCTGCCAATAGCTGTCGATACCATTTACCAAGCCCTTCCAAAGAAACGGAAAAAAAGAACATATTATGGATAACATACTGTTGTTGATACCACAGGTACATAAGTATTGCATTGAGTGCAGCACAATTATTGTTCAGTTCATTAGATAACGCTGCAACAACAGCTTTTTTGGCTCCTTCTTGCAGTGCTAAGCAGTCAATACCAACATACATAAGAGGAAATAAGCCGACAGCAGAAAAAACAGAAAATCGCCCACCGACCTTATGTGGAACGGTAAGTACGGTTATGTTTTCCTGTTGCGCATTGTGCCATAATGGCGAATTTGGATCGGTTGTTATAATAACATACTTCTGATAGGTATTGGGATAATATTTTTTCAAAAGTGTTGCAAACAGTTCATAGTTGATACAGGTTTCAGTGGTGGTTCCTGATTTGCTTATCACATTAATAAGGATGGTATTCCCACATTGTAAAGCATGTTCAGCCTGCTTAAGCAGTGATGCATTATAATCTGAATCAACTGTATCGAGAAAATAGATATGCGGAGTACATCTCTCATTATACAATGCTCCATACATTGCCTGTACAACTGCCATAGTCCCTAAAATAGAACCACCAATGCCAATGACAATAAGCATAGTTGGGTGATATTGCTTTTTTTCTTCAACAATAGTTGCCATCTGATCTAACAGTACCGCGTCATACGCGAGATTAATGGATGCGTATTCAGTCTCATAGCAAAGCGTCAATTCATGTTGCACTTTTTTAATTTCCGGTTGCAGCTGTGAAAATGTTTTTTGTATGTTGAGAGGATCAAGAAGTGATGACTGAGTGTAGGTAAAAGAGAAATTCTTCATAGTAAGTCCGCCTTATAGTTTTTGTATAAAGTAGACTTACTATAATTGTTTGTACAATTAAAAGGATAATCTATTTCGGATTTGATAGCTTCCAGATTTGATAAATATATTCCTCTTGAGCTGAAGTCATCCAAGCTTCTGTAGCTTCATTGAACCAGTACTTGGATGCAGGGGACTTATAATCTAGCGATGATAAGTCATTACTATTTTTTAGTTTTATACATTCGGATAGAGCCATTCGTAAACCCGTACCAAATGCTCGTAATTGTGCTTCCTGTATTTTTGACTTCTCATCTATTGTCTGGTTACGTCTCAATATACTATGAAATAAACTGTACCCGCTCAGACTACATGCAGCAAGACCAGCCTTTTTCGATGTTTCATCTGGGCTGTATCTCATGAGCAATGCTCCGAGTCCTATTCCTACTACACTGACCACTCCATGAGTTATGTAGCTAGAGAAGAATTGTTTTGCTTTGGTATACTTGGATAAGTTATCCTGTTCATGCGCTGCAAACATAGGTATAGAACCCATTGTTAGAGTTGCCCATAAGAGTAATTTTTTGTGCATAGTGTGTACCTTTTCTGGTGAGCCTACCTTATAGCTTTTTATAAAGTAGACTCTATTGCTTTTTTGTACAATTAAAAGGATAACTTATTATTGCAGTGCTTCAGTATATGGATTCTGCTTCTCCACAATTGATTGTATCAATTTCCCTGTAACTTGATTAGCGCCCTTGCCGCCGCGGCAAGACTGAAAACCTAGACCCGTCGGCAGTAGGCCTTGCGTTTGTAGTTCTGCAACTTCTTCTACAGCGGCTCTTACACCCAACTCAAATGCTTGATTTTGCAATTTCACCTTTTGGGATGCATCGAATGAGTCCTTGGGTTGCGGGGTAGGATTATGTGTATTTTTGCGTCTCAATATACTATGAAATAAACTGTACCCACTTACACTACATGCAGCAAGACCAGCCTTTTTCGATGTTTCATCTGGGCTGTATCTCATGAGCAATGCTCCGAGTCCTATTCCTACTACACTGACCACTCCGTGAGTTATGTAGCTAGAGAAGAATTGTTTTGCTTTGGTATACTTGGATACGTTATCTTGTTTATACATTGCAAACATAGGTATAGAGTTCATTGTGAGTGTTATCAATAAGAGTAATTTTTTGTACATAGTGTGTACCTTTCATAATGAAATTAATGTGAGTATTTTTGTTTATAGTAGCTTATCTATGCTATCAGGATTATATTTTTTTGCAATTATTTTTCTTATGTAATTATTTGTAAGCATAGGTATTATAATCAACTATCCACGGCTCGTATACATATAGTTTCTCAGAGTTTATACGAACATCACATAAACCCAATGGAAGGTTACGATGTCTTTTTTATAATTGACTTTGTATAATTCAGATTATTAACGGATTTACCTATTTTTGGTATGATTTTAAGACATTCGTATTTTAATGTTTTGCTTATACTCTTTCATTACGTTGTCCAAGATGTCTGCTTGGAGATTAAGTGCATTTTGACTCAAAGTTTTTCGATGAAGCTCATATGTTACCTGCCTAGTAAAGTTCTGTTGAGTGTTTAGGTAATTGCGCATAGTATTGCCTATACCATGGTCTGCTCCCCACTTATAGGCTTCTTTTTTTATTTTATATAATTTGGTTTCTTGCGTTAATGCATTTCTGTGTCTGGCTATACTGTGTCCTAAACCATATAGACCAAGCATCGATAGACCAGCACCGAATTGTCGCGATTGTTCATCTGAGGCATATTTCGCACAGTATCCTCCAAGTGCAGCGGCTGCTATACTGAGAAATCCATGTGTTAGTTTGCTAGAAAAAATGCTTGAGGCTATGCTCCAGCCACTAACAGTAGCTTGCGATGTTTGAGAGTTATCCATTCCAAACATAAGGAGAGAGTTTATTGTGAGTGTTGTCAATAAGAGTAATTTTTTATACATATTGTATATCGTTTCATAACGAAATTAATGTGGGGTTGGTTATTTGTAGCAACTTATTTACACTAACAGAATTATATTTTATAGCAATTAATTGTGAAGAGGTTTTTAGAGTTGTAGTGTACATTTTTGATATTTGTGCATATGAATGGCTTTTGTAGTATAATAATAAAATGTTGAAATTATGATGAATAGGTAACGTATTTTTCTTTTATTTGTACTAAAAAATACCGTAAAAACTAAAGCGATAATTTTACATAATACTAAAAATTCACGCACGACACTTATCTGTTATTATTGTAATATATAAAGGTTAATATGGATCACATAACAATTATTCTGTTTGGTGCAACCGGTGACCTGGCAAAGCGAAAAATTATTCCCGCGTTGTACAAATTTTTTGAAAAAAAGGAATGCGGCACAGTGTCTATTATTGGCGTTGCCTTTGATGATGTTACATCCGACCATATGATAGAAGTAGCGTACCCGTTTTTAACCAATAGTAGCGATGATATCTGGGACAGTGTAAAGAGAAATAGTTACTATAAAAAAATTAATTTTACTCACGCGTCAGATTTCATAGAACTTGAAGCATTTGTTAAAGAGTGTGAACGCACACATGGTAGTGCGCGCAGTAATCGGTTATTCTATGTAGCAACAAGCGCAGATTTTTTCTGTGATATTACGCGCAATAGTGTAGCGGCTCGCTTAATGAAGCGTACGTATAATGGGGACCCGGTGTGGCATCGTATTCTCTATGAAAAACCATTTGGCCATGACGGTGAATCTGCGCGAGCAATTAATCGGTGCATACAAGAACATCTTGAAGAGACACAAATCTATCGGATCGACCATTATTTAACAAAAGAAGTGGTAAGTAACATAGCAATGCTCCGTTTTACTAACTGTATTTTTGAACCATTATGGTCAAATCGTTATATTGACCAAGTTCAGATCATTCTCAGTGAAACGGGTGGCATAGAAAATCGTGGTGCATATTATGATAACTATGGTGCATTGAAAGATGTTGTACAGAATCATATGCTTGAATTGCTAGCACTGATATGTATGGAAAGTCCGGAAAAGTTGACAGGTGATTACATTCGCACTGAACGCGCAAAAATTATTGAAAAAGTGCGTTTTGTTGATGGTATCTTAGGGCAATATGCTGGATATCAACAAGAAAATTTTGTTTCACCGGATTCACAAACGGAAACATATGCTTCATTGCGGGTAGAGGTTGCAACGCCGCGATGGATTGGTGTACCCTTTTATCTTAAAACGGGTAAAAACTTAGATAAAAAAGAGACAAGCATTCATATTAAGTTTAAACAGGTCGATTGTCTCTTAACAAAAGGCTGTCCAACTGAATCTAATTGGTTAACATTAAAAATTGATCCTGATGCAGTATTTTCATTAACGCTTAATATTAAAAAGCCAGGAACAATGGAGTCTGTTATTCCTATTAATATGGAATTTTGTCACAGTTGCATATTTGGTCTTAAAACGCCACAAGCATATGAAGTGTTACTTGAAGAAATAATACGTGGAGAGCAATCATTATCGGTCAGATTTGATGAAATAGAGTATGCATGGAACCTTATTGATGCCATTGTGGCGCACGCGTTACCTGTATACAGGTATGCAATCGGATCACAAGGTCCACAAGAAGAGATGCAACAAGAAAAGAAACATGGTATGAGGTGGCATTCATGAATATAGCAGTTATTGGATTGGGAAAAATGGGTGAGGCGATCGCATGGCGGGCGCTCCAAGCGGGTCACATGGTATATGGATATGATACTAATACGGCTCCCGAATTTGTTGAGTCTATAAAAAAACAAGGTATTATCTACGTACGTCAGCTTTCTGACTATAGAGAGTATGCAATAGATCTCTTTTGGATCATGGTTCCTCAGGGGCATATTGTCGATTCTGTTCTTAATGAGATCTGCATATATGCTTGCAAAGGTTCGCTCTTTCTTGATGGTGGAAATAGCCATTTTACTGATTCCATACGGCGTGCCCACTACCTTGAACAACAAGGGTTTTCATTTCTTGATTGTGGAACATCTGGGGGCGTTCATGGAAGAAAGAATGGGTTCTGTCTCATGGTTGGAGGAGACCGAAAAGCGTACGAAAAAGTAGAATCTCTATTAACGGCAGTTGCGGCACATAATGGATGTCTCTATACAGGTCCATCCGGCACTGGTCACTATGTCAAGATGATACACAATGGTATTGAATATGGAATGTTGCAAGCCTACGCAGAAGGTTTTCACCTACTTAAAGATGGTTCATTTAAAGACGCACAATTAGATTTAGAAGCTATTGCAATGGTATGGAATCATGGTTCAGTTGTGCGTTCATGGATATTAGAACTTGTGCAGAATGTGATGCACAATGATCCAGAGATGGATTCAGTGGTTGGTTCTGTTGCAGCAACAGGAATGGGTGCTTGGACGGTTGAAGAAGCGCATAAAACTACTATTCCAGTCCCTGTTATAGAAAAGTCTTTAGATGTGCGAACGTGGTCACAAGAGACTGGTGGCAATTATGCAACAAAAGTGGTCGCGATGTTGAGAAACCAGTTTGGTGGGCATGCATTTGTCACAAAAAAAGACTGAAAAGGGTGTATGTGAATATTATAGATATTAGTTGGCCTATTGCGGAAAAAACAACGGCGTATAAAAATAGATCGGTTATTGCCATACAAGAAACTAAACAGTTTGAAGTTGATAATGTGCGAGAGACTGTTATCACGCTGGGATCACATTCAGGAACGCATATTGATGCGCCTTCGCATTTTTTGCGTGATGGTGCAACCATAAGTGATATTTCTCTAGCAACAGTTATGGGTACCTGTATAGTGCTTGACCTGACTCATTGTGAGACCTCTATTACACGTGAAGATCTCTTGTCGTATGATTCACTTATTTCACCAGGAATAATCGTATTGCTGCGCACCCGCAATAGCGATTTGTCTCCTTATGATACTTTTAATTCACATTTTATCGCTTTAGCAGAATGTGGGGCATTGTATTGTGTTGAAAAAGAGATAAAAGCAATAGGCATTGATTATTTAGGAATTGAAAATAGCCAGCCCGGGCATCCAACGCATAAGAGTTTATTAAATGCGAATATTACTGTTATTGAAGGTCTTCGCCTGAAGCATGTTGAAAGCGGTAATTATTTTTTTATTGCATTACCATTATTAATGGTTGGTCTTGAAGCTGCACCGGCACGAGCGGTATTGATTGTAAATGGGGTGTTATGCGAACACCCCAAACCCCGCGCACAAACAGTTCCGTTTGATCCCTATAGCCGGTAATCACTCAGAATGTAAGCTACAGCACAGCTTACATTCTTTCAAATAGATCCCAAAAACTGCAGGTATTATTCAATTAGATGAATTTTTTTCATTCTCTTGTCTATATATTTATTAATGTTTTCTTTTGGAATCCAGTTGTTTTCTAGTAGATGTTTTTCAACCTTCTTGTATCGATTTGCGTACTTTATAAAATCGCCTTCTTCGTTTTTCGCTTTTTTCTGAAAGACGCAACAACCAATTATTAATACTGTAGTGGGAGCTGCAACAGCGATTAGGTCGTTAGACAAAGCTGATGAAATAAGTGTTATAGCTCCCATAGACATCAAGAACGACCACGCATTGTTGCGTAATGATTTATAGCGTGTTTTATCATACTCTTCATTATAGATTTGCAGGGCTTGTTCTTTAGTTAAAGTGTTAATGTCTATATCGTCTATTGCATTAATTGCAGTAGATAACGCAGCTATTGTAATTAAGATTGTGAATTTTTTGTACATGTAAACCTCTTAAAAAAATGTTTTGATTACCATTATACTTTTTTATATGTGATTGTAAATATCAGGCATTTATATTTTAGGTAATTTCCGGTGAGGCAATCTGTTTAAAAGAATGTAAGCTGCCCTGCAGATTACGTTCTGAGTTATTGCCGGCTATAGGGATCAAACGGAACTGTTTGTGCGCGGGGTTTGGGGTGTTCGCATAACACCCCATAAAAAATTACCCCCATTGCTGTTTTTTATGTAACATCTGAACAAAAAGTTCACCAAATTTTTGTGCCGCTTGGGGGCCCGCAGCAGTAATAATATTGTCATCTACTACAACATCATTATCAGCATAGATAACATTATATTCTTTGTAGAGTGGCAGTAGCTGTTCATCATCATTCCATCCCGTTGCTTCTTTTCCTGATAATATACCTGCTTTTGCAAGAATACGGGTTGCAATACAGATAGCGCCTACAGGTATATGGAGCTGTGACGCTTCTTGAAGAAGTTTATAACTTGTATGATTATCAAGATGCTCTAAAGCACCTGGGCCACCAATAAAGAGAATCCCACAATACTGATTGACAATAATTTTATCAAGCACTACCTCTACATGCGTGGTTGAACCATTTTGGGCAATGGCAACACCATGTCGATCGCTTGCAGTTACAACAGCAAACCCCTCACTTTCAATAATATGTTTAGGAATTGCATATTCTATATTTTGAAATCCATTAAACGCTATAATGAATATTACTTTCGATTCGTCCATACAATCTCCTTTGTAATAGAACAATCTATGTTCATGAGAGGATACGTTGCGTTGTAATAGCGTATCTTTTTTGCCTCGTCTGGTTCAATAGAAAGAGAGGCATCTTTATCAATAAAAATAGATCGTTTTTTTGAAATTGAGGTAATTCTTCCGCGGTTATCAGAGAGCGCCTTTTTAAGATTGATATATGATTGCCATGCAAACGAAGGAATTTTATCTGTCCACCAGGGTACATAGACATAATCAATAGTAATTTTACTACTTAAAAAGTGCACAGCATCAAATATGCGTTGATTGATTGTACAGAGGATAAGATGATCAATATGCAGTTGTCCTGTTTTCTGAATGAGTTCTGGAATAAAGGTATAATTTATCCATGATTCATATGACTTGTGTGATGAAAAGGCTCCAGAATCGATAAGGATAAGCGTGTTGTGATGATTAATAAGAGTTATAGTTTTTTGCTTACGAATAATGGTCTCTACCGTATTATATGAATAAGGAAAAAATCTGCAGATACAACATATAATGAGCAGTAGTGTTGCGAGATATGCGATTCTTTTTGTGATGGTTGTAATATGTCTGCTATGAATAAGAAGACATGTAATAAGAGGAATTGCAATAAGAAATAACAGAGATGGGGCTCTAAAGCCAATAAGCCACCACGAGTAGTTGGTGTTAATGATAGATATCCACCACCCCGTAAGCACATCCAATGCATAGATGACCCAGGTAGAGGGTAGATACACTAATTCAAGAAAAAAAATCAGCGAGGAGAGCAATAAAAAAACTGCAATAAATGGTGTAAAAAGAAGCGTGGCTAGTGGGCTTAAGAGTGAAAGAGGTAATCCCCATGCAATCAGAAATGGAAGTGATATAAGGGTTAAAAAGAGCTGTAATTGTATGCTTTTGAGAAAAGCAATTCGCCATTTATGGATCCTATTCATGTATTTCACTATATACCTGTTAAAAAAAAAGTCACGAAAGTATTGTGTTTATAGGGTTTTTTTATCTATCTTAAAAGTAAAAAATGAAGTTTTTCTAATAAAAAAGAAGCTGTTAATAAAGAGCGGGAGAAATACATGAGAATTAAGAAAAATGGCCATGAGCATAGTCTGCTAAACGCATTTAATCATATCCCAGAAGCTGTCAAGCAATACAAAAATAGAGTGCGAGAATCTACAAAATATAGAAATATGTCTCATGGTAGTCATGATATTTTACGGTCACTATCATGGGCTCGTGGCGAGAATTGGAGAAACAATCATCCAAAAAGCCTTAACAAGAGTCATAAATCAAAAAAATAGTATATATTCATCTTAAATGCATTGACTATTGTATTCTGTCTTTGTAAAGCTTTTATACGCTTCTTATGTTTCTAGGCGACGCTTATATAAAAGTTAATAGACAGATAAATACTATATGAATACTATTCAATCATTTCTGGCTCATAAAGCATACGCGTTACGCGTTGCAGCTATAAAAATGACTTCCCATGCGGGATCTGGTCATGTTACGTCTGCACTATCTGCAGCAGATATCGTATCAGTTCTTTTTTTTTACGCTATGCGATATGACCCGAATGAGTATAATAATGATGATAATGATCGCTTTATCTTGTCAAAAGGGCATGCAGCTCCTCTTTTGTATGCAGTCTGGCATGAGCTCGGGTATCTCTCGCATGATGAGTTATTGTTGTACAGATCGTTTGATTCAGTCCTAGAAGGGCATCCAACGTCACGATTTATGTATGCAGAAGGCGCAACAGGATCTTTGGGAATTGGCCTTTCGATGGGGTTAGGACAAGCATTATCAGCGTTTATTGATGGTCGAACATATAGAATCTATGTGCTGATGGGCGATAGTGAACTTTCTGAAGGTAGTGTGTGGGAGGCAATTCAGATTGCAGCATACTATAAGTGTCATAATCTTATTGGTATTATTGATGTTAATAATCTCGGCCAGAGTACTGAAACCATGTTGGATTACGATATTGAATCCTATAAAAAACGTTGTGAAGCATTTGGATGGTATCCTATCGCGGTTAATGGACATTCGATTGAAGAATTGATGGCAGCATGTGATGAGGCTCACAGTGTTCAAGATAGACCTGTTATGATTATTGCACGCACTATTAAAGGGTATGGGGTCGATTCTGTTGCAGGAAAACAGGGCTTTCATGGCAAAGCTTTCAATAAAAATCAAGAAAAAACGGCCCTTGAGCAGTTAAAAGCACGTTTTCCTGAGGCGTCAGAGTATACCGGGAATAACTATATGCACCTTTTTCAGAGTGTTCAAGATGAACACAGTCAAAACTTCCCACAATTAGATAGTACAACAGAGGTTTCACATAAGACGCGTTCTGTTGAAAAATATGAAAAGAATACTCTGTATGCTACACGCAAGGCCTATGGCAATGCTTTGGCAGATCTTGGAAGCACATATCCATCAATTGTATGTTTAGATGCGGAAGTTAAAAACTCAACGTATGCAGAATTATTTGAACAAGCTTATCCTGGTCGTTTTCTTCAATGTTTTGTTGCAGAACAGAATATGGTGGGCATGGGGATCGGTTTTCAAAAACGGGGAAAAATTCCTTTTATCTCAACATTTAGTTCATTTTTTTCACGCGCACATGATCAGATCCGTATGGCTGCAGTTAGTTGTTCGGCGCTGCGTCTTGTTGGATCGCATTGTGGTGTGTCAATTGGAGAAGATGGTCCGTCTCAGATGGGCCTTGAAGATATTGCAATGATGCGATGTCTACCGGGATCAGTCGTATTATATCCGAGTGATGCTGTAAGTACGTATAAACTTGTTGAGCAGATGGTTCATTATGCTGGCGGTGTTAGTTATTTACGCACAACACGCATGGAAACGCCTGTTATATATAATCATAATCAAGAGTTTTATATTGGAGGTTGTACGGTGCTGAGGCACTCTACAAAAGATGTTGCTTGTATTGTTGCAGCGGGAGTGACGTTACATGAGGCATTAAAAGCACATGCCATATTGTCTCAGAACGATATTTTTGTCTCAGTTATAGATCTGTACTCTGTTAAGCCCCTTGATGCCTCTACGGTTATCTCTGTTGCTCAAAAGTCAAACAATAGAATTATTACCGTTGAAGATCACTATGCGGAGGGGGGAATTGGCGAGGCTGTCTTAAGTGCTGTCTGTAATACTGGCATTGCCACGCATTCGTTATCAGTGACCCGTCTGCCCCGTTCTGGTAAGCCTGAACAGTTATTGGCATTTGAGCAGATTGATGCAGCAGCCATTGTACATCTTGTACAGTCTTTTTGCTAAAAAGTGCATTGTGCTAGAATGTTTATCTGCTTGTAATCTCTGAATTTATATGAAATTAAGCAGTTTCTTACATCTCATCTTTGCATCATCGACAATGCCACCATGATCTTTAACAGAAATTAAATAGGTTCGCAGTTTCCACAGCATATCTATTGTGGAAAGATAATAATAGTGTTTTTCATAGAGATAGTTAGGATAATATTTGCATTTTCTTTTTAGGGCCATACAGTGGGCAACATGAGGATCTCTGAGAGCAGCAAAAATTTCAGCTTGTTGCTCTTGTGCTTTAATTAATCTATTGAATGCATCGCAACCATTAAGAATGTCTGCTGAAATAGTATAGTAATGACGAAGATATAATTTAATAATCCTTCTTGTTATCATATGTTGTTGCAGAATATGTTCAACCTCATGAGCACATATAGCTAATAGCTCTTCTGAATTAGTACAATTTTTCATCCAAAATGTAATTTCTTGTATAACATATCGTGGGTAAATGATGAGTGTTTCTTGGTCGTCAGTATATACGACAGAACCAACGGCTTCTGCTTCTAAAGCATTGTTCTCTGAATCAGCCATAGTAACACTAATACTTAGGGGATGAATATCATTCTGTTTTAGTAGATCACACAGTATATTTTTAATCTCTTGTGATACATTCTCGTCATGAGATGCGTTCTGCTGTGAGCTTTTCAGGGAGGTCAGATTATGCTGTTTAACTCTTTTAATATCATCTAAGCATTGCGACCATATATGATTATCGAGATCATATTTTTCTTTTATTTTTTGTAATGCCTTTTTTTCTTTATTGATGAATTTGGCTCTTATTGCTTCTAATTCCGCATCAATCTCTTGAATGGCACTATCTATATTATTTCTGTGTACTATCAGAGAATGTATGCGTCTAAAAAAGGTACGAATATGCTGTCTGTATTTGATAGTAGCACAATTTTCTGGATAGAGGTGATGGGTCATATGGGGTATATCCTTCATATACCATGGAATAGTAGTTGAAAAAGCCTGTAAGCCAATTAAAAGGCCTATAGATGCTGAAAATAATAAGATTAATTTTTTCATAAAAACCTCCCGGTTTAGCTGCTTTTTTCACTAATAAGCTTATCATATTAATACAAATAGTCAATTGCATAAAAAGGGGTGCGATTCTACCCCCAATAACTAGGTAGTAATGAGAAGATTATGAAATTAATCGTTCCATTAGAGTGTTAAGATGCTCTTTTGTAGCTTTAAACGTGCCATGTGTTTGAACCGATGCTATATATGAGCGTAAAGTCCACAACATATGTATTGTAGTGAGATAGTAATAATGTTTTTCATAGAGATAGCCGGGATACTCGTAGTCCCTTCTTTCTTTGGTCATGGCATATGCAACATCAGGGTCTCTCAAAGCAGCAAAAATTTCAGCTTGTTGCTCCTGTGATTTTTTTAGTTTTTTATATGCTGTACACGTTTCAAGATTTTCTGATGAAATATTACGATGTTTTTGTAGATATTCAGTAACAAATAAGTCCGTCATCATATGTTGCTGAAGGAGATGTTCAACTTCATGAGCACAATTAGATAGAGCGTGGTATTCATTTACATAATTTCTTGTGAGCTTAATTGTATGTGAAAATGGGTTTTCCTTTGTTGTATTCATAGCTAAGATTGCTTGTCCTTGAAGACCGAGATCGATCTCCTTTTCATCAAGAGCGAGTAATTTTACGTTTAATGGATTAATGCCATTTTTTTTTAATAATGTGCAGGTTATTTCTTTAACCGCTTGTGGTAGATTCTCATCATGACGACGTGGGTCAACAGTATCTTGTTTTAACATAAAAATATTTAGTTTATTGATCATGTTGATAGCTTCTAAATGCTTACCAAAATGATCATCATCGAGATCATATTTTTCTTTTATTTTTTGTATTGCTCTGTTCTGCTTATTAACAAACTTATCGCTTATTACTTCTAATTCAGCGTCAATTTTTTCCAACGCAATATCGGTACTTTTTTGTGTAACAGTCAAGTAATAGGCTTGTTTAATAAAGGTACGAGCATATTGTCGGTATCGGATAGTTGTACAGTTTGCTTTATACCACTTATGGTTCATATGGGGTACATCCTTCATATACCATGGAATAGTAGTTGAAAGGGCTGTATAATAAGAAGAAATGGCCATAAAAATAGCCAAAAAAGTTATGCTTTTCATAGAAAACCCTCTTTTTATCTATTTTTCTATCTAGTTATCAGACTACATAATTAATTCAATTTGTCAATTGGGCTAGGGGTATATTTGCTTGATTACAGGTTTGCTCCCTTTAAAAACGAAGACTTTTCAACACAATATAATTATGCTATGGGTAAAATGACACATTTTTAAAGCTGAGGATTATAGAGGATTATCTATGCATAAGTTATCTGTTTTTATGAGTTTTATTGTGATATTGTATGGTAGCATGAGCGGAAGTGAATCATCACGCTTAACGGCAGAAAGAGCAAAAGTAAAAAGCTACATAGCAGAAATGGATGCATTATTTGTTCCGGCGATAGGGGCAGGTCTGTTCGGAACAATATTAGGTGGGCTTATTCTTGCGGATAATCCAGCTAGTCTCATCGGTGAGGTGATGTCAGTATTTTCTGTTTATTATTCATTAGGATTCGTGTTTAAAGCCGACAGATGTTATCGCTTGTGTGGGCAGGCTATGAGTGAAATTGATCGACAAGAAAAGTATGAGAAAAACTTGAAGCTTTTGCGTGATAGACAGTTGGCAAATGCAAATAGACTTCAAGTACAAGGGACAAAAAGGGAGTAATAATCAACCCATATAACTCTGACCAATATTCTGCACTATCTTTTGGCTATGACTGGGGCTCAAGAACTTTTATAGATAGGGACAGCTGTTTTATAAAGCATCATTCTACTACGAGCCTTATAAAAAACAGTTGAAGAATTTTTTTGAATCTGTTGATTAAAAATAGTACCAATATTAACTCTCTGAAAATCATAATAAGAAGAGTGGGGCTTTCAAAGCCCCACCCAGATTTTCTTATAATAGGGCAATATATTCCTTAAATGGCTTAAAAAACGCTGAAGCAATTTAAAACAAAAATTTTGATAAAAAATACAAGTATGCTATTCTGGCAACATAAGAATATTTAAAGTTGAGGATTATATATGAATAAATTGTGCATAGGGATAATTTTTGGTGTGACGTTATGTGGTAGTATGAGTGGTAGCGAAGAACCACGAACCTTTGCTGAAGCACAAGAAGAGATAGAAAAGTGCAGGTTAGAGGCGAATGCTTTAACGCTTAGGGGGATGGCGGCAGGGACGGCTGGAATAGTATTGGGTTGGCTAATTCCTGCTATGACCACTCCATCTGAGAATACAGTTAAGGCTTCTTTGGGACTATCAATACTTTCTCTTTTTGCTACGGTAGGCGTATTAGTGAGCAATGACCATTTTCGTTGTAGGTGTTGGAAGGTGGAATGTGAAATTTACAAAAAGAAAGATGATGAGAATACTTTGCATAATATCCGTGTGGATCTGAAGAAAAGTGGCCATCAGCTTCAAGAGCATAGCGACACACTGACAGCTTTGCAAAAGGAGTATGAAGTGTTATCACAAAAGTCTAACGCTACCGCTACGATTGGGGATATTGCTCAGCATCGCACTATGCAAGAGGAAATTAAAAATATTAAAGCAGAGAAAGCCGAGATACTTACAGCGCACAAAAAGTTAGCATGGAACTATGCTCATTTGAGTGGATCTAAAGAATTGTTACAACAGCTTCAATGTACAGTTGGGGAATAAGTTTTTTGAAAAATAGTGTTGGTAAAAAAAATGGTAGTATTCTTACCATTACACGGTCCTAACACACAATAATTTATATTTATAGGGCCTATGCCTTTCTGGCTCCTTTGCTAGAGTATCAGCATCCCAGGAATCTAGTTTTTGTAGAATATCGGGCAGTAATTCTACAAAGGCTTGCTGAGAAAAATAGGTGTGGGTTATTGGATAACCATTAATTTTAATTTTTGCTTGCGTCAGTGATGGATGTTGTGGAAAAAGGCGTGAAGAAAAAGCAGGGAACCGGTAGCGTTTTCTGCTTTTTTTTGTCTCTTTGTGGCGCAATTGAGGGGCTAAAACTTGAATAAAGTCAAAACTAGAATAGAGCGAGTAGACATGTTTAAACAGTGGCGTTGCAATAAGATGCATTGTCTTTTCTTGAACAGGGCATGCAAGTAATATTAGAGAATGCACTGTTATGGGGGGCGTACCTTCAGGGGTGTGTATTTTTGCCATATGAAGAGCAACATTCCCACCATGGCTATGCGCTATAATTCTGATAATAGGATATTGGCCATATTTTTTTTGGTATTGTTCAATGTGCTCTATTAAATCTCTATATAATTGTTCAGCAACTTTTTTTCGCTCTCGAGAGGACAGCTTTCCGGACCAACAAAAAATATAAAATTCATCAGTGGAAAAATGCTCTGGATCATGTGTAGTAATAGTGTTTGCAATACGTCTAAAACGATGATCATCAGGAAATGATGTGACATGCTTTAACGATGATTTTTTATGAAATGTATCGTAGTAGGGGGGCTTACGGAATAATACTGTTCCATGTATCCATACAGTTAATGGTGGTGGTGTTGAAAGTACATAATTAGGGCATTGACTTTTTGTTATACATAGAGTTGCTTTATCGATATCTCTTTTATGTGTACAGGAAGGAGTGAGAATGAGAATTGCTATAAAAAAGCATATATTACATGTAACTGCGTAGATCATAGCATATATCCTAGCAGTAAAACGGGATTCAGTTTAGATATACGTAAAAAGAGTGAGATATGTCAATAGCTGATGTTTTGCCGTATTGCAATAGACATACCAAACTTTATCAATTATATTATTTAGTATATTTGTTGTAATTATATATTAAAAAGAACTTCTAAAGGAATAAAAATGATTCCATTATTTATGTTATGTGTTATAGCTATTTTTATTATAGTGTTCATTGTAGCCTATAATTCGATCTATTTGGTGCAGCAAGCAGAGGTTATGATCATTGAACGACTTGGGAAATTTAACCGTATTATTGGGCCAGGTCTTCACCTTGTTATGCCATTCATTGATAGACCACGAACGGTTTTATGGAGTTTTATTCATATAGAGTCGAGTAGCAAACGTTATTTCACTATTACAAGAACAGTAGAGCGAATCGATTTACGTGAGTCTGTACACGATTTTCCTAAGCAGAATGTTATTACAAAAGACAATGTAACAATGGAAATTAATGCGATTTTGTATTATCAGATTATTGACCCTAAAGCAGCGGTTTATGAAATTAACAATATGCCAGAGGCTATTGAAAAATATACTCAGACTCGTCTGCGTGACATTATAGGTTCAATGGATCTTGATGAAACGCTTGTATCGCGAAATACCATTAATGCGCGTTTAACAGAAATTTTAGATGAAGCGACTGACAAGTGGGGAGTGCGTGTTAATCGAGTCGAATTACAAGAAGTTAATCCTCCCGCAGATATTCGTGTTGCAATGGAAAAACAGATGCGTGCGGAACGTGAGCGTAGAGAAATGATTTTACACTCAGAAGGAAAAAAGCGTTCTGCAATTTTGGAAGCTGAAGGTATTCGAGAGGCTCAAATATTAGAGGCTGATGGTCAAGCGCAGGCTCGCTTAAAATTGGCACAAGCAGAAGCGAACGCCATTGAAATGATTGCCTCTGTAACCCAATCGGATCCTTTACCATACCTTATTGCGAT
>Ga0307411_10000062_pt1 | contig 32207 bp, 26 predicted proteins | sample DK1Ometagenome_2_FD_203712 | JGI IMG/M metagenome (GOLD analysis project Ga0307411, IMG submission 203712) | Maize rhizosphere microbial communities from greenhouse at UC Davis, California, United States - DK15-O-1 | ecosystem: Host-associated > Plants > Roots > Rhizosphere > Soil | place: USA...
GCCAGTACCGGCGGAATGTTCAATAACTACGCGATCGTGCAAGGAGTGGATCATGTCGTGCCGGTCGATATGTATCTGCCGGGGTGTCCGCCGCGGCCAGAGATGTTGATCGACGCCATGTTCAAGCTGCGGGACAAAGTGCGCCATACCCCAATCGGCCTCAATGCGATTGAGGCGGCTCAAGATCAAGAGCAGCGGCAGTTGGAGGCGCCATCGCTCATTGAGCAGAAGGGCCTATTGAGATGACTGAAGACAAAGAGCCGCGCCCAGAACCCGAGGATCGCGATGAGGGCGCTTCGGCAAGCTCAGAGGATCTGCACAAAGAATCGGACGAGAAGGCTCCCATCAAGGGTGCGGTTCCGGAGGGTGAGTCCGAGCCGGATGCCGAAACCAAGCCCGAGTCCCTCACCGGAGAAGCGCCGGAGGTCAGCTCTGAGGCAACTGCCGCTGAGGAGGACGAAGCGCAGCTTGCCACCACCGAGCCCACCGCCGAGGTCCTTCAGGTTCGGAAGGGCATGTTCGGGGTCAAGGGCACCGGCGACACCACCGGCTATGGCGGCCTGACTCGGACGGTCGAGTTCCCAGCTTCGGCCACGCCGCCGTTCGGTGGCTGGTGGGATCAGGTGTATGAACGCGTCGGCGCGCTGATTCCCAACTTCAGCGATGTGATCACCAAGGTGGTCATCCATCGCGGCGAGATCACCTTCCATGTCGGGCGGCAGCACCTGCCAGAGCTGGTCCGCTACCTCAGAGACGACGCTCACCTGCGCTTTGAGTTCTGCAGCGGCGTTTCCGGAGTGCACTATCCGGCCGACAAGGGTCGCGAGCTACACGCGGTCTATCACTTGCAGTCGATGACCCATAACCGGCGGATTCGACTTGAAGTCTCCGTTCCCGACAGCGACCCACACATCCCATCAGTCGTCGCGACTTACCCGACAGCCGACTGGCACGAGCGCGAGACCTACGACATGTTCGGCATCATCTTCGACGGCCATCCAGCTCTGACCCGGATTCTGATGCCCGACGACTGGCCGGGCCACCCGCAGCGCAAGGACTACCCGCTAGGTGGCATTCCGGTGGAGTACAAGGGCGCAACCATTCCACCCCCAGATCAAAGGAGGTCGTACTCATGAGCACGACCGACGAGCGCCTCCGCCCCGAGGCAGACGCAGGAACCGCCGCTCCTGAGGCAGCACAGGATCCGTTCGGCATCGGCGGCGAGGCGGCCGAGGGCCAGGTCTATACCGTCACCGGGCAGGACTGGGATTCCCTGGTATCGGAGCAGGCCGAGCGCGGCGATGAGCGGATCGTGGTCAATATGGGTCCGCAGCACCCGTCGACCCACGGCGTACTCCGGCTGATCTTGGAACTGGAGGGCGAATCAGTCACCGAGGCCCGTTGTGGAATTGGCTACCTGCACACCGGCATCGAAAAGAATATGGAGTTCCGTAACTGGACCCAGGGCGTCACGTTCTGCACCCGGATGGACTACCTGTCGCCGTTGCACAACGAGACCACCTACTGCCTGGGCGTCGAACGGCTGCTGGATCTTGAGTCCGATATCCCGGAGAAGGCATGTGTTCTCCGAGTGCTGATGATGGAGCTGAATCGCATCTCCTCGCATTTGGTCTGCATTGCCACCGGCGGCATGGAGATCGGCGCCCTGACTGTGATGACCATCGGATTCCGTGAGCGGGAGAAGGTGCTGGACGCCTTCGAGTTGATCACGGGCCTGAGAATGAACCACGCCTACATCCGACCAGGCGGGGTAGCACAGGATCTGCCCGACAAGGCGCTGGATTTCGTGAAGGACCTGGTTGTCTGGATGAAGAAGCACTTGCCGGAGTACGCCGCATTCTGCAACGAGAACCCGATCTTCAAGGCCCGGCTCGCTGGCGTCGGTCATCTCGATCTTGCCGGCTGCCTCGCTTTGGGCATCACCGGGCCGCCGCTGCGGGCGACCGGCTACGACTGGGACCTCCGCAAGAAGCAGCCCTATTGCGGCTACCAGACCTACGACTTCGACGTGCAGACCTGGGACACCATGGACGCGTACGGCCGGTTCCGGATCCGGCTGAACGAGATGTGGGAGAGCCTCAAGATCATCGAGCAGTGTGTGGAGCGGCTCGAGAAGCTGCGGGGCGCGCCGATCATGATCGGCGACAAGAAGATCGCTTGGCCGGCGCAGCTGTCCATCGGCTCGGACGGCATGGGCAACTCCAATGAGTACCTCAAGCACATCATGGGCGAGTCAATGGAGGCGCTGATCCATCACTTCAAGCTGGTCACCGAGGGCTTCAGGGTGCCGCCGGGTCAGGCTTATGTCCCCATCGAGAGTCCGCGCGGCGAACTCGGCGCCCACGTGGTCTCCGACGGCGGAACGCGACCCTTCCGGGCGCACTTCCGGGATCCAAGCTTCACGAATCTGCAGGCGATGCCCGCTATGTGTGAGGGCGGCATGGTCTCCGATGTTGTCGTCGCCGTGGCGTCGCTGGATCCCGTCATGGGTGGGGTTGATCGGTGAGTCGCCCTGAAGACGGGATCATGAGCAATCCCATCGAGCCTTTGCCGTCGACGCCCAACGGCCACGCGGGCGGGGATATCGCGTCCGAGGAGCTGGTCGGGCACGGACATTTTGTCACGCATTTCGACGAGCCGAGCCTGGACTACAGCGTCTCGGAGACCAAGATCACCGAGACGACGCTGGAAGAGATGGGTTCGATCGCGTCGCGATATCCGCAGGCCCGCTCGGCGCTGCTGCCCATGCTGCATCTGGTACAGAGTGTCGAGGGGCGAGTAACGCCTGCCGGCATCGAGGCATGCGCCGAGATCCTGGGGCTAACCACTGCGGAAGTCAGCGGGGTCGCCACCTTCTACACCATGTACAAGCGCCGCCCGGTGGGGGAGTACCACGTCGGCGTCTGCACGACCGCACTGTGCGCGATCATGGGCGGCGATGAGGTGTACGCCAAACTCCAAGATCATTTAGGGATTGGCAACGACGAGACCACTGCGGACGGCAAGATCACTCTCGAGCACGTGGAGTGTAACGCCGCTTGCGACTTCGCTCCGGTGATGATGATCAACTGGGAGTTCGTCGACAACACGACCCCTGAGAAGGCAATCGACATCGTTGATCAACTTCGCGCGGGCGCCGAAGTGCAGTCCACCCGCGGTGCTCGGGTCTGCACTTGGAAGGAGGCGGAGCGCGTGCTTGCCGGGTTCCCCGACGGACGAGCCGACGAAGGACCGACTGCCGCAGGCCCCTCGCTGCTTGGCTTGCGCATTGCTCAAGAGCACGGCTGGAAGGCTCCCGACCCAGAGCACGTGGCGGAGCGACAGGATGAGGAGAGCCAGTGACCGATCCTTTGACCCCTGTCCTTACCGCGAATTGGGGTGACGAGCGCGCCTGGAGGCTGACCAACTATGAACACCGGGGCGGTTATCAGGCGCTGCGGTCGGCGCTGCAGATGGAGCCAGCTGACGTCGTCAGCCTCGTCAAGGACTCCGGCCTGCGCGGCCGCGGCGGAGCGGGCTTCCCGACAGGGATGAAGTGGAGCTTCATTCCGCAAGACAATCCCAAGCCGAAGTACCTGGTGGTCAACGCAGACGAGTCCGAGCCGGGGACCTGCAAGGACATCCCGCTGATGATGGCCTCGCCGCACACTCTGGTCGAGGGAGTGATCATCTCCGCGTACGCCATCCGCTGCAATCTTGCCTTCATCTACGTCCGGGGCGAGGTGCTTCATGTGGTACGGCGCCTCCAGCAGGCCGTCCGTGAGGTGTATTCCGCTGGATATGCCGGCACGAACATTCTCGGTACCGGATACGACTTGGAGATCATCGTTCACGCCGGTGCGGGCGCGTACATCTGCGGCGAGGAGACCGCGCTGCTGGACTCACTAGAGGGCCGCCGGGGGCAGCCCCGACTACGGCCGCCGTTCCCAGCAGTCGCCGGGCTGTACGCCTGCCCGACGGTGATCAATAACGTAGAGTCGATCTCGTCAGTGCCCTCGATCATCAGCAACGGCGACGACTGGTTCTCCTCGATGGGTACCGAGAAGTCCAAGGGCATGACCATCTACTCGCTCTCGGGCCATGTCGCCAATCCAGGACAGTTCGAGGCGCCCTTGGGGATTACGCTGCGGCAGCTTCTTGATCTTGCCGGCGGCATCCGCGAGGGTCATCGGCTCAAGTTCTGGACGCCTGGCGGCTCCTCGACACCGATGCTGACCGACGAGCATCTCGATGTTCCGCTCGACTATGAATCCGTCGCTGGAGTGAAGTCGATGCTGGGCACCAAGGCACTGCAGTGCTTTGACGAAACCACTTCCGTCGTGCGGACCGTGCTGCGCTGGACCGAGTTTTATAAGCATGAGTCCTGCGGTAAGTGCACGCCTTGTCGCGAAGGCACCTGGTGGCTGGTGCAGATTCTCAAGCGGATGGAAGCCGGCCGGGGCCAAGAGGGTGACATCGAGAAACTACTCGATCTATGCGACAACATTCTGGGTCGGTCGTTTTGTGCCCTGGGTGACGGCGCAACCTCGCCCATTACCTCAGCCATTCAGTACTTCCGAGACGAGTTCGAGGCTGCCATGCACACTCCGGCGTGGGAGCTGTTTCCCTACGAACGCAGCACGATCTTCGTCCCGGGGCCGGCAGGAGCAGGAGCATGACGGTCACTGCAGCGGGTGCTTCCACCAGCTCAGAGGTTGAGCAGCGTGAGGATCTCATCACCCTCACGATTGACGACATCGAGGTATCGGTGCCGAAGGGCACCCTGGTGATTCGCGCCGCCGAGCTCATCGGAGTGGAAATACCACGCTTTTGTGATCATCCGCTATTGGATCCGGTCGGTGCCTGCCGGCAGTGCCTGGTAGAGGTACCCGATGGCGGAACGGGGCGCCCGATCCCGAAGCCGCAGGCCTCCTGCACTCTCGAGGTCGCCCCAGGCATGAAGATAAAGACGCAGCTCACCTCCCCGATCGCCGACAAGGCGCAGCGCGGGAACATGGAGTTCTTGCTGATCAACCATCCGCTTGACTGCCCTATCTGCGACAAGGGCGGCGAGTGCCCGCTACAGAACCAGGCAATGTCCCACGGCTATGCGGAGAGCCGGTTCACCGACGAGAAGCGCACCTACCCCAAGCCGATCAACATCTCCGCCAACGTGCTCCTTGATAGGGAACGTTGTGTGCTGTGCGCGCGCTGCACGCGATTCTCCGAGCAGATCGCCGGTGATCCGTTCATTGCGTTGATCGAGCGCGGCGCGCTGCAGCAGGTCGGGATCTATGAGAAAGAACCCTTCGAGTCCTACTTTTCGGGCAACGCCATCCAGATCTGCCCAGTAGGTGCGCTGACCAGTGCGTCGTACCGGTTCAGGTCGCGGCCCTTTGACCTGGTTTCCACACCGTCAGTGGCCGAACACGACGCCTGCGGCTCGGCGATCCGGGTCGATCATCGTCGTGGCATCGTGATGCGCCGCCAGGCCGGGGACGATCCAGATGTCAACGAAGAGTGGATTACCGACAAAGATCGTTTCGCGCATCGCTATGGGGATCTAGAGGACCGCCTTACCCGGCCGCTAGTCCGAGATGGTGATGTACTGCGCCCGGCATCTTGGCCGGAAGCGATCGACGTAGCAGTGCAGGGGCTCAAGGCGGCTGGGCACTCGGTCGGTGTACTGACCGGTGGGCGGCTAACCCTGGAGGACGCGTACAGCTATTCCAAGTTCGCTCGAGCAGTGTTAGACACCAACAACATCGACTTTCGGGCGCGGCAGCATTCCAGTGAGGAAGCCGACTTCCTAGCTCACGCGGTGGCCGGCAAGGGGCTCGGGGTCAGTTTTACCGATCTGGAAAATGCCAGTTCAGTACTGCTGGTCTGCCTGGAGCCCGAAGAAGAAGCCGGCATGATCTTTCTCCGGCTCCGCAAGGCTTTCCGTAAGAAGCACCTCGCAACGTGGACGCTGGCGCCGTACCCCAGCAATGGGACGCAGAAGATGGGCGGCCAACTCATCTCATGCATTCCCGGCGACGAAGCCAGCCTGCTTGATCGGCTTTACCCGGAGAGCGGCCTGTCCGATGATCGGCTGGCTGATATCTCTCTAGACGAGAATTCAGTGATCTTGGTCGGCGAACGAGCGGCAGGCCTTTCGGGCACCTTCAGCGCGTGTCATCGGCTTGCCGAGCGCACCGGTGCCAAGCTGGCCTGGGTGCCACGCCGGGCGGGCGATCGGGGAGCAGTGGAAGCCGGCTGTCTGCCCAATCTGCTGCCCGGTGGCAGGCCGGTCGCTGACGCCGCTGCTCGTGTCGACACTCAAGCGACCTGGGGCGTGGAGTCGCTGCCGTCGCTGGAAGGCCGTGATGCGGACGAGATCTTGATCGCTGCCACGGACGGCGAGCTTGAGGCGCTCGTCGTCGCTGGTGTCGACCCGAATGACTTCGTCGATCCGCAGGCCGCGCTCGAAGGTCTAGAGGCGGTCAATTTCGTGATCAGCTTGGAGACCCGGGCATCGCTGGTTACCGAACGCGCCAATGTGATCTTTCCGGTCTCGCTGATGCAGGAGCGGGCAGGCACCTTTGTGAACTGGGAAGGCCGGCGCCGCCCATTCAGCGTCGTGCTCGAACGACCCAACGGCATATCTGACCTCAGGGTGCTGGCCGCCCTGGCCGATGGGCTGGGCGCTGACCTGGGCTTCCGTACGCCCCTCGAGGCTCGGGCAGAACTCGATGAGCTCGGCGTCTGGGAGGGCGAGCGCAGCGACGCTCCCGATTATGAGGCAGGCGAGACGGCTGAGCCGAATGCCAGTACAGCTGTGCTCGCCACGTGGCGCATGGCACTCGATCAGAGTCGGGCAGTGGACGGCGAGCCGTATCTTCAGGCAACCGCACGGGCAGCCGAGGTGCGGTTGGGTCCTAGCACGGCCGAGGCTGCCGGAATCACCAGCGGGGCAATGATCAGCAATGACCGCGGCTCCATTACGCTGCCGGCCCTGATCGATCCCAAGATGGTCGACGGAGTTGTTTGGCTGCCTAGCCGAGCTCCGGGTCAGGGGGTTCCACAGCACCTCGCCGCCACGGCTGGTGATCTTGTGACGATCGGACCCGGGGAAGAGTTTGAAATGCGCGCTGAGCTCGTCGAAGCGCGCCCTTCGACCGGCTCAGGGCGCATTGATGATGACACGGGGGCAAGCCAATGAGCCTGCTGATGCCGATGGACCTGGAGGTCTTCTTTCACGACCGATGGTGGGTGGTGCTGCTCAAGGCGCTGTTCGCATTCGTCGTGCTGCTAGTGCTCACGCTGTTCACCATCTGGTACGAGCGTCGGATCGTCGCGTTCATGCAGCAACGCATCGGACCCGATATGAATGGGCCGTTCGGGTTGCTGCAGTCGCTGGCCGATGGCATGAAGTTGATGTTCAAGGAGGACTTCACTCCGACCGCAGCTGACAAGATCGTCTTCACACTCGCCCCGTTCGTCGTCTCCATCCCGGCAATCACCGCCTTCGCCGTCATCCCGATGGCCGGGATTGTACGGGTGCCGTTCACCGACATCACTACACCGTTGCAGGTAACCGATTTGCCCGTCTCGGTGTTGTTCATCGTGGCAGTCGCCTCGATCGGGGTCTACGGGATCGTGCTCGCGGGCTGGTCGTCGGGATCGACCTACTCGCTCCTCGGAGCTTTGCGCTCCAGCGCGCAGGTGATCAGTTACGAGGTTGCCATGGGCCTCGCGCTGGTCGCTGTTTTCCTGTATGCCGGTTCACTGTCCACGTCGGAGATCGTGGCGAAGCAGGCCGAGCCTGCCACCGTTTTCGGCGTACCGCTGTGGTTCGCTGTCCAGCTGCTCCCATCCTTTCTCATCTACTTGATCTCCATGGTGGGTGAAACGAACCGAGCGCCGTTCGATCTGCCGGAGGCTGAGGGAGAGCTGGTCGGCGGCTTCCACACTGAGTACTCCTCGATGCGTTTTGCCATGTTCTTTATGGCTGAGTACATGAACATGATCACGGTCTCTGCGCTGGCGGCCACTCTCTTCCTGGGTGGCTTCCACGCGCCGCTGCCGTTCAATCTGTTGCCGGGCGCCGACGGCGGTTATTGGGGTCTGTTGTGGTTCCTTCTGAAAGTGCTGGTTCTACTCTTCATCTTCGTCTGGCTGCGGGGCACTCTGCCGAGGCTGCGATACGACCAGTTCATGCGATTCGGCTGGCGCTGGTTGATTCCCATCTCGCTGGTATGGACCCTCATGATCGCGATCGTGAGGCTGGGCCAGCGGGAGGGCTGGTTCACCGGCCGCGGATTCTGGGTGGGTGCGGCAGTGGTCTTCGCGGTGCTCGTCGGCCTGGCCTTTTTCGGCGGCCGGGAGGAGCCAAAGGCGGCCGAAGAGTCTGCAGCCGAAGGGATGCGCGAATTCGACGCCTTTGCTGGTGGTTATCCTGTGCCGCCGATGGGTGATCAGGTGCTGCCCGAATTTGCGCAGCTCCTCAGGGGTGAGGATGATCTAGCGCCGGGCAGTCCGCACAATGAACGGCCGCCCAATGGACAGCAGCCTGACGAACAGCCGACCAGGGAAGGAAGTGACGCCTGATGGGGTTCTTCGATCCCGTCGCTGGGTTCGGCGTGACCTTCCGGACGATGTTCCGCAAGACGTTCACGATCGACTATCCCAAGGGTCCTCGGGTCACGGCACCGCGCTTTCACGGCCGCCATCAGCTCAACCGCTGGCCGGACGGTCTGGAGAAGTGTGTCGGATGCGAATTGTGCGCCTGGGCTTGTCCGGCGGATGCGATCTATGTTGAGGGCGCCCAGAACACCGAGGAGGAGCGCTACTCTCCCGGCGAGCGTTACGGTCGCGTTTACCAGATCAATTACTTGCGCTGCATCCTGTGCGGCCTGTGCATCGAGGCCTGTCCGACCCGGGCCCTGACGATGACGAATGAGTTCGAGCTGGCCGACGATACGCGGGAGAAGTTGATCTACGAAAAGTCGGATCTGCTAGCGCCCCTGCTCCCCGGCATGGAACAGCCGCCCCATGAGCGTCGGCTGGGTGACGATGAGCAGGCCTACTTCCTCGGTTTGCCTCCGACAGGCCAGCCCGATGACCGTGCCGGCGACATCAGTGAGGCACCGTCGCGCCCTATCAACCAGGGCTGGCGACGCGGGCACAGGCAGGCGGCGAAGGGCCGGTGATTATCTTGCTCAATGCATTGCTGATTCCGCTGGTCACTGGCGCGTCGGTGGCCTTCTGGCTGCTCGCCCCAGTGATGATCTTGAGTGCGCTAGGCATGATCTTGGCCCGCAAGCCGGTGCACTCGGCCATGTGCCTGGCGGCGGTGATGATCTCTTTGGCTGTGCAATACGCCGCCCAGGAGGCACCCTTCCTCTTTGTGGTCCAGATCATCGTCTACACCGGCGCGATCTTGATGTTGTTCTTGTTCGTTCTGATGCTGGTAGGCGTCGACGTGCGGGAATCTTTGGTGGAGACGATCAAGGCACAGCGCACTCTGGCTGTCCTAGCTGGACTGGGTTTCGGGGCGCTCCTGGTTTTCGCCATCGGCAACGCGATCGTCGGTCCAACGATCGGGTTGCGCGCCGACAATGCGCAGAATGGCGGTAACACCCAAGGCATTGCTGCGCTGATCTTCGACCGCTATGTCTTCGCCTTCGAGGCGACGTCTGCCCTGCTGATCACTGCCGCTGTCGGTGCCATGGTGCTTGCGCACCGCGAAAGACTCAGCGAGCGTCGTACTCAGGCCGACCTCGCCGAAAGCCGGATGCAGCGGTACGCCGAAACCGGCCAGCATCCCGGCCCGCTGCCCACTCCGGGTGTCTTTGCCCGGCACAACGCAGTGGATACGCCGGCGCTATTGCCCGATCGGAGCGTCTCGGAGCTTTCGGTCTCAGCCACGCTGAAAGCCCGTGGCACTGTCTTGGATAGCCGAGATCTGGTGAAGCCGGTCGACGAAACAGTCGATGCCATTACCGATGAGGAAGCGCCGCACACCACCGAGGAAGAGCAGTTGTGAACCCCACGAGCTACGTCGTGCTCTCGGCGATCTTGTTCACTATTGGCACCGTAGGTTTCATGATCAGGCGCAACTCGATCGTCGCGTTCATGTGCGTTGAGCTGATGCTGAACGCCAGCAACCTCGCCCTTGTCACCTTCTCCCGCATGCATGGCGCGCTGGACGGGCAGGTGGCCGCCTTTTTCGTCATGGTCGTGGCCGCCGCCGAGGTAGTTGTCGGTCTTGCCATCATCGTGGCCATCTTCCGTACCCGCCGCTCGGCCTCAGTCGACGACGCGAATCTGCTGAAGTTCTAAAGGACTGCGATGTTCCCACTCGAGACCGTCACGCCTGTGCCAGCAACCGGCTTCTTTACGTCGGCGTGGCTGCTCATCGCTATCCCTGCGGCTAGCGCCGCGATCTTGCTGCTGGTCGGGCGGCGTGCCGACCGGTGGGGGCATTTCCTTGGCGCAGCCGCCCCACTGGTCTCCTTCGCAATTGGCCTGTACTACTTCATCAACCTGCTCGGTCGCGATGTGCCTGAGCGCGCGGTATCCGTGCCGCTTTATAACTGGATTGCCAGCGGACGATGGCAGATCAACGTCGGGTTGCTCATCGACCAGCTCTCCATCGTCTTCGTGTTGTTGATCACCGGAGTCGGCGGCTTGATCCACGTCTATTCCGTCGGGTACATGGCGCACGATGAGAAGCGGCGCCGCTTTTTTGCCTTTCTCAATCTGTTCGTCGCCGCGATGCTTCTTCTCGTCCTCGCTGACAACTACCTGGTGCTCTTCGTTGGCTGGGAAGGCGTGGGTCTTGCGTCCTACCTGTTGATCGGCTTCTGGCAATACAAGCCGGTGGCCGCGACCGCTGCCAAGAAGGCATTCGTGGTCAACCGGGTCGGCGACATGGGCATGTCTATTGCCGTCATGCTGATGCTCGCGCTCTTTGGCTCCTCAGCCTTTGTGGACGTCAACGCGGGGATGCCAAATGTAAGCAACACAGCCGCGTTGATCTTAGGTCTGCTGCTGTTACTCGCCGCATGTGGCAAGTCGGCGCAGGTTCCCTTGCAGTCCTGGCTGTTGGACGCGATGGAGGGTCCTACTCCGGTGTCGGCACTCATCCATGCGGCAACCATGGTGACTGCTGGCGTCTACCTCGTCACGCGTAGCAATGCGATCTTCACCGAATCGTTGACGGCGAGGACGGCGGTTGTCGTGGTCGGCACGGTGACGCTGCTCTTCGGCGCCTGGATTGGCTGCGCCAAAGATGACATCAAGCGGGTGCTCGCCGGCTCAACGATGTCCCAGATTGGCTACATGATGTTGGCAGCCGGCATCGGGCCGGCCGGCTACGCGTACGCGATCTTCCATCTGCTGACTCATGGTTTCTTTAAGGCGGATCTGTTCCTCGGCGCCGGCTCGGTGATGCATGCCACCAATGACAACGTGGATATGCGGCATTACGGAGCGCTCAGACGGATGATGCCGATTACCTTTGTGACGTTTGCCGCCGGTTACCTAGCGATCATTGGGTTTCCTTTCTTCTCCGGCTTCTACTCCAAGGACCACATCATCGAGGTTGCCTTTAAGCAGAGCGCGGTCATTGGAGGGCTGGCCATGCTGGGCGCCGGTATCACGGGGTTTTACATGACCCGATTGATGCTGATGACCTTCTTCGGGGACAAGCGCTGGCAGCAAGGCGTGCATCCGCACGAGTCGCCGTTAGTCATGACAGTGCCGTTGATCTTCTTGGGAATCGCCTCAGTAATCGGTGGTCTGGTGCTCAATAACTGGATCGTTGGCTGGCTGAATCCGGCCGTAGGCGGCGAGGCGCCCACGGAGACGCCGAGCCTGCTGCACTTCTCGACAGTCGCGATCGTCACGCTGGTCGTTGTTGCCATCGGCGTCGGAATCAGCGTATGGATCTTCGGTCCGCGTCGGGAGATCCCGGTGACGCAGCCCGCGAATCCATCCTTCTTGACAGTGGCCGGACGCAATGATCTCTATGGCGACGCGTTCAACGAGGCAGTGTTCATGCGGCCAGGCCAGCAGCTCACCGCCGGGCTGGTGAGATTGGAGAACTCCGGCATCGATGGCGCCGTGAACGGCACCGCGGCAGCGATTGGCGGAATGTCGTCACGGCTCCGACGGGTGCAGAACGGCTTTGTGCGCTCCTATGCGCTCACGATGACGGTAGGCGCAGCGATTGTCGGTGTGGTGATCTTGTTGGGTCGGCTGGGCTAAGGGAGGGCGGACATGACTATTCCTTGGCTCACCATCCTGGCGTCGCTCCCGGCGGTCGGTGCCGTGTTACTGATCTTCACCGGTGTCAGGGCCGCTAAGCAGGTGGCGCTGGTCGTATCGCTGATCACATTGGCTTTTGCCCTCGTCGTGGCGACGACGCAGTTCACAATCGGCGGCGGCATGCAGCTGGTCGAGCAGGTGCCCTGGATCAAACCACTCGGGGCGTATTATGCGCTGGGTCTGGACGGTCTCGGGCTTACCTTGGTGCTGCTTGTGGTGATCATTACACCAGTGGTGATCATTGCCTCTTGGCGTGACTTCGAGCCGGGCCCTGAGCCTGCGGAAGGCCGCGCTCCGGCAGGCGCGGCAGCGTTACCTCCAAAGTATGACGCCCGGATGTTCTTCGCCCTCGTGTTAGCGGTTCAGAGCTGTGCCCTGTATCTCTTCCTGGCTACCGATGTCTTTTTGTTCTACGTGTTCTTCGAGGTCATCTTGGTCCCGATGTACTTCCTGATCGGCGGCTTCGGGCCGGGGCCGCGCAGGACGTACGCGGCGGCGAAGTTCTTGATCTTCGGTCTGCTGGGCGGGTTTGTCATGCTCGCATCGGTGATCGGGTTGTACGTTCAGTCATCCAGGGCCGGGGCGCCAAGCTATCTGCTGAGCACGTTGTCTCAGCTGGACATCGCCACTGGCACCGGCCGCTGGTTGTTCGTCGGCTTCATGTTCGCGTTTGCGATCAAGGCGCCGCTGGTGCCGCTGCACACCTGGCTGCCCGATGCGGCGGAGGAGTCTACGGCGGGCGGCGCCACCATGATGGTCGGCGTCATGGACAAGATCGGCACCTTCGGCATGATCAGGTTCTGTCTCGGCCTGTTCCCGGAGGCAAGTCAATGGGCCACCCCTGTGGTATTGGTCTTCGCAACGATCTCGATCTTGTACGGCGCGATCTTGGCAATCGGCAGCCGGGACATCATGCGGTTCATCGCCTATACCTCGATCAGCCACTTCGGGTTCATTGTGCTGGGCGTCTTTGCGTTCACCAGCCAAAGCCTGACGGGGTCAACGCTTTACATGCTCAACCACGGGATGGCAACTGCCGCCTTGTTTGTGATGGCCGGATATCTGGTCAAGCGCCGCGGGTCACGCGACATGAATGCCTACGGCGGCGTGGATCGAGTGGCTCCAGTGCTGGCCGGCCTACTGCTGTTCGCTGGGCTCAACACGTTGTCGTTGCCTGGCCTGGGCAGCTTTGTGTCGGAGTTCATGGTGCTGGCAGGCACCTTCGGCCGGCACCCGGGGTACGCGGTGATCTCGACCTTGGCCATCGTACTGGCCGCGCTCTACATCTTGATCATGTATCAGCGCACCATGACGGGACCAGTGGACCCGGAGGTCCAAGAGAAGGTCACTGAGATCAATGGGCGGGAACGGCTTGCCATGGCCCCGCTCGTGCTGCTGATCTTCGTGCTCGGAGTCTTTCCGAAGCCGTTGCTGTCGATCATCGAGCCAACGACGCAGGCCACCATGCAGCATGTTGGCGTGACTGATCCGCAGCCGAGGGTGACTGCCGAGGGAGGCCGTTGATGATCCCCTTAACGCTGCTGCCGCTGGAGATTATCGCTCCGAAGATCGAGTATGGCCTACTTGCGCCCGTCCTCGTGGTCTTTGCCGGAGCATGCCTTGGCGTGCTCGCAGAGGCGGTTGCGCCTCGGGAAATTCGCCGCGCTGTGCAGCTCGTTATCACCTTTGTGTCTCTTGCTGCGGCGCTGGCGACCACACTGCTGAACTGGGAATCCGGGGACCAAGCCGTAGTAGCAGTCAATTCGCTGGCGCTGGACGGACCTACGTACTTCATCTGGACGATCTTGATCATTTTTAGCGCTGCCGCGCTGCTGATGTTCACCGAAACCAAGATCGAGAATGCCAGTGTGTTCGCGCCGCAGGCTGCCGCGGTACCCGGCACTGTCGCCGAGCGAGAGGCGATCAGAAGCCGGGTGGAGCACACCGAGGTCTTCCCGCTCGCACTGTTTGCAGTGTTGGGAATGATGCTCTTCCCGGCGTCCAACGATTTGATCACCATGTTCGTTGCGTTGGAGATCTTGTCGTTGCCGCTCTACTTGCTGTGCGGACTCGCCCGACGGCGTCGCCTGTTGTCCCAGGAGGCTTCGCTCAAGTACTTCTTGCTGGGAGCGCTCTCTTCGGCGTTCTTCATTTACGGCGCCGCCCTGCTCTATGGCTATTCCGGATCCTTTACCTTGTCAGCAATAGATGATGCGATCCGCGATAGCCAGCAGGGTCTGGGGTTGCTGTTAGCTGGCATGGCATTGCTCGGCGTGGGACTGCTTTTCAAATTCAGCGCTGTGCCCTTCCACTCCTGGACGCCGGACGTGTATGCCGGAGCCCCGACGCCGGTGACCGGCTTTATGGCGGCCTGCACCAAGATCGCCGCTGTGGGTGCCTTGATGCGAGTGTTCTACGTCGCACTGGGCGCCGATCGATGGGACTGGCAGCCGATCATGGCGATCATTGCCGTCTTGACTATGGCGGTTGGCTCAGTGTTGGCGATCACTCAGACCGACGTGAAGCGGATGCTGGCGTACTCATCGATCGCGCATGCCGGATTCATGATGGTCGCATTCGTGGGAGCGTGGCAGGCGGTGACCGGCAGTCAGCCCGGCTCGCTGACGAGCATCTCGTCGGTGATGTTCTACCTGGTCGCGTACGGCGCGGCGACGATCGGTGCGTTTGCGCTGGTGACGATGGTCCGGGATGCGACGGGCGAGGCCACGCTGCTCAACAGCTGGGTGGGGCTCGGCCGGCGTTCACCGCTCGCGGCGACGATCTTCTCGATCTTCATGCTGAGCTTCGCCGGCATCCCGCTGACAAGCGGCTTTGTCGGCAAGTGGGCGGTGTTTGCTGCCGCATGGAGTGGTGGCATCCAGTGGCTTGTTGTCGTTGCCGTCGTCATCAGCGTGGTTGCGGCCTTCTTCTACATCCGCGTAATTGTGCTGATGTTCTTCGCGGAACCGAGGAAGATGGTAACCAGCGTGGTGCGACCGGGCTGGACGACTCTTGCGGCCGTCGGAGTTGGTGTGGTCGCGACGATAGCCTTCGGGATATTTCCAGGGCCACTGTTGGCCCTCGCCCAGCAAGCGGGGGAGTTCATTCGCTGACGGCAGAGGGCAAAGGCTCAGACGGAGGAAGGGTGCTGGCTGAACAGACACGGGACGAGGTCTTCGAGGCCTCGATCCGCGCTCAGCTCGAGGTGATCGACGTCGCATTGCTCAGGGCTGCGGAGGCGGACTCTGACATGGTGACCGAGGCCGCGCAACACATCATCGCCGCTGGTGGCAAACGCTTCCGGCCCTTACTCGTCGTTCTCGGCTCTTTTCTTGGGCCACGTGAGGCGGCTGAGGATGTGGTTAAGGCAGGGGTCGTCGTCGAGCTCACCCATGTGGCGAGCCTGTACCACGACGACGTGATGGACGAGGCCCGAATCAGGCGGGGTTCGCCAAGTGCCAATTCCCGCTGGGGCAACACCGTTGCAATCTTGGTCGGGGATCTGCTGTTCGCACGGGCCTCAGACATTGTGTGTGATCTCGGTCCGGAGTTCGTACGGCTCCAGGCGCGTACCTTCTCTCGGCTCGTGCAGGGTCAGATCGCCGAGACCGTTGGGCCTGGTGGCACAGATCCGCTTGATCACTATTTGCAGGTTGTGGCCGACAAGACTGGCTCCTTGATCGCCACATCGGCACTTTTTGGCTCCAAAATCTCAGACGCCGCTCCGCATTTACAGCGAGCCATGGCTGAATTCGGCGAGCAGATCGGGATCGTGTTTCAGCTCAGCGACGACCTCATCGACATTACGAGCAACGAGACTGGCAAGACGCCCGGAACTGATCTTCGTGAGGGCATCCCGACGCTGCCAACACTGCTGGCCCGTAAATCAACTGACCCGGCTGACGCCCGGCTGCTCTCGCTGCTCGACTCCGATCTGCACGACGATGATGCGTTGCAGGAAGTCTTGGACTTGCTCCGTCACCACCGCTGCATTGATCAGTCACGCGAAGAGGTGCGCCGTCGCGCCGAAGCCGCTCGTGCTCTTCTTGATCCACTTCCTTCTGGCCCGGCCAGAGACGCCCTCGACGATCTCTGCACCACCGTCGTGACACGTACCGTCTGACTCTCCTCTCTCGGTTGCCGCAACCTACGTGTACGTAGGTTTCGTACGGTCTACGCAGGTTGCGCCTGTGCAGACCGACAGCAAACTGTGCAGACCCCCGGCTCATTTGGTCGATCACGCTGGGTGGATACCGGCGCCAGCTATCCGGACTGCGCGACGCGGAACGCGATCTCGGTCTCCTGATCGTGGTCGAGGGAGCCGCTTCCATCGACGATCAGATCGGCATGTTGCCCACGGCAGTTCGGCAGCCAAGTAGGCGTTCTCCTCGGCCATCCAGTTGGCGTACGAGGTGGCCGACATCTCGCCGGCCGCGAGCCGTGCCGCGTCACGTGAGTCGCGTAGCGACTGCGGCGTCTCTACCCAGATGCTTATGTCCAGCTGGGCGCGCATCGACGCTTGGCTCGCCCCGACGCCCTCAATGATCACGAAGTCGCGATCACCGTCAAGCGTGATCGCGCCGTCTCGACCTCGAGCGACCCAGGCCGGCGGGCGATAGTTCAGCGCCCGGCGATCACGCACTACCGGCAGTACTTTGTTGATCAACAATTCATCCCAGCTGAACACCCCATGGTGCCAGGCGATGTCGTCGGTGTGCAGCACAGAGCACTGTCGTAGCGCGTCAGTGAGCCGCCGGGACAGGCTCGTATTGCCGCTCGAACTATGACCGTTGATCGCGACGGTTGCTGGACGCGCCGGACCGGCCAAAGCGGCGATTCGCTGAGCGAAGTCGGCCAGGGCGACGATCTGCCAGCGATTGACTACCAGATCTTGACCCGCTGATTCTCATCGAGCCAGAGGGCGTCGGACTCGGCTACATCGAAGGCGAAGTAGAACTCCGGCAGGTTGCGAACGATCTGGTTGCAGCGGAACTCAGCAGGGGAGTGCGGGTCGGTCGCCATGCGTTGCAGCAGCATCTCGGTGCGCACCTTGGCTTGCCAGACCGCTGCCCAACTCAGAAAGAGCCGCTGCTCGGGGGTATAGCCGTCTAGTGCCGGCTCCGAGTTCCCCTCGTGAGCGATCTGGTACGCCTTGAAGGCGATCGAGAGCCCACCAAGATCACCGATGTTCTCACCGATCGTCAGTTGACCGTTGACCCGATGTCCGGGCGCTTGCACTGGTTCCAAGACGTTGTACTGATCGATCAGCGCTTTGGTCCGCTCCTCAAAAGCCTCCCGGTCCTTGTCGGTCCACCAGTTGCGCAACATGCCGTCACCATCACAGGTAGAACCTTGATCATCAAAGCCGTGGCCGATCTCGTGACCGATCACCGCACCGATGCCGCCATAGTTCACCGCATCGTCGGCGTACTCGTTGAAGAATGGAGGTTGCAAGATCGCCGCTGGGAAGACGATCTCGTTCTTGAGCGGGTGGTAGTACGCGTTGACTGTCTGCGGCGTCATCAGCCATTCTTCGCGGTCTATGGGTTGGCCGATCTTGTTCAGCGCTCGGTTAACTTCGAAATCGGCCACCCGCATGACGTTGCCGACCAAGTCATCAGGAGTGATCACCAACAAGGAGTAGTCGCGCCACTTGTTCGGGTAGCCAATGTGGGAGCGGAACTTGGCGAGCTTGGCAAGTGCGCTTTCCTTGGTCTCCTCGGTCATCCAGTCAAGATCAGTAATGGAGCGGCGGTACGCCTCGATCAGGTTGCCGACCAACTGATCCATCCGCTCCTTGGCGGTCGGGGAGAAATAGCGGTCGACATAGATCTTGCCGACTGCCTCACCGACCGAGGCCTCCACTAACGCAACGCCTCTTTTCCAGCGCTCGCGAAGCTCTGGCGTACCCGACAAGACCGTTCCGTAGAAGCAAAAGTTCTCATCGACAAAGACGCTCGATAGATAGGGCGATAGTGAGTTGATCACTTTCCATCGGGCCCAGGCCCGCCAGGCCGGCAGCCGGTCATCGGTGAGCAACGCTGACACATCGGCGAAAAATGATGGCTGCATTGCCACCAACTCACCCATCTTCGATTCGCTGATGTCGCCCCCGGCCAGGAACTCCCGCCAATGCAGTCCGGGACAGCTGGCGGTGAACTCATCGAGCCCCATCAGGTTGTACATCAGCCGGAGATCCCGGCACTTCACCTTGTCCCAGTGCGTCGCTGCGATCGCGGTCTCAAGATCAAATACTTGCTGTGCCTGGGCTTCCGGATCTTCGACACCGGCGAGTGCAAAGGATGCCGCTACGTGCCTCAAGTACTGGGCGCGAATCTCGGCGTATACATCGAGCCGGTAATACTCCTCATCGGGCAGGCCCAACCCCCCCTGGCCGGCAAACATCACATACCGGGTCGGATCCCCAGGGTCCGGCTCCGCCTGCAGCGCCACCAGCCCGGCCACCGCCTGGCGTGCGAACCCACCCATCAGCCGCGTCAAATCTGGCACCTTCTCCACGGCGTCGATGGATGCCAGCACGGGCAAGATCGGACTCGCTCCTGCCTTTTCTGCCGCCTCCTCATCCATGAAGCTGGCGTACAAATCAGCGATCCGGGCCTCGTCCGAACCGGGCTCTCCGCCCTCCAGGGTGGTGATGATGTCGCGGACCGCCGCTTCGGCCTGATCGCGTAGCTCCATGAACGCACCGGTCAGTGGTTTGTCGGCTGGGATCTCCGTCGTATTGAGCCATGACCCGTTCACATGTCGGAAAAGATCATCTTGGATGCGGGTGCTTTCATCGAACGTGGAGAAGTCGATGGCAGGTCTCCCAGCAGCAGAGGTCTCAGTCACTCGGACATGCTACCGATCAGTAGCCACTTACTCGACAGTCATAACCACTTGACCTTGAGCGGCTTACTTGTGACCTTGACGACGGCGATCGACCTTCCGGTGAGGTTTCCGGAGCAGTTGCCCGATCGGCCATGATATGTGCAGCTCCCGGACAGCTTTAGATTGATCGGCACCTCGATCCGCGCCTGCGTGCCGCTGAGGTTCACGGTGGGTTTCCGGAAAGGATCACCGCCGGCCTGCCGCCAGGTGATGGTGCTCTTGTTGTAGCTGTATTTGGAGTTGAACTTCTGCGGGCAATTCCTGGGACTGAGTGAATGCATCTGGAGGCACTTATTGAAACTTCTCTTCGTCGCCGAGATGACTGCCTTCTTGCCGGCCTTGGTGAGCTGGCTTTGGATCTGATAAGTGTCCGCCTCGACATACGGACTCTTCACCAGCACCACATTCTTCGACCCGTAGCCCACATACGGCAAACCCGTGGTGAAGGCGTACGAGCCAGGCAGGACTGCTACCGACTCCTCGGACACCTTCATTCCGTTGATCTTGACCGGAAGAGACCCGTCCACAATGACGGAGAGATCGAGATCTTTGACGGCCCGGCTGATCTTCCAGATATCCCCGGCCTTGACCACGTCGAACGACTCGCTGACATTGGAGCTGCCCAGCGTGTAGCTGGCAGAGACCGATTTCGCATTCTGATCTTCGACGACCGGTACGTCGATTCCAGTCAGCGGCGCACGCTTCACCGATGCGGCGAGCACTTCATTGGTCAGTAGCGGTCCGGTGGGCGCTGGATCGGCGGCGTAGGAGAGTGCAGCGGTGGCATCACCAGCGGCAAGAGCTTGCAGATAGGCAGCCACCGCATCGGAGGGCCGTGCCGCTTGCTGCAGTGCACCGCTTTGCGATTGATTTGTCTGCTGGCTGCCTTGGCCGCCCTGCGGGTCGGCGCTGGGCCGACCGGTGGTCGCGACGACCACCGCAATGACGGCGATGAGGATCACTGCCAGCGCCGCGGCCCCAATGATGATCAAAATCTTGGCTTTATTCTTCGATGGCGGGGCCGGCGGCATTGGCGCCGCACCGTACTGCCCGCCAGAACCTCCGTATGGTCCCGGCTGAGTAGCGTCGCCCCAATCGGTTTGCTGTTGGTCCGGAGCAAACGGTCCAAACGAGTAACCTCCAGAGGCGGTATCCGGGCTGCCAACGCCAGGCTGCTGCGGATGGGTACCGCCTGTTTGCGGCGGATACCCGTACGGTGACGGCTCTTGTCCAGCACCTTGTGATGGACTGGGTGCTCGCCCTGGCATCGGTGGCTGAGGGCCCCCCTCGGCCCACTGAGCACCGTACGGGTTGTTCGAGCTCATGGATCGTCTCCTGACCAATAGTTTGGTGATCGCTCGCGTAATGCCGACGCTCGCAATCACGAGAACGGTCTCAGCGAACTTTAGTCAGCGAGCCGGTCAGCTGCGCGGCTCACGGCAAACTCAGGGATTTGGCGGATTACTGCCACGCGCGATCCGCGCGGAGCGAGTTTGTCGAGCGGAGTTATGAAACACGGATCGCGCGCGCCGCCGTGCTGAGGAGGAGGGAGGGGACACGTTTTTCGTCCCCGAGTGACGATGAAGTAGGCGGCTGCCACGCGCGATCCGCGCGGAGCGAGCCTGTCGAGCGGAGCAATGAAATGGCCAACCTAATTGACGGTCCAGGTGTCGCCGCCGTTGATGACGGCCTGGAGGGCGTCGTCATCATTGCCCAAGCTGGCCGCGAGGGCCACCTGCTGGCGGGCCTGGTCATCGTAGGTTTGTGCCTCGACGTCGCGGAAGATGCCAATCGGCGCGCGATGTAACACGCCTGCATCGGTGAGCCGGGAGAGCCCAAAGGCGAACGACGGATCGGCCAGGTGAGCGTCGTGGACGACCAGCGCATCCTCACCGACATCGGCCACCTCGACCACCGAGAATGCTCCAGTTTGAGGATTACGTACCACACCAAGGTGCCCGTCTACGCCAAACCGGATCGGCTCACCATGGTTCAGCGGAATGATCGCGTCCGCAGATGTGGCTGGATCCTTGATCGCATCGAATGCGCCGTCGTTGAAGATGGGGCAGTTCTGATAGATCTCCACCAGTGAGCTGCCGCGGTGCGCAGCAGCCGCCCGGAGCACTCCTGTCAGGTGCTTGCGGTCAGAGTCGATGGTCCTCGCAACGAACGTCGCCTCGGCGCCAAGTGCCAGCGATATCGGGTTGAAAGGATTGTCCAGGGAGCCCATCGGTGTGGACTTGGTGATCTTGCCGATTTCTGAGGTGGGAGAGTACTGCCCCTTGGTCAAGCCATAAATCCGGTTGTTGAAGAGCAAGATCGTCAGGTTCACGTTGCGGCGCAGCACATGAATCAGATGATTACCGCCGATGGAGAGCGCATCGCCGTCACCGGTGATCACAAAGACCGCCACATCTTCCCGCGCCGTTGCGACGCCGGTAGCGATCGCGGTGGCACGGCCGTGGATGGAGTGCATGCCGTAGGTGTCCACGTAGTAAGGGAAACGCGACGAGCAGCCGATACCGGAAACGATCACGGTGTTCTCGCGCTTGATCCCGAGCTCGGGCATAAAGCCCTGGAACGCTGCAAGCACCGCATAGTCACCGCAGCCAGGGCACCAGCGCACCTCTTGATCACTGGTGAAATCCTTACGGTTCAGTGGCTCCAGGGACAGTGGTACGCCGGCAAGTCCTCGATAGCTCGTGCCGTTCGGGCCGAGCGGGGCAGTAGGCATGTGTGAAGTTTCCTGGTTAGTCAATGGGTGATCAAGCTCCGAATGCAGCTGATCGACGGCGGTCACGGGTTCATCCCTTCGAGTTGATCGATTTCGACTTCAAGATCACGAGCGAGTTCGCTGAGCGAGATGGGCAGCCCGCGAACCCGGGAATAACTGCGTACGTCCACCAAGTACTTGGCCCGCAGCAGCAGCGCCAGCTGACCCAGGTTCATCTCCGGAACGATCACACGATCGTAGCTATGCAGGATGTCACCGAGGTTGGCAGGGAACGGGTTCAGGTGCCGCAGGTGGGCGTAGGCGACCAGCCGGCCGGTTTTCCGTACCCGACGCGCGGCGGCGACGATCGGCCCGTAGGTGGAACCCCAGCCGAGCACCAAGACGCGGGCGTGCCGGCCGTCGCCGTCGGCTGGATCGTCGACGAACAGGTCTGGAATGTCTTGAACGATCCCGTTGATCTTGGCCTGCCGGCTGCGGACCATTTCCTCGTGGTTGGCAGGGTCATAGGAAACCACGCCGGTGTCCCTGGCCTTTTCGATGCCGCCAATACGATGCTCGAGCCCGGCCGCGCCTGGAATCGCCCAGGGCCGGGCGAGCGTCGCGGGGTTACGCAGGTAAGGCATGAAGACCGGCTCACCGGCCTTGTCGGTGGCGTTGGTCGCGGAGGCGAACTGCGGGTCGATCGCCGGGATGTCGCTGAGATCGGGTATCAGCCAGGGCTCTGCGCCGTTGGCGATGTAGCCATCGGACAAGATCACCACTGGAGTGCGGTACTTGATGGCTATCTGTACGGCCTCAAGAGCGGTAGGGAAGCAGTCGGCGGGAGACTGCGCCGCAAGTACCGGAACAGGTGCCTCGCCATTGCGGCCGAACATCACTTGCAGCAGATCAGCCTGCTCAGTCTTGGTCGGCATGCCGGTGCTCGGCCCGGCGCGCTGGATGTCGCAGATGATCAAGGGCAACTCGGTTGCTACGGCTAGCCCGATGGTTTCTGACTTCAACACAACGCCTGGCCCAGAAGTCGTCGTAACCCCAAGATGCCCGGCGAAGCTCGCGCCGAGTGCTGCGCCTATCCCCGCGATCTCGTCCTCGGCCTGGAAGGTGGTAACCCCGAACCGCTTGTGCTTGCTCAACTCATGGAGCACGTCCGACGCCGGAGTGATCGGATACGCCCCGAGGAACAACGGCAGGCCAGCCTTCTTGGATGCGGTGATCAGCCCGTACGCGAGAGCAAGATTGCCGGAGATCTGCCGGTACTTGCCCGACGGCATAGGTGCGGGCGCCACCTCGTAGGTGACGGCGAAGACTTCGGTGGTCTCGCCGAACGCGTACCCGGCCTTGAAGGCGGTGATGTTGGCGTCGCGAATGTCGGGCTTGGAGGCGAACTTGGCGGTCAAGAAGTTGAGCGTGCCATCAGTCGGCCGGTGGTAGAGCCAGGACAGCAGCCCAAGCGCAAACATGTTTTTGGCGCGAGTCGCGTCCTTGCGAGTGAGGCCGAATCCCTTGACTGCTTCGACCGTCATGCCCGTCAGATCTAGCGCGTGCACCTGGTAGTTATCGAGTGAGCCGTCGGTCAGCGGATCGCTGTGGTAACCGACCTTGGCCAGGTTGCGCTTGGTGAAATCGGCCGAGTCCGTGATGATCACACCACCGCGTGGCAGGTCGTCGAGGTTGGCCTTAAGGGCTGCCGGGTTCATCGCGACGAGCACGTCCGGCCGATCGCCGGGGGTCATGATGTCGTAGTTGGCAAAGTGCAGCTGGAAGCTCGAGACGCCGGGAAGCGTGCCGGCGGGCGCCCGAATCTCGGCCGGGAAGTTCGGCAGCGTTGAGATGTCGTTGCCGAATACCGCCGAGTCGGAGGTGAATCGATCACCTGTGAGTTGCATGCCATCGCCCGAGTCCCCGGCGAATCGGATCACGACTCGATCGAGGGTATTGACCTGCTTCACTACTCTGCGCGCCTTCTTCCTGTGGCGTGCCTCAGCCGCTGTTGGGTCAGGGGGGTTCGTTGGCTGCGATCTCCGCTGAGGCTGCCGATTAACCCATGATAGGCAGGCCTTTCTATAAATTAAGGGACTTTCAGCCCATGAGAACCTATTGAGATGCTCGACGATCTTTATGCAACGGTTTGGTTTCGACCGTCAGGAATACCGTGTAGCCATGCGCTGGGTCGACTGGTACGGCGACGCCTCGCTGTGGGTCCTGGATGTCGCGCTGGCCTGCTGCACATTGGAAGTTGATGCGGCGGCGCCGGTTGCCGCAGTGCCGCTGCCTGTTCTGGATGATCGGGCTCAGGTGGCCGTGGTCGTCTCGGGTACTGTGACCGATCGCCTGGCGCCGGCGGTAGCAGCGATCGTCGATGGCTGTGAGCAGCAGGCTGGGCGGCGACCGCTGCTGATCTCGTTTGGGGCATGTGCGTCATCCGGAGGCCCGTACTGGGACTCCTACGCTGTGACAAAGGGTGTCGATCAGCTGCTGGCCGTGGACGCATACGTTCCAGGTTGTCCACCGCCGCCGGAGGCATTGTCCGCGGTGCTAGATCAGCTCGTTGGGCGGGTGCCGTCGTGACCGAAGTGTCGCCGGTGGATTGGCTGACTGCGGCTGAGGCGCTGCAGGCTGATGGTTTCGACTATTTCGATTGGCTCGGCTGTGTCGACGAGATCGGTCGTCGGGATTGCCTTCGGATCGTGCTGGTCGTACGGAATCTCGGGGAGGATGCTGAGCCGCGAATGCTGATCTGTTCGCTCCCTCGAGATGATCCGCGGATTGACACCGTGAGTGGCGTTTTTGCCGGCGCTGCGTGGCACGAGCGCGAGGTGGCAGAGCTGTTCGGGGTTGTATTCGTTGGCGGCGAGCGCCGCCGGCTGCTGCTCAGTCCGGACTTTGAAGGAACACCGCTGCGTAAGGATGAGGTGCTGGGGGCGCGTACCGGGATGAACTGGCCAGGAGCCAAGGAGCCCGGAGAGTCAGAGGCCTCTCCCGGCCGACGGCGCATGGTGCCTCCCGGTGTACCGGAGCCTGAGATCTGGGGTGATCGGGATTCATCGCAGCCCCCAGCTGATCCGGCGGAGGTGGCCGAGTCGGCTATCGGCGGCCGAGTGCGACGGACGCGTAGATGAACTCACCCAGCCAGTCGCATCGGTGGATCCGTTTGATTGAGCCGGCGTGTACGTCGTGCATGATCTGTGCGCGGGAGTGTCCCAGCTGGTGCATCAGCATTGACTCCCATACTGAGCCGGTGGGGGGCCTGCCGCCCGGAGCGCGGGATCGTACCCGGAATGTGCTTGATCGTTTCGCCATTGACTGGTCGCTGTGCATGTACTGCGGCATCTGTGTGGAGGAGTGCCCATACGACGCGCTGGAGTGGGCCGGTGACCTGACTCAACCCAGATCGAGCTCGGAGTTGCTGGTCGAGGAAATGGTTGAACATACCTCTGACGCCACTTCGCGGTAGTTAGGTGCACTTCGCGCTAGATGGAACTGACGCGGAGTGCACCTATTTAACGCGAAGTGGAGCTGCTCCGATCAGGTGATCAAGTGGGCTTACGGATCGGTTTGTCACTTACTCAGTAAATCGGGCGTGAGCTCATCGATGCTGACAGTGCCGAACTGGACCATGACATGGGCGAGCTCGTCGGTGAGGTTCGGTCATGATGATCAAGCTCCGTCGAACGAAATGGCACCGTTCCCTGTGGAGACGGCGCCATCGATGATCACGAGGTGGATGATCACGTCGACTCGGAGTCGCGCTCGGTGTCTCCAGCAGCCTCTTGAGAACCCAATGCTTCATCGACCGATGATGCTGCCGATGCCGTTCCTGCTTCGGTCGTTCCCAGGTCTTGATCGGTGTCGGCGGCGGTTGTGGTCGTGTACTGGATCGGCGATTCGGCGGATTGTGTTGATGCGGATTGCTCTGCAGCTCCGGCAGTGGCGTCTTCCACGGCTGCTACTTCTGGTTCTGTCGCGCCGACAGGCGCGAACTCTCCGACATCTTGGCCTGTCTCCGCCGCTGCCGTTGCGGCGTCGCGCTGACCTGCGTTCTCAGCAGGGGTGTCGTCGCCTCCAACGCGATCCTTGAAGTTCTCGATCACGTCTTCCGTCTTGTCCTTCAGCTCATCCAGAAAACCCATGCTGTGATCCTTACGGTGTGAACTGCCCAACACCGGTTGTGCGGGTCGAGATCATATTAGGACGGTGCTGGTCATGATCGACAGCTAGTGGCCGACGCGTACTAGCGATAGTTGGTGAACTGTACGGCGAAGTCGAGATCCGCACCCTTGACCAGTGCTTGCACCTTTTGAAGATCATCACGGCTCTTGCTGCTGACCCGCAGCTCATCCCCTTGGATCTGGGCTTTGACGCCTTTTGGTGCCTCGTCGCGAATCAGCTTAGAAACCTTCTTCGCGTTCTCCTGGCTAATGCCTTCTTTCATGGTCGCGGTGATCTTGTAGAGCTTCCCAGATGATCTTGGTGCGTCCGCGTCAAGGGCCTTCAGGCTGACGCCGCGCCTGACAAGTTTGGACTGAAAGACGTCGAGCACTGCCTTGACGCGCTCCTCGGAGTTAGCCTCCATCTCAATTGCCTGGCCTGACCAGCGGATGCTGGCGTCGGTGTTCTTGAAGTCGAACCGTTGCCGCACCTCCTTGGCGGCCTGATTCAAGGCGTTGTCCACTTCCTGGCGGTCCACCTTGCTGACAATGTCGAATGAGCTCTCTGCTGCCACGTGTGTTGCTCCATTCCGATGACGTTTGACCGGATTAATTGTGCCGAATTAGCCGGCTCGGCAGTTCGTTGGCTCCTAGTGGTGGGAGTTGGGTATTGTTTCTCCCCGCCGCAGGATGGAGATCTGAGCGGCACGGCAGGTTGCCCGAGTGGCCAAAGGGAGCGGTCTGTAAAATCGTCGGCTGATGCCTACGTTGGTTCGAATCCAACACCTGCCACAAGTCAAGAACCGGCCTCTGACTAGGAGGAACACCTAACTGCTAGGGGCTTGGGCCGTCTGTGGGCCGTCCTTCGTCGACCACGCGGTGTCGATGGCCCGCCGCGTCCGGTCCTCGCAGTCTGGCATGAGGTGGCCGTAAGTCTTGAGCACTAAGGTCGCGTTCTCGTGGCCTAACCGCTCGGCGACGGCTACGACGGACCCGCCAGCAGCCAGCAAGACCGCGGCGTAATGGTGCCTCAGGTCGTGCGAGGTGACGCCAGCGGGCAGGCCCGCACTCTTGGCTGCTGGCTTAACACGCGAGCACCGAAGTGCTCCTGCCGGTACAGGTTCCCGCTGGTCGTGGTGAACAGGGACCCGTCTGCAGCCGGTGCGAATTCCGAGATGTGCGCCGCTAGGGTTTCGGCGACAACGGTGGGCAATGGCACCGTGCGGCGTGATCTTGGTGTTTTGGGGATACGCGGTGCTTGCCATCTTGGGTGAGCTGCCACTTCACCCGCACAGTACGGCGCATGAAGTCCACATCTTCGAGGCGTAATGCGAGCAGTTCGGCGATGCGGAGCTCGTGACCGGCCTGGATGATGATCATTGCTCGGCAACGATCCGGCATCGCGTCAGCGAGTGCCTGCACCTGGGCCACGGTCAGTGGGGCGATCCGCGCGTTTTCTGATCTTGGAAGGCTCAGCTGCGCTGCCGGGCTCGATGCGATTAGGCGATCTTGGACGGCGGCATTGAACACTGAGCGCAGAGTCTGGCAATGCAGCCATCATTTTCGCCGATGTGTCGGCGTTGCTCACCGATGACGGTGAGGCAGGCAGCGCGGCGCTCAGTTAGATGCCCAGGCGGTACCGCGCAAAGAACGCACCGACCGGGAACGCCGGCTGGAGGCGTGGGTGGTTGACATGTTGACTGCACTCGGCGAACGCTATGGGGCCGTCCGGTACGCAGAGCAGTGCGCTGGCTGCGCGCTGCTGGCGATGACCATCGACGAGGGTCTGTCGGGTCGCGAGGCCGCCGACTGGTGCGGCAGCGGCGTCATGCTGCGGGAGGTGACTCGGCTGCGCCGGCTCGTGCACTCGGATTCGGGCCGGGGTACACGGTGAACGCGCGGCGCGCCAGTGCAGCGGGTCTGGTCGCCCACCGTGCGTGAACGAGTCGGCGACGGTGGAGCTGTTTTCGGTGCGCGGTCGTTCGGGTGTCGGGCACGAATGTCTTTGGTGGCTCGGTGATGTGCCGATATGTGACCCCGGGTTGGCCGATGGGCCGCGGTCGGGCCCATCGCTCCCGTTGAGCTCGAGTCAGTGCGTAGGCGTAGAGCCGTGTGACGCCTTCGGGCTGAAGGGAAGTCAACTCGGTGTCTAATCACGGCCGTTCGGGCGGCCCTGTGATGCCGTCGACCAGGCGCGCACTCCCTTGTGCTGGGCTCTCCGATTGGAGCTCTGTGAGGGCTTGGGTGGTTTGGGTGAGGGTGTAGGCGATGGCTTGGTCCCAGTCCATGTTCGCGCCATGGGCTCGCAATTCCCTCGTGCGCGCATCGCCGAGGGCTCCCGTGACGCTCGTGCTGCTTGCCAGGGCGAACCGCGGCGCCTGAACCACGTAGGCTTCGGCTGCGCCCTGGATAATCGCGGCAGCATCGGGCCGGGTGGCGGCAAGCGCGCCCGAGATCAAATGGAGGATGATACCCATCCGGATGCGCTCACCGCTCCATCCAAGGGCGTGAATGGCACGGCGGCCGAGCTGGAGCGTTGCGGTCCGGTCACCTAAGAGAAACACGAGCCCGATAGCCCATACGTGGTCCAGGACGCTCTCATAGCCGAGCGCGATGCTGAGTTCGCGGCTTTCGCGGAGGCAGGCACGGGCCTGATCGGGGTCGGTCTGGGCGACGGCCATGCCGACGGCGAGCAAGCCGGTCGCGATGCGGGCGGGGGCGCCGACCTGGCGGGCCAGCGCGAGCGCTTCCCGCGCCAACGAAACCGCCCCTGGCGTGTCACCGATGAATAGCTGAAGGCCCGCGGCGATGGCGAGCTGAAGGGACGCGTCGGCGAGATCGCCTCCGGCCCGCGCGATACCGGCCGCCTGTTCGGACAGGCGGGCGGCGTCTGCGAAGGCGCCTGTAGTAATCGCGATGTTTGAGCGTGCTGCGCAGACGGTCTCCTCGACTCGCCAGTCCGGGGGATCGCGGCGTGCGTTGGCTTCGGCGGCGCGCCGGCAAAGCTCCTCGGCACCCACGCGATCGGAGCGAGCCGAGGCGAACACGGCGCTGACCGCGAGAGCGAGCGGGTAGCCCCGGTGCTCAGTCGCGCCCGGCAGCGCGAGCGACGCTTCGCCGGGCAACAACAACAAGTAACTAGTCCTGACCTCGCTGGGCGCGAAGCCGGCCAGCATCGAAAACGCGGTGTCGACATTGCCGGTGTCGATCGACCAGGACCAGGCCGCGAGAAGGTTGTCCTGATCGGCGCTGAGCCGCGCCCAAAGCACCTCGGCTCCCGGGTCGTGGGATTGGTGGCGGATCCGTGGCAACAGGCTGGCGTAGTAGTCGGCGTGGCGGGCCCGCCACCGCTCGATCTCGCCGGCCTCGCCGAGGCGTTCCTCGCTGAACTGGCGGATCGTCTCCAATAGCCGGTAGCGGCTCTCGGGGCCGTGTTCCTCAGCCACGACCAGCGATCGCGCCACTAGGCCAGCCAGCAGCTCGAACACTGTGTCGGTGTCGGGGTCAGTACCGTCGCCGCCGCAGACCGTCTCGGCGGCTTCCAGGGTGCAGCCGCCGGCGAACACCGCCAGCCGGCACAGCAGCCGCCGTTCGGGCTCGGTGAGCAGCTGGAAGGACCAGTCGATGGTGGCCCGCAGCGTCTGGTGCCGTGGGTCCGCGCCGCGCCGACCAGCGGCAAGCACTCCGAAACTTCGCTCCAGCCGCCGGGCCAGCTCTGCCGGAGTCATCGCGGGCACCCGCGCCGCCGCCAATTCGATCGCCAGCGCTATCCCATCCAGACGACGCACGACGGCGGCGACCTGCGCCGCATTCTGATCGGTCACTGCGAAATCGGGCTTGACCGCGTCCGCCCGCTCGGCGAACAGCCGCACTGCCTCCGCCTCGGTGATCGCGGCCAGATCGGCGTCGGCGTCGGGCACTCTCAGAGTCGGCACCGGTACCAGCCGCTCCCCCTCGATGCCCAGGCCCTCACGGCTGGTGGCCAAGATCACCAGCCGCTCACACGACCGCTGTAGCATCCCAGCCAGTGCTGCCGCCCCATCGAGGAGATGCTCACAGTTATCCAACAGCAACAGCAGCTGCTTGCCGCGCAAAAACTCGACCATGACGTCCCGCGTGGTGTGGCCGGCTCGGGCGGCCAGAGAGAACACCGCGGCGACCGCATCCTCCACACCGGCAACATCGCGTACCGGCGCCAGGTCACACAGCCATGTGCCGCTACCAAACCGCGGCGACACCTGCCCGGCTATCTGTAACGCCAGGCGGGTCTTCCCTACCCCGCCGGGCCCAGTCAAGGTCACCACCCGCGCCTCACCCAACGCCGCCGCGATCTGCTCCAGCTCCCTGGCCCTGCCGATGAATGAGGTCACCTGCAACGGCAAATTGCCGCTGCGCCCGGCAAGCGTGCGGATCGGCGGAAGATCGGCTGGGAGATCAGCATGGGTCAGCTGAAAGATCAACTGTGGCTCGGCCAAATCCTGCAGCCGAAATTCCCCCAACTGCTTCAGCCCAAACCCGCCGCCGAGACGGCCAGCCACCAGGTCGCGGGTCACGTTGGTGAGGAGCACTTGGCCGCCGTGCGCGGCGGCCCTCACCCGGGCACAGCGGTTGATCGGCGAGTAGTCGACATGATCGCGCCCACCTACTCGTGCTTCCCCAGTGTGCAGCCCCATCCGCACGCGCAGCGCAATGCCCGTAGGCCATTCCTCGCGCCCGAGTCGCAGCTGGCAAACGCCAGCCGCCTCGACCGCGGCAACCGCGCTAGGAAAAACGGCGAACAAACCATCCCCCTCCCCGCGGGAGGTGATCACCCTTCCGCCATGCTCCTCGATCACGCCGGCCAGAAGCCGATCATGCCGCCGCAGCGCCACCTCCATCGCCTTCGGCTCGCGCTCCCACAGCCGGGTGGAACCCTCGATGTCGGTCAGCAGGAACGTGACCGTTCCGGAGGGCAGCTTGGTTCTACCGGCCTCGCCCGGTGCCGCCGACGACGGACGCAGCGCCCAGGTGCTGATTGTGGCGTCGGCAAAGCTTTCGCTCAGCAAAACTGCAAGGTCGTGGGCCAGCAGCCGTTCCAGCTCCTTCGCCGTGGTGAACTCCCGGTACGACGTCGTGCCGGTCGCGCGGATATCGTCGAGCATCTTCGTCAGCCCCGGCTCCTGGTTTGGGGCCGGACGCTTCACGTATAGGAGCATCGGCATGCCAGCGGCTAGCCGGTATTCATCCTCCAGACCCGAGATCTCCATCCCCGGCCCCACCCAGCCGTACCGTTGCCAGTAAATACCGACAAAAACCTGGCTCTGCTCCAAGTAGGCCCGGTACATGTTCCGCGGCGGATGTGGCCGAGCGCCCGACTCATACCACACCGGAATCAAATGCAGCCGCCGAATCGCCCGCCGCGCCGCCGCCCGCTCCTGAGCCAACTCCTCCAGTGTCGAAGAAATGAACACCCGGACCCGCTGATCTGGCGTCAAAACCACCGCTCTGCGGTCCGCAAAGGATTCCTCACCTGGCGAAACGGCCGTACCTGCCTCGTGCGACTCCGCCATGTCCTAGTTCTACTCGCTTTCGAACTCGCTCAATAACCGAGATCCGAACCGAGGCGGCGTTCTCCGTAGTGACTGTGGTTGCCGGCGCAGGTCAAGGTCGCGGCCGATACAAGCAGTAATCCTTGACAAATATCTGGCGATCTGGGCTCTGTGACTGTCAATGGGATTGCTGGCGTAGGTCGGTCCCGCGATCATTCTGGGCCTCCGGGTCGTAGCGACGCTTCAGCTCGCGGAGCCGGCCCCAGGTCGGGCCCGGGTAGGCAGCGCGGGCCTCGTCCTCCTCGCCGAGAAGTGACGTAGCCGCCCACGTCATCCTTGCCGAGTGAATCGGCCAGGCTAGTTAGCCCCTCACGCGGAAGCGAAGACGGTGAACCTTGCTTATGGGCCGTACGTCATCGCTCTCGAACGGCGTTCTCATGTCCCTGCGCCGTCCAATGACGAGCGCCCACTGCGGATGTTCATGACTGAGCCCGAGGCCGTTCGTAGGCCGTCCGACGAGGCAGCTCCGGGCGCTCGAGGAGTCCGACCACTAACCTTCACTGGCCAGCGTGCCGGTCCGGACCAGCTCTG
>Ga0307411_10000064_pt1 | contig 31817 bp, 37 predicted proteins | sample DK1Ometagenome_2_FD_203712 | JGI IMG/M metagenome (GOLD analysis project Ga0307411, IMG submission 203712) | Maize rhizosphere microbial communities from greenhouse at UC Davis, California, United States - DK15-O-1 | ecosystem: Host-associated > Plants > Roots > Rhizosphere > Soil | place: USA...
TCATCATGTTAACAGTCATTTTTTCGACATCAGCACAGGAGAAATTCGCAATCGGAGCAGGTACTACATTCAATCACATCAATCATGCAGGGATTGATTTTACCGATCAGTTCGGGTACTATGTAGGTATATCTACTAGCGACAAGTACGATGATTATATAGGCTCCTATGCCAACGTGCAGTATACCAACCGACATGTAAAAGGATATAGCGTGCATAGTATAAACACTTCGTTTTGCGTGCAGCTATATCCAACAAAAGAGAAGACTCACATCTTTACCGGTTTCCAGATTGGTTTCATTACTTCGGCAAAGATGGGTAGTGAATCGGTTGATGTGACCCGTGCAGAGCTTGGCTGGGTGACTGGTATAGGCTATGAGGTAACCGATCGCCTGAAGGTGATTGGTCGATACGATTACCTCACTAGTAAGAAGACGTTTGATTGGTCGGCTCAGCTAGGCGTTGAGTTTACGCTTTAAACATCAGCTTCATTCTTGATCCGTTTGATGTCATCATTGATCTCCTGAGTTTCAGTAGCAACGTTATATACTTTCAGCCGATCGATTCGCCTGTCTTGTGCTGCTACTAAATCATTGATCATACCTCGCATTTCATTCAACGCATCGTTTTGACTAGTCGCAGTGCCACTTGTATTTACAGGGGCATTGCCTCTAGCCACTGGCGGACGATCTCTGAACGGAGAAACCGGACCACCGCTTGCGAACGATCGGCCACCTCCTAATACGTTAAGCCTGCTTGCCTCAGCACGAAGTTGTTTGTTTCGATATACTCCTTTGGCAAGTATAATTTCATCGCCTTCGGCTTCTATAGGTATACCACCTTGTGCATGGCTTTTACCTTTCAGCACCCCATCGGTTACACTTCCACCGAACTGGAATTTTTCTTTCTCTATATTTTTATAGGCGGCTTGTGCACGGATCAATGCAGCTGCTGTTTGTGCTGCTGCAAGTAAATATCCGAAGGGGCCGAACTCAGCTGAGTTTTTCCAAATGGCAGAGAGTTCACCAACCAGGTTAATACCCACTTGTGCTTTTTCTGCACGCTTGATTCGCTCGCCATTCTTCTGTTGGAATATTTCGTATTGCTTCAGTGCCTTTTTATACTGCTCGCTCTCTTCGCCAAATCGTTCTTTAGTGTTTTCGAGTTTTTGTTTTTCAGCTTCTGAGTCAGCGCGATAATTATCGATCATCGCACCGGTAAAATTCTGTGCGGTGGCGAGTGAGCTTTCGAAGTTTTGCTGGCGTGCATTCTTAATCCTGTCGAGCGCATCAAGCTCGGCCATTAACTTCTGCTCCTGGATTTGCTTGTAGGCAAGAGTTTCTTTCTGGCCGTTCTCTTCGAGTAATGCTAACTGGCGATTAAGGAACTCCAGCTGATTTTCATATGCTTGCTCGTTATAAGTCTTTTGCGTTATCTCTCCAGTGGCAAGACTTTGCAGCAAGAGCAGCTGCCGATCGAAGAAGTATTGATCCCAGAAGCCGAGCTCTTCATCAAGTGCTTGCTGCTGTTTACTCAATCGATCTGCTATAGATTTGTCTGCCTTCTCTGAAGCTTCCAGCTCGTACTTATCGCGTATAGATTGCAACTGTTGTTCGCGGATCTCTGCCATCAAACTGAGCTGCTCGATGATTTGATCTTCGGTGCCTTTCAGTACAGAAATTTTTCGTGCTGCTGCTATATTTAGCAATGCAATTTCTTTTTCCTGCCCTTCCTTCATCTTCTCGATGCGCAGATCCTCCAGGTTGTTAAGTATAGCGAGCAGTTCAGCTGCTTGCCCTCTGTCGATCTCAATAAGTTTGTTCCGGAATTCGATGCGTTGCTCGGTGATCTGCGCTTCCTTCTCGAAGCGCTGTGCTTCAAGCTCTGCAAGTTGCTTCTGTTGCTCGCGTGTTACGTTCCCAAGAGAGTGTTCAAGGCGCATCTTCTGGATCTTCATGTCCATCAGGTTGAGCTCAAGGTTTAGCAGCTTCTCTTGTGCTGCGAGTGCTGCCTTGGCAGAAGCGCGCCTGTCATCCCACGACCTGGTAACATCTTCCAGGAGAAATTTTTGCTGCTTGATCAACAAGTCGAGCTGCTTGCTACGTTTTATCTGATCGATTTCAGATTTCTCTATAGCCTTTTGTAATGCATCGATGCGCTGGCCGATCTCCCATGCGCGTTGTGCAGCTTCTGCAGCAGCCTTCGACATTTCAATGATGGCTTTACCTGCAGCTTGCACTTTATCAATAACGTTCTCTACTCCGGAGGCAGCTTGCAGAGCAGCGTTGCCGAGATCTTTGAAGCCTCCCTTCAAATCGCCACTAAAAATTTTCTTGATGGCCGGCCAGATGAGTGTAAAAGCTTTGAAGCGATTGATGAGATTTTCAAGTATAGCTTTGCCGAGATCTTTTATAGCCTGCATCGGATTTTGCAAAGCTGTTTCGAACTGCTTGAATACTTTGCCACCGAGATCTTGCAGTACTTTCATCAATGCTGTGAACACTGCTTGCAACGGACGGGTTACTGCCGTGACTTTATCTATACCTTCTTGCGTGCTGGTGAAATAAGCAATGAGTGAACCGAGCAATACGATGAGCGCACCTATACCGGTGCTGATGATGGCACCTCGAAGTAAACCAAATGATGATGAGAGGCCACCAACGCCTTTGGTAACAAAGCCCATGCTTTCCCCTACAGATTTAAACTGACCAGCGAAGGGTACGAACTTATCGAATGAATCTTTGAGCGTGTTACTGGCTTCTGTGGTGCCTTTGATTTGCGATTTGATACCGCTCATTCGTTCCTCAACAACCTTCAGGTCGGCTGCTTTCTTAACGAACGCCTCAGTACCTGGTCGCAGGTCCTTCAGTTCTTTGTTGAGGGTGTTGGCTTGCTTGCCGAGCTCCTTTAATGTCTGACCGGCCTTTGCTCCGTTGCTGAGTTCTACTTCTATTTTTGCTTCCATGCTTCTATAAAATTCATGGCTATAGCAAGGCTTTCTTAGGACACTACCTTTCCTTTTGAGATTGCATCAGCGAGCATATTTTCAACGTCATTCGCATAGGTAATGATGGTAGACTGATTTAGATCTTTTAAAAGATCGCCAAGGCCTGCAGCGTTCTTCCACTTCTTTTGTTTCCAGGTATCTTCCTTCCGTTTGTTTTTGGCGATCGCCCAAACGATACGTTCTTTCTGTTTCTCAACGGAAATATTGCTGGCACTGCCATATTCATAACCTGGTATATCTCCGAGTGATATAGTCTTCGTTTCCGCCCACTTCTTTAGCCGTTCGATCTTTGGCAGCTTCGTCCACTGGGGGCTTTTATAACCGATGTAAAAGCCTTGGTCGGCATAGGTTAGTATAATTTTTGGAGACTCCCTATCGGTACATTTTGTGACGGATACTTTCAAACTATCAGCGAGCTCGCCCTGATTCCTATAGTCTGGTCTATCGAACACGGCTTTAACATCGGCCAGTAACTTGGCAGCATAACGTTCTGCTATAGCATCGAGCTTTGTCTGTGTGATCTTCGGGATCATACCATGGTATATAATTCGGCTTTAACAACGGACAGGCCGGTGGGCTTCAATGCAAAATCCATACTCTTCACCAGGTAATTGTTGCGGTCGAAACGCCTTTTAATTTCCCAGTTGAAGTTTAGGAATGGCGGCATAAAATGAAAGGTGATGTCAAGATTGATCAGTTTACGATTGAGTCTATACTGTTGCCAACGCTTCCAGAATGTGTCGTATATACCAGGCAACAATAGCCCTGCAAATGTTTCGAGAAAATCAGACGGGGTATAGGAGCTTCCGGGGTACGTGAAATGTGTATTGTCAATTATACCACGATAGTAAAATATGCGAAACTTGAAATCGCTTCCCTGTGGCTGGCTGGCATATACACCGGTAACATTGCCGGTGGTGCCAAGCACCTTGGTAATGGTTAGGTTTCCACGCATGGCACCGAGTGCTGTAGTGATTGGCTCTTCACCTTCGCCAACGACAAAGGTATCTGTTAAAGATGCAGCATCATTCGTATCGCGCTCAGATGTAAATGTGAAGCCGGACACCGACTGATCATCGATTCCCTTTATAGGACTCGATCGGTATGTGATATCGGAATACGTTATTGCGCGGGCAACTTCCTCACGCTTACAGATTCTGACTTTCCCGGTTTCCTCATTAAGATATATACCAAGGTTATACCGGCTCTGAATTGCCTTTAGAAAATCAACAACGGTGAGATCGGGGCACAGATTCTTAAGGTTATACGATCGCGCCCAGAAAACAAATTTACGTTCGCCTATAAAGTCAAGCGGTACATCGAGCGGGGCAGTATTCCAAATCAGCATGTTGTCAACATTAGCATCGGTATACCAGTCGCCTTCAAACTCAAATTCGAAGTACTCGGCAATCTTTTCGAGTATATACTTCAGTCGTAAAAATGGCTGAATAGAATTATAGTTTCGAACTTCAAACGGGGCATTCTCTGCTACACCATAGTTGGCAGAATTTATTTCAACCGGGTTAAAGCTGCTTCGGCATGCGTTGATAAAATTCGTTGACTTTGTGAAGCCGTAAGGATGTGCTACGTCTATCTCTTCACCATACATGTTGGTGTTGAAACAAAATGGAAACCGAACTTTATTATTCGGATAGGTGCCGTTAAAGAAAGGCTCCAGGTAATCGAAAAATCCGGTATAGTAGTTATCGGCTATACTTAATCCACTTGCGTGAACTTCCCACAAAAAACCTGTACTATAGTTTCCGTTATACTCCGCCGGCTTGACACTCAGTGGCGCTAACACGTCCAGCGGATCGTCAAAGTTTTCAAGCTCAATGAAGGGAGCTGCGAACGTGGGAGAGGTGCCTGTTGTAAAAAGTGTGGCCTTGGCTCGTGGTTCGGTAGTGTCGGTGTTTATTGCATCGACAAGATCTGCGAGTGAATCAGCTTGATACTGCCGATCGTTTACAAGTATAATATACGGACCGGTGTTGACAACGCCCGGCTTTATATATAGCTTCTTCTCAACGGTGTTGGTAGATATAACAACTTCTTCATCTAGCAGGTCGCGTATCTTTTTTGTTTTTATTTCATCGCTTATAGTGCCGAGGCCAAAAACAAAATTCGAGCTGATGCTGGATGGTGTTATAGTTTGCGGCTTGATCTTGCCGGACTTGAAAGGTATACCATCGAAAAAGATGTCGGCCACCTGCTTTTTAAAAGCCTCTACATTCTCAATCACATCGGGGTGCAGAAATATAGCAGCATTCTGCGGACTGCTTTCTGCTCCTGCCATATCGAACGGAAAGGTATAGGAGCCAGGCGATAAATTATCTTCATTGAACAGGGGATTGTTCAATCGAAAATTAATGACTGTATCAGGTCGCAGCTCAGCAGTTTTGCCGGAGATCTTTACTTGAATCATATAACCGTTGGTGTAAAGCTTTCATCGATGTAAGTGTCTTCTGTATCGAAGCGGGCGAAGCGCAGGTAATCACGATCGGTATTACCGGGCATCGAATCATTGAGGACCAATACGCGTCTTCGCTGGCCATCTGTTATATCGTATATCTTCGGACTGATCATAACATCCTTCATATACTCACGCCACTCCGCAGATAAAGTGCCTTTGAAGTAACCCGTTGAATAGTTACGCTTCACTTGTATAGATGCTGTGTTTGATACGAGTTCGCCATCTAATGCCTGATAGGTATGTGGAAGAAACTTTTGAATCACTTCGCGGCCGATGGCATTGGTCTCTTCCATTTCGCCAGTGAAAAGAAGAACTTCATACGCTCCCAGGCTATTGAGAAACATGAAGTACCTGGTTAACGGGTGGCGTGTGATTGCTACGTTGTAGGTGCGTGTTTCGCTTACTACTTCATCATCCTGGTTAAGCAACGACAGCTCGTATCGGATCAGATTCTTACTCGGATCTATAGCAGAAGCGCCGCTGTTTACCGGCCCTGCAGGAACCTGAACCAGCAGACCATATGCAACGCCACTCAGCGTTTTGGTAGTTGCTGTTTGCGTTGTTGTATCATCATAGTAGGCAACCACCTGCAACTTCACAGTTGTGATGCCAGCGGCATAGATGAAGAAATTGAGATAGTCTTCCTGCAGGCGATCGATGTTCTTCACCTTCGGTGCCCAGGTCATAAATTTTTTAGTAGTGGGCAGATATTCTTCGAAGAAGTTAATATCTGGTGCGTGGTACTTGCTTATACCGCCCCACAGTACAAGGTATATCAATGATTCATCGGTTGCTATAGGTTCTATCTCATCGTCCTGTATAGTGCCTGTAAAGAGCTTGAAATACTTTGACCGATCGGTGAGCCTGATGATTTCGGAATGGTTCAACGTTGGCGGCATAACGTTAGCGGGGTCCATGTTTTCCCGGAACGCCTGGCGAACATAGAAGTTAACACTGCCATCGGTTTGTGGGTAAAGTCGTAGCCGTAGTTTGCTGTTATAGGTATCGGAGTCAGTGTCTTCTTCAACACGTATATCGGCATAGAGGCGCAAGTTATTGACAGCCTCCCAACCTGATGCAGCAGACTTCGAGAAGACCACAAAATTTTTGTGGAAGAAGACCTTATCGGGTATAGGGAATGGTGCTACATCTGTTTCTACGTATTCGAACACCTCGAATTTATCAACGTATAGTATACCTCCCGGTATAGATTCACCGCCGTAGGTAGCCGATGAAAGGAGAAATAGGTTGACGGAAAAATTGCCGTTGAAGGATGGCGAAAAATAATACTCAAGTTCTACCCACTCATCTGTTGCTTCGGTTATCGTTTTATCAACAAGATCATACTCTGGGAAGGACCCTATAATATTTTTCAGCGACAGCTTGGTTACACCGGTGCCGGCAGGATTTGCTGCAGGTGTTCGCACTCTTGCTTTCGCGACATACTTTTTTGACGAACTACCCGAAAGTATAAGTGCGCTGGCAATCAGGAACACAACACCATCATTGACAAGTATATTCGCTTTCAGACTATAGTTGTCTTGATATACCTGTTCAGATGATCTGCTGATAGTGTGACGTGCAGGGTTCGTGGATGAGAAGCCCCAGGTACTTGGATCGGTTTCAAAATTACCATTATTACCATAGGTATTCAGATTACCGGATACGATCGTGATTGCCATGCTTTTAAATTTTTACTGCCACTTGTTTTCGTCATACGGGAAGCCGGAAGGATCTTGGTATATAAAATCAAAACGGCATCCCATCATTGGCGTTGAACTAAATGTAAACTCGCCCATGCCGTAGGTATAGGTCGTTAGCTGTGTGATGAGCAGCTCTTCGGTTCTATCTTTCAACATCTTCGCGATGATATCTTCCACTATAATTTCACAGGCACGGAAGTAGTCAAGTCGATCCTGAAACTTTGCACTTGGTGGTGCACCACCAACCCAGAGAGATCCTTTCTTTTCTTTGAGATAGTTATCGCTTTTCTGGTCGTTGATCTTCACCGGTTGCCATGGTTCGAGCCATAGCTGCTTGCCCTTCCATACGCGCCCTTTATTGATAGCTATATCCTCATCGCCAAACATGAAACCATCTACACTTATATGTGAGGTAGCGATCGCCTCGAAGTAATCCTGATAGGATTGAAAGTCGGTTAAGTCGTACATCTCTATATTGTGTTTGAAGATTTTTCGAAACTGACATCACTTTTCAATTCCGTGAAGGTGATCCATCGCCACGCATATCGTAGATTAATAGCCAGATGCTCTATGTAAGAACAATCGTAGTGCTTTTCTTTTTCGTACAACCAGTACGGCAGCACTCCATGTTTTATAGCCCTATATATTGCTCTTGCTCTCATAGTGTTTTAACAGTAAAATACTGTTTGCTCGGTTTGAAGGACGGCTCTACACGCTCCGGTACATGCACAGGTATATTTCGTGCTATATCTCTTCCGGCTTTCGCCTTTCGCTTTTTTGGTTGGAAAACTCCGAAGCCTCGGATCTCAATGCGCTTTCCATTACCCACTTCTTTCTTGACTGTGCTGATGAATGCTTCCACAATCAATTCAACATCGCGCGTCTCAACTCCGGTCTGTCGGACGATGCTTCGTACTACTTCACATTTTCGCATTTGGATTTTTGGATTTAAGGTCTAGTATTTCTTTATGCTTCTTCTCTAGGTAATCAAGCGCTTCATACATGGGGGCACGCTTGGCATTTGCTATACCTTGATAGGCTGGTGTCTCTGATAGATCAAACAGCAGCTGCTTCCACATAGGCTCTGTTTCCGTCGGTGGCTTCTGAACTGTGGTGACCTCTTCTTCATGCTGCGGAAATAGTAACGGGCAATTGCCAATGATGAACTCCTTTACGTTGCCGTAAGTGTGGAGTATAACCATGCGCTGTGCATCCGTAAGTATATCGCTCATGCGCTTGCCGTGTTCTTCCACGCGGGCTTCGTCAAACTCTTTCGGTGGAGTATATATCACACCGATCATCTCATCGAGAAACGCATGCGCCATCACGCTAGGGTGTAGCGTTGGCAGAGCGTTACGATCGCGATAGTCTTGAACATGATACTGGCTGAAAAGAGAGTCCATGTAGAAGAGCTGTATAAAGGTGTGGTTCTTCAGATAATCGGCAGGTCGATATCCACCAACCTCCGGAAAGAAATACCAGGGCTGATGCATGAAGCTCATATCGTTGATGCAATCTACAGCTTGCTCAACGTTGATCTTCGCTACCAGGTCTTTGTTCTTTCGTATAGTCCGCAATATCATGATGGCATGGTGGCCGGCAGCACCGTGCCATCCTTGCTCGCGGGCATGCAAGTATTTGCCGCGATGCTCTATAACATAGGCGATCTCATCGGTACTGAGTTCGGCCCATGTGGTTTTAAACAGGTCGGTGATCTTGTAAGTCTTCTTTGCCATGGTATCGTTTCATGAAGAACCTTTTTACTTCTTTCAACTGCGCGGGCGTGAGGTACTCGTCTATATAGTTGTAGACTCCCTGCAGGCCGTTCGACAGCCATGCTATACGAAGCAGGTGCGCATGGTTTAGCTTCTTGATGATTGGAACTGTAAGCTCGTATACTTGGTCGTCTTGAAAGGGCAGGCCTTTGTTATCAAGTTTCTGGGCAGTGAGCTTCATGTCTGCCCCAGATATATAGGTTACATCAGTGCCTGTTTGCTTGAACTCGGGAAGCTTGGCGGCTATGAGGTCGATATAGTCTTCGATTACTTCCTGCTTCATAGTATACCCTTGAACTTTAGAACAATGACACCGAGTAACACTAGGATACTGCCAACCGTAAACCAGCGGCAGAATATATCTATCCTTCTGGTTTTATACTCGATTTTTACTTCGGTGGTTTTCTCTTCGCGTAAGCGTGTGATCTCCTTGTCCATAACTTCGACCGCAACCTGCAGCGAGTCGCAGCCACCGGTAACCTCTAAGGTACCATCGGCTTTTATCTCGCCTTCCACATTCGCAGATTTACTCTTGGCTTTGAACTTCATCGGTTTAGGCTTGTTGGTAACTTCATCACAATCAATGATACGAGTAGTTGACACTGTCGCAGCAGGTATATCTTTCATTACGATGCGCGGCTTTAGTTCAATGTGAGTGGAGTCTTTCACATGTGTAGACGTGATCACTTTTTTGCTGCATGAGGTAAAGGCAATGAGTGTTAATAGTATAAGTATATATCTCATGACAGAGCTTTTTTACATTGCTTCCATAGTGCTAAGCGATCATCCCATCCGTTGAGGCCTCCGTTGATCCGCTTGGTTATTTTCTTCATTGCTTCCTCGCTATCGAGGTCGGCAATTTCATTGAGCTTTCGAGTGTTCCAAAACCAACCTGCCGATAGCGCTGCATACAAGGGTTGCTCCAATAGTTGAGGATGATTTACAAAGTCAATCTTGAAGTGATCAGTGAGGGCCTGATAGTTTGCTTTGCCCGTTATTTGAATCAAGCCACGGCCTTTATACTTCTGCCCATCGCCATCTGCCTCCGGAGTATTGCCGAGGCTCTTTGCCTTGCTGCCAGTGTCGTAATCTTTACCGGAAGCAAGTTCCCTCACATACGCTAGCGATCCGCTCTCGTGCGCGATCTGTGAAAGGAATGCAGCCATGCGCGGCACGGTTGTGATGTTGAATAGTTTCATTACATCGTTGAGTGGTGTAAGAAACGTATCGATGCTTTTGCCGGAAGCGAAGGTGAGGCAAGCTTTAAGTTGTTCGCGTGTCATTGGTATTTGGTATAGCGGTGTACGGCTTCAGTTACTTGTCTCTTTAGCTCCTTAATCTCTTGCTGGGCTAACTCTAAGTACATTTTCATGTGCAGAGAATTCAGGTGCAATTCCATGAAGGCTAAGTTCAAAAGTCCTTCTATCCGGCATATATAGGGTAGTAGGTCTACGTGGTATATCTCTTTGATGAGTTGTCGCAACAGCTCTTGATTTCGCCATGCCCACCGAAGGATTATTACGATAAAGAATAATGAAGCACAGAACCCTAAGGCCGCTCCCAATAAGAAACTTGACAAGTGCATTTAGCATAGCCCTCTCATTTTTTGTCAGTACTATATTTCTGTTTCACCCAAATGATGAAAGCGGATGCTGTGTTACTGCCGAGTGTCCCGCTAAACACCATAGCATACTCAAACACTTCGTAGTGGACGGAGTATAGCGTCTTCATTACGATCATATATATCATAGTAAAGAAGCAACCGAGTGCCATGAACATGAAGAGTGTCTCCCAGATCTCAGGAAGGTCCGGCTTCGCATTGTCTCCTTCCACACCAGTCTTCAGCCACGATCGGCCAGATCGTTTCAAGATCATTACAACGGGTGGTAACACCACCAAACTGATGAGCAATGCCGTGAGTAATAATTTCCAGATGTCGGTATTCTTGTCAGGCATATACTATACAGAAAAATGTTTGTTACAAGGGTCGTTGTCTACTTTATAGCGTGGTAAAGTCGTGCTTCGAATGGTCCAACATGTGCTTGCTTCAATGAGAGGATAGTTAGCAATATTGTCGATGATGAATTGTTCCACCTTTTGCCAATCACCCTCGTAACCGAAGTCTCCAAGCTTCAGGCGATCGAGTAAAGCGTTCACTTCCTTTTCTTGCGCTGATGACTTTTGAACTACACTGTCGTTAGAGCTATGTATAGTCACGCCTTCATCTGTCACGCTTACGCGGATGGATGGTATAGTAAGCCACAGTGCCTTCTTGGATATATAGGACTCAAGCAAGTTGATGAGTGCCGTGTTGTTGGCAGATAGCGAACCGGTTTTGATCTGCGTAACGATCTCATCGTACTGATCAACGCATAGTAGGCGCTTGATTTCTCCTTGCTCGATCTCGCGGATGCGTTTCTTCAATCGTAAGAACACTCTACGGCTCTCGTTGATATCTATATACTGACTGGCTATAGATGTTTTATATACTATGAAGCCTTGCATGGCCGTGTTGGCCTTCTCATCAGCAAACCAGTCGTTATACTTCAATGGTGATGCATTCTCTTCGAGGTATTCGAGTAATGAATCGGCCCACTGATCGCCCTGGTTGATATACTCAACCTTCAGGTCGCGTGTCTTCCAACGTGGAGCAGGTCGTGAATTAGCACCGAACTGCTCTTGTATGCCGGCTTCACCTAAACTAACACCGATGTGCGTTACGGATTGATAGCCGGTATAGTATGCGAGTGCTCGTTGCACATACGGAAGCAGCAACAGATTGTCAGGATTCATGTTGACGTCGTTACCTTCTGCATCGGTGTGATCGGTATAGTCAGCGAGCAATACAGGGTATAGATCTCCCAGAAGAGACTTTACGAACTTCTCTTCTGCTTCATTGATATAGGTAAGCAGTGTTTCGAACTCCATGTTTGAATCAACTAGCAGGTACTTGCGTACTTCGGAGGTAGTTTTGAAGAGTGGCATATCAGGTAGTGGTTGGTGACTCTTCGTTTTGAACTACTGTACCGGTTTTAGACTTATCGGTTGTCTCCAGGAATACATCGCGGTAGCCGAGGTGTATATCTTCATCCCATTGATTAGCACGTTTTACTGTCTCCCATATTTCAAGTGTAGTCTGCCGAGGCATAACAGTTCGGAGCTGCACATGCAGGTTGTATTTCTCCCTGGTGTCAGATCCTGATCCAACGTTCAACGACTTGCTCATGCGCAAACCGGATAGGGAAGGGTCTACACCATGGGCAGTACATATAGCAGCTGCGGCAGTATCATACGCAACAGTCCACGCACCATCTTTTATGTCGTTCTTAAGCTCGTTGATCTTCCAACCCGGTAGGGGTTGGCCATTCCCATCAACTGCAAACTTCGTGTAGAAGATCTTTGAAGCGTTATCTGATCCTGCAAGGCATTTGTCGATAGCTATCTTCAGCTCTTCTTCAGCTGTTTTACGAGCAGATAGACATTCTGCTATACTTGAATAGTTCTGTTGTGGGTATAGATCAATGAAGTACTGCTCTGGAATCTCTACATGATACTTGATGTTGACGGAATTACGAATATTGCCGAGCATCCATGAAGGAATTTCCTGAGCTATCTCAAGCCATTTATAGTTAGACTGCCAGTAAGCAGTGGGGTAGTAGTCGCGATCTATACTTACAAGCTGGTGCTTATATACTGCGTTCGGTTTTGCGAACGGATCAAGCGGATCGAATACTGGAAGCACCGCTATATCTTCGCCTTCAACAGCTTTCGGCCAGCTTCCACTTACATACCAGGCCGGTATCTTTCCGGTCTTCGGATCTCGCTTTCCGGAGCGTGTGTCCTTCGTCCGTATCCAATTCACGCGAACGATTTTGTTACGTGACTTATTCGGTATATACTGGCAGTAGTAGAAGTTAAACCACTCGAAGTCAGCAATGACACCCTGGAATAGATTCACCAGGTTGTTGTTATAGTAAAAATCCTTTATCTCTTGAGGAAGATCTTTTATTTTGATCGGTGTTATCACCTCAACGCTGTTCACTATATCCGTTCTGTAGAAGTATAGGCCTTTGCCGAAATGAGCTTCGATCTTGAACTTAAGTGCACCGGCAGAAGTTTCCTGCGCCATGTTCTCTTCGATTATCTGTTGCGGCAGATCATTCTTCTTGCCCCACATCGCCCATGGTTTTCCAGACTGTGCTTGCTTCGTGTTGACTGAATCGGGTTCGACTTCGGCCTTGGTGATTTGAAACACCGCATTCTTACCGAATGAAACGCCAGACTTTATTTCAGCCTGCAATTGCTCTTGTGATTTAGTAAGTGGTGTTTCCATCAGTGATATACTCTAAGCCATTCAGCAGTTTTGTGGTCGCGAAAGCCGTAGATCATACATACTTTCGGTGTGATAGGATGGTCTTGATTGACATCGCGCAGCATGATGATACCATTGCGCTTCAGATTGATCTCAGCACGACCACGCGAGTCGTGCCTGCTCTGTTTTAGCTGTGGAGACTTCACACTTTTGCGGCATTCACGAGTATGCTTCAATCCGTTGCGATCAATGAAAGCTATACCGAAGTATTTTTCTTCCATTGTTTGCTCATCATATGTGTCGTTGAGCTTTTTAAGCACGGTGGCGATATCAATTTTTCCTTCGAAACTCACGTGACAAGATTAAGAACAGGCGTTCCGAGTTTTTAGGACAGTATTTTTTGTGCTCCTAAACGATGCATTTCCGGTTTTGATTTTTATTACTGCGTGATCGCCAAATAATTAGTATATCATTTGAAAAATGGTGGTCGGTTTTTGCCACGTTGCACTCCCGGGCGCCTTATCGGCTGGGCGATCGCCAACGAAAAAAAAACGAGAAATATGAAATTAGCTGCTGAAAGAAACTCGCGATTGGTATTGACGTTGGTTCACGCGCTGGTTGTATCCAAACCACAGGTAGTAATCATGGGCATCGGTAACGTGCGTGGCATGCTGCTGCTTAATGCGTGGGTTACGTTCTGATCCTTTGTCCTTCTTACCATCCTTCATCGGCGTTGACTCCAAAGCGATGCGCATTTCCTTGCAGTTGTTGGCGTTGTACATTACTCGAGGCAGAGAGGGATCATCCTGCCGGTGCAGCGTATTGATGAAGTCGTGACGTGCGAGGTACTCGGCATCACCGGTTCGTTCTTTTATAACACTCCATCCATTCTTCGTGAGGATCTGGCTGAACTCCTGGAAGAGATTGTCTTTACTGTTGGCTTGGCGATCGTTACCCGACTTGTCACCAAACTGACGCACCTGCTTCTTTTTGTGGTTCTTGTAGTACTCGCAGAAGTCTATAGCTATATCCTTATGGATACGCGGATGGTTGCTATACATGTAGTTGATAAACCGAACCGTGTTACCTGGTATGGTAAACTGATCATTGATAAATAGAGGCTTGTCGTTCTTCTGCGCTATAGTAATGCAATTGAATGCCCCCCAATCGTGAGATATATCTATAGCAGCATTCGGGTCGCAGTCTTTATCCCAACGGCTATCTTTCTTTACGCTCTCCAGGTTGTGGCCGAGGTTGTCGATATAGTTATACTCATAGCTGTCGGTATACCAATGCGCATCGGTGAGTGACGGATAGAACAAGCTACCCATCTGCCTGATGCGTTTGTTCATCACCTCGATCGCGTAGATGAGTGGCGGCATCTGGCGCTTCCATTGCTTCAGTACTTTCTCAGTGAGGATCTCTACGTTGTCCCAGCTCGTGCCTTCGATGTAAAAGGTATCGTTGTCCGGGTTGTTTGCTTCAACTTGTTTATTTAATAGCCACTCGCCCATGGTACCGTAAGGCATAGAGCTTGTGAACTCTTGCGACAAATGCCCAGGCTTACCATGTAGAATAGGATGAGAGCCTCGTATAGTGGGTACAACGATTTGTGTGAATTGATCTTCCTTGATCAATAGAGCTTCATCAGATATAACCCAGTCGTAATTTCCACCGCGGATTAATTGCGGGCGGTCCATAGATCCGAAAACTATTGTGGCGCCATTCCTCCAGGTGATGACATTCTCGTATCGATCGGGCTTTTGATAAGGTGTATCGAACCCTTGAGGTGGTCGTTTACCAATTACGAAATCTATACCTTCCTTATATCCGAACCATTCCCACGCGCTCTTCATCGGCAATAGCGTGCTCGTTAGTATCTGCGTATAGGTAGCGCCTATAAACAGACCACGCGATCGTGGCATAGCGACTATCTTAACGAGTACACTTATACCATTGACAAACGATTTACCGAAGCCGCGACCTGCGATAAGGATCTTTACCAACTGGTTGGCCATGAGATATAGCATGGCCACCGGGTTGAGGTAGAAATTGGGTTTGGGCTTGTTCATTCTTCCGGAGTTACATCAACAGCGTTGGCCTGATCAGCGCGCCTTCGCATTTCAGCAATTTGTCGCTTGAGTGTTTCTGGATCCGAATCAAAATTTATAGCGACAGGCTTCCACTGCGCAGGATCTTTCACATCATGATTCTTCAAATCGTTGAGCTCATTATACTCTTTTATCAACCGGGCAGCAGATATATGCTTGTTCTTTTTAACAGCTTTATGTATAGCGTTGATCAACCACTCGTTTGATATAGCCCGCATTGCCTCCTTGCTCTGTTTGTTACGATCGCCAAAGAGCATTTTAGCATACTTGAGATCTTCGTAGGCGATGGTCTCCTTTACCTCGTAGCCGGTGTCCGAACACCACTTCATGTGAGCCTGCACTGCTTGTCGATCAGTAAGTATATCTGCAAGAAGACCCCATATATTAACAATACGTTTCCGGATCTCTTCTTCCTTAGGTTTTAGATTTACCGTGGTCTTCTGATCGAAGTAAAACTTCCATATCCTGTCGAAGGTGGTATCATTCATGCGATCAGCTGATCGTAGTACTATAGCGTTGTTCTCGTTCATGCGCGGCCTTCCATTTTCTTAATGCGTACTTCAACATCCTGGTACATAACGTTGCACTGATCCAGCTCCAGCTGCCAGCTTGCAAGCTGCTCCGGCTTCGGTTTTTTAGCAGAGGGTTTGAGTTTTGCGAGAAGTTTGCATCGCTTGTCGATTAACTTTCGCTTTTGGTCCTTCAGTTCATATAGTGTAGCCTCATGCTCCGGCTCGTGCTTTACCTGCGGCAAATGTCCATGCTGTTTAACATAGGCGATGTTATCGTAATGCTGCTGCAGCGGAACGCGGTACGATTCAATCTTATGGTATAGATCCCGAAGTATACCTTGGTCTGCTCCATCTTCCACCAGGGTGCAGATGCGTGAGCTTAGCTTGTTTCGCTCCATGCGAACATCAGCATACTCACGTTCCAGTGAATGAAGCAGGTCATTCTTTTCAGGTAGAGCTTCATCAGTTATAATGTGATCAAGTTGATGTCCGGCTATAGGTACATCCGACTTTACTTTCACACTCTTCACCTTCGGCAAAGGCTTTGGCTTGTTGCGATTGATCTCTGCCTCCTTCAGTACTTGCTTGACGTTGATTTTAATCATGACTTTGATTTTGATCATGCCCCAAACCTACTCGCTGGCGATCGCCAACTTTAGGACAATAAAAAAAAGGATGTCTCCGACACAAATGTCGGAGACATCAAAAAAGCCTCCCGTCTCCAGGAGGCTTTTTTTTAACCTAAACCAAATTTACCCAAACGTCTATGAGAGTTTTGTAAGTATACCACGCTCGGCAAGCTTCTCAGCCTTAGCCAACGATATACTATTGAGATCTACAAGTCCACCACCGGCAGTATCGATGAACACTCGAACTATACCAGGTTTCACACTGTATACCTTTGCGACATCATCTGGAAGCTTCAATGCCGAAGTATCCTTCAGCAGTTCTTCCTGAGCTTTAAGCTCTGGCGATTTTTCAATCTTCTTTTCCATTATGGTGCAGGGGTTAAAGGTATAGTGCCTTTGTAATATATAGCCTCGTGGTTAGCACTGTGCTTGAACTGGAAGGTTTTACCTCTACGATCAGCACGAGCTGCGCCTGACGTTCCGCTTGAGCTCTCCAGGTACGCAGGTATATCTCCGGTGAATACATCTGTCGTGTCATCAAAGCTACCGATACCAAGTGCGCGGTAGTTACCGTTCGTATCCTTACAGATAACAACACAAGGCGTGTTCAACGCAAAGCGTTCAAACTCGGCAACATCTTGCTTGCTGCCAGGAAAGAAGAACTCAAGCATATTCTCTTTGCTCTTCCCATCACGATCGCCCACCGTTGTATCATCAAGCTTACCGGTCTCTGCCGTATGGTAGATAGAGATAAACTTCTTGCCTGTTTTACAAACAAAGCTCTCGATGGTATCGAGCTTCCCGACTGCCGAAGCATCCGGGAAGGTGAGTATGTCTTCGATCGGGCAGTAGTATATCTGCCCAATTATACCGCCCATGTTCTGCTGGCCTTGGCTCCAGCCCAGGTTTGTAAGTGTGAAGAACAGCGCCCCCACCGGAGTGTACTTCGCTGCAAAAAATGCTGTCACACCTAAACCCAAGCCCAAGAGTAGAAAAGGCAAACCGCTGGCTGCACTCAAGAGTGCAGCTGCGATCGCAATGACCATGATGGAGGTTAAGATATTAAGTTGCTTCATTGTGATTGGTCTCCTTTCAATCTTTAACGAGTTCGATGATACCGCTTTTCATAGCTACCAGCTTAGCGAGCACTTCGTGATTCTCCTGGTCAACAACTTCTTCAGCAGTATATTCAACGTTGTCCATGTTGAAGCGTGGACAAGTGAATCTATACTTGAGAGTGTTGCCTGTCTCATCACCATCTTCATCTACCTCGTCAACAGCGAAAACCAGTTCGCGTTTAGCAGGCTCAGCAGATGCAACCTTGGCGGCTTTTGCCTTTGCTTTCTTCAGGTCATTTTTCAGTCCTTCGGCTTGTGCCTCAAGTTCTGCTATCCGTAGTTGCTCAGGGGTGAGCTCCTTGGCTCCCTCCTGAGTTTTAGTTTCTTCAGACATTTCTATTTTTTTATGGTTGGTCTCCTACCTTAAGTGCAGACAGATCTCTGATCTGCCATCCGATCACGAACTTGATACCAGTTTTCAAAGTATATACATCTTCAATAACTGCGATGTCGTTCATGTCGCTCAACAAGTCAGTACCCATAATCAGGTTTTCCTTCGGTGTACAGATCAGTCTTCTCGATCCGTTCATCCAGGTAACAGGCTGTATCTCGCACTTGCGTCCTGTTTCAGGCAAGTATAGAAGACCGGAAGGACTTGCATCTTCTTTGGTATACTTGGTTGTTTCACTCAATCCATCAAGTAAAAACTCGTAGTCAGTATAGCTACAGAATATAGTTACACCAGCTTTTTTGTATGCATCAGTTTGCGCACGGAACAATTTTTTAAATGCTGCCTTCGCAGTTGCGCCGTCCGTGATAGCACCTGTGGCAGTAACCGATATATTACCAGCTAAAATTTCTTCTGCTATGATTGTTCCCAATCCTTTTGATATAACTATAGCAGTGATGTCTTTCCACTTCGCAGGTGTTGTTGAAGGCGATTCACCAGCACTGGTAGTAGTTATACATTTATACCACTTGGTAGGGCTTCCAAATGTGATATAGCTTGTACCACCTGTGTAAGTGGCAGCACCGCTATATGCCGTAACAGTGAGGGCAGATAAATCAAGACCGAAGTATGCTGTCTCATCATTGATCTCAGCGCCGAGTGATTTCATTACTTCAGCCCAAACATATTGTTCGAACGGAATAGTCTTCTTGCTTGCACCAGATCCTTTAACCTGGCTGGCCATCCATGTAGCACGATAGTCTTCAGGATCAATCAGTAAATCTCTCTTACCAACTTTAACATCAAGTACCCGTGGAGTATATACCAGGTCACCGCTATCAGGTTCGTGAGTGCCACTGTAAGGTCTGGCCCCTTTCTTAACACGAAGCTTGGTAAGGTTTAACTTCTTTTTAACGTTGGGTATAACCGTAATGTCGTTCGCTATATCCATGGAGTTTATCAGCGTGCTGAACAACTCCTTTTCATACTCACCAGGGAAAGCAGCGAGTGCTGATACATCCGCTGCAGCAACCAGGCTTATGCCAGATGGAACATGGCTATACTTGGCAATAGCTTTACTGCCTATATATACAACGCCTGCGCCAACGGCCGGATTAAAGCCGGCAACAAATGCAATGAAGGCACCTGCCAGCAACGGGAAGATTTTGTAGAATGAAAGTGTTTTCATGAGGTTTATAAAAAATTGTTGTTAAGTGCCTTTACATAGCGTTCGGCTTCGAGAGTCTCTTCACTCTTTTCAGCGTCTTCTTTTTCAGATTCTTTGGATATCACATTGGTAGGATTTCCTGCGGGATCTGCATCGAGTTTCTTTTGAAGCTCTGCCTTCTCATCAGATAGCTTTTTGTTGTCAGCCTGAAGAGTGGCTACTTGCGTGTTAAGAACAGCTATATCTCCACTGAGTTTCTTCACCTGATCGTTGGAAGTTTTCAGGGCTACATTCAGTTTGCTAACCGTGGCATTTGCTTCTGGTTTAGCTTCCGATTCAGCTGGAGCTGCTGCATTTACCTGCGACCAGTTGTCATCTTCGGTAACAGCGGGATCAGTTGGAGGCTCATTGCCTTTGTTCTCGTCTGTCTTTGTCTCAAACTCACGGTCGTTACCATCGGCATCAGCTTGAATGCAGAAGGCACCATCACCAGAGCCATCGGTATTAAATACCATATCGGCAGTCCACCGCGGTGTAGTGGGTTCTGCAGCTGCAGGCTCTTCTGCAGCTGCTTTCGATTCCTTCTTTTTAAAGAAGGAACTCGCTTTCTTAAAATTGATTTTCATGGAATCCTCTTTTGATTTATTGTTGCTTGAAGTCGAGGCAGGTTTTACAGACATTGACACAGCGGCCATGTTGATAGCATCTTGAAGTGTGCCTTTGCTATCGGCAAGGCCTTTCGCTATAGCTATATCTGCGGAGTACATTTTGCCAGTAAACATTTCTTTGTCTTCCTGGAGGCGATTACCACGGCCGCTCTTAACAGCTGCTATAAATCCATCAACAGTAGTGCGCAGATCTTCATTAAGCTCTGCACGCACTTCTTTGGAAAGAGGCTCTATGTAATTGAATAAAGCTTTGTTTACGCTTTGTGGTGCCCGAATTATCTCAATGCTTGGGAAGTTACCAGCATCAACCAGGTTCTGAATATTTTCGCTAACGATGAGAGAACCTATAGAGCCAACCTCGCTATCGGTGAGGCTGTTCATCATGATGTGCTTTGTCTGGCTCGCCATGTAATAGTGAGCACTGGCGGCCATACCGTCAACGAACGAAACAATGGGCTTGCTAAATTGAGATATATAGTGAGCGATTTCAGGGGTGCCATCATGGCTTCCACCAGGTGCGTTATTAAAATGTATAACAACACCGGATATTTCCTGGTTGCGTGCAATTAGCGCGAGCTTGTTCTGATAGTCTCGCATGCCATAGCTACACATGTCTCCATTTTTAGTAATGGGACCGAGCATGGTTAACAGTGCAACCTTCTTTCCATTCGAAGCTTTTGCAATGCGATAGTCCCAACCCTCGGACCATTGGCTTTCAATCCCGGCATAGAAACCTGATATTATCTTCTCATTGCTTTGGCGGTTTTGTTGGTAGAATTTTTCAAGTGTACCATGTTCGATTGAGCGCATGATGATGGGAGCCATGCGGCTCGCATACATCTGCTCAATCAACCAGGTCTTATAAGAAAGTATTCCGATCATGTGGGCAGCAAGTTGATATATATGCTGCCAGTGCTTTAGGACATTGTTTTTCGGCGATCGCTAGTGGTTGATAATCACCACTTATAAAACTGCGGCATTGAAAGCATTGGTACCATGGTCATGCCCTAAATTATTCCAATGTATATTATCTGTGTCCAGATCAGTTATCAGGTTGGTATATGAATTCGTTTGAACAAAACCTACATTAAATCCAAGAGCTATATACTCATTGACGATTGACTTGATGACGGTCGACGCGATATCGCTCACGGCAACAGATCCCATGTTCGGACTAAGGGCATACCCTGTAGAATTCAAGTATGGTATCTCTGCAAATAGTATAGCCGGAGAACCTGATGGTGCTTGAAGCGTGCAGAAAAAGTCTACAGGAAAATTTCCGTTGCCGTCTGATTCTACAACTATAGTATGTGAGGTGTTGGCAAGATTGTGAAATGTTAATCCCAGCGGACCTCTTGCGTTGTCGTTCGCACCATCAGATATACCATCATACCATTCCCCTAAATCAATTGTCTTCACTACAACGCCATCGATCTTTATCTTACCCGTGCCGTAGTTTGAAATAACATCATCGCTAGCACTGAATTGAATGCCGAAGCCTGTGCCCGTAAATGTCCACGTCCAGGAAGATGCAGATCCCGACGGTGCATAGCTTGCAAAGTTGCCAGGAAGTGTACCGGTTGGATATAGACCACCAACCGTATTGGCGGCATAGCCAAGTACACTGCCTGACCTTACAACAGATGAGTGGCCACTGGGCGTGTTCAAGTTTGAAATACATCTTAGCATGATTGCCCTATAGCATGCTTCAATTTTCTTTAAAGTCTTGGTTGCGCTGCCGTTTCTTCTGATATCGTTTAGGCCAGCCATTACTGTTATTACTGTTGCAGGACGGGAGAAGCTATCGCCTTGTATAGTAGAGGCAGCAACGTATACGCCTCTGCCACCGACAGCTCTATTCGTTAACGTGAGACCTTTGCCAGTGGCGAATTGATTTATATATCGCTCGGCAGCGGTCGTAGCATTTTGGCCCGCAGTATATGAATCTCCATAGGCAAACAACTGAGTCTTACCAGTGATATCTACAAACGGTCTTAGGAACCTTGACAGAGCACCCAAAGCAAAGGCAGCTATATTCATATAGAGCCCTCCTTTAAAACTTTGAATGATGTTGCCGTGATATCGTTATCAGCAGTTGCTTCTCCCTTTACAATGATGGAAATGCTGCCAGTAAAAGCCGAGGTTGTATCTGCAAAAACTGTTGTAGTTACTAAAGCACCGGAGCTTGATCGAGCGGTGACAGTACATTGTTGCGAGGTGTTTGATATTCTCAGTACATCAAAATCAATACGCCAATCAGAAAGCGTTGATATTGCGAGCGCTCCTGAATCATATATAGTCACCCCTCCGAACTCAAGTACAAGGCGTTTCGTATTGGCATTCGCTGCGAACTTCCCTTTTGCAAAACCTATAACTCGCTGCCCATTTGCTGATATAGTTCCACCTGGAATCGGATATGTATATAGTGTATCTAAACCTGCACCAACATTACCAACGGGGGTTATGTTTAAATGCAGTCCACTGATAGAGTCACTGATAGAATAACCATTTATTGTCGTTGGTCTTCCGGTAACACTCGAAAAAGCTACGGAGCTTCCACTAAGAATGCATACAACTGTTGACGAAACATAAAATATCCATGCGCCTGTTATAACATTGCCGGGTAGGGAAGTGGCACCAAGAATAGTAACTCCGGATCCAGCTACGAAATTAACACCCCCTATACCCTTGTTGAGTATACCAACCCAGCTGTCAGCCGGCAGCGTATCTACGGTACAGGTTACATCTACTGCAGCGTCTACTGTAATGGTAGCCGTATCGTTTATAGCAGCTATACTAAAGTTGGCAGAGACTGATGTCTTCTTTTTTAACGCGCTTGTGATGTCGTCAATTCCCGCTACAGTAATATTCTTATCCGGAAATGTATACGTGCGTACTGCAGTAGCTGCATTCTGAAGAAGCGATGTAAATGAATTCGCGAGGTTACGGAATTTGATAGACCAACCACTAAGCCCCACGTAGCCACCGCTAACATCTTTGTTTGCTGTAAGCTCGCGGTTGCCTAATGCTGTGGTTATTGTGGTCGCAAAGTTCGGATCATTACCGAGCGCTGCAGCGAGTTCGTTAAGCGTATCGAGCGCACCAGGTGCCGATGCTACCAAAGCGGCAATTTGTGCAGCTATATATGTGGTAAGATCTGTTTGATCTGTCACTGTACCCGTTATACTTCCCCATGTACCACCACCGCCACCAGTGGATCCACCGATGCGTTCCCACTTGCCTGCGGTAATCTCTGTTTCAATGTTGGTGGATGAATAGGGGCGAACCGGATCGAGTAATACATATAGCCCGCGACCATCCACTGAATGATTATGAAAGACTATAACTAGCCCTGGTCCATATATACCGGCTGCATACTCCGGTATAGCAGCTGCTGCGCTGGCGCTTACTTCCTTCCAATATGTGTTTTCGGTAATACCTGGATCAGTAGGAGGAAGGTGATTGATGTTGTTATCAACCTTTGTCTCGAAGATTCGCTTCTTGCCGGTAGAGTCTGGGTACTTACAATATTTACCAGCGCTGGTACCATCGAGTTTGAATGTGGCGCTGTCGGTCCAGTCGGGTATAATATCTGCCAGCTGTGTGGCGAAGTATGCTATAACCTGTTGTACTGCCAGCAGTATCTCTGAGGCAGTAACGCGATTGCTACCAACGCGAGTGAGTAGAGTTATAACAGAGGTGCTAAGTTCTTGAAGTGTCATATAGAGCCGATTATTTCAAAGTCGAAAGAGAAGTCTGTGTCTACCACGAGCGTGTCACCAGGTTGAAGGCTGGCGATCAGTGATCCGTCATCCCATTTTACAAGGGCAGGTGCTGCACTTGCCGATGTACCCGGCACAAGTGTAAAGGAGTGCGCGAAGTCACTGCTAACAATTAACTCGTCTGATGGATTAAGTGAAGCGATAAGCTCGCCCGTACTGAACTGTACTATAGATGGCGCGGTACCAGCAGGTTGTGCCTGCAATGCACCGGTATAGAAGTATATATTATCCGGACCATCAAATGAAAACTCACAGCTATAGAAGTTGCCGTTTGCGAACTGTTGCCCGCTGTCTTGATCATAGCGGAATATTAACGGGCTATCCGGAGTGCCGAAGAGCTTTACCGTGCCGTTGCCATCTTTGGCGACTACGATGAGCGTATCATCTTCAGCCATGTCAAACATCGAAGCGATGTCCTGGCGATCGCGTGGTACCATAAAGGTGAGGCGATTGCTTTTGGCCGAACCTTCGCGACTACTTCGTGATGTGCTTTTGATGCGCGGACTCTCCAGGGTAACATCCCAACGAACAAAACCGGCACCGGCTTTAAAAACAATATCGCCAGGTATTACTTTGGCGACCGGATCGGGTATAGTTAATACATCGGAAGCACTGCACACGTATAGTGTAAGTACACCGCCCATGTTACCCTTGCCATATAATCGCCTGATGTTTTTGAGATAGCTCACGATGCAAAGTTGATTTCTATGCATCGTAAGCCTTAGGACAGCACTTTTAAAAGCGTTCCGACAGAACTGGCGCTAAATTAGGACACTTCTGGCGCAATATTTTTACCTTTAAAATGTCCATGGCACAGTGCAAAATAGTTGTCCGTTATAAATACACGCCTGCTCATGTAGCAGACAGAACACCTCGTATAGTTGATACTGACTTCAATAGTATAGCCAACCTTTCGAACTACCTTCGATGGGAGCCGGAACGAGCTATTCAACTTGGATATGGAAAGGGTCCAATGCCGCACTATAACCTGCTTTCAAAGTCCGAAGACGTGAAGCTCATCATATACTTCAAAGACGAGCATGAAGATATAACTGCCGAGTTCACGAGTGCGCACGCTTTCGCGAGGTTCCTGGATAGAAACCCCGCTATAGCTGCATGCGTTGGATATAAATCAAAATCGGGAAATCCATAGTTTTACTACTGGATGCTTCGGCGAGGCCTTCCTTGCGATCGCCGTGCTTTCTCAATGTCATTGAACCGCTGCCAGACTTTATAGGCACCATCATAGCTATATTCCTTCTCATCGATTTTAAGCGTTGCTAAGAAATTTTTGCAAGACTCGTTGACGGGCTGTCCAAGTTTTTTCTGTGCGCGGATCCACAATAGAAGTGCCTCGCGAAACTGCTTATCAATTTCGTTATTGATGTGAATGAGTCTATGCAACATTGGCGATCGCTCAAGCATGTCGGCGCTGAGTACCACTTCGATGCGAGCGGTATAGCCTTCGAGCAGGTTATCGAACTTATGTGCTCGCTTTTCTTTCAGCACATTGATGATAGCTCTTCCAAGCATTCCCATCTCATCAACAACAACCGGTTCACTTACTTCCATGACAAATAGCACAAACTTTTTAAGGTGTGGTTTAATTGGGATTCTTACTGTTGCAGGGGCACTCATAAGGTTAGAATTTAAAAAAATAGGGTTTATAGAGTAATTACATTTTCGCTTTCAGTTTTCCTTCGCACTCGCATTCGCCTTGATCTACGCATGTCCATATCCTCGCAGGTTATCTGGTTGTACAGGAACAGGCTGGCGAAGAACAGCCCGAATATTTTTTCGTGCAGCTTAAACTCTTGGATGCGCTCAATCAGTCGCTCGCTGTTTTTTTTCACCAGCTCCGCTATATCTTCATTGCTCACTATACCTTGCTGTTGCAGGTTGAGTATACCCTGGTGGCTGCTTTTGAAGCCATCCAGGATATGATCGAACAGGTAGTCCATCGATCGCTTGCTCATCATCTTCTCTTTCATCACGCAGTGAGCTGTTTAAAGTTGTTATCCTTCATTTGTTCGAAGAAAGTTTTGCCGCTTTGCAGGCTATATACATAGGGCATAAATACCTCCATGAATTCAACCTGTTCGAGCTTAACCATGGTGGCCTGCAGCTCTACCCATTCCTTCACGTTTTTCCAGGCTGTGCGCTCGGCTTGCTCTTCGCATTGTTTTATCTGCGCTGTTGTTGGCCTGCGATATTGCTGAAGGAAAAGCTTCTTTATAGGTTCGCGCTTTGCCGGAAGCTTGAAAGGGATAACACCTTCGCCATGCTTTATACTGAAGGCAATACTATCTACTTTGCCGAAACCATCGTATTCTTTAGCGATGTTGCGGGCTCCCATATCGATAAGTACTTTTTCTATCTGCACAATGGATCTCTCTGCCGGGACAGAGGATGTATAGTTCTTTATATTCATAGTTTTTTTAGTTTAAACCAGATTGATATACTGAAACCGAAGAAACACAACTGGTATCTGAAAGTGTCCCATCCGGCCCATCCAATAGATATACCTATGATTGTCCAATCGCATGGCCTACTGTATCGTTGTTGAAGCCACCTGCATTGAAAGTATATCCGATCGAACGATGTTGAGTATTTAGATTTCTTCATAGCAACAACATCCCTTTATCGTACAACTCCTGGCGCTGGCTGATGATCAGTGTAAGCTTCTCTTTATTCACCTGCAGGTACTCCATCATATACTCTTCCCAAGCTTCGGGCGATGATGCCGTCATGCTTGCAAGGGCCTGCTTCAGCCGCTCTTCAGAGGGGAAGGTGATGCGTTCATGCCGGTGCCGAAAAAAGCCCGTCATATCGCGGCCAGAGATCTGAATGATGTCTACCATGGTTGGAGACAATAGCTTGTACATGAGGTGTTGCTCATGGTTTGCATAGTAGGTGCTAGATGTTTTTTCCATTTTGGTATGTGTATTTCGAGTCTTTTTGTACCCGGTGTTCCCGGTACTTGATAATCAGTGTGTTAGCGTTCCCGGAGGGGCGGGACTGTTTTTGTGGTTTTCCCTCCGTTCCCGCTTTTCCCTCCTGTTCCCGCCTTTCTATACTATTTATTTTATTGATTATTAAATAGTTATATAGTAAGGGGAAAGGCGGGAACAGCGGGAACGCATTTCGCAGTTTCAAAAAGGCATGTCATCGCGCGGTGCCGAATCCGGCATTTTAGCACTCTCGACTACTGGCGGGGGCGTTCCCTGTGTACTTTCACTTCCACCGAGGTAAATTCCCATGGCCATCAGCATCTCGTAATTGAAGCAGTAGCAGCTGGTGCGGCCGTCTTTAAAATCGCGATTGCTAACCAGGCCTACGAAAGGCTTACTGTTTTGCAGGTAGTGCAGAAGTGAGCCCTTGTCCATCGGTGAGGCGGTGCTATTGCTCTGCCTTTTGAAAGCCTCCTTATAAAGTGGAATGATCTTGCTGAAGCGGATATACAACAGCTCCGTTGTTTTCTCGAATTCCTTTACTACGTCCACCTTGTTCACCACGATCTTCTGGATCTTCTTCGCCTCGAACATGAAATCGAACCCTTCTTTTATTCCGCCTTCTCGCTCACCTTTCTGAGCCAGAAACATTACGATATCCCAGAAGGTGTTCGTCTCGTTGCTGTTGCTGATCAGGCTCATTTGCTCTTTGATGTTGTTCACCAGGATCGACTTCAGCTGCTCGTAGTTGAAGGGAATGCGGTCAGCGATTTTCTCCTGCAGAACTTTTATAGTGGTAAGTGCAACACATGCATTGCGGACTATACGGTCTTCCACCTCAAAGTTGATATCCTTCATTAGGTCGGTAAGTACACCATCGAAAGCGTTGTGGTATTGCGCTTCAATATGCTTGCGAAAGTGCATGAATCCCGCGGTTATAAAGCTCAGGCCACCCTCTTCCATGTCTTGCAAGTCAGAGAATAACTTTTTCTCTTCCGCGCTATATTCTGTTTGGTGGAACTGTAGAAGTATAACTCGTTTGAAGAGTGCGTTGTCTGCGATCGGAAGTTCCTGGCCACTGATCATCACGGCACGATTCACTTGGGTGCTCTTCGTTCTGTTCTCTGAATCTTTCACAGACTTTTTATGGCCTACACCATCGTACGCAGCTTTCAACGCCTGTATCCGTTCGAACGGTATACCATTGCTATACTCATCGCACCATGCCGGAAAATTTTTGAAGTGAGAGAACTCGCGATGAAACGCCACCGCGGTACCCGTGTTCAGGTTGAAAGGTTTAACCAGGCCAACAAAGCCAAGAGCGCGAACACTCCAACCGATCTGGCTCTTACCGGTACCAGGAGGACCGAATAAATGCAGATGCGGAAAGAACTTGAAGCGCTGGTATATAACATCGCGGAACAATGCAGATATATACCAAGCCAGTGCAATTTTTCCATTGTCTTTATGAACCTTGCAAAATTGATCTGACCACATTTTCAGCGTCACTTCGCCTTCCTCTTTGTAGATGAACTTCTTTTCATCTTCCCACTCTTCGCTGTTCTCGTCTATGATGCAGCTGAGCGGTTGTATAAAAAAGTTCTTCTCACCGAGCTTCACAAAACCGTACTTGTCGATCGGGTTAAACTTGCCGTTGTAGGCGCCATTGGCGAAGAGGAAATAGCCGGTATAATGCCAGCCAAGCGTCTGCACTTCATCGAAGGTGAGCATGGTGTCGTATAGCTTGGCGCGGATCTTCTTCAAGTCTGTACCAACACCATCGTACTGAAAGTTGCCAACGCTCTCCATAAACACCGTAAACTCATTCGGGCTGGCGAAAGCTTTGGTAGGTACCTTTACCACCTGGTTAAAGCCGTGTATATTTTTGATCTCAACCAGGCGTGTAGGCTCCAACTCACTGGCGATAAGGCCGAGCGATTTAATAGTAAAGTTGGTAATGGGCGAGCAGTAGTAAAATGCAACACCGCGTTCTTCCAGATCATCTTTAGCACCCTTTCTTTTGCGCACGATATATATCTTGCCCTTGTGCTCGAAGTGCATATACTTCCGTATGTCCCACTTCACTTTGTCCCACTCGGCACCGTCCGGTAAATCGTATAGCGCCATGTCGGTGTCGGCTTCCATGTCTTCAACCGGTGCGATTGCTTCTTTGCCTTTGCTCCAGGTGGGTATAATTTCCGGACGTATACCATCGATGATTGCATCGCCTATATCGTAGCCGTCATTGCGATCGGGAAAGAGATCTACAATGTGGAAATCTTCAACGTGTTCGATCAGATGCCGGATAGAGCTCGGACGAACTATACCCTTGTCGTCTTTCTTCATGCGCGAAGCACTGTCTGCATCGCATAGCCAGTATACCGTTCTCCCTTTCAGGCGTGCTATTTTGTCAGGCTTACCATCTTTACCATCAGTTAAACCATTGTTACTTCCACACGACACCCAATGAAATTGCTTATAGAAGAAGCTCGCGATCGCAGCCGTCTTTTCACTTTCAACAACACATACCGGAACGTTGTCCAGATCGCGCGGCAGCAGGTGCTCGCCATAGAGACACATTTGATATTTTTCAACCTTCTCTCTCTCTCCCGAAAAATTTTTCCGATCGGGCGATTTTGCGGGGGGTGTGGGGGGTTTAGGATTTTTTAGGCTGAACGAGTCGTAATCCTTGTCGCGGTGGCCATCTTCTTTATAGCGGAACCACTTGAGGTTTACGATCACATTGTTAAAGTTGCGATATATATATACCGTTAAGTCTTCTTTATCGCTATATACACCCCAGCGCAACAGGTGCTCGTTGGGTATGAGCAGCTTCTTATTGCAGAATGCATGAAGCGGACTAATACAGGTTTTTGTTTTATTAATGATTGGCCCGTAAATAGATTCATCGGGAAACCGCTGCACCACTTCGGGCGCGGGCACCGGTATAAATGTTTCGGCTTTCCGGGTGGCCAGCTCCGGATCTTCGTTGGGGTGGCTGTGATAGTTACAGCTGTTCTCCCGATCGCATCTTCCAAATCTATACTCGTCCACCGGTGCGTTGGTTTCGTTGTCCAGGTATACCACCATAGACTTATGATTGCACTGCGGACAAGTATATTTTTTGGAAGAGGGATCGAGACCGTATTTGTACTGCATGGGGCGTTTAAAAAGTAGTAGTGGTTTGGACTTTAAGCTGTTGTTATTTCAGTGATCGACTTATCGACCTCCTGCTCCATCGCTTTGCTCATAGAGAGCATATTCTTAGCAGCGTTGAAGTCATCCGTAGTTTTAGTCTTGCGGGCCTTTGCTATGAGCTCGAAGTAGCGAGTCTGTGCCAGGCGCATCTTCTGCACCTTAATGGCGAATTCTTTGAATGCTTCCATGAGTAGTATCTGTTTTTCGGGTTAGGGTATTTTAAAAGATCACCGAGGCAGCTGGCGGGCTCCGTTGACCAGCTGTTAGCCCTGGGTGTCTACTTTTTTAACTTGTCAAACATTTGTTATGATATGGAGCCACTTGGTGCCTTTTACTGCAAAAATTGCTTTGCTATATCTATAGGTATATCAACCATCAATGCGTTGTTATAGTATATACATGGCTGGTTGCGCATAAGTGACAGCTTCAGTTTAGATACCGGCCATGGTAATACCTTAGAATCAGACACTGCCCTGTGATCGACCATTATTTGAATGGTGTATGCGCTGAGTACCTTACACGGATGCCTCATATATCCTTCAGGTAATTCACTTGACGGCGATGGTGTAACGGCATCGCAGAAGGCATGTATATATTCAATGGATGGCTGGTCGTTATTAAGCCAGTAGTATGCCACTTCGTGCTGCAGCACATTGTCGGCTGATGCATCGAGTGTTAGTCCACAGATCCGGCAGCGGTTAACCATGGCTTGCTCCTTTCTTGTTGTTGATAGATTCCCACAGAGATTGGAATGAATCTACCGCTGTGAATGGCCTGCCATTTCGAGAGTGCAACCATGGAGTGTTCGGCGTTAGATAGTCCCTATATATCCTTCGGGTGTGCATGTCGTCTCTGAATGCAACACCCTCTGCAGCGGCATCACTCTCAGATGTATCTTGTAGTAGCTCAAGCCGAACATCAGTTATCTGTAACCAGATGCGCGCGGCTACCTTCGGCATGTGTATAGATGGCTTCCAGCTCGGAGTGCATGTACTCCATCCTGCTTTAAACACCGCTACATATATATCATCGAGTGGCATTTGTATAACACCGTTGGACTGCCTGTACGAAGAGTGATGTACCTTTGCCCATGTCTCTCTAACCCAAAGTATATCTCCGGGTTTACCGTAAGGGCAGCACGTTACTACTTGCTTCAGGAAATCTTCTTTTGATAGCCATTGTACCAGTGATATTTTGCGGTTCGATTCGTTTATCCAGTTATACCAGCCATCATTTGATATTATCTGTGGGGTTAATACTCTCCTGGTCATAGTCTTCCGGCCATCAAGCAGCGCCTCAACCATGTCGGTACTAAAGAGCATAGGCCGCTCAACTGCACCAATACCAGGCCGGCCGGTGGTGCTTAGCACTTTGAAGCTTACTACCCATACCCATGGGTTTGCTCTCCAACTGATATCAGCCATGATCGTCCTCCTTCCTTACCTGGATAGATCCGTTGATCGATCGCTTGATGCGTATAGGGCTCATTTCGCGTGGCTCAATTCGCTCGATCTTATCGAGGTAGAAGAGTACCCATACGATTTTTATATAGTGGTTGAAGGTCCACAGGTGTGAATGAAAGAACACCTGGTATGTATCGTGCTGATCTTGCCCACCTCGTTCTATAGTATCCATACAGGTGAGGTAGTCGAGCATACGATGTATATCTTCGGAGTAGCGCGTTTCGAAATAGAAACTCATCAGCCACTTATACTTACCTGTATCGAGCAGGTAGCGCTCAAAGCGTTCGCGGAAAGGGACCTTATTCATGGCTCACCTCCTTATCGGATACAGCCTCATACCTTGTGCCGCAGAAAGGACAGTACGTGTGAATAATTACATGTTGTATCGAACGCTTACGCCCTTCGCATTTCAACTCAACGTGAGTAACCGTTCGAGTGTGAGGTGCCTCAAATAGGAATACCGTCTCCTTCAGCTCTGCTTCATTTATATGCAGATTCTTTATCGGCTGTTTGTCGAGTATCATTTTAGGGATATCGTTGAGGCAATTGCAGTGTGTAC
>Ga0307411_10000065_pt1 | contig 31759 bp, 33 predicted proteins | sample DK1Ometagenome_2_FD_203712 | JGI IMG/M metagenome (GOLD analysis project Ga0307411, IMG submission 203712) | Maize rhizosphere microbial communities from greenhouse at UC Davis, California, United States - DK15-O-1 | ecosystem: Host-associated > Plants > Roots > Rhizosphere > Soil | place: USA...
CGCACTGACAATTATACTCAGCGCTGAGTATAGGGATCCTAAACGTCTACATTTAATGGATCATGTGATCTACGCATCCTGTCTTACAGCGATGTTTTTAACCAATGTATACGAAGGATATGGAATTGAAAAACAAAACGCACTCCAACAGACCATTGAAACATTATAACAATTAATTTCGCAACAAAAGGCAATCATCCAATGAATAGATTATTACTATTATTATCATTCTTTTTCACCCTCCCTGCCTACGCAATGATATACAAATATGTACACGGAGATCAAAAACATCTCATTCCTAAAATACAACATCAAGAAATTATTTCTCCTATTGCTACTAATCTACGATCACTCTCTTTGTCTGCCACTACTGATACACAGTCAACGCTCTCACTTGTTACTACTACTATACAATCAGTAGTTAAAAAGAAAATTTCCGAGGATGTTCGATATACAATTGATGAAAAAATTGCTGCACATATAATGGGCAACACACAATTATGGAGCAATTTCCGTACTGAACCAGGCACAATAGCTCATTATGAGAAAAATAATAGACCACAGCACACGTATAATCATAATGAGAATCTTGTCTTAACACGTTACAATAATAATTCTGTACATCTATCCACCACTAACACCAAAAAATTAATTCATATTTTTATGCATCAAGAGCCGATTAAGTCTTGCTGTATAAGTGATGGTGTCGCTGTTATGAATGGAAAGTATGGTACATATGACTGGGTACAATTTACTCCAAATAAACAACAAGCATATCTCTGCAACCTCCTTTTTACATGGCTTTTAGTAAAAAAACATCCACATTGCCAGAATGTTGAAGGCTATATTGATCAGATTGTACGGCATAGTACAACAGGAATGTTTCAATATCAGTATAAAAAAACACTTGAAACACTCTGGGAAACTTTACCACGAGGTGTTCGTAAAAATATATCGCTTCGCATACTATCAACACTCAATACATTTCCTGAAAAATAGAAATTGGGGCATCGAGAAATAACTAGAGCCCACAATTTTTTTGGCAGTCATTAAAATAGATGACTGCCTTTTCTAAATCATGCTTTGTAATATCTGGCCATAAACAATTTAGAAAATAGAGTTCGCTGTACGCACCTTGGAAAAGCAAAAAATTGCTTAATCGATGATATCCGCCCGTACGAATAATAAGATCAGGAAAAGGAGTTCCTGCTGTCCACAAAAAACGTTCAAAAACTTCATATGTAATATCAGATTCCAATAAATCTCCTTTTCTGACTTTGCTCGCAATACGCTTTGCAGTGTCAATGATTTCTTGACGACCGCCATAACATAATAAAAAGTTAAGAGATAAGCCAGTGCAGAACTGCGTCTCTTTTTCCATTTTTTCACAGAGAGGTTTAATAGACTTTGGAAATAGCGCTCTATCTCCAATAAATCGAATAGCAATATTGCGCGATTTAAATTCTTCTAAATCATGTACCGCTTCTTCTGCTAATACCTCAAATAGGTAGTATTGTTCTTCTGATGAACGTTTAAGGTTCTCTATTGAAAAAGTGTATAGAGAGAGATAAGCGATATTATTTTCAATGCAAAAATCAACAACTAATTTAACAGCATCAATCCCTTTTCTATGACCATAAAGAGATTGCAACCCTTGTTGCATTGCCCATCGACGATTGCCATCCATAATACAGGCAAGATGTTTTACCATTGTTGTAACTCATATTTACTTATGTTGTGTATGTAAAAAGAGATTCTACTGTGTTACTGTTATCTGGTTGATGGGCAAAGATAACTGCTGAGACACCCTTTTTAGGTTTATGATGCAATAATATACAAAGCTCATTCCACATGCATATACAAAACGTTCAAGAGCAACAATTGGAATTAATCTCATCCACATATCAGCGGCCATAGGAACCGTATATAACCAGATTACAGAACCAACGGCATGAGCAATAAAGGTAGATTCTAATGCTCGTAAAAATGGTGTCCTGTATCCCATGGTATAGATAAAGAGAGGAATAAACCAATACATTGAGTAGATTGCTACCTTTCCACCAACAGGATGTAATATAAATAGGAGAATACATAATACTGGTAATAATACATGAACTATTTTACTCCGAGTCGCCCAGCACAACGAGGCAAAAAACCCTGGTATACAGAATGCTAAAAAGCTTAAGGAGAGAGTTTTAGATACTATACAATGTAATAGCAGACGGCCTATAAATACAAAATAACTTCCTGTAACACCGCCAAATGCTCCTGATAAAGGACCTATAATGGCTGCAATAGAAAACCAAGCCATATGAGACCCTACAATAAAGCTTATCTTAGAAAGCGACGACAACTTCAGTAGCCATGCGAAACCAAGAGAATGAACTATTTTTTTCATATATGTACCTTTTAATATTCTATATGAGCTTATAATATAGGAGATTTATGCATTAATCAATTACACATTTTCCACGAATAAAACAGAAGGCTTTGTAGGGATCATCGGTCATGCTAAATAATGCTATATGCTCTTTGTCTATAATATTATGTACAAGAGCTTGATCGGTTATCCATGACATTAATGGTTTCCAATACTCCTTTCCAATGAGCACTATAGGAACTTTTTTCATTTGGCCAGTCTGAATAAGCGTTAATACTTCTGATAGCTCATCTAACGTGCCAAACCCTCCCGGAAATACGATAAACCCCATAGAATATTGGGTTAACAGCCATTTACGGGCAAAAAAGTAATCTAGTTGAAAATATTCTTCTACGCACAAATTTTTTGCCTCATTAAGACCACGAACTCCTATGCCAATACTATGAACTTCTCCTTTATGTACAGAACGAATCGCTCCGCAATTAGCGGCTTCCATAATACCAGGCCCCCCGCCAGTCAAAACGGATATTTCTGCCTCTACAAGCCATGCGGCTATTTTATTTGCTTCATGAGAATACCTATCTTCTTGTGCTAATTTTGCACTTCCAAAGATAGAGACAATAGGCTGGGGGAGCTTAGATATCTTCCATACGCCATATACAATTTGAGTAGAAACCTTAAAGAATTTGTAGGCTAGCACCACACAATTCCATATACGTTTAGCAATAATCATGGGTTTTCCTTTTTCTTTTGGAGCTATTTTTCATTAGTATCATCATATTATAATCCATATCATCAAGAAAAACTTTTGAAATGGTCGATAGAAGAGGCCTGTCGAGCAGATCATAATCTATTTGAATATTTATTTAGCAAAGTGCTATAATATATTCAGCATCAGAAGTGAAATTTATGCCAAAATACACAAAAATGCATAAAGAAGCTCATTTTATCTTATACTTATTGTAAGGATTATTATAGAACGTAGGAATACAGAATGAACAATTATATACGAGACTACTTTCTTACTTTTGTAACTGTAGTGTCAATGATAGTGATATATAGGCCTCTTAACGCCATAATAGAATATCATACGATACCTGAGCAAGAGGAGAGCTCTTCATCGCAAGCTCCAGAAGCATGGATTACGATCTTTGTTCATGGGATTATGAGTATTCAGCCTCATTTGACGCTTCATAATCTTATGCGTTTTGTCCGGGACGACGTTCAAAATACAATTTACTCAAAGACTGTTGAATATATGCGTCAAAACCCTTATTTCTATCTTAATCAAGCTATGCAAGAGTTTGGTCTTAAAAAAATAGACCCTCAAGACCTTCAACCTGGCAATGCTTCTAGTGGAGTAGCCTATTGTTACGATTATATTACTCAATTATGTCCACAATCTACACAAAACCATTATTATACATTCGGATGGTCAGGCCTTTTAAGCCCTAAAAGCCGATATACTGAAGCAATTAGATTGCTAAAAGAGCTAACAGTGGAGTTACAGACTAACTTTTGGAGTAAAAATATTTTTCCAAAAATACGGTTAATTGGGTATAGTCATGGGGGGAACGTCTGTCTTAACTTTGCAGCTGCTCGTAATAATGTAATACCAGACTCTCCCATAGAAATCGATGAGCTCATCCTTATTGGCACTCCTATACAGACTGAAACTGATTATCTGGTCGCCGATCCTGTATTTAAAAAGGTATATCACATTTTTTCTCGAGCTGATCGTATTCAGAGAATTGATTTCTTCTCATTTAATAGGATATTTTCTCAGCGTTACTTTAAAAATACTAATCGTTTTAAAATTCCTAAAAAATTGGTACAGATCGAGATTAAAATAACCCGAAAATCTAAGAGCGCAAGAAAAGGTATAAAAAAAACAGCCGAATATACTAATTTTTACAATAAAGGAATAATCTCAGGAAAATCACGTCTCCTGCGTGATATTTCACCAGGTCATTTAGAATTTTGGTTTTTTGGATGGTCACCACGCCATTATCGTAAGTCTTTTCCTTTATCACCACTCCCAACCTTTTTATTAATGCCGTATATTATCTATTGTATTAATCTTGTTGGAGATAAAATAAAGAGTTCCTCTCCTGTGATTGTTGATATTAGGCCTGAATTTGATACGATGCTAATCAAACAGAGAAAGAAAAATAATTTTACTGGGGTATTTCCTTTTATTTCTCAGAAAGATCTTAATCATCTGAGTAAGATATCTTACATGGTAGCAATCGATAGTTCCTTTGAAGACGAATATGATAAACATGTACGTGATGCATTTAACCAAGCAATGGAATACTACAAAATATATGATTATAAAAAATCGCGAACTGGTTCATATAAAAGAAATCGTCGATTAAGAAAACGTAATTTAACTCCGAATTAATTCCCACAAGGCTATAAAGTCATTAATGCTGATTTCTTGTGCTCGTAATCCTAATATGTTTGCATCAATAAGAGTTATGCGATAATGTGTCTGCTCTAAATTGTTTTTTAATGTCCGTCTTGGTTGCTTAAAACATTGTTTAATAAACTTCCAAAACCCTTCTTCTTCTGGAATAACAACAATATTCTGTTTTGGTTTAAAATAGAGGAGTCGTGAAAATACTTTTGGCGCAGGATGAAACGCAGTTGGCGGTACTTTAACCAGTAATCTCCATTCAAAATAGTATTGAAAAAAGAGAGAAGAATAACCAAAACCCTTTCCTCGAGTTTTAACTATTTTCTGCGCAACCTCTTCTTGTACCATAATAACACCTTCTTTTAAGAGGTGTCGGTTCTCTTGTAAGGTATGTAAAATAGGAAATGTAACTTGATATGGCAAATTAGATAACATGGTCCATGGAGCATTATTTTGTAGTAGAGACAGATCTATATCTAAAAAGTTTTTTTGGAACATAGATAATCGTTCATCAGGAAATGTATTTTGTACATATGTTGCCCAATCTGGATCTATCTCAAATATAAATAATCGTTTTGCTGAAGTATTTAAGATCTCTTTTGTTAAAAAGCCATCTCCACATCCAATCTCAAAAACTGATGTCTCATCTGTTATTTCTACTGCGCTGATCATAGTTTCAATAACACTATGATCCCGTAAAAAATGTTGTCCAAATTGTTTTTTTAAAGGAATACCTTGAGAATATGCCACGAATTATTATTACTCCATTAATGCATCTTGAAAAAAATCTAATTCCTCTATTACTTTACCGGCTCCTTTTACAACACAAAATAAAGGATCTTCATCGACAACAACGGGCAAGCCTGTTTCTTTTGAGATAAGTTTATCAAGACCTCGTAATAGAGATCCACCTCCAGCCATTTTTATTCCACTAACGACTAGATCTGATGATAATTCAGGAGGAGTATTTTCTAAAACAACACGAATAACGTCAACTATATTAGCAATGGTCTCAAGCAATGCTTCATTAACTTCTGGAGCAGTAAGCACTACTGTTTTAGGAACGCCAGTAACGAGATCTCTGCCTTTAACAGCCATACTTTTTTTATGAAAGTCACCTTCAAGAAGCGCTGATCCTATTTCGATTTTTACACACTCTGCAGTACGTTCACCAATTAATAGATTATATTTACGTTTTACATATTGCACAATTGCAACATCCATCTCATCACCACCCACACGAACAGAGCGACAAACAACAACAGATTTTAGAGAGATAATGGCAACTTCAGTAGTACCACCACCTATATCAACAATCATATTCCCTGACGGTTCTTGCACAGGAAGACCTGCACCAATAGCTGCAGCCATTGGCTCCATAATAGTTCTTACATACCGAGCACCGGCTTCTTTTGCAGACTCTTCAATGGCTCTTTTTTCTACTTGAGTGATGCATGAAGGAACACCAATAATCATACGTGGGCGCGGTTTGAAGAACAGACTTCTGCCATCATGTATAACACCAATAAAATAACGTAACATGCTTTCTGTTAATTCATAATCTGCAATAACACCGTCTCGTAATGGGCGACTGGCAATGATACTTTCAGGTGTTTTACCTAACATATCTTTTGCGCGAATCCCTGCTGCAAGTACATGCTTAGTATGTAACCTTACTGCAACTACAGATGGTTCGTTCAGGACAATTCCTTTGCCTCGTACATAGATTACCGTATTAGCAGTTCCAAGATCAATTGCTATATCATTAGAAAAAAAATTAAATAACTTTCTGGCAGGTGTAAATTTCATATAATTCCTTACTCACTTCATTAATACTCATGAGTGTATACATTTTTTATTAATAAGCTATCATGACGCCCAATGATATTTTGTGCGTTTGGGGAATCTGATGCGACATAAATAGCATGGACGGTATATCCCATCGAAAAGTAATCACTGGCTCTATAATATGCTTTGTATTAGTTTTTTCAAAATCATAAAAAATATCAATAGTAAAGTAATCTGATCCCCATTTAGACGTTCTTATAGCACCTTCTAGATCAACAGAAACATTCCTCGTAGTACACGCGTTATACCACTTATCTTTGCCATGAGATGTTAAAGTATAATGCACTCCTACCCCAAAACCATCGCGTAAATGTTCAAGCAAAAAGTAAGGAGAAAATGCAATAGTTGCAGCTGGCTTTATACGAACTTGCCCAATAATGGGGCTGTATATATAAGGTTCACTCGCAACAGTTGGGATACGAGTAGTGACAGTTTTTGGGGTACGCGCTATTACTTCCAAAATAAAGCCTACCTTTTTATCTTCTTGTACTTCAAAAAGACTATCTGCTCGAGCATACAAACCCCAATGTCCGTTACCACCAAATGGAATTGAGGCTGCGCTATCAAGGGTAGACTTAACCCCTGTTGGCGCAAGAACTCCGAGCGAAAGCCCTGCATAAATTTTTCTGCATTTTGCTACATAATTCCACATTTTTCCAAAACGAAAGTATATATCAAGGTCACTAATTCCATGTTGAGATATAGTATTTTTGGTCAGTCCAATACGATCAAAGGATTCTCGACGAGCAATCTCTATATCAGCTATATTGCCTGGTGTAAGATTACGTGCTTCTTGATTATTTAAGACAAATGTTTGCCGTGAATTAGAACGCATAAAGATAAGATTGCATCCCAAAGTAATATAATCAGTTAGCGCTTGGTAGTAACGCAGCGCAAATCCTTGTGCTTGAATTCTACCCCCCACGGTAAATGGTAATGGTCTACCTAATAAGTCTGAACGTAGCGGGCTTTTTTGACCATTTTTTATCATCGACTGTGCAAGTGTATTGAGATCAAAAATACCAAATATTTCCCAAAGTCCTATCATTTTTTCATCTGTCGCAAAAGCTTCACTTGCTGTTGCCGCAATAAAATCACACTCAAAAGATGAATTCAATCCCTCTACATAATACTGTGGTGGAAAAAAGAGAGGAATAAAATGATTATCATAAATCTCTGCACGCAATGTGCTTAGAACGCATAAACTCATAATTAAACTTACATTTTTTTTCGACATTGAACTACCCTGCGCTACATTATTTTGTCGAATCATACCGCTGCCTATTGTATCACATCTAAAAACATGAGATCTTTATATGTGATTCTCTTATCATATCTCATTTTGCTTTTTTTAAAAGCAGCAAACTTCCTTGTAAAAGGCTTATGAAATTTTTTTAAAACATGATACAATCAACCAACAACTTCTACCACGGTATAGACTATTTTTGATGAAATAGTATGATACTCATCAAAAAAGGAAAAAATATTATGAAAAACTCTATGCAGGCTATTATTCTTGCAGCAGGAAAGTCTACTCGTTTTAATTCAACCACATCAAAATTACTTACTTCTCTCTGTGGCCAGCCTATTATTCTATTTTTAATCCAATTATGCGAGCAATTAGAAATAGATACAACTGTTGTTGTTGGACATGATAAAGAAGCTATTATATCCGTTATTTCCGCCCATAATACTTCTATTGCTTGCACCTTTATTACGCAGAAAGAACAGTATGGTACAGGACACGCACTTACTGTTACTGCTGCTGAATGGCATAAAGATACTATTCTTGTTATCAATGGCGATATGCCCTTAGTAACACAGAATGTTATACAAGAACTTTATAGGGCACATTATAAGGATGAGGCAACGATAAGTTTTGTTTCTACAAAAAGTAATGAATTAACCCATTCATATGGAAGAGTGATCGAAGATGAAACATCAATACGTATTATAGAAGCAAAAGATTGCCTAGATACTCTTGAATATTCCTCTGTAAATGCTGGGATTTATCTTATTAACAAAAACTTTTTGAATGAGTACATCTCATCATTAGATAGTAATAATGCGAGCAATGAGTTTTATATCACTGATCTCGTTGCCCTTGCAAGTAATAATGGAAAAAAGGTCACACATGTTACCGCCTCATTCGATCATGTGCGTGGAATTAATACATTCCAAGAATTGCATAGTGCTGAATTCATTAAAAATAGACAGTTAATTCAATACCACATAGCTCACGGTGTCCGTTTTATATGTCCAGAAACCACTACTCTTGATGCAACCGTGACCATCGCACCAGAAACAATCATAGAACCTGGTGTTTATCTAAAAGGATCAACCCATATTGGAAAAGAGTGCATTATTAAAGCATTCTCCCGTATAGAAAACAGTATTCTTGATGATCAAGTCACTATCGAATCGCATTCTTTACTTATAGATTCTTATATTTCAAAAGAATTACATCTCCAACCATTTACGTATATTCGCAATAATAACATTATTTCCCCATGCACACATGCTCATAAAACACAAGAGTTGCCAGTAACAACATCTATAACAAAATCACATGTATCTTCATCCGCAACACATGAATATGCAATGGATCAATTTTCTTTTATTGGAGCACGACGCGTTAACAATGATATTCCATTTGATGAACAATGATACGCTTTATTCACACCGCTGACATACATTTTGGAATGGAAAATTATGGTAAGATTGATCCGATAACCGGTATACATTCTCGCTTACTTGATTTTGCCAAAGCACTCAATATATGTATTGACGCTGCAATTGATAACTCCGTTGATTTTTTCTTATTTTCAGGAGATGCGTATAAGACTCATCATCCAAGTCAAACTCAACAAAAAATGCTTCTTGAGTGTTTTTTACGGCTCTATAAACACAATATTCCTATTGTCATTGTTATTGGTAATCATGATCATCCTTTAAGTTTTGGAAAAGCCCACACGCTTGACCTATTTAATGCGTTACCAGTTGATGGGTTTCATGTATTTTCAAAGCCAGATACCATCACATTGCACACTAAAAATGGTCCAATTAATATAGTGGGAATTCCATGGCCAACACGCAATACCGTTGCACTGTCTGACCGACACAAAGAAAAATCGGCTGGTGAATTAACCGAATATATTTCACAAGCAGTTGCACAGATTATTACAAGCAAAGCACAACAATTAGACCCAACCATTCCCGCTGTACTTGCTGGGCATCTTACGGTAACAACAGGGATCTTTTCAGGTTCTGAAAAACGTGCAATTTATGGCAATGATCCTATGCTTATGCCATCACAACTGGCGCTAGCGCCTTTTGATTATGTCGCATTGGGACATCTTCACCGACATCAAAATCTTAATCCTTCAGGATATCCTGCCGTTGTCTATTCAGGATCTATTGAACGTATCGATTTTGGTGAGCGTAAAGAAGAAAAAGGATTCTGTTTAGTAAGCATTCCTGAGAAAAACAGAGCACAGTACCAATTTATTGAAGTGCCAACAAGACCATTCATACAGATCGATGTAACGCTCAAGGATGGCCCACAAACAGAACAGATTGTTATGGCTTTGCAACAATATGACCTAACGGATGCAATTGTTAAAATTGTATACACTCTTCCTGCTGGTATAAAAGATTGTGTCGATCTCAAAAGAATACAATCAGCTTGTAGCACAGCAATGGATTTAATTGGCGTTATCCCTATTCATACCGTAAGCCCTCGAGAAACCCGCGGGGCCTTAAAAGTAAGCATGGATCTGCACGAATTATTAGATACCTATTTTGCAGGTAAACCTGAATTACGTACAAAAAAAGATACTTTAATAGAAAAAGCTCTACACTTATGGCAAGACCACATGGAACAACAGGATGAGCTGCCATGAGCATTAATCTTTAGTTTCTAGAGTAAAATCATCGCCATTACGAATAATTGTTACCTCTTTTGGCATAACTTTACAAACTTTCTCTTTCCAGTCAGAAAGAATCTGCATAAAGCTTTTAACTGCTATTCTTAATTTTTCTGGTTCAGCGTTCTGATCATAATAATCACTGATATAGATATAACTATCTTCTTTCTCTAAAACCATGCTATTTCCACTTGTTAAATCTTGTTCATCATCTAGTACCCATTCGTCTAGAGAGGTGCCAGGACATCCCAATTCCGCTAAAAAATCTCCCATCAGCGCTGTTTCTTCATCAGAAAATGACAAGCATCTATAGTAACCATAAGACTGAAGCTGTAATATAGCATATTTCATATATCTACACCTTAGGATAAGCTGTTATAATTTTTCCAACTTTATTAATAACGATAGTAATAGTTCTTCCTGTAGACAACTGTCCCTCTACAATATATTTTCCTCTTTCAAACACAACATTATTTAACCCTTTGCTAACAAAATCATTATATGCTTCAATAATTGCCTCTACAACTTGCTCTCGCGACCAATGCGCTGGAAAAAAAGTAGCTTCATATTTGGCAGGATGAGCTTTAAATCTTAATTGTGCTTTATAAAATCCATCTTTACACATAACTTTTTCTGCAAATTCTATAATGCCACTTTTTTCTATTATATTCATAAAATCAAGATGAAATCCACCTATATGCAATACTCCTTTACGATTAAAAGTTAACTCCATTCCAAAAATATGCTCATAATTAACTTTGATGTATTTATTAGAAAATTCTGCAAACCCTTTTATAACGCAATCATATTTTTGTCGCAAAATAGAAACGGCTGCTTTGACTTCTGTCATAAGTTGTTCTTGTAGAGCAAACAACATACTTTTTGTATCACCAACTATCCCTGGCGCTGCACTTCCAAGTGCTTTTGGCGGTTCAACTCCATGCTTAATAATGCTTCCATCAGAAGCAACAGACATTGCATGTTTATTCATTTTTGTAGTTACAGATGTGCGTAGCACTTGCGCAACTTCTGATGCTTTATGCTGCACAGATGCAACGGCTTGCAACTCTTTTACATACAACGCAATTTTTGTAACACCAGACATAAATACGCAATCTGCTGCTATTTTTGCACCAAGATCAATCCATTACTCTTTATTGATTTGCGACAAATTACTCCAGGAAAAAGCCGAAAATGTATTACTATACTGCTCAATACGAGTTGGTATTCCCATGGAGCCAAATAAACCTTGCCAACAGTAACATCTGCTACAAAACATGCTGTTCCGACAATCAAATCTACCCATTGCGTTACTTGCGTTATAGGATTAAGATGCGTAAGGTTTCCATCCCTTGGTTGTCCTCTAGTATCCATTCTTCCCATGAACTTTCTCCACATCCTACTTCTGTTGAAAGAAATAATCCCAAAAGTTCCATCTCTACACTTGATGTATTAAAAAAAGAATAATTTTCATAAGGATCCAGGAATAGCTTTATACATTTCATGAATGCTCTCTCTAGTCAAACAGACCATTTACTTATCACGTGTATAGTTTTAATCTTTTGTTTCAATAGTAAAATCATTCCCATTACGAATAATTGTCACCTCTTTTGGCATTGTTTTACAAACCTTATCTTTCCAATCATAAATAAGCTGCACTAATTGTCGGCGAGATATTTTTAGTTCCGTGTTTTTTTCGCTGAGATTTAACAGATCGCCAAGATAAATTTCATCATTTTCTTTCTCAAGATAAATTATATTCCCACTTGTTCCGTCCCCTTGTCTATCATCTAATATCCAATCTTCCCATGAACTTTTTCCACATCTAACTTCAGACGTTAAAAAACTCACTAGAATTCCCATTTCGTCATCTAGTTCTTGATCACAAGCATATGAATCATAAAAAGATAATTGTAATTTTATTGCTTTCAATTTAATTACTTTCTTAATATAGGGTAAACGGTTTTTATTCTTCCAGATGTACTTATAATGATTTCCAGAGTGACATTATTCAAACAAGCACCTTGTATTGTATAATGATTATTACGAAATCCAAGAGGTTTTGCTCCATTTGAAATAAAATCATCATAAGCCTCGATAATTGATTCAATCACTTGCCTTTTCGACCAATGAGCTGGAAAAAAAGTAGCTTCATGTTTTATTGGATATCCTTCAAAGAATAATCGTGCACTATAAAATCCATTTTGATCTACCGCTATTTCACTAAAATCAATAAGACCTCTATGTTGTATTTTATTCAAATTATCATAATGAAATCCTTTTATTCTTGGCTTACCTCTTCTTCCAAAATCTAACTCAATACCAAAAATGTGCTCATAATCAAACTTTATATATTTATGTGCACTTTCACGAAAACCCCGTCTTATACATGCATATTCTTTTCTTAATAAAGGAACGGCTGCTTTGACTTCTGTCATAAGTTGTTCTTGTAGAGCAAACAACATACTTTTTGTATCACCAACTATCCCTGGCACTGCACTTCCAAGTGCTTTTGGTGGTTCAATACCATATTTAACAATAGTTCCATCAGAAGCAACCGACATTGCATGTTTATTCATTTTTGTAGTTACAGATGTGCGTAGCACTTGCGCAACTGCTGATGCTTTATGCTGCACAGATGCAATTGTCTGTAATTCCTTTAAATACAACGCAATTTTTGTAACACCAGACATAAATACGCAATCTGCTGCTATTTTTGCACCAAGATCAATCCATTGCTCTTTATTGATTTGCGACAAATTACTCCAGGAAAAAGCCGAAAATGTATCATAATAGCTTGCAATCCGTGCTTGATACTGCAATGGAGTTAAATATAATTTTCCAACAGTAACATCTGCTACAAAACGTGCTGTTCCGACAATCAAATCTACCCATTGCGTTACTTGCGTTACAGGATTTAGCTGTGTAACAAATGTTGTAAGTGCCTGTTTAAATAGACGCGCTTGTTGACAATTATCATTATTTTTTGCGGCATCATGCACATCAGATAAAGTATGTTCAACAAGGGCACAATTAAATACAAAGTGTTGTTCTGAATGCGGCTCATATAACTCATCCATAGCCATATCTATAAATAATTCTCGTTCTGAATGAAGAGGTTCTTTTGCTGTCGCTTTTTTAATTACTGCATCTGCAATGTTATTAGCGCTGCATGCAAAGTCAAAATAACTATCACTTGCATCTAATGCTTCTGTTAAATGCCGAGTCGGGGCTTCTTGTGCTTTTTGTTCAGCTGCACGTCCAGCCTGCTGCTTGCGCTGATTCTGCTGTTCTTTTTGAAGATCATAATACAACTGCGTAATGCGTTTAGTAAAGCCTTTGTAATGCTTGTTTTGCACTATCCAACCGATTTTTTCAAAGCATGATGCATGTCTACGCTCTTTATATAATGCAGTAATTGTAGCCGCATAGTCTGGATATCTTTTTATAAGTTTTATAAATTCATCTGATCGATATAGCGGAATGCAATCAAGTACCTCTTGTTGATCGTAATGATGAAACATAAGATAGTTATCTAGCATTTCTGCTGACATTGTCAGCAAATGGGAATCGTCACTATAGTCATACACATCTACTGGTGGACCATGCGCATGAACAGTATGTTTTGGTGATATATCACTGTGAGATATGGGAAAGTGAACATATGAATCAGGAATAGATTCTGTGTTTTTTGCATTGACATTATTTAACAGAAAATAGACTAATAAGATGGCTATGCGCTTCATTAGCTACCTTTTTATATACAAATCTTGAATCTAGTTGATCATTTCATGTTCACATACTATCCTAATAATAGCTTTATAATAATATAATAATCAGTGAAATGATTTTATGAAAGTACCACTTAAATCAAACATAATCAAAAGCCTAGTACAATACTGGCTTTTTGACTCCTTAGATTGAATTCCCATTATTTAAAAATTTAAGATTGGAAATCCGTGATAATCGACACTATAAATATAACTTCTCTGCTCAAAGCTTTTAAAAAATTTGAGCTTTTTCGTAACAACCTTAATACAGAACAAGAGCAGGCTGGTGCTATTCAAGCATTTGAATACTGCTACGAGCTATCATGGAAGACAATGAAACGATTCTTAGAGGTACGTGGAAAAATCGCTAACTCTCCCCGAGAAGTTTTTCGTATGTCAGCATTGGAAGGATTTATATCAGATCCAGAACTATGGTTTGATTTTATTAAAAAACGCAATTTAACTGTACATACTTATGAAGAAGATGATGCTCTTGAAGTTATTAAAATACTTCCACAATTTTCACGTGCCGTAACAGAATTTTTACGTAATATTGGAGCGTAAAATAATGCTGTTTATGGAAGATCGCCACATGAAACTTGTTAAAAATATTTTATCACAGTACCCCTATTCTTTTTATGCTTTTGGGTCACGAGCAAAAGGAAATCCAAAAAAATTCTCGGATCTTGATGTATGTTTTTTTGATTCTATTCCTTTACATATTCAATCAAAAATAGAAGAAGATTTTGAAAACTCTGACTTACCATATAAAGTTGATTTTGTTGACTGGAATAAGTGCTCAGAAGATTTTCGCAAATCGATACAACCAGATTTGGTATTAATTACGTAGACCTCTATCTAAAACACAAACATACCTATTTCATCTCGAAAAAAAATATATATTAAAGCTCCTATTGCTAAAAAAGGACCAAATGGAATTGGATAAGTATAGCTATCGGTAGGCTGCTTACTAGAGTATTCATATAAAAATATGGTAATTCCATACAAAGAACCGAGCATTGATCCAAGAGTAACACTTGCCCAACATCCAATAATTCCTGTAAAAGAACCAATTAAACAGAGTAGATCAAAATCTCCCTCACCAATACCATCATACCCTCTCAATTTTTTAAAACATCCATTGATAGCATATAAAAAAAGATAGCCAACAGCAACCCCTATACCACTATCTATGAAGGATATGGGCAGATATCCATACCAACTTGCACATAGCCCTACAGGAACAAGAAACAGCGTTGTATATTGAGATATAAGCATAGTCTCTATATCTGATCGAATAATCACAATTAAAGCTGATATAAAAATAAAATAAGGAATAAAGTAGTGATGAGGAATAAAAACATATAACGTTGTTAATACAATAGCTGTTAAAACTTCTATAAACGGGTACAGCCAAGAAATATTCTCATTACAATGCCGACACCGGCCATTCAATACAAACCATGAAACAACAGGGATAGTATCATACCAATAGATAGTGTTCACGCAATGAGGACAAAATGAGCGGGGAATCAATAGAGATTTTCCAAAAATAATGCGATAGGCAACAACATTTAGAAAAGATCCCCAACATAAAAAGAAGGGGATCACTAATAATACTGGAACTATAACCTTCCTTCTCTTTTTAACGAATCAATAAGAAGGTTAATTCTTTCTGTCTTTTCATGTCCTTCATCATATCGAAAACTGAGATTAGGAGTATATCTCCCATGGGACATTTTTGCTAATGCAGCACGAATTGATGGCTTATAAAGAACCAAAATAGGAAGTTTTTCGTCAAAATCTTCTCTATTTTTGTGAGAAAGAAATAAAACAACACAGGTTCCACCATCTGATGATAAGGTAACTTTGGTAATAAAAAGACTTGAAAGACGAGGTTCATCTTGCATAATACGCATAAAAAGCTGTGCTATTTCTCGAAAAAAATAGGATTCTCTCTGTGCGCGTTTTATATCTTGCTGTCTTGCCATATTAATCTTTTGGTGCAATACCTTGTGAAATCATACGCATCATATTCTGTTTAATAGCGCGTACAAGACGCTTTCTACGTTTTTGAGTATTAGACTCAAAGTAGACAATACGCTTCATATCCCGAACAATACCTTCACGTTCAGCTTTTTTCTTGATCTGCCGCAGTGCTTTATCAATATGACCACTCACAGATATTTCAATATTAGATCGTTTTGACATAGGTAAACAATCACCTTTCTTTATAAAAAAACCTATTCTAATACCTATAGAATATAGTAATTTGTGCCGCCTGTCCACTCTACAATCTAAAAAGTAATAGCAATTCCTGCCATAATTGTGGAACTTCTATAGACATTTCTCTGGGAGAATGGAATTTGCCATAAAAACCCGAGCCCTATATTCGGAGATATATCGTAATTGAGCCCAAGATTTCCCCCCTTAGTCTTAAACGTTGAACGTTTTTCAAGAATATGGGGCAAATATGCTTCATCGGGAGTCTTCAAACAGATAGAATCCTCTTTATGGTCAATAACAAACCATTCAAAATAGGAAGACAGATTTTCTAGATAATGGAAGGCTGCAATACGAAAGGCAAAATGCCAATTGTTCCCTGGCTGTATTGAAACATCTGTTTTAAAAGGGAAAATAGTTGTCTGAAATTTACTATTGGGTACAGGATAGTTACAATAATCCCGTTTAAAAAAATGGGTAAATCCAACTTCTCCTCCAATTTCTATCGATTCTAAGAAATCAAAATTGATGCCTGCAGTGAGCCCTGTGCTTGGATGACCATTGTTTCCAAAAGGAACACTAAATAATTGATTAATCTTTCGTTGGCCATCAGGGGAAAAGCTCCCTGATGCTTGAATATAGGGGATTACTAAAAATCGTGGCCATTCTGCCGTCTCTTGGCTATTAATATCAAAAGCGTGTCTCCAACAGGCGTTCATGCGTACTTCTTCCATTCCCGCATGATTTGTGTCTCGTATATCAAGATTCATCTGCTGAGCAATGTTATCTACCTGTTCCATAAGATTCTCGTTCACTGTCTCCACATTTATATCTGCTGATTGAGGAACATCTGTCGCTGTACTTGTCAAATTAATACGATTTTCTACTACTTGTCGTATAGAACAGACACCAGTCTGTACCCGTATAACAAAATCTTTATATACTCGCCATGCAGCTTCAAAACGAACCCCTCGTTTTCTATAATTTAGGACAAATGAAAAATAGGCAAAACGCTGATTAACAAGATCTATAAATTTTTCATCATTGATTGTTCCAGGCATAGCCCCTGGAAATAGCTGAGATAAAGCTTCCGTTAAATATCCCATTTCGCCTCCAGGATAGGTATTATTATATCCTTGAGGAATAGGACCATAAAGCAGTGCCAGCATATTAGATCGCCCTTCAAGATCACCAAGAGCAGTCGGTATATTGGGACATGCAATCGTATCTGCAAAAGTAGTTGGACATGGTTGCCCCTCTATCCCTTTTCCCTTATCTGCATTCTGCGCAAAAGGTGATACGGCAAAAAGAAAATGGTCATGCTTTAAACGTGCCCCGCTGATGCCTTTATACATCATCTGCTGTCGAGTAAGCAATAATCGCTCATCTATATTAAGCGTTGAAAAAGGAGGATTGGGATCATTTTTAGAAAATGATGTTAAATCTGCATACAAAGGCATAAAAAACAATGTGTTGTAGAGCAAAAATAGTGAAAATATGTGTGTGCGATTGCTATACATCATGTAAAATCCTTTTTTTCTATTATATAAAAGCACAAGTATTTAAAAAGTAAAATTAGCCCCTACCATAATCGTAGAACTTCGATACGCATTTCTTTGTGAAAATGGTATCTGCCATAAGAAACCTAGTCCGATGTTGGGGGCAATGTCATAATTAAGTGCAGCATTTCCAAATTTGGTCTTAAATGTAGTAGTATGTGCAAGAACTTCCGGCTTAAAGGCTGGATCATCTTTTTGTAAACAGATAGTATCTTGTTTATGGTCAAGCACAACCCACTCAAAATGCATAGATAAATTACCAAGAAAATGATACGCCGCAATACGTGCCAAAAAGTACCAATTGTTACCTGGCTGCAAAGAAATATCCGCTTTAAAAGGAAATAACTCTGTCTGAAACTGACTAGTAGGAATAGGATAATTACAAAAATTACGCTTAAAAAAATGGGTAAACCCTACCTCACCACCAATCTCAATAGTTTGAACAAAATCAAAATTCATGCCTGCAGTTATACCCACACTTGTATGGCCATTATTTGCAAATGGAGCCGCAAAGTGCTGATTAGGATTACGAGCTTTGCTTGGAGAAAAACCAGCTGCCACCTCACAATAAGGAATAAGTAAAAAATGAGCCCAGCCATTTTCTATATCACTATTCATATCGATGGCATCTCGCCAGAAAAAATTAAGACGAACTTCTTCTGATGATGTCTGTATGACATTACCAAGATCTATTCCAATCTCTGTTGCAATATTATCCAATTGCTTCATGAGTACTTGATTTACCGTCGCTCCAGAGATACCAAGTGTTTCATTAGGAAACATAACGTCATTATCGGTCAAATTAATTGTGTTTTCTACCACTTGCCTAATGGAGCTAACGCCACCCTGCAGACGCATTCCAAAATCTTTATACAGCCGTACATCAAGCTCAAAACGTACACCACGTTTTCTATACTCTATGGGAAAAGAAAAATATCCAAATAATTGTGCAGGATCAATATAAAGCTCTGTATTTAAGTTGCCTGGGGTAGAAGGGGTAGAAATACTTGTAAATAGAGCATTGAAAGCTTGAGTAAGATAGCCGGTTGGGCCACCAGGATAACTAGTTATCCCCTCGGGAAACTGGCCATAGAGCAATGGAATCATTCCGGTACGGCCTACCAGATCTCCCAATGGCACATCTGCTTCGTCTGGACAAGGAATAGGATCACCTAAGTTGACAGGACATATGAGACCTTTAATGGTTTTACCGCGAGAGGCGTTTTGACCAAAAGGAGTAATTGATACATTAAGCCGATTTTTTTTCTTTTCTGCTAATTCTGGCTCTTTATATAATAACTGCTCCTTTGTGAGAAGATATTTACTACCTAAATCAAGCGTAGAAAATAGTGGATAAGGATCATTCTTTGCTAGTGATGATAGCTCTGTACGAATTGTATTCGAAATACATAGCATACTTATCAACAGGATATATAAATAGTGAGTATTATTGGATTTAACATACGTCATACAATTCCTTTTTATTTGCCAAAAACAAATCATCTATTTATAGCATTCTTCTTGTAATGTCGTCAATTAGAGAACTATTTTAAGCTATAGCGGTAGACAATAATGATGTATTATTCCATACTATAGAAGAGAAAGTATAGCACATTTTATATACACGTACCGAAAAATAATTATGAAATCTGATCAGCACATGTATTGTCACTATTATCAAGCACACGTTCAGAGAGAACTGTGCTGGTTTGTCACTGCTGTATTAAAAAGTTATGAGCATATTGCTTTTGATAGAACTATTAATACAGCAGAAAGTAGATTTGAATTTTTTGTTGCTCCTTCGACAGAATACTATTTTTTAGAGTTAATGTCCTACTTTCAACAAGAGGGCCTTGTCTCGCATCTTAATAAACAACCTAATAGACTCGCCCAAGAATCAGAGCAGGTGTAATACGTGTTCAATTCTTTTCTGAGCACATTCTGCTCCAAGCATTTCTAATAATTCAGGAATACTAGGACCATGAATTCTACCCATGAGCGCAAGACGCAGAAACCAGAACATTTCCTTTACCGATAGTTGTTTTTCACGCACTGCACTTTTAATATACAAAATCCATTCTTGAGAATGTGTAAAAAGATGATAACTACTCTGAATAATTTCTTTAATTATTATTTGAGAATCACCTGATATGCATGCGTCAATATCAGCCTTGTGTACAGTTGGCGCTACAAAATAAAACTCTAATAGAGCAACACTATCATTCAGAGTGGCCATCTCTAACTTTATAATTTCAAGTAATGTTATGAGCTTATTGTCACTCATTGTCTGCGCAGCAGGATATTTTTGTATAATCAATGGACGACAACGACGCACTAGGTCTTGCGTGCTGGAACGACCAATCCATTGCTTATTAACCCATGTAAGTTTTTCCACATCATAGGTAATAGAACTTGATGAATGAATAGCATCAAAGTCAAATGCTTGTGTTAGTTCTTCCAGAGACATAATCTCTTGTTCAAAAGAATTACCAATAATACCCACATAGTTAATAATAGCTTCTGCTAGAAAACCTGCATTTCTAAGATCTTGCAATGAAAACCCAAAATCCCGCTTAGAAAGCTTTTTCCCTTCTTTATTACATAATATTGGCATATGCCAGTAGATGGGAAGCGGACTTTCTAATGCTTGAAACAAAGCTGCTTGATTGGCAGTATTAGACAAGTGATCAGATCCACGAAATATGTGCGTAATCTTCATCTCGTAATCATCTACAAAATTTGCAAATATAAACGTAAAGCTACCATCTTGACGCGAGATGGGAAAATCAGAAAAATTACTTAACTCGAACGTAACATTTCCATGTGCCATGTCAGTAATAGTAACGGATGCATCATGGTCAAGCTTAAACCGCCAAATAAATGGTGTTTTATTCGCCAAATATACCGCTATTTTCTCTTCCGATAAGAAGGTGCATGTACGATCATAGCGTGATGGCAACTTCAGCAGAATCTGACGTTCTCGCTTATGAGCAAGTTCTTCTTCAGTACAAAAACAGCGATATATCGCCTTCTTGTCTTGAAAGCGCATGCGCATCTGCTCATAAATATGACTTCGTTTCGACTGAAAATATGGTGAATATTGCCCTTCTTTGCATGGCCCTTCATCATATGTAAGACCAAGCCACCGTAGATCTTCTATAATCTGTTGCGCATCTGGATCCAGCATTCTTTGTGCATCAGTATCTTCTATGCGAACTATAAAAGTCCCGTTCTTCTGGCGAGCGTACAAAAAATTAATCAGCGCTGTACGAACATTCCCTAAATGCATCATACCTGTTGGTGATGGAGCAAATCGCACACGAGTAGTCGACATTAAGGCTCCTTATTCAAAATTATTCTATTATATATTAGATTACTGGTTATACTATCAAAGTCTATAGCTCTTGAAAGATATTAGTTAAATTCTTTGACATATAAACAATTCTTTTGCTACGTTTTTTCGCAAATAAAAAAAGGAATAATGATGAAAAAATGTCTTAAGATTACCTTTACTACCAACAACCCTGGAGCCTTCTTACATAATTTTATTCAACAAAACGCTCGATCTCTTTCTGTTGAAGGAACTGCTCAAATTTCAGGAGGGGATTCTGTTACTATTATGGCATGCGGGTTAAAAAATAATATCGACGTTTTTTTGGATATCATCCATCAAGGTTTTGAATCTTACAAACCAGAAAATATATATGTTGAACCCTTTTTAAAGGAAAAAGACTATCGAGGTATTTTTCGAATTATAGAATAAATTATTGCATCTCAAAGATACGAATAATTTTTATTTTGTTACACTCTTTATAGTGTGTATATGTATTTTTCCAGCCTAAACAGATGAGTCACCAAGAATTGCATTATTTTATCATTGCAATAGCTATATCCTATTCCTATCTATTATGTGCTCAGTTAAACAGGGATGAACATCATCTTGTGTTTTATAATGGAAATATAAAAGAAAAAGTTATACATGATATATTTCCGGCAGATCTGCATATATCAGAGGTAACCTATAAAACTGATATCATGATGCAAGAAGAAGAGTTTCTGTATCTCATTGATTTTAATCGTGGTGATACAATGAGTGCGCCTAAAATGATCTCTGCCATTGAAACTTTACAAAAAAAAAACAAATTCTCCGCCATATTTCTTAGTGTTCGCTATGTAGAAGTAGGTTCAGTTACAATTAATTTTACAATTCATAGCTTTTGGACTATAAAAACAATAAAAATACATGGCTTTCAAGCAAAAAACGATCTTAGTGCTTGTTATATAATGTCGAAAGGCGATTGTTTCGATAAAAAGAAACATCAGCTTTCCTTATTAAAAATAAGAGAATTTCTTCATCAGAATGGATACTATAACTGTTCTTTACGTATACGATTTGATCATACAGTTACCACTAAGTCGGTCACGGTACACATCTATGTCAATCGGGGAAAACAATGTACAATACGATCAATACGAGTGAATAGTAACAATAAAGAAGCGTATAAAAAAATACAACAAGAGAGTTTATCACGATTAGAACAGAAACTTTTATCTCAAAAATATACTAAAAACGTACTACTTCAAGAAACAGAAAACCTTAAAAAAGATTTAGAAAAAAACGGCTTTTTACATATAAAATATAGATTAAAAGAACATGTGGATCACAAAAATTCTTGTGTTGATCTAACGCTCATACTTATCCTTCAACCTAAAAAAAAATATCTTTTCAAGGGAAACCATTTTTTTTCCGAAAAAGAATTACTCGAGCAAACCATAGAATGCGATTACTCGCTAGAGTTATTACCCAGTACATTATTAGCAGAAGAAATTATAAAAATATATCAAAAAAAGGGATTTTGGAACGCTTCTGTCGTTATCCAAAATCAAAAAAAAGATTGTGATCTTATTATAAAAGAAGGCGATCGAGTTTCTATTACCGATATTAAAATATGTACCACTCAGGAGAATACAACACTAGCTGAAGAATGCTTTGCTAAACTGTTAAAAAATAGATGGTATGACGATGATATCTATAGTCAAGCACTTCATACACTGATCAATGCATATATTCAAGATGGTTTTTTATCCTGCATAATTACAGATTCTACATTTATTAAGACCGATAAAGACAATGAATACACTCTATTAATTACGGTTGATGAGGGATATCGTCATTATTTCGATTCCATTACCATTGATGGATATCCAGAATTATCTCAAAAGGATATATTTAAAAATGCCGAAAAGAGTGTATTTTCTGCGTCAGTTATTGAAAAACAACAAGAATGGTTAAAATCCTACTTTAAAAATAAAGGATATCCGCATATACGTATCTCTTCTGATATAAAGACAGACAATAATAACATATCTATTACATGGAACATTGATAAGGGGGAAAAAATACGCTTTGGCAAGACTATCGTCACCGGTTCATATACAGCCTTTCCGTTTTCATCACTTTTATCTGTGTTACCCTATCAGAAAGGCGATATTTGGAACGAAGAGGCATTACAGCAGACCTTTAAAACCCTAAAAGATTTTGATATTTTTGAGAGTATTCACATCTTTCCTGATTATAGTAGCTCCTCTGTTGAGAAACCTATTATTTGTAACCTTAACCTTGATGACCCATATGAAATTCGCGCTCGCGCAGGACTAGAATTACAACATGTGAAAAAGTACCAGACATTTAACGGTATTGCATATAAAGTGGGTGCTACCGCGGTCATTAGAAATCCATTTTTTAAAGCAGATATCATTAGACTAGACTTTGATTGCGCTCAATCCCATCGCGAGATAATAGGAATATATAAAAGGCCATTTTTTTTCACATCTCGTATCATGGGAACATGGAAAGTATATAGTATATCATATGATCAACCAGGCTTTACTGGTAGCGTTAACGATCTCTATACTCTGGTTCAAAATGGTATGTTGTATGGTCTTGAATACAAAACACCATGGTACAAGAGTGAATGCCTTTTTGGTTGCGAAGGAATGAAGATATCAATCAAAAATAGTTTCTTACAAGATGATCTTATAAAAGCTATTAATTTTAAACCGCAACTTGTTGATCAGATGATTCCTTTTTTATATATTGAACCAACACTAATGCTAGAGAATTTAGATAATCCCATAAATCCATCAAAGGGATTTCTAACATTACTCTCATTAAAAGGAATGATTCCTTTTCAAAAAAAGTATAAAGAAGCTCTTTTCTGTAAAATACTCTACGAACAATCCTTATTCATACCATTAAAATATGCTGTACTCGCTCTTCGTATGCGATGTGGTCATATATTGTATCGTGAATTATCGGCAATTATCCCCTCAGAACGGTTCTATTTAGGTGGTTCACATTCTCTGCGTGGATATGAGGCGGATTTAGCACCACCGCTTGGAATATTTGTTGATGAAGAGACAAAAGAACATATTGTTCCACGCGGAGGACGCTCTATGTGTAATATTAACTTCGAATTACGCTTTCCCATAATAAAACAAGTAGGTGGAGTACTTTTTAATGATTGCGGATTGCTGAGCAGTGATATGTATGCAGATTTTAGACCAGAAAATATTCTTGGGGCAACTGGCTGCGGCATTCGATTTGCAACCCCATTTGGTCCATTACGCTTTGATATCGGATGGAAATGGCGCAGACATATGCACTGTGAACGCTCTTATGCCTGGTTTCTAACCTTTGGGCAGGCATTCTAATTAATGAGAAACTACTTGACGCCACCACCACAGACAATATACAATTGGAAATAATGCCCCTCATGAGCAACTAAAATAAAGGATATTTTTAATAAATAATCATAAGGCGTTCTGTATGAATGTTAAGAAAGTTCTTATTGTTGTAATTTTGGGAAATATGTGCGTTCCATACAATATCCTTCCTCTATGGCCGTTCGATTCTACTCTGAAAATTGATTTCAATATCAATCCTGATGAAACTGAAAGTGTTGTAGAAAAGATGATAAAAGGTAGTCTGAAAGCATTTGAAGCAATAGCAATCAATCCTCAGACTGGAAATCTTTTTACAGAAAGTTTTAAAGGCTTTACCGGCAACGGATTACAGGCTATTAGTGAAACATTTGAAAACCCAGAAATAAAACAACAAATGTCACAAGCAACTGAAGCTGCCACAACAACCGCAATTCAAGAAATACTTCCTCACGTTAAGAAACTCAATCGAGAAGTCATAAGTACGTTCTTTAATATTGAAAATGCTGTCCGCATCGGCACCCCTATAGCTCTTGCCATTGCACTCCCTGTAGCCGGATATTTTGGCAGTAAAATTGCATTTAGAGCATTAGAAAAACAATTATTAGATCCTCGACCAGACATTGTTTTACCCGGGTCTAAATTTGGACGATGGGATAGAATAAAACGTTGGAAAGAAGGCTATAAAACTCCTCCTATGATTTTTGACCAATCGGTTAAAGAACGCTTACTTGAAATTCAGAATACCACAACAAACATACAGAAACATATTAGTAGTGGAAAAAAAGCTACCTATAGCAATTTACTCTTATATGGTAAACCTGGCACAGGTAAAACCTTATTTGCTCAAATATTAGCCGACGAAACAAATATGGACTTTTTACCAGTTACCGCCGCTTCATTGTTGCAATCCGGCGTTAAAGGTGTTCAATATTTTAATGACTTGTTAGCAATGGCGAACAAAAGTAAATATGGCGTCATTATCTTTGTAGATGAGGCTGATGCTCTTTTTGTAGATCGTAATACATTAAATCCCGAATCGGACCATTATAAAGTTCTCAATCATATTTTAGCACTTACCGGTAGCGGAAGCGATAAGTTTATGTTAGTTGCAGCAACAAACCATGCGTACCTTTTAGACGAAGCAATGGGTAGACGTTTTCAAGATCGCGTACTAATGCCATTACCTGACCTATCAACGCGAATTGCACTTATTGATTTGTATAATCAATCTGTTCTTTTTAACGAAAAAGAAAATGGTGCCGCTTTTGTTAAGACAGCTCAGCTGCTATTTAATCCGCAAACATTAAAAGACGCCGCTGACAAGACAGACGGTCTATCACATGCTGAGATTAAAGATATGATTGTGGCAATACGCAAAAAAGCTTTTGGATCTCAAGATGGTATGATTACCCGTAAACATATTACTGACGCTGTATATCAAGCAATAGAAAAGCATCAAGCTTTTGACGCTGATAGAGAACAACAAAAAGAACGGTTAATGCAAAAACATGAATAAACAATAACTTTTTATGACACACGAAAGGAAGGCTGAGAATCTTCAGCCTTCCTTTCGTTTCTATGACACATCTCTTTTTTCTTAATTATGATATACTGATCTTTGTAATTACCTATTCATTCAGCAGAAGAAAGACTATGTCATACTTTAGATTTGAACTCATTCATACTTCAAAAAAATCACGTGCCCGTGTTGGCCGCATTCATACTCCCCATGGAATTATTGATACTCCGAATTTTGTTGGCGTAGGAACTAATGCAGCACTTAAGGGCCTTGATTCTGTTGTAGTTTCAGAAATTGGCCTTCAATTAATGTTCTGCAATACATACCATTTGATGCTACAACCAGGAACATCTGTTATAAAACAGGCGGGCGGACTCCACACATTTATGAATAGAACTATGCCTATTATAACCGACTCTGGCGGCTTTCAGGTCTTTAGTTTAGCCTATGGAACTGTTAAAGATGAGCTTAAAAGCCGAGGACAAAAAAAAGGTGATAATCTTGTTTTAAAGACATCTGAGGATGGTGTACTTTTCAGATCGTATCGAGATGGCTCAAAAATTCTATTAACCCCGGAAACGTCAGTTGCTGCTCAAAAAGACCTGGGCGCTGATATTATTATTCCTTTTGATGAATTACCACCATATCACATTAATCAGTCCAGTCTCAGTGCATCATTAGATAGAACACATAGATGGGAAAAGCGATCACTTGATGCTCACCTAAAAAATCCTCAAAATCAAGCAATGTACGCTGTTATTCATGGCGGAATTGATCTTGTTCTACGAAAAAAAAGCTGTGAGTATTTAACACAACTTCCCTTTGATGGGTTTTCCATTGGTGGAAGCATGGGTAAAAATAGGTCCGAAATGATCACCATGCTCAACTACACAATGCCATTACTTCCGACCGAAAAACCAAATCACTTATTAGGCATCGGAGATTTAGCCTCAATTGAAGAATGTATTGCTTTAGGAATTGATACGCTTGATAGTTCACACCCAACACGATGCGCACGCCATGGGCTTTTATTTACAAAAAATGGATATGTAAAAATCAATAATTCAAGTAATAGAGTACTCTTTAAACCCATTGATGAAACGTGTATATGTTACACATGTAGACATTATACTCGAGCGTATTTACATCACCTATTAAAAGCAGGTGAATTAAGCTTTTATACTTTAGCAACCATTCACAATATCCATTTTATGGTTGAATTAATGGCCTCATATAGAGATAAAATTTTAAATGAATAGAATGATATGATTAAAAAAATCACATCTCACATTAACCCTTTAATTAAACATGTAGTCGCATTACATTCGGGTACATATCGTCAACAGTCTCAAGAATATATCGCTCAAGGAGAACGAGTCATTAGCACTCTTATAGCTGCACATACGATACCGATTAATCTTTTTGTCACAGAAGACCTTGTAGAGAGAGCAAAAACTTTGGTCTCTGATGATCGCATTGTCATTGTTGCAGATTCTATCATAAAAAAAATGAGTACGACACTGAACCCAAGTGGGATGCTCGCTACTTTCTCTATTCCGCCTGCTCCCTCATATGATGCACTCAGCACAGGAATAGTACTTTTTGAGCTACAAGACCCTGGTAATGTTGGAACTCTCATCAGAACGGCAGTAGCTATGAATAAAAAAACCGCAATTTTTATCAATAGCGTTGATCCATGGAATACAAAAGTTGTACAGGCTTCTGCTGGAGCAATTGGAATGATCAATATTTTTTGTATGAGTTGGAATGATCTACTTGTACATAAACAGAATATTCCTCTCTGCGCACTGATTGTTTCACAAAAAAATAATCCTCGTTCTTCCAACTTACAAAACGCGCTCCTTGTTATTGGGAATGAAGGAGCAGGATTGCCGCGCACAGTCATAGGAGAATGTGAAGAAAAAATATCACTTGCAATGCCTGGAGGGTTTGAAAGTCTGAATGCTGCAGTTGCTGGTTCAATTGCATTATATATAACAACTACCGCACACAAATAAAGGAAAAAAAAAATGGAAAAAAATCAGAAATTATCGCTACTGGAAGCTATTCTTATTAATTGTAATATCATTATAGGAACTGGTATCTTTATTAATACCACTGAGCTTGCAAAGCGAGCGGGAATATTAGGCGCATTCAGCTATGGCATTGTAGGAATTCTACTCTTTCCTCTTATTTTTTCATTTGTACGTTTACTGCAATTATACCCCGTTGGTGGATTCTATGCTTTTAGCAAACCATTACACCCTTTTGTTGGCTTTTTAAATACATGGTGCTATTTTGCCACGAAAATGTCCTCTGCCACTTTAGCTATTCATATCTTTGTCTTATTGATACAAAAAACATTTCCTTTTTTAGCAGAATATAATCCACTTATACTCGATATAGGTCTGCTTAGTGTGATTATGGGATTGAATATGCTCAACATACGGACGGGTAGCTCAATTCAAAACTATCTAATGGTATTTAAACTTTTTCCCCTCTTTTTAGTCATTTTCTCTGGCCTTTTTTTATATAATCCAGAATATTTTTCTGTAATTCATCACGTATGGGAAGGAATTCCATCTTCAATACCTTTAGTCATGCACGCCTTAGTAGGATTTGAAGCTATATGTGCCATTAGTAGAACAATTAAAAACCCAGAAAAAAATGCCCCTCTCGCCATTATCATATCATATAGCATTGTCATTATGCTTTATATGCTCTATCAGATCTTCTTCTATAGTATCCTCGGACCTGAATTAGCTGCCCAGACTGATTATCGCGGCGCATTCCCCTTATTATTAGAAAAACTTTCTACAAGTACCGCTGTTAAATCGCTATTATGCCACATTATTCATATTGGTATTGCCACATCTGCCTTAAGCGCTAGTTTTGGTATAATATTTGCAAATATGTGGAATATATATTCCCTTGCAGAATTAAAGCACCTTCCAGGAGCTGATATTATCATGCGCAAAAACAGATTTAATGTACCATTTATGTGCGTACTCATCGAAGGCATTATCGCATTGTCATTCCTCTTTTTGATAAGAGGAACTCAGACCACATTTCAGCAATTAAGTGCATTTGGAGCTACTTTAACGTATACAATCAGCATCATTAGCCTGATAGTAATATTACACAAGAAGGGTCTTTCAAAAACCATACCTTTGTTAGGACTTATTAACTGTTTTATACTATTGAGTATATCATTATTTGCTATGTGGAGATCACATAATCCGCTACCGCTTTTTATCTTTATAGGAATTATAGGGATTGGTGCATTATTGTATAGAACGAGGGAGCATGACACAGCACCCTCAGATGAGATTGTTTAATTATATAAAAACTACAAAGAGAGGCCAAGCTTGTAACAGCTTGGCCTCTCTTTTTTTACTTTGTGATGAATTATCCTACGTATCTTTTTGTTCTTTATAAGGTAATTCATGTTTTAGTATAATTAAACAATAACCGACTAAGAGCGTATTCTTCCTGCTATTGTCATACCACAATTACTGATCAAATATCTTTGCCATTTTTTCAGCGGCACTATTTACTTTAGAGAAGTGTAGTCTAGATAGCATAGCATAACGAACAGTACCCAGTCTCTCTCTATCCTCTCGTGACAACTGCTCTCTATATGGTTTGTCACAATTTGGATGCTGCTCGACGAATTCTGCATGCTGCTTTTCTAATACATCCTTTGCATAAGGATCTTTTGCCTTCGACAATTCCTCTACAATTTTATCATGAGAATATTTTATCATACTGTTATCCCATGCCTTTCTATACTCTTCAGCTAATTCGCTGCAAGGATATGAAAAGGAATACTTACAAGTACTATAAATTGGATCAAATTTATTTTTCTCGAAAGAATCATGTATCCCAAAAACTTGTAATATCCGTAATTGCTCTTGTGTTAGTGTCGCTTCTTTGTCTTTTTTATCAGAACAATATGATCCCAAAATGATCCCTGCTAATCCGATCGACAGCAATAATAATTTATTTTTCATAACAATCCCTTAATGTATATTTTTTAGTTTGTGATTAATTATCCTAATATCTCACGCATTGCTTGATCTTGACGATTTACGTCCTGCCAATGCAGCTTACTTAATATAGTTTTTATAGTCTTATCAAGTGCGCTTTTTTGCTCTTTATCTAAACTTTTCTTGTATGATAAAGCTGTAGCATGAGGATATTCTTGTAAATACTTCTCCTTTCAACTATACAGAAATCTTTCGATTAGTCAATTTTTTTTAAAGTTTTTTTTCTATCGTACTTTTAAAGTAAGAAGTGCGCTAGACACAATAATAGTGAAATTATGCCAAAACGTGCTGTAATTGTCGATCATGAAACAATACCCTCAGATGAGATTGTTTTATTATATAAAAAAGTAAAAAAAAGAGAGGCCAAGTTTTACTGCTTGACCTCTCTCTTAGATTTCATTTGTGACTTATTGTTCTAATATATGTGCGATATTTTCACTTGCCCTATTTAGGCCCTCTAAAGGAATCTGACTTAATAGGGTTTTTATAGTAGTATTAAGTTCGGTCTGTTGCGCTTTACCCAAAGATTGTTTATATGACGAACATTTAGCATGGGGATATTCTTTTAAGCACTCCGCCTTTTTTTGTTGTAATATTTCCTTTGCTACCTGAGTCTTTGCATTACTTAACATACTCTCAATGTTCTCGTACTCTTGTCTTCCTCTTGCATAGTTCTCAAACTCTTTATATGTTTTAGCCAAAGCTTCACACTCAGAAGAGAATTGTTTTGAGCATAGTTGCACAATAGAATCATTTGTGCGATTATCTGCAGTCGAGCTAGAAACGCCATATCGAGCAAGAAGTTCTAAAGAATCTTCTTTAGTCAGCACTCGAACTCTATTATCACCTTGCATAGCCGGAACAACAATTGCACTAATCAACAGGGTAAACATACTTATTATTTTATTCATACGAACTCCTTAAAAAAATTATGTTCTTCTACTTTCAACTATACAGAAATTTTTCGATTAGTCAATTTTTTAAAGTTTTTTTTCTATCGTATTTTTAACGTAAGAAGTGTAATTAAACATAATAACAGTGAAATTATTCCAAAACGAGCTGTAATGGTCGATTCTGGCCAGCCTAATAGTTCAAAATGATGATGAATAGGGGCCATTTTAAACATTCTTTTTCCTAAATAACGAACGGAAAGCACCTGTATAATGACAGAACTCGTTTCTAGCACAAAAAGCCCCCCGGCGATAATAAGCAATACCTCTTGTTTAGCCATTAAAGCCATCATTGCTAGCCCTGCTCCGAGGGCTAAAGACCCCACATCTCCCATAAAAATATGGGCTGGATAGGTATTATACCACAAAAATCCGAGCGAGCTCCCAATT